>Ga0210401_10001110_pt1 | contig 31787 bp, 35 predicted proteins | sample IncBWH32MmetaG_FD_150866 | JGI IMG/M metagenome (GOLD analysis project Ga0210401, IMG submission 150866) | Forest soil microbial communities from Barre Woods Harvard Forest LTER site, Petersham, Massachusetts, United States - Inc-BW-H-32-M | ecosystem: Environmental > Terrestrial > Soil >...
ACCTCAATCAGGTTGGCCGCCGTAGTGAAGACCTTTTGACCTAACCCATTGATTTATAAGAAGCGGGTATCTCTAAAACCCGCGAATCCGCGAAGACGGGTTAGTTCTCCAAAACCAATATCTGCGTTGCTCTCCGGCCTCTCCCTGAAAGGGGGAGAACCCGGAGAGAGCACACGTCACGCGTGGACGGGCCAGACTCATCCTGTGACCTCCATCACGGAAGCCGCGGACATGGCGGCCTAGGGTCTCCGGCGAGTTGCAACAGCCCGCCCGATGGAGGCTCTCATGAAGACATTCACCCTTGCTGCCGCTCTGCTGCTGGCCTCGACCGCGGTCCATGCCGGCCAGGCGATTTCGCTTGATATCGATGGACACAAGATCCGGATCGAGGCGCCGCGGAACTGCGACGCGCTGTCCTGTCTCAAGATCACGGGTCTCAGTGGCATCAATCTGGGCGGGCCGAAGTCCGGCCACGACGACGACGATGCGTCCGCCAGCTCGTCGACCGCACCGGCGCCCGCCCCTGCTCCGGCGCCGGCCACTCAGACAAGCGCGCCCCAGGCGATACCGCCGGCCGCCAGCACCCCGCAGCAGTCCGCGCTGCTGGCGCCGACGGCATTGGCGTCCGTCGCGCCTGCCGCTCAGACCACGACCGGCAATAATATCGCCTCCGCGCCCGCGCCCGCAACGAGCTCGGCTCCCGCCACGGCCGCCCCGGTGCCCGCAGCGCAGCCGGCGTCGGTTGCCGCCGCGCCCGCCCCCTTGCCGACCACACCGCTCGGCCTGTGGGCGACCGAAGAGAACAAGGGCAATGTGCGCATCGAACAGTGCGGCGTAAACCTGTGCGGCTATGCCGAGAAAACCGGCGAAAAGATCCTGATCAACATGAAGCCGTCCGACAGCAAATGGGTCGGCCGCATTCATGATCCCGACGGCGGCAGCAATTACGACTCCACCATCGCAATGAAGGGACCGAATCTGCTGAAGGTACAGGGCTGCGCGTTCGGCGGACTGTTCTGCGGCGGCCAGACCTGGAAGCGCGTCGCCTGAAATCGCACATCGCGATCTGCCGAAGGCCTTGCCGATCCTCTGCGAGGCCTTTCGCTTGCCGGCCTCTTGTGATGATTTTCCGTAGTTCCTCGCGATGGAACCTAGATGCCCGTGGATAAGATTCATTTCGCACATCGTTAGCAAATGACTGCAAGCCGCACTGCGTTATCCTGATCCTGCGGCGCTGCTTCGCGGGCACTTCAGCTTCAGGGGGACAACGGTGGTTTTCTTGCGATCGGTTCAGAATAACGGCGCGTTGCTGGTCGCAACGTCGCTTGTCTTGGTGACGTTGACACAGGCTTCACATGCCTACACGCAGGAGCAGGCGCAGCTCTGCACGGGCGACGCGATGCGGCTGTGCGGCTCGGAGATTCCCGATGTCGACCGCATCACGGCGTGCATGGCCAGAAAGCGCGCCCAGTTGAGCGAGGGCTGCAGGGCGGTGTTTCGCGTGGAGCCGTCGGACCGCGCTGCGGTCAGTTACGCGAACAAGCCGCCCAAGAGCGGCTGGCGCAACTGGGGCTGGGGTGAATAGAGCGTTTTCGGATACCGGCTCGAACCATCACCACGAATTGCGCACCACGCCGTTGCCGGCATGGCTGGTGATGTGCGCCCAGGCAAGCCGCCTGCGCGGTGTCAAACAGACGGTGCAAGGGAAACCACCATTCACGCCGGGTTCAGCCTCGGGGTCCTTGACTGCCGCCCGTCCTGATTGAGCCTCGGGGGGCAGTGACCGTGACGTCGCATCGGCTTTGGTTGACGGTCGCTGTCCTGGTCTGCGGTCTGTGGAGCAATGCCTCATTCGGAATGCCGACACCGACCGATGCAGGTCCGGCATCGATCATGATGGATGAGGCGACGACGCCCGGTCCGACCACACTCGCTCAGGCCCAGCCGACGCAGGCACCGGCGGCTCCCGCCGCGACCCCGGCGCCCGCGCCCTCGGCGACCCCCGCGACCTCCGACGAGCCGATCGGCAATGTCGCGACGCTGAGCGGGATTGCGACCGTGATCCGCAACAAGGATTCGATCGCGCTGAAGCTCAAGGACGACATCTTTCTCAACGACACGGTGCAGACCGCAGCCGACTCCGCGCTCGGCGTCACCTTCAATGACGGCACCACCTTCCATCTCTCGGCCAACGCCAGGATCACCATCGACAATTATGTCTATGAGGACGGGGCGAAGGACAATGCCGGCATCTTCGACATCGCCAAGGGTACGGTCGCCTTCGTCGCAGCCGCGGTCGCGAAAACCGGCGACATGAAGATCACGACGCCGACCTCGACGCTCGGCATTCGCGGCACCACTGGGCTGATCGAGGTGCCGGAGGGCGGCGCGGCCGCCGGCGGCCGCAACAACGTCAACATCAAGCTCTATCCGGACCCGGACGGCCATGTCGGACGGATCGAGGTCAATGACCGCATGGGCCAGCGGCTCGGCGCGCTGACGCAGGGCGCAAGCGGCTTCACCATCCGTCCGCCGAGCGCGCCGGGCGGCCGCGTCAGCGCCGTGCCGCTTACGATCTCGTCACAGCAGGTTGCACGCGACCAGGGCTTTGTGCGCCAGGTGCATGCCGCACAGAATGTCGGCCGGCAGATCGTGACCGAGCAGCGCACGCTGCGCCGCGCCAATCCGAATGCGGCGCCGAACCGCAACAATCCGCCGCGCCAGCCGACGCCGCAGCCGCAGACGCCGCAGCGGCCCAACACCCTGCCCGGGCAGAAGGGCCAGCCGCAGCAAGGCCTGCCCAGCCGTCAAGGCCAGCAGCGCGGGCAGCCGCCGCAAGCCGTGCCGCCGAACCGGCAGGGATCGCAACAACCGGGCCAGCCGCAGCGGCCAGGTCAGACGCCGCAACGGGGCGAAAAGCCCGGTGCCGCGTCACCGACCGCCGTCCCGCCGCGGCCCGGCGAGCCTCCGCGCCCGGAACATCCGCGGACTGGCGAAAAACCCGGCACGCCGTCAGAGCCGAACCTGCACGAGCCGGCGCTCCGCCAAGGCGCACCCAATCTCCCACGACCGGGCCTGCAGCGGCCGCCCCGGCCCGCCCGGCCCGCAGCCACGCCCCAAAAGCGGCCGCCACCAAAAGGCAAGCGGCAAGAGCGGCCGCAATGAACGTCCACCTCTCCCTTGAAAGGAGAGGGAGTTCACCCACCGCGTTGGCCGGCCAAATGCGATCGATCGCGGGCAGGGAAACGAGAGGAGAGATTGTCGCCGAGCGCGCGCTACGCCGCGCGGCCGAGCCAGGCCCGCACCTTCTGCGCGAGAGTGCGGCGCTGGCCGTCGGTGTCGACACCGGTCGCGGTGTCGGCAATCCCTGAGCAGGCATCAACTGCAGACGACGCCGCAACATCAGGGACCGCTTCACGCGGCGCCGGATCTGCGTCCTCCCATTGCGCCGGGATCACAGCGTCCATCTTCTCGGCACGCGGCTCGATCTCGATCACGTCGCACGCGAGGAGCGGATCAGCCGACTGCGGCTCGAGCGCTGGCGGCGGCGCCGGATCGAGTTGCGGCAATGCCGGGACCGGCTCGACGATCTGCGGATTGGGTGCAGGAGGCTGCCGGCTGCGGCGTTTCTTCGTCACCGGCGCTTTCACCCTGGCGCGCCGCGACGCCTCCGCAAGCGCGGCATTTTCGAGCGCATGCGGACCGACATGGCTGAGGAACGCGCGCTCATAGGTGCGCGACAGCCGCCCGACCGCGAGATCGAGCGTCAGCCAGTCGACCGCCCTGACGTCGTGCATCAGTTCATAGGCCTGTTCGTCGTCGGCTTCCATGCGCCAGTAGTGCACGATCTTGGAGCGGCCGCCGGACTCATAGGCCAGCGTTCCCAGGAACTCGTGTACCGTGACGTCATGTCCGGTCTCTTCCACGACCTCCCGCTCCGCGGCATCGCGCGCCGTCTCGCCATTGTCGAGCTTGCCTTTCGGCAGCACCCATTCATCGCGCTTGCGCAGGCGCACGACAGCGATCCGCGGCGATTGCCCCCGCCGCAGCACAATGCCCCCCGCCGCCAGAACAGGCTCCCTCGCCATCAAATATCCCGGATTTGCGATTGTGATTCGAAGATCGGCATCCTTATATAATAAGGGGTCGCGGCAAAATCGAGATTGCAGCCGCGGCCCGGGTCACCCCGCGGGCGGATTTCGCAGCAAGGACTGCCCTGCCTTGATCCGCGCACCTTCGGCGACATTGTCGCAAAACTCGAAATGATCGGGCGCGAGCAGGATGATGGTCGAGCCGTGCTCGAACCAGCCGAGCTCACAGCCCTTCTGCGCGCCGACATCGCAAGGGAACTGCAGCGGGCCGGTCGTCTGCGCGTTGAGCACGCGATCGAGAAAATGCAGACGGATGCTCGCAACCAGAATCGCCGCGACCGGCACCAGCGTCAGCGCCTCACCGCTTGCCAGGCGCATGCGGATCACGGCGCGCTCGTTCTTGCAGAACAGCCGCTCGATCCGCTTCAGCGCGATCGGATTGACGTTCCAGACATCGCCGTGGATGAAGCTGACCTCCGTGATGCGACCATCCTGGGGCGCGTGAAATCGGTGATACATGCTCGACGTCAACCGTAGCGTCACGAAGCGGCCGTTGCGGTGCTGCTCCACCAGCGCCGGATCGCCGACCAGATCGAGCAGCGAATAGGGCGCACCCTTGATCTGATAAAGCTCGCCATCCCGGATGGTTCCGAACGCGCCGATGATGCCGTCGCTGGGGCTTGCGACGACCGCGGGGTCGGGATCCGGCGGCCGCAGGCCGGCGCGCAGCTCGCGCGTAAAACAATCGTGCAGGCTCGTGAAGCTGGCTTTCTTGGCTTCCGAAAGGTCGAGGTCGGAGAACAGCCGCCAGCAGGCGATCGACATGTCCCGCACGATCGGGTTCTCGATCTTGCTGAACCAGCCCATGAAGCGGGTCAGGGCCGCGCGGGGAATGCGGTTGGTCAACAGGAAGTTGAGATCTTCCTGCTCGGTCAGGGAGGAGATGAGGCTTTTCACTGTCATGAATCTGTCAGCAGGGTTGGTTAGCGCTTGTCATTATGGATATGGATTCGCCAATTCCGATTCTGTCGCTCGCGGCCGGCGCTGTCGCCATCACGGCCGCGGTTGCCCCCAAGGTCAAGGCGCGGCTGGCGCTGTCCCGTGCCAAGCATCGCTCGCTGACCGGACACTCCAGGATGTCGCGCCGGATGGCGCGGCTGATCCCGTTCTACGAGTTCGACATCAACGATTTCTTCCGCTCCGACGGCGCGCCGGGCGATATCGCGACCCGCCGCCAGGACGGCTTCTTCCGGCTCGCAAGCCTCTTCCAGGAGCGCTTCGCCAAGAGCCGGGCGACGACCAAGGAGGCGGCCAGCCAGATCTCCGACCTGCAGTTCACCCAGGCCTACCGGGTACCGTTCCAATACAGCCGCCTGGTGCGGGAGAATCTCGCAAGCGGAAGCTTCATGCAGGCCTCGTCGGGTGTCACGCTGACCGACCTCGACGGCAACAGCTTCTACGATCTCACCGGCGCCTATGGCGTTAACATTTTTGGCCACGACTTCTACAAGGAATGCATCGAGATCGGCGAGAAGCGCGCGCACGGGCTTGGACCGGTGCTCGGCTTCTACCATCCCGTCGTGGCCGAGAATGTGCGCCGGCTGACCGAGATCTCCGGCCTTGACGAAGTCTCCTTCCACATGTCCGGCACCGAAGCCGTCATGCAGGCGGTACGGCTTGCGCGCTATCATACCAAGCGCAGCCATCTGGTGCGCTTCGCGGGCGCCTATCACGGCTGGTGGGGCGACGTGCAGCCCGGCGTCGGCAACCCGGTGTCGCCGCACGAGACCTACACGCTCGCCGACATGTCGGAGCGGACGCTGCAGGTCCTGAAGACGCGGCGCGACATCGCCTGCGTGCTGGTCAATCCGCTGCAGGCGCTGCATCCCAACACCAACGCGCCCGGCGATTCGGCACTGGTCGACAGTTCCCGGCATGCGAATTTCGATCGCGCCGCCTATACCGAGTGGCTGACGAAGCTGCGCGAGGTCTGCACCGAGCGCGGTATCGTGCTGATCTTCGACGAGGTGTTCGTCGGCTTCCGCATCGCCCCCGGAGGCGCGCAGGAGTATTTTGGCGTGCGCGCCGACATGGTCACCTACGGCAAGAGCCTCGCCGGCGGACTTCCGGTCGGCGTGGTCTGCGGCAAGAAGGAGCTGATGCGCCGCTTCCGCGACGACGCCCCCGCCGACATCTGCTTTGCGCGCGGCACCTTCAACTCGCATCCCTATGTGATGACGTCGATGGACGAGTTCTTGAGCCGGCTCGCCAGTCCCAACTTCCGTGCCATCTATGATGGCGTCGACGAGCTGTGGAACGGCCGGGCGAAAGCACTCAACGACAGGCTCATCGCGGCTAACCTGCCGGTCCGCGTCGCCAACCTGGCGTCGATCTGGACCGTCGATTACACCGAGCCGTCCCGCTACAACTGGATGCTGCAATATTACCTGCGCGCCGAGGGACTGGCCCTGAGCTGGGTCGGCACCGGCCGGCTGGTGTTCAGCCTGAACTATACGGATGTGGATTTCGCCGAGGTGGCAACGCGCTTCGTCGCGGCGGCCGAGAAGATGAAGCAGGATGGCTGGTGGTGGCATGACGCTTCCCTCACCAACAAGCGCATCCGCCGGCAGATCCTGAAAGAGATCCTCGGCCACGCCTTCAAGCGCAGCTGAGAGCACGCACGGAATCTTCAACCTCCCCTGAAGGGGGAGGGTCGATCGTGAATGCAATGAGCGATCGGGGTGGGGTGACAGTCTCTCCGCTTCGAACGGTACTTGAGCTGAAACATCACCCCGCCCCGTCACGCATTTCGCATCGCTCTTGCGTGCCGACCCTCCCCCTCCAGGGGAGGGTGAGACTTCCGTTGCGGCCGCAGCTTCGAGCAATCTCTTCACTCCGAAATCATCCACCGTCATTCCGGGGCGGCTCGGAGAGCCGAACCTCAGGTGCGCAATCGCGCACCGGGGAATCTCGAGATTCTCAGGTGCGCAATTGCGCACCATAGTTCGATGCTTCGCATCGCCCCGGAATGACCAAGCAAAAAACAGATGGCCGGGACGAGCCCGGCCATCACGAAGTTGTAGCCGCAAACGCAAGGCCAATCAGGCGGTCTTCTCTTCGAGCTCGAGACCGTGCTCGAGAATGTCGAGACCGGGATCTATCAGCTCGCCGCGCAGAAGAGCCAGCGGCGCCTTGCGGTAGAGTTTGAAGTCGTTGAAGGGGTCGGTGATGATCTTGGTCATCCACACGAGGCCGGTCTCGACATCCTTGATGAAGAACAGGTGCACGGTGCGGAACAAGAGGCCGCCGATGCCGACCACCAGCCAGATTTTTGCGACCTGGCGGACGAAATCGGCCGTCGAGGCCCAGGGCTTGAACAGGCCGAACAGTGTCGGATCGAAATAGAGAATGACGGGCGATGCCGCCCAGATCGTCATCAGCACGACCTTGCGGCGCAGATTATAGCCGACCTTGATGTCTTCCTTGTGCTCGTGGGTCGCATGGTTGAGATGATCGTATCCCCGGGGCTCGAAGAAGAAATGGCCCGCCTGGCGGGACGTCATCGAGACCAGCCAGGCGATCAAGGCGGAGAACACCGGATCGATGAACATGTAGACATAGCTGATCAGGAAGCTGATCGCGCTGACGAAATGCAGGCTCTGGTTGATCCGGCTGTGGTGATAGTAGCGGTGATCGTCCCAGCGCTGGATCCGCAACTGCTCCAGGAAGTTCTTGATCATGTGATTCCCCAAAAATGAGACTTGATCGCGATACAGCGATTCGATGTCCGGCATGTGACATCATCATAGTGACACATGCCGTTCACCTAAGGTATGAGAAGGAGAGAAGCGAGCAGCCGCTCGGTTTAGATTTGTAGGGTGGGCAGAGGCGCATCTGCGCCGTGCCCACCAATCGCCAGATCAACCCCGAGCGGTGGGCACGCTTCGCCTTGCCCACCCTACTGAAAACGCCGGATCAGGCGGCGGCGGCCATCTCGACCTTACGGATGCGGACCAGCGAGAAATGACCGAGCGGCGGCACCAGGCGCCGTTCGACCAATTCCACGCCGGGCGCGCTCGCCAGCCACGCCGCATAGCGCGACCAGGCGAATTCGGCGGTACGGAAGCCGAGCGGTCGTACCACCGGCTGCAGCCGCTGCTCGATGAAGCGGCGCACGCCGGCATCCGCGCTGACCCGGGTCAGGATGATCAGCTCGCCACCGGGACGCAGCACGCGGGCGAACTCATGCAGCGCAGCCTCGGGATTGGGCACCGCGGTGACGACATATTGCGCCATCACGACATCGAATGAATTGTCCGGGAATTCGAGCTTCTCGGCATCCATCACCGCGAGCCCTTCGACATTCTTCAGGCGGAGTTCGTCGACCCGGCGCTTGGCCTTCTTCAGCATGGCCTCCGAGATGTCGGTGCCGAAGATGCGCAGATGCGGCGCATATTGCGGCAGCGAGATTCCGGTGCCGACGCCGACTTCCAGCACCCGGCCGCCGATCTTGTTGGTCGCTGATATCGCCGCCTTGCGGCCTTTGCTGAACACGCCACCGAACACGAGGTCATAGACGGGAGCCCAGCGGTCATAGGCCTGCTCGACCGTCTCGCGGTCGAAGTCCAATTCCGTCGTCCCGTCAAGCTTCATGATCTCTGCCATTGTCACTCTCATCTTCTCAAGGTTGTTAACGCCCAGGGCTTTGCGAAGTTCGTACAAGATCGGTCGCCCTGCGGCTTGTGCGATTCGCGAAATGGGCACTCGCCTGCAATCGGCTCAAATTGCCGATGAACTGCCGCGCGCTGTTCTCCCAGGAATGTTCCAGGGCAAAGCTGCGGCAGGTCTCGCGCGATCGTCCGAGCGCGCGCAGACAGGCGCTGCGCAGGTCCTCATCGATCGCGCCGATCGGGCGATCTGATATCACGTCCAGGGGACCGGTGACCGGGAAGGCCGCAACCGGCACGCCGCACGCCAGCGCTTCGAGCTGAACCACGCCGAACGTGTCGGTGAGGCTCGGGAACACGAAGACGTCGGCCGCGGCGATGTGCGAGGCGAGATCCTTGCCCTTCTTCTCGCCGAGGAAGGTTGCGCGCGGATAGCGCCGTTCGAGCTCGGAGCGCTGCGGCCCGTCGCCGATCACGACCTTCGAGCCCGGCAGATCCAGCGACAGGAATGCATCGAGATTCTTTTCGACCGCGACGCGACCGACGGTCAGGAAGATCGGCCGCGGCAAGTTGAGCGCCGCCGGCTCGTCCGGCCGGAACAGATCGGTGTCGACGCCGCGCGTCCAGAAGCCGAGCTTCTTGAAGCCGCGCTGGCCGAGCTCCTGGCGCAGCGAATTGGTCGCCACCATGATCGTGGCGGACGCGGAATGAAAATGGCGCAGCACGGCGTAGCCGACCGCGGCCGGAATGCCGGTGCGCACCGAGACATATTCGGGAAAGCGCGTCGTGTAGGAGGTGGTGAAGGCGAGCTTGTGCCGGCGGCAATAGCCGCGCACCGCCCATCCGATCGGGCCCTCGGTCGCGATGTGGATCGCATCCGGTGCGGCCGCTTCGATCCGTCTTGCGATCTCGCGCCGGTTCGGCAGTGCAAGTCGCAACCCCGGATAGGTCGGCAGGCCGACGGAAGGAAATCCGTCCGGAGTGAGGAACTCGATCTCGGCGCCGAGCGTTGCAACGGCACGCGCAAGCGAAGTCAGCGTACGTACGACACCGTTGACTTGCGGGTGCCAGGCATCTGTCGCGATCAATATCCGCATCAAGAGGGCCTTAAGAGTTGAAAATGATTCTTGAGTGAGGACGTTAAGGACAGGGATATTTCAAACGTGTGACGTCATCGAAATGTCGAGGATTCTTTTTGAGGATTTCGCGCGCAGGGTGTCGCGAAACCGTCATGAAACAATCCTTAACGCGGCGAAATCGTTTTCCCGTTCCCGTGCAAACGTCCCGCAACCTCTCGCAGCTACAGGTTTAGGAAACGCGCGCCGCAATAGGCGCCAACAGGGGGACGACCGATGCTCAAGCTCACCTCGGCCAAGTGGAATTCCCGGATCATCTCAGGTCTCGGCGCGTTCGCGATCGGCGCCCTGGCGTTTTCGAGCTCGGCTCTCGCAGCGCCGCCAACGCAGCTGTTTCCGTTCATCCTGATACCGCCGACACAGTACGAAGCGCCGCCGCAAGTCCAGGCCGCTCCCAGCGAAGACGAAGGCAACGTCTATGAGATGCCGGCGCGGCTGCGCCGCCAGGTCGTCAACTATCCGACCCGCGAGACGCCCGGCACCGTCATCATCGATACCCCCAACACCTATCTCTACTACGTGCTCGGCGGCGGACAGGCGATCCGCTACGGCATCGGCGTCGGCCGCGACGGCTTCACCTGGGCGGGCGTACAGACGGTGTCGAAGAAGGCGGAGTGGCCGGATTGGACGCCGCCGCCGGAAATGATCGCGCGCCAGCCCTACCTGCCGCGCCATATGGCCGGCGGCCCGGGCAATCCGCTCGGGGCGCGCGCGATGTATCTCGGCGGCACGGTGTACCGCATTCACGGCACCAACGCGCCGGAGACGATCGGCACCCACGTCTCCTCCGGCTGCATCCGCCTGACCAACGACGACGTCAGCGATCTCTATTCGCGGGTCAATGTTGGCACCAGGGTGATCGTAAGGCCGATGGAGCGGCGCGCCGACCTCAGCACCACCGTTCGCTGACAAACCACGCTTTCGACATAAACGGCCCCTGCGTACGGGGCCGCTTTGTTTCCAGATGTTGCTCGCTTTTTGCTATCCACAGGAAATCCGCGCCCGATCTCGACTCGAAGCTGAACGCTTCCTGGCCAGAGCCTCCAGGCCTTTTGCGGGCGAAAAGGCGGCCGATCCTACCTCCCGGCCATACTGGCGTGGCCCCAATCCACCCTGTAGAGTCAATCGCTTGAACCCAAAATCCGGGGACTTGAGTCCGGGGGGATGATGCGTTTGCCGACATGGCTCAGCAGAATGCTGACGCCACCGACATGGCTCTCAACAATCCTTCGGCGGCCGACGCCGCCGGAGGAGAACCTCTCGTTACCGGCGGCGGAAGATGAGCTCCCCCCGCCGCGGCTCAGGCAGCTCCTCTCCCAGCATACAGAACCGGAAGACACAGACGAGAATGAGGAGACTGATGGCAGCCTGACGCCCCCGAGCCGGCTCAGGGAAATCCTGACGCGATCCACGGCGCTCGGAACACAACTGGCGTCCCCGGACCGGCTCAAGGAACTGCTGCAATCGAGGACACCGCTGCAGGCTTCGGTGCTTGGCGGCGTCGTGATTGCCGCCGTGCTCGGCGTGTCGTTTTTCATCAGCCTGAAAATGATCGATCTGCTGTCGTCGCACGACACTACGAGGCCTGCGCTTGCAGAGCTTCCGCCGCTGCCGCCGGCGTCGCGCAGCTCGGTGATCATTGCCCCGATCACGGTGTCCTTGGCCGCGATCCGCGGCGTCGCCGAACGCAATGCGCCGCACGATTTCGCCGGCAAGGCCACCAACCCGGTCTCGCGCGTGCTGCAGAACGCCGACATCGGCTGGACCGCGACGCGCGGCCCCATCAGGGCCACCGGCGCCGACGACACACTGTCGCTGATCACGCCGATCACGGGCAGGCTGAACGTCACCGGCTCGCTGTCGTCGAAGGCCACCGGCGCGGTCGGTGAAGCGCTCGGCAGCCTGCTCGGTGCCAACGCCGCCAAGCAGATCGGCAGCATCAACATCAAGCAGCTGAACGCGAGCGCCGAGATCAAGGGCAACGTCGTCATCACGTCGCGGCCGCGACTGGCCGCGACCTGGCATCTCGAACCGAATTTCGGCGCGCAGGTCAATCTGGGCGACACCAACGTCCTGGTTGCTGGCGCCAAGGTGAACGTGCCGGCACAGATCAAGCCGGTGATCGACAAGACGGTAGGCGAACAGCTCAACGCGATCGGTGACCGGATCCGCAGCGACACCACGCTGCTGAAGAACGCGAAGGCGCAATGGGAGAAGGCCTGCCGCTCGCTGCCGTTGCAGGGCGCAGGCTCGATTGCCTCGCTGCCCGCGCTCTGGCTCGAAGTGAAGCCGACCCGCGCGATCGCCGCGCAGCCACGGGTCGACGCTTTGGCCGTGACCCTGACCATCGGGATCGAGGCAGAGACCCGCATCACGCCTCAGCCGACCAAGCCCGACTGCCCGTTCCCGGACAAGATCAACATCGTCCCTCCGACGCAGGGCGGCGTCGCCATCGCCGTGCCGATCGACCTGCCCTTTACCGACGTCGACAAGATCATCGCAGCCCAGCTCGTGGGCCACACCTTTCCCGAAGACGGCTCGGGCCCGGCCGAGGTCTATGTGAAGAGCGCCAGTCTGGCGGCGTCAGGCGAACGGCTGTTGATCTCGCTCAACGTGAAGGCGCGCGAGAAGAAGAGCTTCTTCAGCCTGGGTGCGGAGGCGACCATCCATATCTGGGGTGTGCCCGTGCTCGATCAGGAGCAGCAGGTGCTGCGGCTGATCAATGTACAGCTCGCGGTCGAATCGGAGGCCGCCTTCGGCCTGCTTGGTGCGGCGGCGCGCGCGGTGGTGCCGCATCTGCAGCAGGCGATCTACCAGAAGGCCACGATCGACTTGAAACCGTTCGCGAAGAACGCGCGGCAGAAGATCGCGCAAGCGATATCCGACTTTCAGAAGGACGAGGACGGCGTTCACATCGATGCCGACATCACCAATCTCCGGCTCGCCGACATCGCCTTCGATTCCAAGACCCTGCGCGTGATCGCGGAAGCCGCCGGCGAGATCAACGTCGCGGTGACCAAGCTGCCGGAGCTGTAGGCGGCCGGAACGAGCCGCGCCTCATTACACGGTCATTCCGGGACGCCTCGAAGAGGCGAACCTCAGGTGCGCAATTGCGCACCCGGAAATCTCGAGATTCTCAGATGCGCAATTGCGCACCATAGTTCGATGCTTCGCATCGCCCCGGAATGACGAAGCTGGGCAGGCGCAGCAACCCATCGCACGCGCGATATCAGCTCTTGTAGTCGATCAGAGCAGCGCCGAGGCGGAGGAGTCGCTGCCGGAGCTGCCGCTGGAATTGTAGGATGACGACGAGCTGGACGTCGCGTTCTGCAGCAATTGGACGAGCTCTTTCAGGAGTTCGGCGGCGGAGGTGCTGCTCGAGCTCGACGAATCGCCGGTCGCATCCGTCGATGACGAGTCGTCCGAGGGCGGCGGGCCCGGGGGCGGTCCGCCGGCGCCGCCAGGCCCGTTGGCGAAGGCCGCCTTGAAGACGCCCTTCAGCTCGGTCGCCTGGTCGCTGGTCAGCTTGCCGGAGGAGACCTCGTTCGAGATCAGGCTGTCGATCTTCGATTTGAGATCGCGCGGCGAGGACTGCGAGCTGCTTGAGGATGAGCTCGATGCATCGCTCTTCAGAGCGGTATCGATATCCGTCAGCGCAGACGACAACGCCGTATCGTCCGATGAGCTGATGGCGCCGGAATTGACCTCCGATTGCAGTTCGGCCTGCAGCTTCTGCAGGGGCGACTGGTTCGTGGTACTGGAGAGTGCCGAGATCGTCATGCTGGTCCCCGTAGAGTTTGCCCTTGAGTGCGGGAGACAATAGGATTCGCGGCTTAATGAGACCTTGCCGCCGGCCGAGGCGACTGTTGCCTGCTGTTTCGCCGCAGCCGTCAGAAACAGTCGGAAACAAAAATCCTTGTTGTCGCCGCAGCGATCACCGACAACGTCAGGCATGAATCAAGCACCACCGAACATTCTGGTCGTCGAGGATGACCGCGAGACGCGGGCGCTGATCGCGAAATACCTGCGCAGCCACGCCTGCAACGTGTCGACCGCGAACGACGGCCGCGAGATGGCGCGGACGATGAACGATCATCGCATCGATCTCGTGATCCTCGACGTGATGCTGCCGGGCGAGGATGGCTTGAGCCTGTGCCGCAAGCTGCGCGCCGAATCGCAGGTTCCGATCATCATGCTGACGGCACGCGGCGAGGACGTCGATCGCATCCTCGGGCTCGAAATGGGCGCCGACGACTACCTCGCAAAGCCCTTCAATCCGCGCGAATTGCTGGCACGGATCAACGCGGTGCTGCGCCGCCAGGCCGTGGCACGGACCGCGAGCGCCACCGAAGGCGCGACCGCGCTGGCGTTTCACGGCTGGCGGATCGATTTTCGCTTGCGCGAACTGCGCAATCCCGACGGCGCGCGGGTGGCGATGACGAGCGCGGAGTTCGACCTGCTGCGCGCCTTCTGCGAACGGCCGGGCCGCGTGCTGTCGCGCGACAGCCTGCTCGACCTGACCCAGGGACGGAACGCCGGGTCCTTCGAGCGCTCGATCGACGTGCTGGTCAGCCGCATCCGGCGCAAGATCGAGCCCGATCCGCAGGAATCCAGCCTGATCAAGACGGTGCGATCCGGCGGCTACGTATTCACGCCGCATGTCGAGGTGATTTCGACGAGCGGCAAGACCAGATTTTGAAACGGCGTTGATGGCGAATTCGTATTTTATCGGTCGTTGAGGCTTCTCGCATGAAGTTCCAGTCATGAGGCTCTTCGGTTTTCTGAACCTGCGCGGAATCGGCGGACAGATCGCGGCCCTGGTGGTCGCCTCGATGGTCGGTCTGCAGCTGGTCATCACGGCGACGTTCCTGTTCCATCGGCCGGACCGGGCGGAGTTTGGCGGCGAGGACGGGGCGGCGCAGCTCGCAAGTGCCGCGCAGCTGCTCGGCGCGGCGCCGCCGGTCGAACGGCCGCGGCTGCTGGCCGATTTCACCCGCGCGTTTCCGCAGCTCGATATCCGCAATCTCGCAGCCGAAGCCGTGCCAGCAGCGACGCTCGTTCGGGAGGAGCGCGGGCCGCCGTCGTTCCGCCATTTGCGGCGTCTCGGCCGCGGCTACCGGATTTTCCCGCTGGGCGCGCCGGGCGATTCCGGTCACAGGATCGGCATCGTGCTTCCGGATGGCAGCGCGATCTCCGCGTCCGTTCCGGCCGACCGGCCGCCGCCGCCGCTGTGGCGCAGCCCCTGGATGACCACGCTGATGTTTGCGGTGGTCAGCGTCACCCTGCTCGGACTATGGGCGGCGCGGACGCTGACCGCGCCGTTGTCGTCGTTTGCCAAGGCCGCCGAGAGCTTTTCCATCGAGCGCGACACCGCACCGCTGCCCGAGCGCGGCCCGGAAGAAGTCCGTTCGCTTGCGAAGGCGCTCAACCGGATGCGCAAGCGCATCACCGATCTGATCGACGACCGCACCAGGATGCTGGCCGCGATCAGCCATGACCTGCGCACGCCGATCACCCGCCTGCGGCTGCGCAGCGAGTTCATCGAGGACGAGATCCAGAGAAGCCGCATGCTCGCCGATCTCGACCAGATGCGGTCGATGCTGGAGAGCGTGCTGTCGTTCCTGCGCGACGGGCGCAAGCTCGAGCAGATGACACTGGTCGATATCGCAAGCACGCTGCAGCTCGTCGCCGACCAGTTCGCCGATATGGGACACAAGGTGGTCTATGCCGGCCCCGGACACGCGATGGCCACCGCGCGCCCCGAAGACCTCCTGCGCACCGTCACCAACATCGTCGAGAACGCGGTGCGGTTCGGCGCCGAGGTCACGATCCGCCTCACCGTGGCGGCCGATAGCGTGACCATCGATATCGAGGACGACGGCCCGGGCATTTCGGACGGCAGCAAGGTTGACATGCTGGAGCCGTTCGTGCGCGGCGACAATGCACGCAACATGGACGATGCCACCGGATTCGGGCTTGGGCTGTCGATCGCGCGCGCGATCGTCGCCGCGCATGGCGGAAAACTGTCACTGCACGATCGGCAGCCGCGCGGATTGATGGTGCGTATGGAGCTGCCGGTGCGCCAGCAGGGCCAGCGCGCGGCGGCCTAACCGGCAAACGCCGTCAGGCGGCAAGCGCGCCCGGATCGGCGTCTTCGAAGATCGCGATCGCCTCGAAGCGGTAATCGCAGCCGAGGCAATGCCAGAGATAGCGAGTGCGGCCGGCTTCGCTCTCGATCCACTCGGGAACGCTGATCGGTTCGCCGCACTGGGCGCAGGGATTTTGCCTGGGCAGAGCGCCAAAATTTCCAATGGCCATTGGTCCACTCCCTCAAAGGTCTGTCGATTTTTTTGGGCGAGCCATGCCGCTCGTTGTCCGCGGGAACGCCTCCGACAAGCGCGGGTCTTGCCACATTGTTGCCGTGCGATTGCGCGAATTGGGTTCCTGAAGCGTGAACGAATCACGCCTGCCCTGGAATCCCTTCTATGAAACGTTCCCTATCGCCGGCATTGCTGATCCTGGCTGCGCTGCTGTTCCCCGCCGCGGCGTCAGCCGGTCACGACGAGATTGATGCGCTCGTTCGGGCCCATGCGCAAGTTAACAACGTGCCGGAGGCGCTGGTGCATCGGGTGATCCAGCGCGAGAGCCGCTACCAGCCGCAACTGGTCGGACGCGGCGGCTGTATCGGGCTGATGCAGATCAAGCTCGCGACCGCCCGCAGCCTCGGCTACACCGGCGACGCCGCCGGCCTGCGCGATCCGGATACCAACCTCGCCTACGGGATCAAGTACCTCGCCGGCGCCTATCGGGCCGCCAACGGCGACCATGCGCGCGCCATGCATTATTATGCGGGCGGCTATTACTATGCCGCAAAGCGCCAGCGGCTCCTCCACGCCCACGCCGAGCAGCAGCTCTAGCCCAAAGAGCCGTTTCAGCACATCGAACGGCGGGCAGATGTCCCACGCCGTGCGCCGCACAATCCTGTCACATTGATTGACACCACGCGCCACAGGCTTAGATTACCACCGTTCCGAGGGGAGCTCCGCAGAGGAGCTGAGATACCGCATGCACCGGCACACCTCGCGCCGGGGACCGCGGTGACCCTTTGAACCTGATCCGGGTCATGCCGGCGAAGGGACAGGGATGTACCAGACCAACAAGCCGCGGGGGGATTCCTCCGTTTCCATCATCGGCGCAGGCATTGCCGGCGCCTGGCAGGCGCTCCTGTTCGCGCAGGCCGGCCACGACGTCGTCCTGCACGAACGCGGCGATGCCGATCTGACGCTGTCCACCAGCCACTGGGCCGGCGGCATGCTTGCACCCTGGTGCGAGGCCGAAGTCGCCGAGCCGGTCATCAGCCGCCTGGGGCTGCGCGCGCTCGATCTGTGGCAACGGGAATTGCCGGACACGCCCTTCAACGGCTCGCTGGTGGTGGCGCATGCCCGCGAGCGCGCTGACTTCGAACGCTTCGCCAAAATGACCTCCAACCACCGGCGGCTGGATGCGGTTGCGCTCGCCGAGCTCGAGCCGTCGCTGGCGGGGCGTTTTCGCGAGGCGCTGTTCTTTCCCGCCGAGGGTCACGTCGAGCCGCGCCGCGTGCTGCCGAAGCTGCACGAGAAGATCATCGCGGCCGGCGGCACCATCCACTTCAACAGCGAGGTCGCGGCTTCCGATCTCGATGGCCTCGTGATCGATTGCCGCGGGCTCTTCGCACGTGACACACAGCCGGAGCTTCGCGGCGTCAAGGGCGAGATGATCCTGATCGAGAGCAGCGAGATCAGTTTGTCGCGCCCGGTGCGGCTGATCCATCCGCGCTGGCCACTCTACGTGATCCCGCGCGAGAAAAATCTGTTCATGCTGGGCGCGACCTCGATCGAGACCGAGGACACCGGCGTCTCGGTCCGTTCGGCGCTGGAGCTGTTAGGGGCCGCCTATGCCGTGCATCCGGTGTTTGCCGAAGCGCGCATCCTCGAATTCGGCTCGGGCCTCCGGCCGGCCTTTCCCGACAATCTGCCGCGGATCGCGATATCAGGCGACAAGATCGCCGTGAACGGGCTTTATCGCCACGGCTTCCTGATCGCGCCGGCGCTCGCCGAGCTGACGCTCAGCTTCGTCGCGCGCGGCCAGATCGACAACGAGGTGATGCGATGCGCGTGAGGGTCAACGGCGAGGAGCGCGAGATTGCATCTGACAGCGTGCAGGCGCTGCTCGGCGAGCTCGACTATGAAGGCACGCATTTCGCGATTGCGGTCAATTTCGACGTGGTGCCGAAAGGCCAATGGGCCGAGCGGCTCTTGAGCAGCGGCGACGAGATCGAGATCATCACGCCGCGGCAGGGAGGGTGAGAGATGACTGCTGCCGCTTGCGCGTTTCTTGACCTCTCCCCGCGTGCGTGGAGAGGTCGGATCGCATCGCAAGATGCGATCCGGGTGAGGGGGACTCTCCGCCAGCTCAACTCTCACCGCTCTCGCGGAGACTCCCCCTCACCCCAACCCTCTCCCCGCAAGCGGGGAAAGGGAGCAGACCGCAATCCGCGGAGACACTAATGCTGAATTTCTACGACCGCCAATTCTCCTCCCGCCTGTTGATCGGCACGGCGCTCTATCCCTCGCCCGCGATCATGCAGGAGGCGATCCGCGCGAGCGGAGCCCAGATCGTCACCGTGTCGCTGCGCCGCGAGGCCGCCGGCGGCAAGAGCGGCGATGCGTTCTGGTCGCTGATCCGCGAGCTCGGCGTCACCGTGCTGCCGAACACCGCCGGCTGTCGCAGCGTGCGCGAGGCGGTGACCACCGCAAAACTCGCCCGCGAATTATTCGGCACAACCTGGATCAAGCTCGAGGTAATCGCCGACAACGACACGCTGCAGCCCGACGTGATCGGCCTGGTCGAGGCCGCCACCATCCTGATCAAGGACGGGTTTGAGGTGTTCCCCTACTGCACTGAGGATCTATCGGTGGCGACCCGGCTGGTCGATGCCGGCTGCAGGGTCGTGATGCCCTGGGCCGCGCCGATCGGCTCGGCCCGCGGCATCATCAACCGCGACGCGCTCAAGCTGCTGCGCGACCGCCTCCCCGACATCACCCTGGTCGTCGATGCCGGCATCGGCGCGCCGAGCCACGCCGCGGAAGCCCTCGAGCTCGGCTATGACGCGGTGCTGCTCAACACCGCGGTCGCCAAGGCCAAAGACCCTGTCGCGATGGCGGGCGCGTTCCGCCTTGGTGTCGAGGCCGGACGCATCGCCTGCGAGGCCGGGCTGATGGACGCCCGCGATTTCGCTTCTCCCTCCACTCCAGTCGTCGGGACCCCGTTCTGGCATGCCGTATCCTGATCGCTTCTATCCGGTCGTCGACAGCCTCGCCTGGGTCGAGCGCCTCACCAAACTCGGCGTCGGCACGATCCAGCTGCGCGCCAAGAACCTGAACGACGCCGAAGCACTGCAGATCACCGCCGATGCGCTTGACATCACCAAGGGCACGCGGACGAAACTCGTCGTCAACGATTACTGGCGCGCGGCGATCGTGGCCGGCGCCAAATATCTGCATCTCGGCCAGGAGGATCTCGTCGAGGCCGACCTCGCCGCGATCCGCGAGGCTGGGCTGCTGCTCGGCATCTCCACCCATGACGACGCGGAGCTTGCGACCGCGCTGGCCGCCAAGCCCGATTATGTCGCGCTCGGCCCGATTTTTCCGACCACGCTGAAGGCGATGCGCTTTGCGCCACAGGGCATTGCAAAGATTGCCGAATGGAAGACGCGTATCGGTGACATCCCGCTGGTTGCGATCGGCGGCATCAAGCTCGAACAGGCCGCTGAGATCTTTGCCGCCGGCGCCGATTCCATTGCGGTCGTCTCCGACGTCACGCAGAACGCCGATCCGGACGCGCGCGTGCGCGCCTGGCTCGAAGGCCAGGCGGAGGAGGCGTGATGATGAACGCTCTCGACCGTCATTGCGAGGCGCGCAAGCGACCCACGTCGTCATTGCGAGCCCCCGGCTCGGCGCAAAGCGCCGCCCGAGGGCAGGCTCCGCGAGGCAATCCAGACTCTTTCCGCGGTAACAGTCTGGATTGCTTCGTCGCTAACGCGCCTCGCAATGACGAACAACAGCCACCAGCGTCATTCCGGGGCGCGCGAAGCGCGAACCCGGAATCTCGCGCAACAACGTCGAGACTCCGGATCGGACCGCTTTGCGGTCCGTCCGGAATGACGAGACATAAAAGGAGGATTCCATGAACATCCGCTCCAATCCCGACGCCACCCTGCCCGCCGTCACCACCGGACCCTTGGCCTCCTCGCGAAAGATCTTCGCCAGTCCGGAGGACGCGCCGGAGCTGAAGGTGCCGCTGCGCGAGATCCTACTCTCGGAAGGCGCCGGCGAGCCGAACGTCGTCGTCTACGACACCTCGGGCCCCTACACCGATCCTGATGTGACGATCGACGTCAATGCCGGCCTGTCGCGGCACCGCACCGCCTGGATCAGGGAGCGCGGCGGCGTCGAGGACTATCAGGGCCGGATCATCAAGCCCGAGGACAACGGCAACGTCTCCACCGAGAAGGCCGCGCGCGCCTTCTCGGCCTATCACCAGCCCCTGCGTGGCCTCGATGGGCAGAAGGTGACGCAGCTCGAATATGCCCGCGCCGGCATCATCACCAAGGAGATGATCTACGTCGCCGAGCGCGAGAATCTCGGCCGCAAGAAGCAACTCGAACGCGCCGAAGCTGCGCTCGCCGATGGCGAAAGCTTTGGCGCCGACGTCCCGCCCTTCATCACGCCGGAATTCGTGCGCGACGAGATCGCGCGCGGCCGCGCCATCATTCCGAGCAACATCAATCACGCCGAGCTCGAGCCGATGATCATCGGCCGCAATTTCCTGGTGAAGATCAACGCCAATATCGGCAACTCGGCGGTGACCTCGTCGGTCGAGGAAGAGGTCGACAAGATGGTGTGGGCGATCCGCTGGGGCGCCGACACCGTGATGGACCTCTCGACCGGGCGCAACATCCATACCACCCGCGAATGGATTCTGCGCAACGCGCCGGTGCCGATCGGCACCGTGCCGATCTACCAGGCGCTGGAGAAGGTCGACGGCGATCCGGTCAAGCTCGACTGGCAGGTCTACAGGGACACGCTGATCGAGCAGTGCGAACAGGGCGTCGATTATTTCACCATCCATGCCGGCGTGCGCCTGCCCTATATCCACTTAACCGCCAACCGCGTCACCGGCATCGTCTCGCGCGGCGGCTCGATCATGGCAAAATGGTGCCTGGCACATCACAAGGAGAGCTTCCTCTACACCCGCTTCGACGAGATCTGCGACATCATGCGCAAATATGACGTCTCGTTCTCGCTCGGCGACGGCCTGCGCCCGGGCTCGATCGCGGACGCCAACGATCGCGCGCAGTTCGCCGAATTGGAGACGCTCGGCGAGCTCACCCAGATCGCCTGGAAGAAGGGCTGCCAGGTCATGATCGAGGGCCCCGGCCACGTGCCGATGCACAAGATCAAGATCAACATGGACAAGCAGCTCAAGGAGTGCGGCGAGGCGCCGTTCTACACGCTGGGGCCGCTGACCACCGACATCGCGCCGGGCTATGACCACATCACCTCGGGCATTGGCGCGGCCATGATCGGCTGGTTCGGCTGCGCCATGCTGTGCTACGTCACGCCCAAGGAGCATCTCGGCCTGCCCGACCGCAACGACGTCAAGACCGGCGTCATCACCTACAAGATCGCGGCCCATGCCGCCGATCTCGCCAAGGGCCACCCGGCCGCCCAACTGCGCGACGACGCGCTGTCAAGGGCTCGCTTCGACTTCCGCTGGATCGACCAGTTCAACCTCGGCCTCGATCCGGACACCGCGCGCGCCTTCCACGACGAGACCTTGCCGAAGGAAGCGCACAAGGTCGCGCATTTCTGCTCGATGTGCGGCCCAAAATTCTGCTCGATGAAGATCACGCAGGACGTGCGCGACTACGCGGCGACGCTGAACGATCCCGCCGGCGTCGGGATGTCGATGAAAGGCACGATCGAGGACGGCATGGCGCAGATGAGCGCCAAGTTCAAGGAGATGGGGAGCAGCGTGTATCTCGATGCGGACAAGGTGAAGGAGAGCAACGAGGCGCTGTGAACTTTTATTCCGAAGGCCGGGTCGCGCAGACGATCCGGCCTTCGGCTTCGGGAGCAGCGCCTATGCGCTTTGAAATCCTGCCCGGATTGCCAGCGTACGGCCCACGGGCGATCAGCTTCACGCTCCATGGGGAACGCGAGCATCGCGAAGGACTGGTTGTTCGCTTCTATCCACGACATTCCGAACCATGGACTGGCAATTTTATTGGCGGCACGACGATCTGCACCGCAGTCCTGGAACATCCCAATAAATCTGACATCATTGTCATCGCGCAAGGCGAAGGCAGCATCGTTGATCCCGAGACGCGTACCATTCACGATCGCATCGGCGACGTTGAGCAGGTGATCGAGCTGCCATCCCTTCGGTGTGTCGTTCTGCGGGATTTCACCGGCTTCAGAGCCCTCAGCGTCGACAACAAGGGATGGCGGAGCCCGCGCATTTCATGGGATGGCTTCCGCAAGGTCACAGTCCGCGGAACCGATCTTCTCGGAGAGGCATACACGCCAATCCAGGATTCCTGGGTGCCATTCAAGCTGGATCTTTTGACCGGCCATTGCCCCGACGGTGTCTATGGTAACGAGAAGTCTCGCGCTGTGTCCGCGGTATCCCGGAGCAAGACAGACAAAGCGTAGGACCTCCTACGCAGCTAGCCAGGAGCACGCCCATGCTCACGCTCTACTCTTACCCCAAACTCTTCGGTGTCGCCGACAACAACGGCTATGGGCTGAAGGTCTTCGCGTTCTTAAAACTCGCGGGCGTGCCGTTCACCCATGAGCATGTGTTCGACGCCTCCAAAGCGCCACGCGGCCAGTTGCCCTATATCGTCGAGGACGGCGAGACCATCGGCGACAGCGAGACCATCATCGTTTTTCTCACCAAGAAGCATGAGCTCGCGATCGATGCCGGCCTGTCTCCGGCGCAGCGCCGGACCAACCACCTGGTCACGCGTATGCTCGACGATCTCTACTGGGTGATGTCCTATTCGCGCTGGAAGGACGAGCGCTATTATCCGGCGTTTCGCGATGCCTTCATCGCGCAGCATCCGCAGCTCGACGCGGCCGGCTTGGAGAAGGCAAAAGCATACAACGCGCAGCGCTATTACTATCAAGGCATCGGCCGCTACACGCCCGACCAGGCTTATGCACGCGGGCTTGCCGACCTGGAGGTGCTGGCCGAGCTCGTGCCGGCCGAGGGCTATGTCCACGGGCCGAAGCCCACCAGCATCGATGCCGGCATCTACGGCTTTCTTGCCAACATCTACTTCTTCCCGATCCCGACGCCGCTGAAGGCATTCGTGTCCGCGCAGCCCAATCTCGTGCGCCATTGCGAGGCGATTCACGCCGCCGTAGGCGCGTAGTGCGTAGGGTGGGCTGAGCTTCGGCTTTCGCTCTTCGAGCAAAGGCCGCAGCGTAACCCATCATTGTCGAACGAACCCGGCGGCACGAAAACGGCGGGTTACGCGGCCGCTTCTCGCCATGACAACCGCGGAAACGCCGAGCCAAGGCGGCCGCTGTAACCCACCCTGCAGAGCTGTCACGAAAAGCTGCTCAACAGCGGCTGATCACGCTTCACGTCTACATCGCAGGCCGTCTGCCAGGGAAATCGTCCTTCGGTATCCGGCCAGACCAGCTGCAGGCAGGGAAACGGACGCGGCGATTTCGCATAGAACCAGATCGCCGTTCCCAGATAGGCGCCATAGCGCTCCAGCGGCACATCGACGAAGCAAAATCGATAACCGGGCACGAGGTCGTCACTGACGTCGCCGGCGGCGTAAAGCCGGCCCTTGGCCGCACGGTCGCGAATATCGTTGATGAAGTCAGCGGAATCGCTTCGGGTGAGGCCAAAGATCACGATTTCAGGGTGACCATAGTTGAGAAACAAGCCGATCGAGAAGGCGTAGGGCGGGCCTTTTTCATCACCAATGATTCCGGCGATATGGCATCCGTGCGTGCGAACGTTGCGGATGATCCTGTCGTCCGCTTCGTGCTCCGGGTTGGGCCATTCAAACTTGTCGAGCATGGGCATGCCTGGTTTCGCGGAAATAGATCGCCATGCTAGCATGAGGACTGATGAGATGAGATTGCATTATCGCCCGCAGTCGAACAATGATCGTTGGAGAGGCCGCCTCCGAACGAAAATGGTGGGTTACGCGGCCGCCTCCGCGCGCCCCAAGTCTTCGGGGAGACATCGGGACGGCGTTCGCTGACCCACCCCACAGAGCTCCTGACCTTGAGGCGGCCACATCGCTCGCCTATGCCATCGCGATACCGCCATTCGCGAGGACCAGATGTCGCTCTACGCCCTGATTCACCCGCGTGGGCCCTCGGGCTTCGGCATGGGCTCGACCGCCGAGGAGGTCACGCGCGGGCTGTCGCTGGCGGGCAAGACGATCCTCGTCACCGGCTGCAGCTCCGGCATCGGTTTCGAGACCGCAAAGGTGCTGGTCCAGCGCGGTGCCCGCATGATCTGTACCGCGCGCAGCGCGGAGAAGGCAACGAATGTCGCGCGCGCGATTTCCGCGGAGGCGACGGGCATGGCCTGCGACCTCGCCGATCCCGGCTCGATCCGCGCCTGCGTGAGCGAGCTCAAGCGCCGCGCCGTCAAGCTCGACGCCATCATCTGCAATGCCGGGATCATGATGCCGCCCAGGCTCGCGCTGGTGTGCGGTTATGAGAGCCAGTTCTTCATCAATCACATCGGCCACTTCATGCTGGTGACCGGCCTGCTCGATGCGCTCGCCGATCGGGCGCGGATCGTGACGGTGAGCAGCGAGGCGCATCGCTTCGCGCCGCGTGGCGGCATCGATTTCGACAATCTCAGGGGCGAAAGCAGCTACCGGCCCTGGACGGGCTATGCCCGGTCGAAACTCGCCAACCTGCTATTCGCCAAGGAGCTGGCGCGGCGGCTCGACGGGACGGGGAAGATCGCCAGCGCGGTGCATCCGGGCTTCGTCCCCGGCACTGACATTTTCAGGGGCATGGCGCTGGCGCAGATGGCCAGGGCGTACTGGCCACGCATCCTGACCGCGCTGGTCGCCAAGACCATCCCGGAAGGTGCGGCGACCTCATGCTATGTCGCAGTGAGCCCGAATGCCGCAGACCTCAACGGTCAGTATTTTTCCGATTGCAACATCGCAAAACCTCGCGCCGACGCCAACGATCCGGCGCTGGCGGCGCGGCTGTGGGAGCTGTCGGAAAAGATCGCCAGCAGCGTCTGACCATGCCCCAGCTCAGCGCCGGCCTTTTGATGTTTCGCCGCCGTGACGGTGCGACCGAGGTGCTGCTGTTGCATATGGGCGGACCGTTCTGGGCCAGGAAGGACGACGGCGCCTGGTCGATCCCGAAGGGGCTGGTCGAAGCGGACGAGGATGCGCTCGCGGCCGCGCGGCGCGAATTCGAGGAGGAGACGGGATGCACGGCTGACGGCCCCTTCATCGCGCTCGGCACCTTCAAGCAGCCGAGCGGCAAGCAGGTCAGCGCATGGGCGGTCGAGGGCGAGTTCGACCTGACCGCATTCGAGAGCAACACGTTCACGATGGAATGGCCGCCAAAATCCGGACGCATGGCGGAGTTTCCCGAAGCCGATCGCGCCGGGTGGTTCGGTGAAGCCGAGGCGCTCGTCAAAATCACCAAGGGGCAACGCCAGATCCTCAAGGCGCTGTTCGATCGATGATGTCGCCACCTTGGAGACCGTTGGCGGTTCCGTTCTCACGGGGAGCGATGACATGCGCGTGATCGAGCACCCGACACGCGCAAGTTCGCCGCGGAGTGTTGCGGCGGCGACACGCGAACTTCGGAACGAGGGTAGTAGTATCTCCGCTCGTTGCAAATCGGCACACCACCTCGGCGAAACACGCCGGGGCGGTGGGGGAGCCCTGTCGCAAGAGGAGATTTGTCATGCGTCGCATCACCACACTCACGATCGCTGCCGGCATCGCTGCCGCCGCCCTGACCGTCGCCGCGCCCGCCAAGGCCGGCTATTACGTGATCCGCTGGGAGAACACCGGCATCTGCCAGATCTGGAACGAGGAGCTGCAGTACAAGCCGATGGAATGGCCGTCGCACTACAAGGTGGTGAGCAAGCCGGTCCCGACGTTCACGGACGCGGTGAACATCCAGCTCCAGATGCGCGAAAAGCGCAGCTGCTTCCTGTAGGCTGCGGCATCTGATCTTCGGGCGCCGTCATTCCGGGGCACCCGCGCGACGCGGGCGAGCCCGAGAGGTGTGGCGCGAGATTCTCTGGTGCGCAATTGCGCACCGGAGTTCGCGCTGACGCGAGCCCCGGAATGACAAGAGCATGGGCTCACCCATGGACCGGCTGCCCGACCTGCTTCAGCCAAACCTGCGCCTGGTCTTCGTCGGCACCGCGGCGAGCCTTCGGTCAGCGGTGACAGGCCACTATTACGCGCATCCGGGCAACCGCTTCTGGCGCACGCTCCACGAGGTCGGCATCACGCCGCGGCGCTATGAGCCGCACGAATACGCTTGCCTGCTGGCGCTCGGCATCGGCTTCACCGATCTCTGCAAGCAGGGCGCCGGCATGGATCACGTGGCGCTCAAGGCCGGCGTCGATATCGCCGCGTTCATTGCCAAGATGCAGACCTGCCGGCCGGGAGCGATCGCCTTCACCAGCAAGAAGGCCGCGAGCCTGTTCCTCGGACGGCCGAGCGGAACAATAGCGCTCGGCCGGCAGCCGCCACGTCCCGGCTTTCCTGCTCTCTTCGTGCTGGCCTCGCCATCCGGCGCCGCCTCGGGCGCCTGGACCGTGCAGCCCTGGCAGGAGCTCGCGGATCATGTCAAGACAGCGCAGGACCTCTCACTGCAACCGAGGTGATCGATGCCCATCCAACACTTCCCCGCCCCACCGCACATCAAGGCGCCGCCGCTCTCGTTTGCCGCACGGGTCGGCGATCTCCTCTTCATCTCAGGCATTCCCGGCTTCGACGACAAAGGCGCGCTGGCCGACGGCTTCGAGGCGCAGTTCGGCTTCGTGGTGAAGAACATCACGCGCATTCTCGACGAGGCCGGCGCGACCTTCCGCGATCTGGTCAAGGTCAACGTGCTGCTCACGCGCGCCTCCGACGTCGCGCCGATGAACGCGCTCTATGCCGGCGCGTTCGGCCCGCCGCCCTATCCCGCGCGCACCACCTGCGTGGTGCAGGCGCTGCCCGACCCGAAAATGCTGATCGAGATCGAGGCGGTGGCGTCGCTGGCGCGATGATCGCGCGCCGCCCTCAGGGCTTCGGCATGGCGTCGCGGAGCGTGTCGCCGACGAAGGCGGCGGCACGGCGGAACGCCTCGTCATTGTCGCCGCGAAAACTCACCGTCCGCTGCAGCAGCAGCTTCTCGCTCTGCAGATCGAGCAGCTCGAAATCGCCCCATTGCACCAGGGTGCTCATCTTGCGAATGCCGCCATAGACCACGAAGCGCGCGCCGGAGCGGCGTGCTGCCGCGATGAATTCGTCTGGGCGCATGTTGATCGGGGTGCACGGATGCTCGGGGCAGTCGACCGGCAGCACCCGATAGTCGCCCGGCGCGCCGAGGTTTTCGCGGACCAGATCGGCAAACTGCGCCACGCGGGCGCGATGCGCCGCGCCCTGTTCGTTCACTTCGCCCGAATTGTCCGTATAGTCGAAATCGGCGACCGCGATCGTGAGCGGTGTCGCGCTACGGGCGGGATGGGCCACAGCCGCGCAGAGCGCGACCAGTGCAGCCATCGCCGTGATGAATCCGCGCGATCGATCGCTCCGCATGGAATCCTCCTCTATGGACGGAGGGAGGGCGATGCCTGCGGCACGCCCACCCCGCCACTCGAAACGCTACCTCAGCGTGATCGCAAGCCCGCTGAGATCCGCGTTCGCCATCAGCCCGACCTGCTGGCCGGCCAATTCCAGGACGGCGCCCTTCTGGTTGGTCAGCACGATGGCGCGCGCGCCGCGGCCGACCGCAAGCCCCGCGCCCGCCGCGCCATAGACGCCGGCAACGTCCGAGGGCTGCACGATGTTGCTGACGCGGCCGTGCAACACCGTCTTCGAGCCGCCGAACACGAGGCCATAGTCGAGCCCGCCGGTGGAGAGCGCGTAGCGCCGCCCGTGGAAATTAAGGACGCCGCCGCCGCCGGAGCCGCCAATGATCCATCCCGCCTTGTAGATCGTCAGCATGATGGTGCCGCCATCGGCGTAACTGGCGGTGGACAGGCCGCAACTCACGATCAGCGCGGCGAGCACACTGCGGACGGCGGATGACAGCTTCATATGGCAACTCCCCTGGGGCATTGTGGTTGGTCAGACATGGCGCGCGCGATCGAATCGCGCCTTGTGAACTTATCCGATGGCCCGCGCCGGCAAAACGCATTCGCAAACGAAGCGCGGTCGAGTCAAGGCCGTCCGCAGGCGCCGCACAAATGACACGGTCATGACTGCGCGCGCCCCCGCGCGCACCGATCGCCCCTGCGCTCCCTGCCGCGCGTTCCGCAATTTAACGGTTTTTGAACCTTCGCGCCCGATGCCGACACTCAATGGGTGTCGGGGCAGGCGCCGGGCCAAGCCGCAAATTGTCCCCGCGAACGCAAGCGTCAGATCACCCTCTCGGGAGTTACCCATGTTTCGTGTCCTCATGCTGTTGGCCTCTCTCGGTGTTGCCCTGCTCGCGCTGTCGGCCACGGGTCCCGCGCGCGCCGCCGCTGTCGACATCACGAAGGCCTCGCCCACGACGAGCAGCTTCTAGGACCTTTTCCCCGAAAACCCGAACGAACCCAGGGTAGGCCACGGAGTTTCGCGCCGGGTCCACTTCTTGCTTTGTTCGCATCATGCCACCGCACCGCCATCAGCCGATGGCGCCGCCACCTCGCGCTTGCTAGCCTCTGCGAAACCCGCCAGCAGAGGAAACACCATGCCCCTTCTCGACAACCACATCGCTGTCGTCACCGGCGCCGCGTCCGGCATCGGCAAGGCGATCGCCGAAGGTTTTGCGCGCGAGGGCGCGCGCGTCGCACTGCTCGACATCGACGAGATGGCGGCGTCCGATGCCGCGCGGGCGATCAGCAAGGCCGGCGGCCGTGCGGACGGCTTCCGGCTCGACGTGACCCGGCGCGAGGACTGCGTGGCGGTCGCCAAGGAGATCGCGGACAAGGTCGGCAAGGTGTCGATCCTCGTCAACAATGCCGGCATCAACCGCCGCAATCCCTTCACCGGCGATCCCGATGCCGTGCTGAAGGATTGGCAGGACATCATGGCGATCAACCTCAACGGCACCTTCAACGTCACCCATGCCTTTCTCGAACCGCTCCGAGAGACGCGCGGCCGCATCGTCAATATCGGCTCGATCCAGTCCTTCATGCATGTGCGCACGCCGAACTCGCCCGCCTACACCACCTCCAAGCACGGCGTGCTCGGTTTCACCCGCGCGCTCGCCGCCGAGCTTGGCAAATACGGCGTTCGCGTCAACGCGATCGGTCCAGGACTGATCGAGACGCCGCTGAACGCCGCGGTGCGCGCCAACAACCCGGAACTGATGAAAATCTTCACGGACCACACCCCGCTCGGCCGCGCCGGCAAGCCGGCAGACATCGTCGGGCCTGCGGTCTTCCTCGCCTCCGACATGTCCGCCTATGTCACCGGCAGCATGGTGATGGCGGATGGCGGCTATCGCACGGTCTAGCGCATGTCCCGGCGAAGTGGGATCCGGTTCGCGCGCGGGACTCGCACGCGGCGAGAACTGGCCCGCGCGGTGACGAGAGCATGGCGGTTTCTTGATTTTCAACAGCCCGACCGGACATTTACGGCCCCGTTAACAACCCGTTAACCTTGTCGACCCACGCTCGCGCGCGCTGGGGGTGATTGGTTCTCGATGTGTCCGCGCGGCTCGCGCGGTGCGTTGATCGGGAGGTGTCGATGGCCCAAGATTCCTATGAGCAGTCCTATGAACAATCTTACGAGCAGTCCATTGTTCAACCCATGATTCCCGCGTCGGATCATCCGCCGCTTGCTCCGCGTACCGACGAAATCATCCCGCTCTTGATCGGCACGACCGTCGACCGGGTCGAGCGCGAGCTCGTGCTGCACACGCTTGTGCGTTGCAATGGCAACCGCACCCGCGCCGCACGGATGCTCGGGCTCTCGATCCGCACCCTGCGCAACAGGATCCGCCTCTATACCGCCGACGGCATCGACGTGCCGGCGCATTGCGACTAGGCTCCAAGCTCGAGCGGGGCGCGCACGTCCACGGACGCGCGCCCCGAGGGAGCCGACGCCGATGTCCAGTGCCCCGACCTACGAGATCGATGTGCAGCGTTTCTGGGCCGACCCCTACCCGGACCTCGCGCGGATGCGCAAGGAGGCGCCGATCGCCTTCGTGCCGCAACTCGGCTCGACGATCTTCACCCGCCGCGACGACATTTTTTCGCAGGAAAAGCGCATCGACCTGTTCTCCTCGCACCAGCCCGCCGGACTGATGAACCGCCTGATGGGCCACAACATGATGCGCAAGGACGGCGAGGCGCATATGAGCGAACGCGCCGCGATGTTTCCGTCGGTGTCGCCGCGCGCGGTGCGCGCGACCTGGCTGCGAAAATTCCAGGCGCACGCCGACCGCATCCTCGACGAGCTCGTGCCGCGCGGCTCCGCCGATCTCGTCAAGGCGCTGGCGCTGCCGCTGTCGGCCGAATGCCTCAAGGACATCACCGGGCTCACCAACATGCGCACCCAGGACATGGACGCATGGTCGCAGGCGATGATCGACGGCATCGCCAACTACACGGGCGATCCCGCGGTCGAGGCGCGCTGCCACGCCGCCACCGCCGGCATCGACGCGGCCATCGACGACATGGTCCCGGTCGTCACCAGGCAGCCGGACAATTCGATCCTGAGCGTGCTGCTACAGGCCGGCCAGCCGATGGACAGCGTGCGCGCCAACGTCAAGCTTGCGATATCGGGCGGACAGAACGAGCCGCGCGATGCGATCTCCGGAACGGTCTGGGCGCTCTTGACCCATCCCGCGCAGCTTCAGCTGGTGCGCGAGGGACACGCGAAGTGGATCGACGTGTTCGAGGAATACACCCGCTGGATCGCGCCGATTCAGATGTCGCCGCGGCGGGTCGCAAAACCCTGTTCCTATGCCGGGATCGATTTCGAACCCGACGAGCGGGTGTTCTTCATGTTCGGCTCCGCCAATCGCGACGAGGCCTGCTTCACCGAGCCGGAGAGTTTCGATATCACCCGCGATGCCTCGAAGAGCATCGCCTTCGGCGCCGGGCCGCATTACTGCGCCGGCGCCTTTGCCTCGCGCGCGATGGTCGCCGACGTGGCGTTGCCTGCGATCTTTTCGCGATTGCCGAACCTGCGGCTCGACGAGCGCGTGCCGGTCAGGATCGGCGGCTGGGCGTTTCGCGGCCTGCTCAATCTGCAGGTCGCGTGGGACGCGAGCTGAGGCGCACCCCGCGCAGCGCGTCGCTGCGTCGATCGCTCTACCGACATCGTCGCCTGCCTTAATTTACCGTCGTTTCCTCGGACGATCAGCGTTTGCATCGATTGATGTTGATCAAGCGCGGATCGCAGTTGCGCGCAATTGCTGAAGTCTGCAACCGTCTGCTAAAAAATGACCGTGAATCAGTGGGAGTTGCGCGGTGGCGGACGGTAGCGTTGCACGACGAGGACGACCAGGGCCGCCTGGCCCGCGTGGCAAGCCTGGCCCGGCAGGCAAATTCGGGCCGCAAGGCAAGCGCGGCGAACCGGGGCCGCAGGGCAAGGTTGGCGAGCAGGGGCCGCCGGGCAA
>Ga0210401_10001111_pt1 | contig 31785 bp, 27 predicted proteins | sample IncBWH32MmetaG_FD_150866 | JGI IMG/M metagenome (GOLD analysis project Ga0210401, IMG submission 150866) | Forest soil microbial communities from Barre Woods Harvard Forest LTER site, Petersham, Massachusetts, United States - Inc-BW-H-32-M | ecosystem: Environmental > Terrestrial > Soil >...
GTCGTGTCGATGTTTTTCCGTCTAACGATACAAGCAAGTCAACATGATTAACCGATGTTTTTCCTGAAACCACAACATTAGTATCAATCGCAAAAAATGCGCCCGTTGTTTGGTTTAATGTATAGTATCCGTTAAATGCCATTAGTGCAGTAGCATCGGCACTTGCTGCTTTAAGTTTACCTGCAGTAAATTCTTCCAACAAATGTTGGTGGTGGTTTGCCAACTCACTCATGTACGAGTGGTTAACTGTTTTTGTCAATTCCATTTCTGGTGCTAAGGTGTTGTTCATGTTGTATTGGTTTTTAGGGTTAGTAATACAACAAACCTAAACCAAGCTAATTAAAAACGCTAGTTAAATTAACGTTAACTTATTAATTTACAATAACTTAATAAATCTTACATGTGTAAGATAATTTAAATTATTGTAAATTTTTTCGGCTATGTTTTGTTGTTGTTAGCTAAACTTTTGTTAACCAATGTGTTTAATGCACACGCCAAAAATTAAAAACCAGGCAATAGAAAAAATGTATCTTTAAACAAACGTGAAATTTTTAAATAAACATAAAATAGTTGCAGTAGCAACACTTTGTATTTTTGCTTTTTTGTTTAACGCTTGTCAGTCGCACAAGGAGTTCGAAAAAATAGCAAGCAGTACTACTACACCATCATTTGGGTCTTGCTTTTTTCCAACGCTTTATTTTAAACCCAATAGCACCAAATTCGATACGTCAAGCAATCGTTGTGGCTGCTGCACGCACTTTGATATAACTGATACAAACCAAATAATAGAATATGTAGCCTGGTATGTGCAAAACAAAACTAACAATCTAATTCGTGTACATGGCAGTTGCAATACATCGGAAGAAAATAGCGATACCAACTGGTGTAAACTACGAGCGCAAAAAGTAGCTGCTCTGCTAATAAAAAAAGGAGTTGATAAACGAAGGATACTAATTGAGATTGAACCACCACTACATATTAAGGTGGAGCCTATGCCATCACCACCAAAAAACTATAAGCCAGACCCCAAAAAAAAAGAAGAGCGTAAAAAAATGATTGCCAAAGAAGAAAAAGCTTCAAATAGACAAGGCCGCACTACATATATTACCATAGTAAAAGGAGGTTAATGCAATCTTATTTTAGTCAAAACATTTTCGTATCTTTAATATCTGTTACTTCTAATAATTTTGTTTAACACCTAAATTTAAAAATCCCATGAGACAATTTTTACTTATTTTTTTCTTCTCAATTACTTTAATTAGTAAAGCACAAATTGCACGCGGCGAGTTTGCAATTGGTGGCGCAGGTTTTGAATATGGAGAGTGCATTATTCAAACCAACGATCATGGATATATGATTGCAGGCATTACAAATTCTTTTGGAGCCGGAAAATCTGATATGTATGCCATAAAATTAGATTCAAACGCTCAATTGCAATGGACTAAAACCATAGGTGGCGTTCGAAATGATGCTGCCTATTCAGTAATTCAAACAAACGACATGGGTTATGCAATGGTTGGTACAACTTACTCCTATGGCGATACAACACATGGCAATATTTATTTAGTAAAGCTTGATGTAAACGGCAATGTACTTTGGACACAAACCTATGGCAACGCCGGAGGAGGAGGCAATTCTGTTTTACAAACCGCCGATGGCAGATATGTAATTACCAGTTCTCTTGGTTCTAATATGTGTGTTATTAGAACCGACCAATTGGGCAACATAGCATGGTCTAAAGTTCTAAATGCAAGCGTAGGCTATTCAGTTATTCAAACCCACGATGGTGGTTTTGCGGTTTCGGGCTACATCGGTTATGCGTATTTTTATATTGCAAAATTAGATTCGGGCGGAAACGTAGGCTGGGCCAGAACTATAGGCGGCGGTAATGAACAAGGCGCAAAATTAATTGAAACAAGCGATAGAGGTTTGGTTATGGCTGGTTTTGGTCGAACCTATGGCGTGTGTTGCAACAATAATTTTTATATAGCAAAACTTGATAGCGCAGGTAATTTAAAATGGACAAAAACGGTGGGAGGTGTTTCCAGAGATGAGGCTTATTCAATAATTGAAACTAAAAATAAAGAACTGGTTATAGCAGGCGTAGATGGCTCTTATGGTGTTGGGGCCGATATGTATATTGTTAAACTAAATGCGGCAGGTACATTAATATCAACTAAAACAGTAGGGGGTGCAGGTTATGATATGGCATTGTCCATCATTCAAACCACTGATTTGGGTTATGCTTTAGCTGGTTATACTACTTCGTATGGTGCAGGCAGTTACGATGTTTACATGGTAAAACTCGATAGCAATTTTGTACCCAATTGCGCCGATACAAGCCACGGCGCAACTGTTAGGTACGGCGGCACATCCACACCCGGCTTTACCCTGGTTGCCGTATCACCCACAACCTACCCATCGGGTGCCACTATAAACACAGGTGGTGTTTACACAAACATTTGCTCAACCACAAGTATACCCTCATCTGCTTTGGTAAATAATATTTCGGTTGTTCCTAACCCAACCACCGGATATATAAAAGTAAACAGTGTAAATGCATCTTTAAATAATCAAATAAATATTTACAATTCGCTGGGCGCGCGTATATTTTACGGAGAATTAAAAGATAAAGAAACCGAGATTGATTTAAGCAACCAAAGCAACGGCATATATTTTATTAAAATTACCAGTGCGAACGGAACCGAAACAAAAAAAATAATCAAACAATAGTTTTATATTTTTTTTGCCCTAGTTTCTGTCATTACAATTAGGCTTTTTCAAAATAAAACCGTAACTTAGAAACACAATCTGTTATATCTTTTTTATGAAATACCTACTGCTTACACTGTTTTTATTTCTTGTACACGTATCTTGGGCACAACAAAAATTTACAACCACCAAACCAAAAAACCACAGCATTGGGTTTTATGCAGGTTTTTCTGCTTTCGAAAATTATAACCAATATCATAGCTATCGCCCTGATGATACATATCGAACATTAAATCCAGATGGTGCTCCTAGTTTTATGGCTATTAGCAATTTATTTTCGTTAAGCTATAAATACAAAAAACACGAAATAATTCCAGTTCTGTATTTATCAAATTATTATACTGATAACAATAAAACCAAAACCTTTTTAATGGGTGGCGCGCTTTCTTATCTATACCACTTTAGTACAAAGCGAGCGCATTTATTTTTCGAAACCAATTTTCAAACATACTTTTATACTGCACAAGATGCTTATGCTAATATCACACCTTATGGCAGTAGCCAACACCAAAACGAATGGGTTTTTGACAACATTCATGCAGCACACATACAAAACTATGTGCTAAATGCCGCTATTGGCATCGAAGTAAAATTATGGCCGCTCACTTACTTTCAATTTGCCTGTGGCAGTGGTGCTTTTTATATGAAGGGTAAATCTGCCCTTCCTTCAAATATAACTTCGCAATGGGCACAATGGGGCTTGCCCGATGACTTTAGAGGCACTTACCCCGGTATGTTTGGCTTTAACTGGTACGGCCGCTTATCTATTATAGTACGGGGTTTAAATTTTTAACAACCCAAAAACTTGCTTGTAATAAATTTGTCATATATTTGTGATAGCATTTTGCTGTCATAACGACAAATAACAAATACAATGACTGATACACAGCTCATAAAAAACCTTTTAGAAACCCTGGTTAACAAACACCTGGTTAAAAACGAATCCGACCTTTGCCGCCAGCTGGATTACAGCACAGGCAACCTATCTAAAATAAAATCGGGCGAGCGCAACATTCCCCAATCGCTTAAACTGCAACTGCAAAACCACTTTGGCGTTAACCCAAAATACTTTGATGGCGATAAACAAATATTTCTGTCAAATGATAGCAAAACCAAAAACATGGTTTACGTGCCCCTAAAAGCCGTTGGCGGTTTTTTGGCAGGTTACGAAAACAAAGTTTACCTGGATGGCATAGAGCACCGCGAGTTCCCCGAAATTAAAGGCCAGTGCTTTTGTTTCGAAGTCGAAGGCTTCTCTATGTACAAAAGCAAAGTAATTGATGGCGAAATTTACGAAACCGGTTACAAGCCCGGCAGCTTTGTAGTAGCCACCAAGGTCGAAAATTTTAGCTGGCTATCGCGCCACAAAGATTACGTTTTTCAAACCACCGATGGCCTCATCATCAAACGCTACGACCAAATCCGCAACGATAAATTCCAGCTCCTATCCATTAACGAAGAGTACAACCCCGTGCCAGCCATCCCCACCAAAGCCGTAAAAGGCATTTACTTTATCGAAAAAAAAATTTCTTAGCATCATTGCGTGCGCAGCAAAACAATCTCCTCACTAAGGTTATTATTTTTAACAGAACCCGCTTGTGAGGTTGATAAACATGTATTTATAGGCCCAAAGCTTTCCATTATTAATATTTCGGTATCTAAAAATATCTATCTTTGAAAAAGTTAAAAAACAAATAAATGAAACCCACTTTAAAATTTTTTTATATTGCTATAATTAGTTCGTTAATTATTTTTGCAGGATGCACCAAACAAGGTCCAACCGGCCCTATTGGTGCAAACGGAGCCAACGGCATTAATGGTACATCGGGCGGCGCGGTTAATGTAGTAAACCAATACATTGCCATAACGCCAAGTCAATTAACCTGGGATACCACCGCCAATCAGTGGTACTATAATTTTTCTACCCAGGCCGATTTTAGTTCCAGCATACATGCCGCTGTTTTAGTTTATGCGCAATCATCCAACGGTTTAGAAGCCACCCCATATACAAATTCTAAAAAAAATTACACCATAAGTTTTGCTAATAACATGTATCAATCTACTCCGTTTATTCGTTTCGAATATTTTAATGGCACAAGCACTTGTCCGCTGCCAACTTTTAATATTAATGTAGAACTTGTTATCATTCCTCCCCAAATAGTTATCCCCAATGTTAATCATCATAATTATGCCGCAGTAAAAGCAGCCTATAATTTATAAGTATTGCTTAGCCATCGCCCTTGTTGCTGTTATCCTCGTCAAGCAATTGCAAACACGTTCACAATTCAACTGGGGCAGGCATCCACGTGCATCTTAGCAGTAAATCTCCCATTAATAGAGTAGGGCAGACTTGCTTACTGCAATCACTTTCTTTACAACAGTATACCGCTGTTAGCACAGTTTAAATAATTTTTTTTCATATTATAAACCTGCTAAAGTATTTTTGTAATTTAGACAAGTGAAAGTATCTTTTTATAAACTTTTTTGTCTTAGTGTTTTCTGTTTCTTTATTTTTTCATCGTGTAGTTTCACAAAAAGATTATACACTAGTGGCTTTTATACAAGCAGTAACCACCCCGTTAAAAAATTAAACACTCCTGATACTGCCATGCCCCTATTCTCTATTAAAAATATTACGCAACTAAAAAAAGAAAATTACCCCACCCTGCTTGCGCAAGTTTCAAAAATAATTTTTAGTACTAATAAAAATAATAAGCAAACAACACAATATATTACAAGCAATTGCGACACCATTATCCTTAAAAGTGGTGCTAAGTTACTAGGCACCGTAACTAACATAAACCATAAAAAAGTATATTTTAAAAACTGTGATCCAAGTCCTTATACAAGTTCAACAATTAATAAAAATGACATAAACACAATAAACTTTGTTAATGGTAACAAAGGCCTCAATGGCTTTATAAAACCTGATAAACCACCTTTTAAAAGCTACATTTTCAATGCAATTTTAGGTTTTATATTTAGTCTTGCTGCAGTAATTTTATTCCTTTGCTTTGCCTCAGGCTGTTTAAAAAACGCTGATACTGGAATTCTTTTATTCGCATTGGGGTTTATTTGTTGCACAATCGGTTTGACACTTTCTATTATATCATTGATACAAAAAATTAAAAGTAATGATGAAAATAAAGTAAGCGCTATTTTAGCCGCAGTTGGTTTTGCCCTCGGCATTATTTTCTTCATTTTAATTCTTCATTTTTTCAAAGTATTTTAATCCGCTCAGCCCTTGTTGCTGTTATCCTCGTCAAGCAATTGCAAACACCTTTACACAAATCAGGGGGCGACCACCCACGCAACCAAAAAACATTTCCTTATATTTAGTGCTTGAAAAAATTATTTGGTATAGCATTACTTATTGTGTTAGCAGCCTGCAACAACACACACCAGCGTAAAGAATATTACAGCACTGGTCAGTTAAAAGAAACCGTAAACATAGATGGCAATAACTTAAAACAAGACACACTTATTATTTATTATAAAGACGGAAAAATAAACCACAAACAAATTTACCGCAACGATACATTAAACGGCCCTTTTCTTACCTATTATAAAGACGGCACCCTTTGGGTAAAAACCAATTATAAACATGGCGTTAAACATGGGCTTACCCAAACCTTTTACCGCAACCAAAACCTAAAATGGTACGGCAACTATGTAAACGGCCAGCAAGAAGGCACCTTTATAAGCTACTACCAAAACCACAAAGTACAAATGAAAGAAGAGTACCGCCATAGCCAAACACTTTACAAAATAACCTACGATAGCCTGGGCAAACCCCAAACCGAATACATAGGCATACTACTCGATGTAAAAAAACAATTCACCCCAAAAGATTCTATTTCGTTTAAGGCGTATATATATGGCAACTATCATAAAGTACAAACACGCCTGTTTAAAACCGGCAGCACCCAACAAACCATTTGCAATTTAACCCTCCTTCCCGATTCGTCTTACTCCCACACATTTGCCCCACAAACCGCAGGCAGCTACCAATTATTTTTTGGCTATTTAATAAGTGCCGAAACTTTTAATTACAAAACCGAAACCATAACCGTACAATAATTTATCACTGGGGCGTTACGGCACTTTGTAAACACGTGCCGTCGGGCTTTACACTGCAAGTTTTCGGATTACCAAAAAGCTTTCCGTTGCAATCCCTAACACGTAACAACAACATTTTTGTATATTTATACAACCTTAAAAGTACAGGTACAAAAGATAAAGAGTACATGAATAACATTAATAGAATTACAAAATAAAAACGACTTTTAAAAAAACCAGTATGATTATAGGCGTAGCCGGACCTTATTCAGCCCCAACAGCACAACAACGTCAGCAAAATTTAGATGCTATGAATGAAGCTGCTGCAAAACTTTTAGAACTTGGGCACACACCCATCATTGGCATGAATGCCGCCTTGCCTGTTTTAGCCAAAGCAAATATTAGTGATGTATATAAAGCAACTATGGAAATTTCATTGGCAGTTATTAGTGCCTGCGACGCACTTTTGTTATTAGCCGAAAGCCCCGGTGCAAATAAGGAACGCGATTTAATTCATGCTCAGGGAAAACCTGTTTTCACTTCTATCAATCAAATTATTGCAGTTCAAAAATGAAACAACTTCTAACAATTCCCTTTATCTTTTTATTAAACACAACTATTTTTGCACAAGATACCCTAAACAACAGATCTAAATTTATTATCAAAGCCGATATACTATCTCCAATTCTTTCCATATCGAAAGACCTAAAAATGGGTTCGTTAACTGCCGAACTTGGTTTTAAAAAATGCCACAGCATACAAGTAATGGGCTCGTATAAAGTTGATACCCACTTGGGACCTTCTGAAAAAACACTTCAAATTATACCTATGTATAAATTCTTTCTTTTTAAAAAGAAATTTTGTGATGGTTTGTATTCCGGGGTAAATGCAAACTATACTCAGGGTAATTTCCCTAGCGATAAAATTATTCATAATACAAATGTTTGGTACAGGCATAACTCATTAGGTGGAGGGCTTATTATAGGTTACCAAACCTATATTAAAAAACACCTAGTTGTTGATGCGTTAATTGCTGCAGGAATGGAAGAATTAATTAACGCAAAAGAAATAGTAGGCAATGTTAAATTTGATGATAAAATTACCAATGCACAAAACCCTAATTTTTATTTAATACTGGCATTAAACATTGGCTATAAATTTTAAATCGTGTATGAAACAATTTCTAACAATTTCCTTTATACTTTTATGTAACGCAATTTTTTTTGCCCAAACAAAAATCAATAAATTAAACATTACACACTTAACCGAAAATTTTTACATCTACACAACTTACCACTCTTATAAAGGAGAACTTGCGTCCGCAAACGGTTTGTATATAGTAACTAATAAGGGCGTTGTAATGATAGATAGCCCTTGGGATACCACCCAATTTCAACCCCTGTTAGATAGCATTCAAAACAAACATCACCAAAAAGTCGTGCTTTGCATTGCCACACATTCGCATGAAGACCGTAGTGCCGGACTCGAATTTTACCAACAACAAAACATCAAAACTTTTACCTCTCTCCAAACCGATTCAATCTCAAAAGCAACAAATCAAAAACGTGCCCAATTTCATTTCACAAAAGATACCACCTTCACCATTGGACAACTAAACTTTCAAACTTATTATCCGGGTCCAGGCCACACCACCGATAATATAGTTGTTTGGTTCCCCAAACAAAAAATATTGTATGGTGGTTGTTTTATAAAAAGTACCGAGGCTACCGATTTAGGTTATATAAAAGAAGCCAACTTACAGGCATGGCCTATAAGTTTAAAAAACGTACAGCAAAAATTTCCGCAACCAAAATTTATTATACCCGGGCACGATGACTTTATCAACTCTAACGCCATAAGCCACACGCTAAAACTTTTGCTGCAAAATAAAAAATAAAATTGCCTCTGAGTATCGAAACGATTTAAACCACCATAACCTAACCGATGCTATTTGTATCTGTACAAAAACAATTTCGTACTTTTAAACCATGCGCACCAAACTTTTCACTTTTATTATTTTTCTTTTTTTACAAATTGTTGCTTTTGCTCAGCAACAAGTAACCGTTTTTGTTAGCTACACAAATAGTTATTGCAATGGTGCGCGTCCCACAACCGAAATATTAACTAAGTACAACACACCCGCTAAACTCGTAAACTTTAAAATTAAACTGGTAGGCAAAAAAAACATGGTTGTTGTAACCGATACTGTAGGTTGTTTCACCCATAAATTACACCCGGGTAAGTATCAGGTTTTTCTTACCGAAGAAAACAACAAAAACCTCTTTACCAATTATGACCCAACTTGTGTTAAAATGCTAAAAACTTCCTTTTGTGAATTGCTTATCGAAAAAGGTCAAAATACATATAAAATAAACCTGCATTTCCCCTGTAACCCCTGCCAGCCAAACAATAAACCTTAAAAAAAGGTTTTTTGAGTCTCTGCTTTAACAGTTTCTTCAGTATTTAAAAATTATTTAGTTAAAACCCTTTCTTTTTTAACTAAAATTCTCTTTATTGCACCACAACCAAACCACAACTCTAACTCATGAAAACACTTTTACAAAAAATTGTATGCTTGCTACTAGTTAGCTCATACATAACAGTACAAGCACAAAATAGTAAATTGGATTTCGCTAACCCGAATGAAGATTTTTATCAAACCCAAAAGCGTTTAACTAAGTATTTTAAAAAACACCAACGTCAACTTAACGAAGAGCGTAAAGAAAAAGCCGAAGGTCGTATGAAAGTGGGAGGCGAAGAGGAGCAAGAGTTGGCAGGCTACGAACTTTTTAAACGTTGGGAGTCCTACATGGAACCTCGCGTATATCCTACCGGAGATAAAACACAGGCTTCTCGTTCTTACGATGAGTTTTTAAAATATCAGGCAGAAAATGGCGCTGCTCAAAACCGTACCAATGGTACTAATCAAACCTCGTCTACACAATCTGCTACTTGGCAAGCAATTGGTCCTTTTGGCGACCCAACAGGTGGTAATGCAGGGCGTATAAATGCAGTGCGTTTCGCTCCGTCTACTACAACCGGCATTTGGATTTGTACACCCGATGGTGGTTTATGGAACACTGCTAACAGCGGTGGTGCTTGGACAACCAACACCGATCAGCTTGGTGTTATCGGAAACTCTGATGTGGTTTTCGATCCAACAAATTCGCAAAATATGTACATGGCAACTGGTGATGGCGACGCAGGAGATTCATATAGTATAGGTGTTTTAAAATCAACCAACGGTGGTAGCACTTGGGCTGCTACAGGTTTAACTTGGCAGGTTTCACAAGGGCGCAAAATTTATAAAATGCTAATTAACCCTTTAAACAAAAATGTAATATTTGCTGCAACAACAATTGGTTTACTAAGGTCAACCAATGGTGGTACTTCGTGGGGTACAGTGCAGGCAGGTTCTTTTACCGATATCGAATATAAACCAAACGACACTACAACTATATATGGTGTTACAACTACTTTCTTTAAATCAACAAATGGCGGTGCTTCTTTTAATGCAGTAACAACCGGTATAGCTACATCGGGTAATTGCGATAGATTGGCCATTGCAGTTACACCTGCTAACGCGGCTTTTGTTTATGTAGTAGGTAGTAGTGCATCAAACGATGGTTTTTATGCATTTTATCAATCAACTAATTCAGGTACTTCATTTACATCAATGGCAACTACACCTAACTTACTGGGTTGGGCAAGTGCCGGTAACGATACAGGCGGACAAGGCTGGTACACATTATCTATTGCAGCTTCTCCAACTAATGCAAACGAAGTGGTTGTGGGTGGTGTAAACATTTGGCGCACAACTAACGCTGGTACAAACTGGTCGTTATTTGCACAATGGACAGGTTCTGGCGCTCCTTATGCGCATGCCGATATACACGATTTAATTTATCAAAATGGCACAACAATTTACGCCGGTACCGATGGTGGTATATTTGTTACAACAAATAGTGGCTCTACTTGGAACGCTGTAAATGGCAACATGAACATTGCCGAAATTTATAAAATTGGTAATTCTAAAACCACATATAGTTTAGCTATCACAGGTCATCAGGATAATGGTACAAATATTTATGGCGGTGGCTGGTCGCAAACAATGGGTGGCGACGGCATGGATTGTTTTATTGATTGGAGTAACAATCAGGTTATGTACGGCGAACAGTATCAAGGCTCATTAAACCGTACAACTAATGGCGGCGGTTCTTGGACAGCAATTACAACAGGGCTTACTGGTACTGGTGCTTGGGTAACCCCAATTCACCAAGACCCTTTAACAGCTAACACAATTTATTGTGGTTACTCGCAACTTTTTAAATCAACTAACCAGGGTACTGCTTGGACTCAGTTAGGAACGCTGGGCGGTTCAAACTCTATTGTTGAGTTTGCCATTGCACCATCAAACCCGCAGGTAATTTATGTTATACAAGGTAACACCTTATATAAAACAACAAACGGCGGTACTGCTTGGACCAACGTTACCGGAACCTTACCGGTAGGCAGTGCACAAATGACTTGGGTGGCTGTAGAAGACAAAGACCCTAATAGTGTATGGGTAACTTTCTCTGGTTATTCTTCAGGTAACAAAGTTTTTAATTCTACTAACGGCGGTACTTCATGGGCAAACTATTCTACAGGTTTACCAAACTTACCGGCCAATTGCATTACCTATTGGAATGGCACTAAAGATGGTTTGTATCTTGGTTGCGATGTAGGCATTTATTACCGCGATTCTCTTACAAGCACTTGGGGCTTATACAGTGCTGGTCTTCCAAATGTTTCTGTTCGCGATTTACAAATTTTTTATCCGCTGGGTAAAGTTCGTGCGGCAACTTTCGGACGTGGTGTGTGGGAAGCCGATTTGTTTAACAACGGTACACAAGCTCCTATAGCAAATTTCACTTCCGATAAAACATTTATTTGCCCAAGCATGACGGTTAATTATACCGATTTATCATCTTTCACACCAACTTCTTGGAGCTGGACTTTCCAAAGCGGAACGCCTGCTACTTCAAACGTGCAAAACCCTGCTGTAGTTTATAACACACCGGGCACATATAGTGTTTCATTAACAGCAACCAATGCAAATGGGGGCAACACAGTAACTAAAACATTATACATAACTGTGTCGCCAATAAGCGTGTTACCTTTGGTAGAAGGTTTTCAGGGTGCAACATTCCCTCCAACAAACTGGCAAAATTATGATGCCTCAGGCGATGGTAAAGTTTGGGCACAAAGTACCACAGTAGGTAGAAATAGTACAGCATCTATGTTTTACGATAATTATAGCCAGGATGCTTCAGGCACACGCGATGAAATGCGTGCCCCTAAATATGATTTTTCAGGACTTACTCAGGCTAAATTATTTTTCGATGTAGCCTACTCTCAATATAGTAATACATATAGTGATAGTTTAGCCGTTATGATATCAACCGATTGCGGTTTAACTTACACACAACTTTATGTAAAAGGTGGCGTAACTTTAGCAACTGCACCTAACGATACTCCTTCCATATTTATACCAACAGCATCACAATGGCGTACCGATACTGTTTCGTTAAACGCTTATGCGGGTATGAGTAATGTAATGATATCCTTTCAAAACCGAGGGCATTATGGCCAAGCCATTTATGTAGATAATATAAATATTATAGGTGCTAATAGCAATAACCCTCCTGTAGCCGTGTTTTCAAATACAGTAGCTATTTGTAGCGGACAAAATGCCACCTTCAACGATCAATCAACCAACACGCCAACTTCATGGTCTTGGTCTTTCCCGGGTGCAACACCGCCCACATCAACCAGTCAAAATCCTGTTGTTTCTTACTCAACTTCAGGTACTTTCTCAGTTACATTAATTGCTACTAATGCACAGGGTTCAAGTACGCCAAGCACACAAACTGTTATGGTAAATGCTGCACCAACATTATCAGTTACTACATCTGCATCAACTGTTTGTACGGGGCAGCACGTTATACTTTCAGCAAGTGGTGCTACAACATATACTTGGGTTCCCGGCCCACATCCGGCAGCCAATTATACACCAACTGTAAACGCAGCAACTGTATATACATTAACAGGTGTAAGTGCTTCATGTAAAAGTACCACAACAGTTTCTGTAGGTGTTTATGCTCTACCTGTAATTACATTAACAGCTTCACCCGATACAGTTTGTACAGGTTCTTCAACAGTGCTTAACTCATCAGGTGCAGTTACATATAGCTGGAGTCCTGCAGCTACATTAAGCAGCGTAAACGGTGCAAGTGTTACAGCAACACCAACAGCAAATACAACATATGTAGTTTCTGGTACCGATGCCAATGGTTGTGTTAATAATGCTGTACACCTTGTTATATCTAGCACATGCGCCGGTATAGATAAATTAACGCAACATCCTATTGCAGTATATCCAAATCCAAACAACGGATCTTTTGTAATTGAAGTTCCCGAAGGAAATACAGATACATATGTAGTTGAGGTGCGAAACGCTTTAAGCCAAATTATCTATACAGATAAAATACAAACAGGTGGTTTAAAAAACATAAACCTTACCAACGAGGCTAAAGGTGTTTATTCACTTACCATACAATCACAAAAAAATAAACTGGTAACCAAAATAATTATTCAGTAATTTTTTGAGTAGATACAAACAACAATAATATATGTGTATGAAAAAATTAATAGTAGCATTTCATATTTTAATCATCATGCCAATTTTTGCGCAGAAAGAAATTCGCAATGCAGATGGTTCTTATTTTAAGCAATGCACCAGCTTTAAGCTTTCTCGTCCTTTAAGGGAGTTGGCTAAAGAGCATCCTGCCATTAAAAAAATAGGCGTACACCAAGAAGCAAAAGATGCTGAAAGAAAACGTCTTTGGAAACAACCATCTACTGTGCCTTTTAGCGAAGACCCAATTGTGCAAAGAGAGCAAGGCACACATGCGCCTTTAAGTACTACGGTAAATGTAGATGGTACAAATAGTCAAGGTGGTTACGACCCATTAGATCCCAACGGCATGGTTGGTCCTAATCATTATGTGCAGGCAGTAAATAGTAATTATCAGGTGTTCGATAAAACAGGTACTGCCTTAACGGCCGCTATTGATTTAGCAACATTGTTTCCCAACTCCTTAGATGATGGCGACCCTGTTGTTATGTACGATAAGTTTGCCGACCGCTGGGTAATTACTGAGTTTCTTTGTCCGGGTGGTGGCAATTGTACTACACTGTTATTTGCTGTTTCACAAACTGCCGACCCAACAGGTGCTTATTACTTATACACCTTTACGCCTGATGCAAGTGATTATGCCGATTATCCAAAATATTCTATTTGGTCTGATGGTTATTACGAAACTTGTAATTGCAGCAATCAAAAAGTAACCGTTTACGAGCGCGCAAAAATGTTAGTTGGCGATACAACTGCAGGCTTTATTGTTATACCATCCGTATCAGATCCTAATACAAGTAACAGCGGTGGTTTCTTTTGTCCGCAAACCTTGTATGCCGATGGTCAGTTACCACCGTATGGCTCTCCGCAATATTTATTTTATTTTACGGATGATAATTGGGGTGCAGGTTTTTCCGATAAAATTTTTATTCAAAAAATTACGGCCAATTGGACAAGCAAATCAGGTACTATGGCTCCTAGCGATACACTTACCCCGCAAGCTTTCAATTCATATTTTACAGGTGGTACCGAAAAAGATATTTCGCAACCGGGCACCACAAGAAAAGTCGATGCACTTGATGGCTTTTTCTCTTACCGCATCCCTTATCTGCGTTGGGGCACATATAATGCCGCTGTAATGAGCCATGTAGTTAACACAGGTAGTAGCACAACACGTGTGGGTGGTATCAGGTGGTACGAATTACGTCAGGATACCACAACAAGTAAATGGAATATTTTTCAGCAAGGCACTTATTCGCCTGCCGATGGTGTTAGCCGTTGGAATCCGGCTATTGCTATGGATCAAAACGGAAGCATTGGTTTAGCTTATTCTGTTTCTGCACCTACGGCTGTTTATCCCGGCATTCGTTACACAGGGCGTAACAAATGCGATAGCAGTGGTATCATGTCTGTTACCGAAAAAGTGGCCATTGCAGGTTCTTCTTCTTGGACAAGTGATAGCCGTTGGGGCGATTACTCACACACCTCTGTCGACCCTGCTGATGGAATTACTTTTTGGCATACCAACCAATATATAGGCGCAGGTAATTCATTAAACACACGTATATTTTCATTTCAGGTTCCAACAGCAACTTGTGGTACAACGGGCATCAGTACAATTAAAACAAACACAACAACACTAACCGCATTCCAATCGGGTAATCAGTTAAATGTAAAAGCAACTAATCTTCCGGCAAACGATATGGTAGAAATTAGTCTTTATAATTTAGAAGGAAGATTAATCAGCACCAAATCACTTAACCCGGTTCTAAACACAACCGAAACCAGCATAAACGTTTTCGATTTGGCAAAGGGTATATATTATATTCGCTTGGGTAACAATAATTTTCAACGGGTTATAAAAGTACCTATCCAGTAAGTTTCTAAAGCGTTTTATGATAAATAAAAAAGTAAAACAAACTGTTATTTATGCAATAGCAGTTTGTTTTTTTGTTTTTTTTACCGCCTGCAAATCAAAACAAACAAACACAGCCCCACCGGCTTTTGATGATACATCTGTTCATCCCATACAAAAACAAGGCATTGTATCTCACAAATACAAATCACAAGGTTGCGAAACGGTTGTAATTTGTACTCCCATAAACATCGACACCCTCTTTTTAATTCCCGCAACCCCTCTCGAAAATTTTGACGTTGATGGTTTAAAAATATCCTTCACTTACCATGTCCTCCGCATACACAACCCAAAAGGATGTCACAAAGGCATCCCTGCACAAATTTCAAATATTAAAAAACAATAAATTTTTTTTGACGTTCTGCTTACAGCGTCGGGTTATCCGTTACAAGCCACACGGGTTCACAAATGTAAATAATCATTTACCCTTCATTAATCTTTTAAAAGCATTCTCTATATATTTTTCCGAAGTAATTAAAGCCCTTTGTATTCTGCGGGCATAATAAATGCTATCCATTACTTCTTTGTTTCTTTCATGTAACATAGCATAGGCTTCATCAACTCGTTGCTTTTGCTGTTCTATAATTGTTTTTTGTCTTTCAGTTACTTTAAAACGTTTATATAAAAACAACGAAAACATAAGTACAACCACCAACACACCTGCCACCGATGCTATAATAACTTGTTGCCTTTTCTTTTCTTCACGCGCAATGGCTTTTAATTTATCTTGTTCAAATTCCGCTTTCACTTTTAATTCAGCCTCTTTTTTTTCTATTTCAAACTTAGTTTTCATATCGCCAAGCTGTTTGCTGTTCTCTGTATTAAAAATACTATCGGTTAAAGCTTTAAATTTTACATGGTTTTCGTAGGCTTCTTTATAACGGTTTGTTTTGCTGTAAGCATTGGCTAAATTTTCATAAGCTTCACGTATTCCATCAATGTCGCCAATTTCATTACATACTACCAATTCAGAGTCGCTATATAGTAAAGCCAATTTATAATTAGCTAGTTCATTATATAAGCTGCTTAAGTTGCCATAGCAAACTCCTTTGCCTTGTTTGTCGCCAACATCTTCGCAAACTTTTAAATCTTTCAAAAAATAGCTAAGCGCCTCATTAAATTTCATTTGCTCTTTATAAATAGCCCCAATATTTCCATAGCAATTTCCAATGCCTTGTATGTCTTTAATTTCCTCTCGTATATGTAACGAGTTTAAAAAACACTCTAACGCTTTAGGGTAATTAGCCGTATTAAAATAAACGGCTCCAATATTTCCATAGCAATTCCCTAAACCTTCTTTGTCCTTAATTTCTTCATTAATTCGTAAGGCCTTTAAATAATGTTCTAAAGCCATAGCGTAAACCCCTTGAAAAGAATACACAATGCCTATGTTCATATACGTATTTGCAGTTGCTGGTTTATCGCCTAATTCTTCCTGTAGCTTTAACGATTTCAAATAATAATCCAGTGCCTGCAAATAGTTCGATTGATTTTTATATATATTGCCAATATTATTAAAGCACGAGCTTATACCTTTTTTATCGCCGCGCTCTTCATCTAATTGTAATCCCTTAAAATAATATTCTAACGCTTTAGCATAATTCCCTTTCGTATCATAAGCTGTTCCTATAATACTGTAAGCAAAAGCTTCCCATTTTTTCCTCTTTTCTGGCGCAAAGCCGCCAATCATTTTTAATTGCTGCACAGCTAAAATAATGGCAGTGTCGGGGTTGCTGTTTCGTAGATTAAACGAAATGATTTGTATAGCTCTTAATCTACTAGTATCTGCCAGACTTTTATCCTTATAAACCTTCCAAAGCGAATTTATATTTTGCGCAATGCAAATACAAGGAATGAAACAAGAAATAAAAATTATATAAATAATTTTTCTCATCAACTAATTTTTCATCAATTTTTTTAAAACGGTTTCAATATATTTTTCCGGTGTAATTAAAGCAGTTTGTATTCGTTTAGCGTAATGTATGCTGTCCATCACTTCTTTATTCTTTTCGTGCAACATTTCGTAGGCTTCATCTACGCGTTGTTTTTGTTTTTCAATAATGCCTTTTTGCCTTTCAGTTATCTTAAAACGTTTATATAAAAATAGCGAGAATATAAGTACAACAACCAACACACCCGCTACCGATGCTATAATAACCTGCTGCCTTTTATTTTCTTCTAATGCAACAGCTTTTAATTTTTCTTGTTCTGCCTCCGCTTTTATTTTTAGTTCAGCTTCTTTTTTCTCCACCTCAAACTGCGTTTTTAAATCGCCAAGCTGTTTGCTATTATCTTCATTAAAAATACTATCCGTTAAAGCTTTAAATTTTACATGATTTTCGTACGCTTCTTTATACTTGCCTATTTTACTATATACTATGGCCAGGTTTTCATACGCATACTGTTCTCCCTCTGTATCTTCAATGCTTTTACTTATTTGTAAAGATGAATCAATATATGCTATTGCTAATTTATAGTTTGCTTGCTTACTATATAACTCACCTAAATTGCCAAAACAAATATCTATGCCTTGTTTATCACCTGTTTCTTTTTTTAACTGTAAAGCTTTTAAATAGTATTGTAAGGCTTTAGTATAATCAGATTGATCAACATATATAAGCCCTATATTGGTGTAGCTTGCTGCAAGTAATTTTTTATCGCCTATTTCTTCCCTTATTTTTAAAGCTTTTAATTGATTTTCTATAGCTTTCGGATAATTTAATTGACCATAATAAACAGTCCCCATGTTATTATAGCAGTCGGCCATGCCAATTTTGTTACCTATTTCTTCCGATGATTTCAAAGCCTTTAAAAAATTTTCGATAGCCTTTTCAAACATTGATTGGACATTATAAATGGCAGCTATATTTAAATAGCAATTACTCATCCCTTTTTTATCGGCCATTTCTTCTCTTAATTTTAAATCTTTTAAACAAAAATCCAAAGCTTTAGGATAGTTAGATTGACTTTGATAAACACTTCTAATTCTATTATAACAATTCGCCATCCCGGTTTTATCTTTAAGATCTTCTCTTATTTTTAAGGATTTAAAAAAAAACTCCAGTGCTTTAGTATGATTTTCTTTAGTATTAAATGAAATACCAATAGCGCTATAGGCTAATGCTTCGTATTTTTTTTGTTGGGTTTGTATGGCTAATTGCACTTCTTGTTGTGCTAATAATATAGCGGTATCAGGTTTGCTGCCATTATAACTCCAAGCAATAATGTTAATGGCTTTAAGTCGATTGGTGTCCACCTGTGCTTTATCATTATAAACTCGCCAAAGCGAGTCTATGTTCTGTGCAGAAATAAAAAAATGGTTAATAAATAAAAGTGTAAAAGGTAAAAATCTCCTCATTAACCAAATCTAAGAAAAAAAAGATGAAAAACAGATGCTTCAAAACGGCAATTTTTACAATAAATGCTGGCTATAAATTTTAGCTTATTGGCTATGTTTTTTCCTCAGTTACCGAAATCCCCCAAAACGCCTATTATTTCTTTAGTAGCTTTAGTATACAGTAATAAGGGAGGGTCAAATGAGTAAGCAATCTACACCAAATTTTAAAATCGTGATATTAGATGATAATGAGTTTTATAATAAAATTTTAACACGCTTTTTAACAGAAAGTCTTAAAAAAATGGCTGTATTAAAAGGCTTCACAGTCGATGTATCTTCATTTACTTCGTATATAGATTGTTCAAAACATCTCGATAGCAACGTTGATTTATTATTTATCGATTATTATTTAGGTGATGGATATAATGCCTCGCACATGATTAATTTAATTAACAACAAATTATATAAATGCAAAATTGTAGTTGTTTCTCAAATACAAACTATGCAAACCTGTGCATTTACACTTTTGGCTGGTGCTTACGAGTTTATTAAAAAAGATAAAAAAACGTTATTCGAGTGTAACGATATTGCAGAAACAATTATCTCCGCAAAACTTGGCTTAACAAACTAAAAATAAGTGTCATGAAAAAATCAATAATCATATTAGGCTTATTATGTATTACGGCAGGTGTAAATTTTTCGTGTAAAAAAACACCTCTTAATGATAATAAAGTAACCCCAAACGATTTCCTTTCTCAGGGCAAGTACACTAATTTAATTATCGAAATAAATTATATAAGCGGTTATGCACCAACCGATGAAAGCCTTAACAACCTGGTTAATTTTCTTCAACAACGCATTAATAAACCCAATGGAATTTCTATAACAAAAACCGAAATTTCTGTTCCCAACACAGGGGCTTACTACAATTTAGACCAGATACAGGATATTGAATATGCGCATCGTAAAATGATTACAAGTGGCTCCACTTTAACGGCCTATATTTTATATTTAGATAAAGAGTATGCGGGTACAGCATCTTCGCAAAGCAAAGTACTTGGCATTAATTACGAAAATTCTTCAATAGTAATATTCGAAAACACCATTGCACAATTTTCTGGTGGATTAACGCAGCCAAGCAAAAGTTTATTAGAAACCACCGTTACCGAACATGAATTTGGACATGTACTTGGCTTAGTTAATAATGGCACACCTATGCAAACGCCTCATCAGGATGTCGCAAATGGGCGACATTGCAATAACACATCTTGTTTAATGTATTATGCAGTTGAAACAAGTGATGTTATTAAAAATTTACTAAGTAGCACCCCACCCGATTTAGATGCAAATTGTTTAAACGATTTAAGAGCTAATGGTGGTAAATAATACTGTGTTGCAAAATACCAAAAAGCCTTTCAGGCAAACTGAAAGGCTTTTTAACTTACTTATTTCCCATCAATTTATTAAAAGTATTTTCAATATACTTTTCCGATGTAATTAAAGCAGTTTGTATGCGTTTTGCATAATGTATGCTGTCCATTACTTCTTTATTTTTTTCATGTAACTCTTCGTAGGCTTTATCAACCATTACTTTTTGTTTTTCAATAATGGTTTTTTGCCTTTGGGTTATTTTAAAACGTTTAAACAAAAACAACGAAAATATAATTACCAACACCAACACACCACCCACCGATGCAATAATAACCTGCTGTCGTTTCTTTTCTTCGCCGGCAACAGCTTTTAATTTTTCCTGCTCAGCGTCTGATTTTATTTTTAGTTCGGTTTCTTTTTTCTCCACCTCAAACTTCGTTTTCAAATCGCCCAATTGCTTACTGTTATCGGCATTAAAAATGCTATCAGTTAATGTTTTAAATTTCACATGATTTTCGTAAGCTTCTTTATATCTACCTGTTTTACTATATGTTTTAGCCAAATTCTCATAAGCTTCTCTTTCTCCATCAATGTCACCTATTTGTTTACATAGTGTTAATTCAGAGTCGCAATATTGAATTGCCAATTTATAATTGGTTAATCGGTAATATAAATCGCCCATATTTCCGTAACAAATTCCTTCTCCTTCTTTATCCCCAATTACTTTTCTTATTTGTAAAGATTTTATATAATGATCTAATGCCTTTGGATAATCATTCAGGTTTTTATACACATTGCCCAAATTACCATAAGAAGTTGCCATCCCTCTTTTATTACCCAATTCCTGATAAATTTTTAGTCCTTTTAAATCGTATTCTAAAACATTAGCATACTTAGTCTGGCTTTCGTAAACAGCACCAATATTACTATAGCAATTTGCTACACTTTTTTTATCACCAACTTTTTCTAATAGTTTCAGTGCTTTAAATTGGCATTCTAAGGCTTTAGGGTAATTTAATTCATACCAATATACAAGCCCTATATTTGCATAACAATTTCCTTCTCCTTGTTTATCGCCTAATTCTTCTCTTAGGTGTAAAGCTTTTAAATAATTTTCTAATGCTTTTGGATAATCGGCCTGATACTGATAAACAACCCCCATATTATTATAGCAAAATGCAATGCCCGATTTATTATTCAGTTCTTTATAAATGTCTAAAGTTTTTAAATAATATTCTAACGCTTTTGAGTAATTGCCCATATAGCTATATGCTATGCCCAAAACATTAAGCGCATTTGCAGTCCATATATTGACTTTATTAGTTGAAATAGAATTTGCCAGCTTTAATTCTTGTTCTGCTAAAATAATAGCGGTATCAGGTTTATTACTTATATAACTTCTTGCAATAGCATGTATGGCATTTATATGAGTAGTATCAGCTTGGGTTTTATCATTATAAACTTTCCAAAGCGAATCTAATTTTTGGGCAATAGAAAGGCACGAGCAAATACTTAAAAATATAAAAAGTAAAAATTTCCTCATCTATCAAATTTATAAATCCTTCTTCAATAATTTATTTAAAACATTCTCCATATATTTTTCCGATGTAATTAAGGCAGTTTGTATACGTTTTGCATAATGTATACTATCCGTCATTTCTTTGTTTTTTGCATGTAGTTTTTCATAAGCCTTATCTACCAATATTTTTTGTTCTTCTACAATTTTCTTCTGGTCTTCAATAACTAATTTTTGTTTTTGAGTTATCTTAAATCTTCTGAATAAAAAAACAGAAAAAACCATTACTATAAATAACATACTGGCTACTCCATAAATAACAAATCGCTGTCTTTTTTCTTCTTCTATAACAATTACTTCTTGTGCAAAAGCCTTAGCTTTTAATTCGGCTTCTTTCTTTTGCACTTCATACTGCGTTTTTAAATCTCCAATTCGTTTTATATTCTCTGCACTAAAAATACTATCTGTTAAAACCTTAAATGAAACATAATTGGTATACGCTTCTTTAAATTGATTTGTTTTTGCATATGCTTCAGCTATACTTTCGTAAGAAATGCGTTCTTGCTCTATGTTTCCAATTTCTTTATTAATATGTAAGCCTAAGTAACCATAATGAAGGGCTAGTTTGTAATTTAATAACTTGTTATATAGCTCTGCCATATCATTAAAACATTCACCTAAACCTTGTTTATCTTTAATTTCTTCTCTTATTTTTAAGGCTTTCAAATAACAATCTAAGGCTTTAGCATAATCGCCCTGGTACTTATATATAATGCCAATATTGTTATAGCAATTCCCTATGCCTTGTTTGTCTCCTATTGCCTGTCTTATTTTCAACGATTTAAAATCATAATCCAAGGCTTTAGGAAACACAGTTTGTTTGCGATAGGCTTCTCCAATATTGCTATAAGATGCTGCTATTAATTGTTTATCACCAACTTCTTCAAAATATTTTAAAGATTTCAGATAGTATTCTAACGACTTACTATAATCTTTTTGATACTGAGAAACGTTACCGAGATTGCCGTAACATTTTCCTATACCCAAATTATCACCAATTTCTTCAAACGCTTTTAGCGATTGCAAATAATAATCTAATGCTTTTGGATAATTAGATTGGTTAATATAAATATTTCCGATGTTTTTGTACCCATTTGCCTCACCTTTTTTAAAAGATAATTTTCTACTGATGTTTATTGCCTCTGTAGCATATTTTAACGATTTTTCATGCTCTCCGGTATTATTAAGTTGTCGGCTAAGTTTGTTTAAACTATTTACTTTGTTGGTATCATCTTTTGCTTTTTTTAAAACTAGGGCTATAGAATCCAAATTCTGAGAAAAAGAAAAATAGGCACATGCCATTAAAAAAATATAAAACTGGTATTTCTTCATAATTCAAATCTAATCAATAGTTTAATTACTTATTTCATCAATCTATTAAAAACATTCTCAATATACTTCTCCGAAGTAATCAATGCTGTTTGTATTCTTCTGGCATAATAAATACTATCCATTACTTCTTTATTCTTTTCGTGGAGTTCCTCATAAGCTTTATCAACCAATACTTTTTGTTGTTCAATAATGGCTTTTTGTCTGTTAGTAATTCTAAAACGGTTAAACATAAAAATTGCAAATACACCCACTAATAGTAACAAACCTACTACAGCATAAATAATAATTTTCTGTTTTTGTTTTTCTTCTGCATTTATGGCATCTAATTTTTCTTGCGCCGCTTTATTTGCTATTTCCTTTTTATCAAACTCATATTCCATACTGGCTTGTAGGCTTTTCTTTTGAGTTTCTTCATTATTAAGGCTATCGCTATATATGGTATAAAGTTTATAGTGTTCAAAAGCTGCTTTATAATTGCCCATTGTACTATCTAAAACGGTTAAACCTAAATAAGTTTCTTTAATATAATCATTACTACCAATTTCTTTACTTATTTGCAAGGTCTGGTTTAAATAATTTTGCGCCTCTTTTGTTTTATGTAGCTTAGTATATACTTTACCTAAATTGCCATAACAAGCAGCAATGCCGTTTTTATCTCTCATTTCTTCTTTTATTTTTAAAGCGGCAAAATAGTTTTCTACTGCCTTGGGGTAATTGCCCTGCGTGTAATAAACAGCCCCTATGTTGATGTAAGAATTGGCAATGCCCCATTTATCTTTAATTTTTTCCATTATAGTTAAACAGGCAAATAGGTTTTTTAATGCTTCAGTGTAGTTGTCTTGTAAGTAATAAACACTTCCTATGGTCATGTATGAAACAGCAATGCCTTTATTATCATTAATCTCTTCTTTTATTTTTAAAGAAGTAAAATACATTTTTAAGGCTTCAGCATAATTACCCTGTCCTTTATAAATAATCCCTATATTGTTGTATGACATGGCAATGCCTCTTTTATCTTTCATTTCTTCGTATATCTTTAAAGAAGCAAAATCGTTTTTTAAGGCTTCGGGGTAATTGCCCTGGTTCTCATAACAGATACCTATAGTATTAAGCGCTTTGGCTTCATATTCCTTTTGTTTGCTTGCTTTAGCCAATTTTAATTCTTCGTTTGCCAAAACTATGGCAGTATCAGGGTTGTTGTTGTTGTAACTCCATGCAATATCATCTATAGCTTTTAATCTATTAGTATCTGCTTGGCTTTTATCATTGTAAACTCGCCAAAGCGAATCCAGGTTTTGAGCATCACATAATTGATGCAGAAGAGTGGAGAAGATAACTATGTAAATAAATTTTTTCATCAATCAATTCTTCATTAGTCTGTTAAAAGCATTCTCAATGTATTTTTCCGATGTAATTAAAGCACTTTGTATGCGTTTAGCATATATAATGCTATCCATTACTTCTTTATTTTTTTCGTGCAATTCTTCGTAAGCTGTATCAACCAATGTTTTTTGTTTTTCAATAATGCTTTTTTGTCTTTTAGTAATTTTAAAGCGGTTAAACATAAAAATGGCAAACACACACACTAATACTAACAAACCTGCAACAGCATAAATAACTATCTGTTGTTTCTTTTTTTCCTCTGTGCTTATAGCATCTAGTTTATCCTGCTCTGCTTTTGCAGCTATTTCTTTTTTATCAAACTCGTATTGCATGCTTGCCTGCAAACTTTTCTTTTGGGTTTCTTCATTATTAAGGCTATCCCTATAAATAATAAATAGTTTAAAATATTCAAAGGCAGCTTTGTAATTTGCTGTTAAACTATCTAACGTGGCTAAATTCTGATAACTTTCCTTAATATCTTCTTTGCTCCCAATTTTCTTGCTTATCTGTAAAGCTTTGTTTAAGTATTTTTCTGCTTCTTCTGCTTTATTTATTTTAATATCCAACCCACCTATATTTATATAACAAGTTGCAATGCCCTCCTCATCTTTAATTTCTTCACTTATTTTTAAAGAAGCCAAATAATTTTTTAAAGCTTCCATATAATTACCCTGAGATGTATAAATAACCCCTATGTTATTATATGCATTAGCAATTCCATGCTTATTTTTTATTTCCTGAAACATTTCTAAAGAAGCCAAATAGTTTTTTAGTGCCTCAGTATAATTATTTTGATTCCGATAAAGAACTCCCAGGTTAATAAAACAAGTAGCGATACCATCTTTATCTTTTATTTCTTCCCTTATTTTCAAAGAAGCTAAATAATTTTTTAATGCCTCCTCAAAATTACCCTCTTCTCTATAATTAATTCCCAGGTTATTATAAGAACCCGCAATGCCTCTTTTATCTTTTATTTCTTCCCGTATTTTTAATGCTTCATAATGCATTTTAAGGGCTTCGGGATAATTGCCCTGATATTGGTAAATAAGCCCTATACTATTGCAAGACTGAGCTATGCCTTTTTTAAATTTAATTTTTTGAGCAAGTGCAAGTGCTTGTTTACCATAATCAAAACCTCTATTAAAATCCCCAATATTTCTGTAGTCAATACATAATTTATACAGATGATGTACCTTATTGGTATCTTCTTTATCAGTTTTTAATAGAGTTAAAAGTGAATCAATTTTAGGGTTTTGAGCAATAGATTGTTGCACTATGCTTGCAATGAGAAAGAAAAATATGTAAATAAATTTTTTCATCTACTTATTCTTCATCAACTTGTTTAAACTGCTCTCTATATATTTTTCCGAAGTAATTAAAGCACTCTGTATGCGTTTAGCATATCTAATGCTATCCATTACTTCTTTGTTTTTTTCGTGCAATTCTTCGTAAGCTGTATCAACCAATGTTTTTTGTTTTTCAATAATGCTTTTTTGTCTTTTAGTAATTCTAAAGCGGTTAAACATAAAAATGGCAAACACACCTACTAATACTAGCAAACCTGCAACAGCATAAATAACTATTTGTTGTTTCTTTTTTTCTTCGGCATTTATAGCATCCAATTTATCCTGTTCTGCTTTAGTTGCTATTTCCTTTTTATCAAACTCATATTGCATGCTGGCTTGCATGCTTTTCTTTTTGGTTTCTTCGTTATTAAGGCTATCTCTATACAATATAAATAATTTATAGTGCTCAAAGGCGGCCTTATAATTACCCAAAGTGCTATCTAAAACCGCTAGGTCGGTATAACCATCCTTTATAACTTCTTTATTGCCTATTTCTATACTTAGTTGCAAGGCTTTATTTAAATAATCTTGTGCTTCTTTTGTTTTATTTTCTTTGGTATATAATTGTCCTATGTTTATAAATGAAGAGGCGATACCATCCTTATCTCCAATTTCTTCTTTTATTTTTAATGAAGCAAGAAAGTTTTTTAAGACTTCGGGGTAATTGCCTAGATAATAATAAATGCCCCCTATATTGTTGTAAGAAGCTGCAATGCCTTGTTTATCTCCAATTTCTTCTTTCATCTTTAAAGAAGCGCAATGATTTTTTAAGGCTTCGCGATAATTGCCTTGATATATATAAATATTTCCTATATTCATGTAAGACATGGCAATGCCCTGTTTATTTTTCAGTTCTTCCATAAGCTTTAAAGAAGCAAAATAGTTTTTTAAAGCTTCAGGATAATTGCCTTGTTTTTCATAAATAACCCCAAGGTTGTTGTAAGAAGCTGGAAGACCATATTTATCTCCAATTTCTTCTCTTATCTTTAATGAAGCGAACTGGTTTTTTAAAGCTTCGGGATAATTGCCTTGATTTTGATAAATAATCCCTATGTTACTATAAGAATTGGCAATGCCCTGTTTATATTTTATTTCCTCATAAATTTTTATTGCTTCAAAATAGTTTTTTAAAGCTTCGGGGTAGTTGCTTTGATATCTGTTAGCTTCGCCTATATTGTTGTAAGAACCGGCAATGCCCTTTTTATCGTTAATCTCCTTTCTTATTTTTAATGCAGCATTATGATTTTTTAAGGCTTCAGAATAATTGCCTTGACTATTATAAATATTCCCTATGTTGTTATAAGAATTTGCCTCGCCTTTTTTAAAGCCTATGTTTTGAGCAAGCACTAAACTCTGCTTACCGTAAGGCAAGCTTTTATCATATTCGCCAACGTTATTATATTGCCTACATAAATTATTAAGATGATTTACCTTATTTGTATCTTCTTTATCAGTTTTTAGCAGGATAAGTAGGGAATCTATTTTGTTTTGTTGAGCAATAGAAACAAAGTAGACGATTAATAAAATTAAAGTAAGTAAGTATCTCCTCATTTATCAAATCTAATAAAAGTAGTTAAAACAAAAAAGCCTCTCAGGTTATCCTGAAAGGCTTTATTTTGTGTCGGGGTGGTGTGATTCGAACACACGACCTCCTGCTCCCAAAGCAGTAAATGACTTATTTTCTATTTTTATGATTTTCATGTAAAACGCTATTAATCAGTATAATTAGGTACTATGTTGTTATTTTTAGTTTTCGTTAGTTGCCCTTTTTTATTACATTTGTTTAAACCATGTTTAAACCAAATAATTTATGGCATCTATAAAAGTAGTCTTATTTACTTCTAAAACTTTATCTAATGGCGAACATCCTATTTTACTTCGGGTTATCCAAAATCGAAAGATAAGCTATATTTCAATAGGAGCAAGCAGTACAAAATCCTTATGGGACGAACAAAACAATTTACCTAAGAAAAAACACCCACTTTATAAACAGTTACTTGTACTTATTGATGCAAAAAGAATTGAAGCAAATAAATTACAAATTGAATTAGAAACCGATAATATTGACTTATCAGCAAAAGAAATAAAAAGAAAGTTAAAAAGAACAACAAAGAGTAAATCTGTTTTTAAGTATTTTGACGAAACAATCGAGCGCCTTGAAAAACTAAATAGAATTGGTTATGCTAATGTTTTTCAAACAACAAAAAACAGTTTAGTTAATTTCTGTAAAACGGGCGAATTAGAGTTTAACGACATTACACCTAATTTTATAAACAAATACGAAGAAGATTTTTTAAAGCGGGGCGTTTCTCTTAACTCTATTTTTGTTTATATGAGAACATTTAAAACACTTATTAATAACGCTCGTAAGGAAAATATAGTAAAGGAAAGTTTTAACCCCTTTAAAGAAATTAGTTTTACAAAGTATAGACGGATAAAAACAAAAAAACGTGCTATTACTAAAGAACAAATAAGAGAAATTGTGGCTTTGAAATTAGAGCCTGAAACAAGTATATTTCATGCAAAAAATTATTTTTTATATAGCTTTTACAATAGAGGTATCAATTTTATAGATATGGCATTTTTAAAATGGAAAGATGTAAAAAATGACCGCCTAATATATACACGCAGAAAAACTAAAGAACAATTTACTATCGGTATGCTTATGCCTGCTATTGAAATTTTAACCTACTATAAAGAGATATATTACGATGGCGAGGATAGCTATGTTTTTCCGATATTAAACTCAAACCATAAATCCGCAAGAACTATTGATAATAGAATTGACAAAGTCCTTAAAGTAGTTAATTCTGATTTAAAAAAAATAGCCAAGCTTGCCAAAATAGACGAAAAACTAACAACCTATGTTGCCCGCCATTCTTTCGCTACTATAATGAAAAGAAGCGGGGTTTCAACTGCAATTATCAGCGAAGCATTAGGGCATGAAAGCGAAAAAACAACGCAAATTTATTTAGATACCTTTGAAAGTAAGGTGTTAGATGAAGCTAGTATGGCTATTTTATAAAAAATGTTTTTAGTTAAGATTATTGGTGGTTTTTTACTCATTTTTTTTATTAAAGATACATCAAAAGTCGTTCACTTCTTAAATCATGTAACCAACCACCCTTTTTTGTAAGGAAAGATTATATTCAATACTATGCCTGATTTTAATATAGTTACTTAGGACTTTAGTGGTGCCGGGTATTTTCAGGTAGCGTACTTCCTTTAAACCTCGCATTTTTAATCCTAAGTGAAGGGTTTGGTTCTGCGCCAACTCATAGTGTTTTACATTGATAACGGCACTTTTAGAAATCTTTAAAAGAAATTTGTTTAAAGGGTCTATCATTCGGCAGAGTGCATCAAGGTTCAGGTTATTATTGTTCAATGTGTAAATTTTCAGCAAATCATTTTGTAAAAGGTATATAATTTTTTTGCGCCCTTTTGCCACAGGCACAATGCAGATAACTTCTTCGGCATTAAATTCAACATTTTCACTTTCATTAAACTGATTTAAAAGCTGAAGCTTTACTTTTGAGCCAGCACTAGAGTCTAGTTTTAAAATACCCTCTATTGCCATATACAAGCGAAACGGCCAAACCAACTCCTGTGCCGATGCTGCGTTTAGTTTCTCTTTCTGCTCCTTAATTGTTTTATTGGCTTTGGCTAATTCCTTTACAAGTTCCGAATATTTTTTTTTCATGGTATTTTAAAATACGAATTGTTATTAATCAGACAAATATAGAAGACTAAAATAATTTACAGATTAAGTTAATTTTTTACCTCACCAATTCCAAACAACCCTTATAATCTTTTTGTTCTCTTACACCCTTAGAATTTGTGGAGGTAAAGTTTAACTGTTATTTATTTACAATTATTTTTTTTGTACTTGTTTCTTTGCCAGTAGTTATAGTAACAAAATAAACTCCTGCGTAATTTATTTGTAAGGTAGTTTTTTCGGCAAATGGTTTTATTTCGTAAACAATTTGCCCAAGCATATCAGTAACTTTTATATAATCTATATTATTTGTACTTGCTATACTTATGTTACCATTACTTGGGTTGGGATAAACAATAACATTATCAATAGCGTTATGTTTTTCTATGCCAACACCTGCCGTTCCAATTTTGGCAATAAAATAATCAGAAGTCTCGTAATTAGTATTTTTATTTACTAAAGTGTAAAAATCAAAAACAATAGTTGTATCATCATAAGCACCTACTGCGTAAATGTTTCCGTATTTATCCGCAGTTATTGCATGAACTTCGTTTTGACTTATAGCGGTAGCAGTTTTTCCCCAAACAGCATTGCCTGATGAATCGTACTTTGCAACTAAAACTGAACCTTGTCCACCATCATTATTATTTAATGTATCGTTTGCAATAACTAAATATGGGGAGTTATCAATAGAGTTGCCAAAAGTACCAGCCACATAAACAGAATTATTTGAACCGATTGTTACACATGGGCCTGGTATAAAATTACTGGGAATAATTATACCAGTATTTTCTGCCCAAACAACATTACCTTGTGCATTATATTTCGCAATAAATAAACTATTTAAAATGGGCACATTTAACAATAAAGTATCTGTCCCAATTTCAAAAGATTGGCTCATAAAATAACCCGCAATAACAACATTGTTATTACCATCAACTGTAATACAATTTACATTTTCTCCATCTATACCGCCAGCACTTCTTGCCCATAATTCGTTACCAAAAGAATTATATTTTACAATAAAAAAATCTGTTTCGCCACGATTAATTAACGTATCATTTCCAATAGCAATTTTTGAGCTGCTAAAGCAACCTGTAACAAAGGTGTTATTATTTATATCTGTTACAACATTAGACCCTACGGTACTTATTACACAACTTTTACCGACACTTTTTGCATACAATGGATTACAACTTGAATCGAATTTTGCTATAAACATATTTTGTTTTCCAATAGAATCTGTTGTAATAGAATATGTATCTATACTAAGTGGTCGACTCTTAAAATTACCAGTAATATAAAAATTGTTATTGGCATCAATTGTAATTGCATTACCAAATTCATCGTTAGTTCCGCCAAAATTTTTTGCCCAAATAACATTTCCAGATGCATTACATTTTATAATAAAAATATCGTCTGTTCCGGTACTTGTATTAGTTAGTGTTTTATTATCGAACGTAATAGCTGAACCTGAAAAACCACCCGTTATATATATATTATAAGCAACATCTATTGCTATACCTAACCCATTGCTACTGCTTCCTGTTGTACTTTTTGCCCACAACACATTACCGAATGCATCATATTTAATAACAAATACATCAGAATTTGTACCTGAGTTATTAGTATTAGTTAAGGTGTAATTGCCTACAACCAAAGTTGGTGTTTGAAAATATCCAATTGAATAAACGTTACCACTTAAATCAGTAGCGACACCATTTACCCAAGTAGTTCCATTGTCTTGGTTTGCGATACCAATATTCCCACCAACACCTTTTGCCCACGCCCAACTTGGTGCTTGTGCGTTTGTAATAACATAAGAAAAAATAAAAACAATAAATATAATTTTTTTCATCATAAATAATTTAATTAAAGATACAAAATCAAAAGCTTATAAATGCGCAACTTTTTAAACGGTCGCTTTTAACAATTAAATGGCTAACGCACCAATTCTAAATAACCCTTATAATCTTTTTGTTCGCTTACACCCTTCGAGTTTGTAGCAGTAAGTTTTATAATATAATAATAAGTGCCTGCGCTGCTTGGTAAACCACTTGTTGTTTTACCATCCCAAGCAGTGTTAATGTTATTTGTTTCAAAAATTTTTATGCCCCAACGGTCATAAATTAAACACTCATAATTATTTACGGTATAATTAAAATTATAAACTAAAACTTGCCACACATCATTAATGCCATCAGCATTTGGGCTAAAAACATTGGGCACAATAATTTTTATACTATCGGGTGGGCAATCTTTTACAACTAAAGTTTTAGTAAGTGTATCACTGCATTGGC
>Ga0210401_10001112_pt1 | contig 31783 bp, 33 predicted proteins | sample IncBWH32MmetaG_FD_150866 | JGI IMG/M metagenome (GOLD analysis project Ga0210401, IMG submission 150866) | Forest soil microbial communities from Barre Woods Harvard Forest LTER site, Petersham, Massachusetts, United States - Inc-BW-H-32-M | ecosystem: Environmental > Terrestrial > Soil >...
AAGCGCTCGGCCGCGACGAATTGCGGTCGGTGTTGTCGGGCCTGCTGGCGGAGATTGCCGCGATCATGCGGCGGATCGAGACTTCGCTCGGACAGGACGACCGCGATGCCGCGAGCCGCGCCTGCCTCGTGCTCAGGAGTACCGCGAGCAATTTCGGAGCAGCGCGTCTCGCAGCCGCCTGCCGCGATTTTGCAGGCGGCATCGTGCGGGAGACTTCGGTGCCGGCGCGCCTGGCCGAACTGTCGGACACCATCGACAAGACCCTGGTTGCGCTTGACCTGGAGCTCGGCGACGCGCTGCACAAAGACGAATTCGCGCTGCTCTATCAGCCGTGGCTCGACGTCGGAACGAGGCGGATTGCGGGCTGCGAGGCGCTGGTCCGCTGGCGGCATCCGACCCGCGGCCTGCTGTCTGCGATGCAGTTCATCCCGATGGCGGAGGAAAGCGGCATGATCGCGCAATTGAGCGGCTGGGTCTTGCGTCGCGCCTGCGCCGATGCGACGAACTGGCCCGCGGGCGTGAGACTGTCCATCAATCTCTCGCCCGAGCAATATGCCAGCGACTTTCTTTGCGGCGCGGTTGTCGATGCGCTGGATTTCACCGGCTTTGCCGCGGAGCGGCTGGAGTTCGAAATCGTCGATCCGCTGACGACCGGCGATCTGCGCAAGCTGAAGCTCAATCTCGATGAACTGGCGGGGTGCGGCATCGGCATTACGCTCGACCGGTTCGGCGGCAGCCAGTGGTCGCTGAACGACATCCGCGAGCTTCCCTGCACGCGGATCAAGATCGACAAATCGCTGGTCGCCGCCGTCACCACGAGCGCACGTGACGCCCGGATCGTCGCAACCCTTGTCGCGCTTGCACTGGGCATCGGGCTCGCCGTCACGGCGGAAGGCGTGGAGACCGCGGAGCAGGCCGAGGTGCTGCGCGGACTGGGCTGTACCGAGATGCAGGGCTTCTTGTTCAGCCGGCCGCGCACGGCCGTGGAGGTGGAGGCCGACACGCGATCCAAGGAATCCCGTCAAGCCGGGCGTGTCGGAGAGCCGGCGACACACGAAAATTGACGCGTGCGCCTCCGCAGGTTGTCCGGCGCCATCATTTTGGCGCGATTTCCGAACCAAATAGTTGGCAGTGTGACGCAGTGGAGGCCGGGTCGTGCCGAGATCGGGGCTTGCGTTGGGTTTGATCCTACTGCTCGGGGGCTGCATGCAGGCGACGCTGCAGCCGTCATCGACGGCCAGCATGACGCCGCGGGACCGGCAATTGCTGGCTCATCCCCCTTACGCGCAGGCGAGCATTCCGGAAGCCTTCCAGCGCCATCTCGTCGACTATCAGCGCCGCGAGGCGCCGGGTACCATCCTGGTCGATACCGACGCACGCTATCTTTATTACGTGTTGCCGCAGGGCAAGGCGATCCGCTACGGCGTGGCGGTGGGCGAAGAGGCGATGGCGTGGTCCGGCGTCGCGACCATCGGCAAGATGTCCGAATGGCCGGACTGGATTCCGACCCCGGAGATCCAGGAACGGCTCGGGCCCTATCCGTCGCGCGTCGCCGGCGGGCCGCGCAATCCGCTGGGCGCCCGTGCGCTCTATCTGTACGAGGGCGGCAAGGACACGCTGTACCGCATCCACGGCACCAACCAGCCGGAATATATCGGCCAGGCCATCTCGTCCGGCTGCATCCGCATGACCAATGAGGATGTCATCGATCTCTACGATCGGGTGAAGCAGGGCGCAACCGTCGTGGTGCTGCCGCCCGGCGGCGAGAGCCCGTTCACGCGGCGCGCAAGCTGAGTTCGCCCTGTCTGATTGAACGGTTTGTCAGTCCATGGCATCGGCGATGGCGTCGCCGAGTGCTTCGGCGATGCAGTTGTAGCTCCAATCATTCTGGTGAAGCCAGTTGCCGTCGAAATTGCTGATCATCTGGTCGAACGGCACGCCGCCCTGCTGGTGCCAGTAACGCATGATCTCGAAGCGGCGGAACAGACCACTGTTCGAGGTCTCCGCGATCGACGCAATGATGTCCAGCATCTCCTGCGTTGCCGGCTTGGGCCGTTCCTGGTCGCGCAGCGCCGGCGCATACTGCAGATTCATCAGGACGGCATCGGCCGGATAGCCCTTCAATTGATCGAGACCCCTGAGAATGGCGGTCCTGACGTCGGCGAGGACATAGTTCTTCCAGGCGGCATTGGTCCAACCTGCCATATCACGAGCGACGGGTTGTTCGGAAAAACGTCGGTCTTGAATCGTGCCGCTTCATCCGGTGCCTCCTCACCACCCTTGCCCTTGTTGAACACCTTGATTGTCTTTCCGGGAAATCGCGCGCCGAGGGCGACCTCCAATCGTTTTGGATATGAACCTTCCGGGTTCGCGCCGTCACCTTCGGTTGCCGACGAGCCGATCGCCACGATGTTGATCGTCTGCCGTTTGCCAAGCGCGTCGGCCAAATTCGGAAACGGCTGGCCCAAAGCGCGCAATTCACGCGGCGTATCGCAGGCGGGGAGCGGCGGGGTCATGGCAAGGCGTCCTTGTTCGAGCTTGATCTTGTCCCTCTCATACGTCGCGCGCGACCTATGTCCGGTCCGCATCCGGATGGACAGCCAATCCGCTCGCGCGCTGTACCTCGACGAAGTGGAATCGATGGTCGTGCAACGCGAAACCTTGCGCGATATCAGCAGCTTAATCGTGCAGCGTCATCCCGTGGCTCGGCGTGTCGATTGCGGCAGCCCTGAATGTGCTGAGGCGCTGCTCCGCCGCTCATCCGGCCGGGGCTTGTGCCGGCTGGCCAGCAGACCTGCGACCGATACGATGACGAGAACCGAGCCCAGCGCCATTCCCCCGTTCATTCGCTCGCCGAGCACCAGCCAGCCCAGCAGGACGGCGATGATTGGATTGACGAAAGTGTAGGTCGCAACCAGCGTCGGTGAAACCCGTTTCAGGAGCCAGATGTAGGTTGCGAACCCGATCACGGTCCCAGCGATGGTCAGGTAAGCCCAGCCGCCGAGAGCTGCCGCAGAGACGGCCTGAGGGTTGAACGACGTCAGCTCGCCAAAGGCGGCACTGATGATGATCAGCACCATCCCTCCCGCCATCAACTCCATCCCCGAGAACGCCACGGCACAGTCTGGCGGTGACCAGCGCTCGGACAGGACGGTGCCGGCGGCCCAGGAGAGGGCGGCCGCGAGCAGCAAGACAAGGTCCGCGTGCCCTGCAGCTCTGACGCCGTCAGTTTGCCCGAGCACGATGAGCGCCACGCCGACGAGGCCCGGAACGAGCAGACCGAGTTGCCTCAGGCTTGGCCTTTCTCGACCAGGCAAGACCACGCCGATGAGCACGATCCAGAACGGAATGGTCGCGAGAAGTATGGCAGCCAGCGCGCTTGGGACATGCTGCTGGGCATAGGCGAGTGTTCCGTGACAGCCGACGAAGAAGAGAACGCCACATGCAGCGGCGCGCATCGATGACGAGACGCCGATCCATTGCCTGCTTGCCCATGCTGCAGCGAGCAAAAGACAGCCGCCGGCGATCGACCGGCTGCCCATGAGGAGAAATGGTGGTATCGCATGCAGTGCGACGGCGACGGCCAGATAGGTCGACCCCCAGATCACATAGATCACAGCGAATGCGGCGATGATGGCCGGTCTCGTTTTCGCGTACATCATGTGAAACCTCTTAAGGGGTTACATCGTTGTCAACAAGGCCCGGCGTGGATTGGTTCCGTCAAAAGGCAGTCCCAACGATGACGCCAAAGCTCCCTTTGCCGACCGAGGAACTCGCGATCGGATTCGTCAACACGGTGGCCTGGCGCTTGCGATCTCCGACCGAGGAGCGCCTGGATTCACCGGAAACGCTGCTCGTCTGGCTGGAGCAGAACGATCTGCTTTCGGGCGGCGAAAGGCGGCGAATGGCGCGCGGCTGGACAACGCGACCTCGGGACGCGACCGCCGTCTACGAAACCGCCCTGCGTTTGAGGGAAGCGATCTACGAACTCTTGCTAAGCCTGACGAAGAGGAAACGACCGGCCGCGGCTGCGCTTAAGTATTTTGGCGATTTCGTTTCGCATCCTCCATCCACATCCCGCCTTCAGTGGCAGCACGGTCGGCTGACGTGGTGCGGCAAGACCGCACCCAGGAATGCTCACGATCTTCTGCAGCCGATCGCGTGGTCGGCCGCCGAGTTGCTGACTGGAAGCCGCGCGGTCAGGATCAAGCAGTGCCAGGACGATCGCGGCTGCGGCTGGCTTTTCATCGACGAAAGCCGCCTTCAGAATCGCCGCTGGTGCTCCATGGGAGACTGCGGCAACGTCGCAAAGGCGCGCCGTCATCGCCACAGGACGAGGCCGCGTGGCGCGTGAGGGCGTTGCAGGGCAGTCGAGCGGCCGGCTAAGCCGGCCCCAGCGGCGTGGCGGGAGCGCCTTGAATGCGGCCTGAATTGCCGAGTCGTAGCTGGCGCAGGCCTCGAGATAGCCGGTGTGAAATTCATTCTCCCGGACGTAGACGAATTCGCGCAGCAGTTCCTCGCAATCCCTTGCAATATCCGCGATCGACGTTTGCGTCCCGACGACTTGTCTGAGACGATCGACAAGGCGCGAAAGATCGCCGTTTCGATGAAGTTCGATCCCTTGGTCAGTGCATCATGCCGGCGTTTCAGACGGTGGAGACATTTGCGGAGATGCCGCTTCGATCGCAGGCCGAAGTGTGACGGCAACTCTCGGGCAGGAGAGGAAACAGGGATGAAAAGCCTGATTTTGGCCGACGTTGCGACTGCGGTACTGACGGCTACCGCCGCGGCTGTTCGCAGAGAATGGCAGCGATAGTGTGCGACTTATTCTTGCACGACGGGCAGATCGCGCATGGGCGGCACGTGCAAATTGCCCGTCGTGCCAGTTTGTCGCAGTGGATCTGTTTCTGATTGTCAGAAGTAAGCTTGACTCCGTCCCCAAATCAGGAGCATCATCCGCGCTGTCCCGCACTCGTCAGAGCGGCGCTTCGCGATCGTCACGAACGTTGAGCGCGGGATGCGATGGACGTGTTGGGTCGCAGCGCGCGATAGGCGCGCGGACGAACGATCCCGGCGCGGACGGAGAAGTCGTGGTCCTGGCATCCCGACGCTGATGCCAAGTTGCGCGGATATGATCCTCGCGGCGATGGGGGCAAGACAGCCCGGTCCCCAGGGAGAGGACACCGTTAAAACCATTGCGCAGGGAAGGCCGGGTGTCTCGGCCGAGCCTGTGGTGACTGCCGCCAGCTTTTTTTGTTGCTGGCGGGCCATGGGTGCGGCCAGCACCCGGCCTTCCCTGCGCCCTCTTTGATCTCGAGGGCAAGCGATTGATACATGACTCGGGTGCAATCGCACCGCGGGAACGATGACGTTAATCTCGGCCACATGCGCGACGAATAGCTTGGCTCTTGAACCCGATGCACGCGCCTGCAGACAACGTGTGCGGCACTGCGAACAGCAAGCGGCCAAGGGCGCGCCGCCGACAAAACATCGGTGTTTTGTGAAATGGTTCACTTGACGGCGTTGCAACTCGAGCGCTGCAATCCTGCGTTTTCTTTGCGCTCCGGTCCGGTTGCGGTCCGCGGCGTTGCAACGACCTTGCGGCTGCCCGACCGGCGAGCCCCCCCGACGATTTTGAAACGCGCATTGGGCCATAGGAGATATTGATGAAGACCCCCATCAATGCGGCGGGAAAATCTCACATCGGTACAGCGGGAGTCTGGTGCAACGGCGAGGTGGCTTATCTGGCCTGGAAAGCCGAGCGTATCGACGGCTGTCTTGGCTACATGATTACCCGGGTGCACGAGACGGGGCAGGACGCCCGCCAGCGTCGCATCCTTCCGACTTGGATCGCGTTCACCGATCAATCGAACCCCGACTGGCTGGCTCAGGATTCCTCGGTCTGGCCGATCCAGAGTTTCGAATGGCGCGACCTCACGCTGCGCCGCTCGCGCGATCAGGCCACCGTCCGTCCGATCGACTTCCGGGTCCATTATGAGATCGTGCCCGTGGGCAACGCGGGTGCCGGTCGAACGCTCGTTCCGCCTTCGGCGACGGCGCCCTACGAGGACGCGAACAACAACCCGCGCTACAAGGGCAAGCCGCGACCGCTCTACACGATTGGTGCCCCCTTCGTCACCGCGCCGATCGACGTCACGCACAGATATGGCGCTTCGGTTCAGGCGACCTTCACCAACGGCATCCTGTCGACCCAGAACCTTCTGCAGCAGTTGCGCAGCGCCGCAAGGCCCACGGCGAGGCCGCTGCACCTCCGAATACGACCAAGGGCCTGCTCGCGGTCTTGCAGGGCGAAATCGAGGATCCGAACAGCGACATCCGCGCCTTCCTGACCGCCGATGTGCTGTCGTTCGTGCGGCAGCTGCTGGACCGGCGGAAGAACGAGGGGGGCGAACTGTATCTCGCGCTCTACGAGCTGCATGATCCCGAGCTGATCGGCCTGCTCTATGAGGCCGCGCAGAGCGGACACGTCCATCTCATCCTGTCGACCGCCGGTTCGACCGATCCCAATCCGAAGGGCACGGCGAAGGGCAGCAGGAACCCCGTGGTGTGGGACACCGAGAACAACGATGCGCGGGCCAAGCTGCACCACGCCGCGGCGGCATCGGTCCAGGACCGCATGTTCAACAACAAGACGCCGATCGGCCACGACAAGTTCGCGGTCTATGTCAAGAACAACGTGCCGACCGCGGTCATGACGGGAAGTACCAACTGGACCGAAACCGGTCTCTGCACCCAATCGAACAATTGCATCATCATCGAAGACGCCAGCCTGGCAAAATTCTATCTCGACTTCTGGCATCGCCTGCAGGCCGATGCGCAGCCGAAGCGCGTTCCGCTCACGGTCAAGGTGGCGAAGGGGCCGCCCGTCGTCGGCGCCGAGCAGAACAACGCGATCCAGGGCCCGACGCTGCGCCGCGATAACATGCGTCCGTTCGGGCCGGTCACGCTCGCCGACAGGGTCTCGCAGGCCGAGGTCTGGTTCTCACCGAATACACATTCGGCGAAGAAGACCGATCAATCGCCGATGCCCGGCGATCTCAACGACGTCTATTCACTGATGGATCATGCCAAGAAGGCGATTCTCTTCCTGACCTTCATGCCGGGCGAGTCCGGCAAGCAGAACATCATCGGGGAGGCGGCCAAGCTCGCCAAGCAGCGGCCGGACCTGCTCGTCGCTGGCGCCATCAGCGATCCCTCCGCCATGCCACCCAATTACGTTCGTCCGGCGAAGGGGCAGACGAAGCCCAAGGTGAAGATCCCGGCACCCAGCGTGTGGTGGCCGGACGGCGAGGACAGCCGCATCGCCATGATCCGCGCCACCGCAATCGGCACTCCGGTTGGCGATCTGCACCCGGAGCTCCTGAGCGCGGGACCTCGGCTACAAGGCGTCCTACGACAACGATGAGAACCTGCTCATCATCAGGGGCAACCAGCCGCTCGCGCTATGCTACGCGGTTCACGTCATCGACATCCATCAACACTATCTGATGCGCGCCAAGCAGGAGGACCAGGAGCGCAAGGCGCTGCTCGCCGGCAAGGCGCAGAAGCCTCCTAGCGTGAACCATGGGTTCCTGATAACGACGGATAGCTGGCAGGATCGCTACTTCAAGCCGCAGCCACCCACGATCCTGAATTACTTCCTGTGAAGCGTGAGCACCGCGCAAGTGCGAGCGAAAGCCGGCGGGCGCGTCACGGACGCCCATTCGGGATCTCCCGTGACCGGCGCCGCAACCACCAGGATCTGACCGCGTATGGATTTCGCGGGGGACTTGTATTTTGGCGCCAAAATTCCTATATTGCGGGCTATTCGATTAGCCGCTGTGCCTTTTTGAATGCGCCCGCGGGCTCCTTCCCAAAGACATCGACCAGTTGAATCCACATCGCGCGATCGTCGCGCGAAATTCGCTTTGGAGAAGAAAATGCCGACAGGTACTGTAAAATGGTTCAATGGCCAGAAGGGTTTTGGCTTCATTCAGCCCAACGATGGCGGAAAGGATGTGTTCGTGCACATCAGCGCCGTCGAAAGGGCCGGCTTGTCCGGCCTTGCCGAGGGTCAGAAGGTTGCCTTCGAACTCAAAACCGACAAGATGCGCGGTAAAGTCAGCGCGGAAAATCTGTCGCTGGCTTGAGCCGTTTGCGCCATTTCACGGATGTACTGAAATGGCGATACGCCCGCTCAATCCCTGGGGATCGAGCGGGCTTTGCTTTTGACGAATTTCGGATGAGATGATGAGCGGTAAGAGATCGGCTGAACCTTCGCCCGAAAGCATCGCGCGCGCCGACCGGCAGCGTTTGGCCGCCGAAGAAGGCGCGCGAGCGATGGCTGATGTGGAGCGGCAGGGCATCGCGGTGCGCAAGAACATGGAGCGCCTCCGCATCCTGCGGGAGGCCAAGGAAGCGGAAGGGGCGAGAGCTCGGGCGGCTCTGCCGGAGCCGGCAAAGACCAAACGCAAGAAGCGACTTTGAGGACCACGGCCTGATTGCTCGGTTCAAGCCCGAGGACATGCTTTTCGGAAAGTCGGCAGCTATCCGGCCTTGCGCTCGCCCGCCTGGTTTCGGGGGCCGCCTGCCAACAACCGGGACTGGCCCTACGATATCCAGAACTCGCCGACCAGCCGCCGCATAGCTGCTTGCAGTCGGCGCAGACTTGCAAGGCGCTGAGCTATTTTCCGCGTGAAGTCCGGCGAGGCAATCATCCTTTCGCTGCAGGCCACACCGCCCGTTGCGGGATTGGTCAATCTTCGGTTCAATCGTCTCTCATAGTCCAGCGGCGGCATAGCAAGACATACGTCATGGAGGATCCATGCCATCGATCGTCATCGCCCAGGGCGGCGGCCCCACCGCCGTGATCAACCAGACCCTGTGTGGCGCCATCCTTGCCGCGCGCAGGCATGATCCGTCCCTGCGCATACTGGGCGCGCGCTATGGCGTGCGAGGCCTCACGGCGGGGAACGTCGTCGACCTAACCACCATGCCCGATGCCCAACTCCGCCGCCTCGGCAACACGCCCAATTCGGCTCTCGGCTCGACCCGCGACAAACCGGATTCTGGCGCGTGCTCTGATATCCTCGCGGCTCTGGACCGGCTGGACGCCCGCGCCTTCGTCTATATTGGCGGCAATGACACCGCCGGAACGCTCGAACTGCTGCGGCAGCAGTCAAGTGGCCCCTGCCATTTCGTGCATGCCCCCAAGACCATCGATAACGATCTGATGGAGAACGATCACGTCCCCGGCTTCATCTCAGCCGCCGCCTTCGTCGCCAATGCCCTCGTCAGCGTCGATCTCGATTTTCGCGCCATGCCGGGCATCTATGTGGCCATCGTCATGGGCCGCCATGCGGGCTTCCTCGCCGCCGCCGCCGCCGGCTGGCAGCAATCGCCCGACGATGCCCCGAATCTGATCTACACGCCGGAAAAGCCGTTCTCGGTTGTCCAGTTCCTCGACGATGTCGATGCCGTTTATGCGCGCCTGGGCCGCTGCATCGTATCGATGTCCGAGGGAGTGCAGGACGAGGCCGGCCGGCCTCTCGCCGAGGCGCTGGCCGGCGAGGCGGTCGAGCGCGACGCCCATGGCAATCTGCAATTGACGAGCGGAGATCTCGGCATCGAGATTCAGAAAGCGCTGAAATCGCGTTTTCCCAAGGCGAGGGCGCGTGTCGATACGCTGGGCTATCTGCCACGCGGATATATCGGTGTGATCGACGAAACCGACCGCAAGGAAGCTTTCGCCGCTGGCGCATTTGCCGCGCAAAGCGCCTTAACCGGCAGTGGCTCGGTGGTGCTGCATTATGACGGCGACCGTATCGAACCTCTGATCGTGCCGCTCGCGCGTGTGGCTGGCAAAACACGGCATATGCCGGACGACTTCTTTGCCGGCAGCAATACCATTTCGGATGAAGGACGGCGCTATTTTCGGCGGCTTCTACCCAAACGGCCCGATATCTTCCTGCCGTTCGTGTGAAAATGATCCGCACGTGAGGCGCTACGCGCCCACCTTCGCGAGAACGTCCGCGCGCAGAAAGCGCTCGATGAACAACATGAACAGCACGGATGGCACCAAGAGGATCAGCGCCGTGATCGAGGCGACCTGGTAGTTTCCACCCATCGCGGCGTTGTAGAGCAAAAGCGGCAGGGTCATGACTTGCGGAACGCCGACGAAGAACGTGCCGGTGAACTCGTCCAGTGATTCCAGGAAGACGAAGATGCCGCTCGCGATGACACCCGGCGCGGCCAGGGGGAGCGTCACCGTGAAGAAGGTGCGCAGTGCCGAGGCGCCGATGTTCCGCGCCGCGAGTTCGAGATCCTTGTCGACCGCCGCGAAGGCCGCGGCCGCGATCCACACGGAATAGACCAGGCCATGGGCGGCGTGGACCAGCACGACGCCGAGCACCGTGCCGTTGATGCCGAGCTTGTAGAAGATCCGCGCCACGTTGATGTATATCGCCACCGACGGAAAGGCCTGGGGCAGCAGGAACACGATCATGAACAGCGAACGCATCGGCAGCTTCAGGCGCGCCAGCGCATAGCCGGCTGGAACGGAGAGCGCGAGTGCGACGACGACCGTCAGCACCGCGATCCAGACCGAGGTCCCGAGCGAGGCCATGGCATCGCCGGTTGGGCGGAAGACCTGCTCCCAGTAGCGGGTGCCATAGGTGACCGGCAGCTTGTATGGCGTGTACCAGCGCTCGGCCACCGACCACAGCGCCAGATTGGCGAGCGGACCGATCAGCGCGAAGCTGAAGGCCGCGAGAAGAACGCCCGCCAGCGAGGCGCGCAGCAAGGACGCGACGCGACTCATGGCGCGCTCTCCTTCGCCATGCCGTGCCGGAGGTAGAGGACCGCAGCACCGGCGCTGATCAGGTAGGTGATGACGCCGAGCGCATTGGCGGTAGCATAGTCGCCATAGGCGTTGATGCGGAAGGCCATGTCGACGGTCAGCATGGTCGGCTGCGAACCGGCCACCATCATCGGCACGGAGAGCACCGAGAGCATCGTGACGAAAGTGAGGACGAGCGCAACGAGCAGCGTCGGCATCGCCTGCGGCAGCGCCAGCTCGATCAGAACCCTGAGCCGCGAGGCGCCGAGGTTGCGCCCGGCCTCCAGCGTCGCCCGGTCGAGCGAGGCCAGCGCGCCGGCCAGCAGCAGCGCGACGAACGGGGTCTGCTTCCACACGAAGGTGATGATGATCCCGCGCCAGTCGAGATAGCTCACCGCCTGCAGCGGCTCGATCAGGCCGAGTGAGACGAAGGTGTTGTTCATCAGCCCGTTCTTGGCGAGGAAGGTGCGCATGCACTGCGCGGCCACGATGAAGGGAATGAACAGCGGCCAGCGGTAGAGGGCGCGAAGCGTTCCGACGACCCACGGATTCTCGTCGAGCGTCAGCGTGCCGGCGATGGCGACCGCCGCCAGCGCAGTCAGCGCGCAGGAGGTTACCACAATGACGATCGTGAAGAGGATGTCGCCGGAATAGAGCTCGAAGGCCTTGCGGAAGGCCTGCAAGGAGAATCCGCCCTCGGGACCGGTGAAGGCCGAGACGAGAGAGAAGCAGAGCGGATAGAGGAACAGCACCGCGACGAGGGAGAGACCGGGCGCGATCAGCAGCAACGCGAGCTGGCGTTGGGACAGGCTCATGATACCGCGCTTTCTCAGCATGGTCGGGACGTCATCCCGGATAGATCGCGTCGACGAGGACGATCAAGGATCCATGTCCGAAAGGTTCAGGCATTGATCCTTATTTTTCGCTTCGTCGTGGGGGACGGTGCGGTGTTCCAAACGCCATCTCGCCAGGGCGCTCCTCAGTTGGCGACCTTCTTCTCGTAGCCCTCGAGGATGTCGTTGAAATAGGGCGCGATCGGGAACGGCTTCCCGTTTTTGGACAGGTCGGTCGGGGTGATGTCGGTGAAGAGCTTGTCCCAGGCCGCCTTGTCGAGCTTGCCTTCGAGGTTCTTGGCGTCGATGCCCGGATACCAGTTGAACTTCTTGACGATGCCGTCGGCCTGGACCTGAGGGCTGGTGGCGAGCGCGATGAACTCCTCCGCCAGCCTCCGCTGCGCCGTCTTCTCCGGCACGGCGTAGTACATCGGTTGGCCGGGCATGCCGGGCGAGGCGAGCTTGAGCTTCATGTTGGGCGGCAGCTTGCCGTCAGCCTGCCAGGAATAGAACATGTCGACCCATACCGGGCCCATCGCGATCTCGCCGCGATTGAGCATGTCGAGCGTGCCGGCATTGCCGGGCGTGATGACGACGTTCTTGTTGAAGTCCTTCAGCTCGCTGAAGGCGGCGTCCCACTTGGCCTTCTCGGCCGGGTCATAGGGCCCCTCGATCAGCTTGCCGGCGTCGCCGCCGAAGGCATAGACCCAGCCGGCGACGAAAGCCACGCCGGACATGCCGCCCTTGATGCCATTGTAGCCGAACTGCTTCGGGTTCTTTTTCGCCCACTCCTTCAGCTCGGCGAAGTTGTCGGGCGGGTTCTTGAGCATGTCGGCATTGTAGGCGAGCGCCGTCTGCGACTGGAACATCGGGATGACGTAGCCCGCGACGTCGGCGCCGAGCGCGTTCTTGGCGGTCTCGCTGGAAACCAGCTTGGCGGTGTCGACCTCGTCGGTGTATTTCGCGAGCAGCCCTTCCTTCACCATCGTCCCGGCGGCCTTCTGGTGGATCACCACCACGTCGAAATCGGTGGTCGCGGCGCCTTTCTGGGCGTCGAGCTTCTCGTAGATCTTCTGCGAGCCGGCATCGCCGGGGCCGGTGCCGACGGAGACGACCTTCACGCCGGGATGGCTCTTCTCGAACATCGGGCCGAGATAGTCCTTGACGTAGTCGACCATGTTCTGGTCGCCGGCTGAGGCGACATTGAGGGTCTGCGCGCCGAGAGGCGACGCTGCGAGCAGCGTCGCGAGGGAGGCTATTGTGAGAATGCGCATGGGTCCGGCTCCCTGTCAGGCAGCGATGGCGGCCTCGGCCGCCGTGAAGATGTGAAGACGTTGCACCGGGATGCGCAGGCCGACGGCGGCGCCTACTTCATGGCGCGCGGCGTCGTCGACCGTGATCTGCCGGCCGGCCGCCTCGACGCGATAGCGATAGAGGCCGCCGGGATAGCTGCGCGCGGTGATGTGCCCGGGCACGAGGAGATCGCCCCGCGGCGCCGCGTCGGGCGCGTCGAGGCTCGCGGCACCGTCGCGGAAATAGGCCACGGCTTCGCCCGCGGGCAGCGCAATGGCGTCGTCGTCTGCGAGCCGGGCGACCGCAAGGCCGGTGCTGACAGTCGCCCCGTCCTCCCTGCGCGCGACGTGCACGGGCAGGACGTTCTCCGCACCCATGAAATTGGCGACGAAGGCGCTCGCCGGCCGATCGTAGACCTCCTCGGGCGTGCCGACCTGGGCGATCTGCCCCGCCTGCAATATGACGAGCCGGTCCGCCATGGTCATGGCTTCCTCGCGATCATGCGTGACATGGATGGCAGTGACGCCGAGGCGCTGCTGGATCGCGCGGATCTCGTGGCGCATCGTCATGCGGATCTTGGCGTCGAGATTGGACAGGGGCTCGTCGAGCAGCAGGATGCCAGGATCAACCGCCAGCGCCCGGCCGAGTGCGACGCGCTGGCGCTGCCCGCCTGACAGCGCCGTGACCCTGCGCTCCTCGTAGCCGCCAAGGCCCAGCATCGCGAGGAGCGAAGCCACCTTGGCGGCGATCTCGGTCCTGGGGACGCCCCGCAGCTTCAGCCCATAGCCAATGTTCTGCAACACGGTCATGTGCGGCCATAGCGCGTAGGACTGGAACACCATCGCCATGCCACGCTGCTCCGGTGGTAGCAGAGTGAGGTCGCGGTCTCCGACCACGATCGAGCCGGAGCGCACCGGCACGAAGCCGCACAATGAACGCAGAAGGGTGGTCTTGCCGCAGCCGGAAGAGCCCAGGAGAGCGGTGAAGGTGCCGGGAGGGAAGTCGAGACTGACGCCGTGCAGCACTGGCGTGCCGCCATAGGCGACATGCAGGTCGCGCACCCGGATGGCGGCGCCGGCGCACGACACGGCTTGCGTTTCCGCCTGCACGATATCCGTTCCCTCCATGCCGATCTAATTTGCGAAATGGAATGTTCTTCCATTCCGCCACCGGCTTGGAATAAACGTAACGATCCGTAGCCTGCTGATGCAACAAATTTGTGAACCCATGCCTGCCAACGTGCGATCGATCTGGCTCTTGCCAAACAGCGACGACGAAGCCTTCCTCTCGTTGTCGATCCGTGATCTCGCGGCGCGCTTCGGCACGCCGGTCGCCATCGAGGCTGTTGGACGATGACGCCGGCAGAACTCGAATTGCGGCGCTATGCTGTCCAGGGCCTTGTCGCCGAAGCCGCGCACCTGGCGCTGGACTATTTCGGCAAGCAGGAAAGCCTCGGCGTCACCATGAAGGGCGCTCAGGACTGGCTGACCGTTGCCGACGGAGCAGTCGAGGGCTTCCTGCGCCAGCGGCTGGCCGTGCTCTTCCCGAGCGACACGGTGATCGGCGAGGAGGGCGGTGGCGCGACGAGTGATACGGTCTGGATCATCGATCCGATCGATGGCACCTCGAACTTCGCCCGCGGCGACCGTAACTGGTGCATCTCCATCGGATTCCTGCTGAACCGCGTCCCCACGATCGGGATCGTGGCCGCACCGGCACTGGACGAGCTCTATGTCGCCCAGCGCGGAAAGGGCGCGACGCTGAACGGGCAGCCGATCGCCGTCTCGGGTGCCGAGGACCTCAAGCGCGCCTGTGTCGAGCTCGGCTGGTCGACCCGCATTCCCTTCGAGCGCTACCTTACCGTCCTGCAGCGCGGCTACGCCGCCGGCTGCTCGGTCAAGCGCTCTGGCTCGGGCACGCTCGGGCTCTGCCATGTCGCGAACGGGCGCACCGACGCCTATGCCGAGCTGCACATCAATGCCTGGGACGTCGCGGCCGGCATCGTGATCGCCAGCGAGGCGGGCGCCTCGATCAATGATTTCTTCGCTGGCGACGGCATCAGCAAAGGAAACCCGATCCTCTGCTCCACGCCCGCGCTTATCCCCCAACTACGCGAAATCGCGGGAATCTCTTGAGCCGGTGAATGCGGAGACTTCGATGGCCTCAGAGTTCAACGTCCACGACGCGGCCGGCTATGAGCAGCTCATGGGGCGCTGGAGCCAGAGACTCGCGCCTCTATTCATCGACTTCGCGGGGGTTGATGAGGGCGAAAAAATTCTCGACGTCGGCTGCGGTACCGGTAGCTTGACCTTGGCGCTCGCCAGGGCCGCCGGACTCAGCGAGATTGTCGCGATCGACTATTCGCCGGTGTTTGTCGAGGAAGCGATGCGGCGTACCACCGACACGAGAATAAAAGTGCAGCAGGCGGATGCCTGCGCGCTGCCCTTCGAAAGCGGGACGTTTGACCGCGCCTTGGCGCTGCTCGTGCTCCACTTTGTTCCGGACGCCGGCAAGGCAGTTACCGAGATGCGCAGAGTCGTACGGCCAGGTGGAGTGATCGCGGCAGCCGTGTGGGACCATCTCGGCGGCATGCCCGGCATGCGCATGATGGTCGACACCGTAGCGGCGCTCGGCGAACCGGGGCGGCAGCTGCGAGCTCGCTATTGCTTCCAACCGATGATGCAGCCGGGCGAAATGAAACAGACTTTTGTCGAACGGGGTCTCGTGGATGTAACGGAAGTGCAGCTGATGATCCGCATGGATTACCTGAGCTTCGACGATTACTGGGCGCCTATTGCTGCAGGCGAGGGGCCGCTCGGCAAGTATGTGGCAACGCTCGACGCTTCTGAGCGAGCGCGCACCGACGCCGCCGTGCGCGATGCTTACGAGGCCGGCCGGCCCGATGGCCCGAGGTCGTTTGCGAACGTCGCCTGGGCCTGTCGAGGTATGGTTCCTTGACCGGCGGCCAGCGCGGCTTTTCCTGGCGTCGGAGGCCGAAGCAGCTTGCGCGACCGACATCAAATCGGCATGGTGGGCGAGATCATCTCGGAATCCTGGGCGAGATCATTTGGTACACCCCGGCGGGATCATCGCAATCCGCGTTAGCGCTGCGGCCGGCATACCCAGATAGCTGCGGACACGTTGCAGCGGCAGAGTCGGCCGCCTTGGGCCAACAGCCGACTTCGAAAATGGAAGAAGCCGCTGATTGAAGCAGCCTTACTGCATTACGATTGGCGTCAGGATTGCTGCGACAAAGATTTGCCAAACAGCTTAGGACGAGCACAATATTTGCTCCCTTCCAGGCACTCAATCGCGCTCTCGTATTGAAGGTCCAAATACGATAGCCGGCTGCATGCAGTTGCTTCGAGTCGTGTTGCAGTGCGGAGCCTCTTCGCATCGCTGCAACCCTGAGGTAACGTCACGACCAAGCTGCGCGGGGGCGGGCCGAAGCCCCGACATGACTGTGCGCGGCGCACAAGCCGTCGGCAGGCAAGGGAGGCTTCGATGTCCGAGGACACGCTTCCACGGCGCAGATTCCTGCTTGGCGCAGGGCTTGCGGGAACCGCGATCGCAGCAGGTCTTGCCGATCCGGTCGAGGCGCAGCAACAACCAACGACGCCCCCCGCGATAGCCCCATCGGCACGGGCGCAGGAGGTGGAGCCCTTCGTCACCCTGACCGCGTCGGAGGCGGCCTTCATCGTCGCCGCGGTCGACACGCTGATCCCCGCCGACGAACTGTCGCCGTCGGGCAGCGACTGCGGCGTTGCCGTCTTCATCGATCGGCAACTCGGCAGCGCCTGGGGCGGCGGCGCAAAAATGTATCGCGCCGGCCCCTTCGTGCGGGGCAAGCCCGAACAGGGCTATCAACTGCCGCTGACGCCACGCGAGTATTTTGCGGCCGGAATTGCCGCGGCCAATGCATGGACGCGCAAGGCCTATGGGGGGAAGGATTTCGATCGGCTCGCGCCGGCCGATCGCGTCGCGGCGCTGCAAGCCATGGAGGACGGCAAGGCTGCGTTCGAGCATGTCGACGCGCGTGCATTCTTCGCCCAACTGCTCGCGATCACGCAAGCCGGCTTCTTCGCCGACCCGATCTATGGCGGCAATCGCGACAAGATCGGCTGGAAGCTGCTCGGCTTCCCCGGCCTGCCCGCCACCTATGCCGACAAGGTCGATGCATACCGCGACAGGCGTTATGTCGCGGATCCGCAATCGATCGCCGACTTTTCGTAGAGCGAGGCGGCGATGGCGACCAAACTGAGAGACGTCGATGCGGTCGTGGTCGGGATGGGCTTTTGTGGCGCGATCCTGTCTCGTGAGTTGACCAAGGCTGGCCTCAACGTGGTTGGACTCGAGCGCGGCGCTGATCACAATCCGGCGGAGGAGTTTTCGCTGACACGGCTGCGCGACGAGCTACGCTATGCGGTGCGGCTCGAGCTGATGCAGGACAATTCGATCGACACCATCACCTTCCGCAACGCGCCCGACGAGCGTGCGCTGCCGATCCGGCGCTTCGGCGCCTTCCTGCCCGGCGAGGGCGTCGGCGGCACCGGCATGCACTGGGGCGCGCTGCACTGGCGCTTCCTGTCCACCGACTTCCGCATCAGAACTGCGCTCGCGGAGAAATACGGCGCCGAAGCCATTCCGGACACGATGGCCATCCAGGACTGGCCGCTGAGCTACGACGAGCTCGAGCCTTGCTATGATCGTTTCGACAAGCTCTGCGGGGTATCGGGACAGGCCGGAAATCTCCGCGGCACGCTGATCGAAGGTGGCAATCCCTTCGAAGGCCCCCGTAGCGACGATTATCCCAACAAGCCGATCAAGACCGCCGCCGGGCCTGCGATGTTCGGCGATGCGGCCAGGAGCCTCGGCTATCATCCATTCCCAGTGCCGACGGCAACGTCCAGCGCCCCTTACGTGAACCCGGAAGGGATTACGCTCGGTCGTTGCGAATATTGCGGCCACTGCAACCGGACCGCCTGCGAGGCGAATGCGAAAGCCTCACCCAATGTCAACATCATGCCGGTGCTGCGCGTCGAGCCGAAATTCGAATTGCGCACACGCGTGTTCGTGACGCGACTGGTCTATGACAAACAGGCCAGACGCGTGACCTCCGTGGTTTATTCCGACATGACGACCGGCGAGGAATATGAGCAGCCGGCGGGCCTGGTGGTGTTGTCGTCCTTCGTGTTCGGCAATACCCAGCAATTGCTGCTCGCCGGCATCGGCGAGCCCTACGATGTCAGGACCGGCAAGGGCGTGGTCGGCAAGAATTACTGCTACCAGTTCGAGGCCGGCGGCGAAGCCTTCTTCGAGGGCCGCGAGTTCAACCCGTTCATCGGCGCGCCTGGCATGGCCACCGCGATCGACGATTTCAACGGCGAAAATTTCGACCATTCCGATCTCGGCTTCTTCGGCGGCGGCTACATCGCCTGCCTCAATGGCGGCGCGCCGCCGATCGGAGGCCGCGTGCTGCCGAAAGGGGAGCCGCGCTGGGGCGTCGGGTGGAAGCAGGCGGAAGCGAAATGGTACCGCTGCAACACGAGGTTCAACACGCAAGGCTCGGTCTATGCCCACCGCGACAATTTCATGGATCTCGATCCCACCTACAAGGATGCGCTGGGGCGGCCGCTGCTGCGGTTGACCTACAATGCCACCGAGAACGACCACAAGATGTCGCGCTACCTGGTCGAAAAGCTCGAAGGCGTCATCAAGGCGATGAAACCAACCCACTATGAGGTGCACAACCGGCCGAAGAATTTCACCATCGTGCCCTATCAGTCCACCCACTGCACGGGTGGCACGATGATGGGCTCGGACCCTGGGAACAGCGTGGTGAACCGCTATTTGCAGGCCTGGGACGCACACAATCTGTTCATCCAGGGCGCCTCCGTTTTCCCGCAGCAGCACGGCTACAATCCGACCGGCACGCTCGGTGCGCTGGCCTATTGGTCGGCCAAAGCCATCACGGAACAATATCTCAAAAGCCCGGGTCCGCTGGTGCATGCGTGACCGGACGAATGATCCGAAAAGGATATCCATGAGTATTTCGGCCCTGCGCGCTGGAGCGGGCGTGCTTTTTCTATTCACGCTGATGACGGATCATGTCGGCGCCGCGGATGCTGAACATGGCAAAGCGCTGTTTGCGCCCTGCGCCGCCTGTCACTCCGAGCGCTCCGACGCACTCGGCCCGAATCTCAAAGGCGTGTTTGGCCGGCCATCGGCCGCGCTCCTGGACTTCCGCTATTCCAATCCGATGAAGCGCGCCAACCTCGTGTGGGATGAGGACAATCTGCGCGCCTACATTCACGATCCGCAAGCAAAGGTGAAGGGCAATCGCATGCCCTATGCCGGTATGAGCGATCCGGACGACGTCGACGACGTCGTCGCCTATCTCAGGACGCTGAAATAGTCGGTTGGTTGGCACTTAACGGATTGCAAAGTCCGCTGGGGTCGATAGCGGCCGTCGCCACTGAAAGGAACGCACGCTCGAGAACCGGATGGCCCGCTGGTTCGAGCGCCTGGATTCTCCTCAAAAGGTTACGAAAATTTTAGCCCGCGGACCATTCACGATGGCGGGTAATGGAAGTGGCTTTGTTTACGATGGCGCCACTGACCGATTCTTGCCGAGTGTAAGACCGTGACCACAAACTTGTCAGCCGTCGAACCCGTCGAGCCCCTCGTCTCGCCGGCGACTCAACATCTCCGGCGCGGGCAGAACCAGGCCGAGGCCGGCGCCACCGCTCAGGCTGGGTGCAATGCTGCCGGCAGGGGCTCCGCTGTTTCTCCCAGTGAGATGATAGCCCGCCTGCACACCAAGCTCGGCAATGCCCATATGCGGTGCGGCCATCTCAACCTGGCGTCCGGGAACTACAAGGCCGCGCTGCGGCTCGCGCCTCATCTCACATCCTCTTGGTACGATCTCGGCGATGTGAATCTAAGGACAGGCAGGGCACAGGATGCCATTCCGCTTTACCTTCAGGCTCTGAAGCTGACACCAACGCATTGGGAGACGCGCACCGGGCTCGTCGAGGCTCTGATGGCGACCAAGCAATATGCGGCGGCCCGAGCGCTGCTGCAGGAATTGCTCGCGGAACGGCTGCAGGACGGCTGGATTCAGTATCAGCTCGGCAAGGTCTGCTTCGCGCTGAATGAGATACAATCCGCGATCCGGCATTTCGAACAAGCGATGGCGCTCGATCCGAACGATATCGACAGCCGCTACTGGATCGGCGGGATCAAACAGGCGATGGGTGACATCGATGCCGCAGAGGCCGCTTACGCAATAGCCACGCAGATCCGGCCGCTGGTCCGGCGGCAGGCGATCAAGAGCCCGCCAGATTTTCGCTTGCTGGCACTTTACGCGCCCTTTAACGGCAACATACCAATCCAATACCTCTTCAAGGATACGACCTATGACATCGATACGCTGGCGTTTTTCGGTCCTGACGAGCCCGATTGCTCCTCACTCGGGGACATCGATGTCATATTCAACCTGATTTCGGATGCCGACCAGGCCGAAGCGATACTGCCTCCGGCTGGGCGTCTCGCAGAAAAGCTCGGCAAGCCTGTTCTCAACGCCCCCAGCAAGATCCTGCGCACGACTCGTGATGCGGTGGCCGATCTGCTGAGGGGTATCCCTGCCTGCCGTGTTCCCCGGATCCTGCGCCTCGGTGCCGGCGCTGACGTCTCCGTCGCGGCGCTTGAGGCGCTTCTGCCATTCAGGTTTCCGGTCCTGGCCCGGCCAGCAGGAACTCATGGCGGCGACGATTTCGAAAAAATCGAGAACCTCGATGAGCTCGCGCGCTTTCTCGCGGGCCGTCCAAGGGACGACTGCTACGTCATCGAATATATCCACTACGCCTCCCGTGACGGTCATTTCCGCAAGTATCGCTTCATCTTCATCGGTGAAGAGATGCTGCCCTACCATCTTGCGATCGGAAACGACTGGAAGGTGCACCACGTCTCGACCGATATGGCCAACCAGCCCTGGATGCAGCGGGAGGAAGCGGCATTCCTCGCCAATCCCGCCACTGTCTTCAACGCTGCGCATTATCAGGCGCTGCGCGTGGTACTGGAGCGCTTCGGGCTCGATTATCTCGGCGTCGATTGCGGGCTCGATCCAGACGGGCATCTTGTTGTCTTCGAGGTCAACGCCTCGATGCTGGTTCACGACGACAACGCGGAGTTTCCCTATAAGGACCCCTTTGTCCGGGTCATCAAGAACGCTTTCGACGCAATGCTGCGAGACCGCGCCGGCCGCAGCCAGCCGACCCGGCTTTCGGACGGGCCGTCGCCGTAGCGCCGTCTCCACGTGCTCTTAGGGCGCTGCGGCTTGGATGCGACGCTGGCCCCTCCCTAGGGCCAATTCCGGACTCATGCAGCGCGGCAAGTCGTACCTCATCAGTTATCCTCGTCGGCGTGCATCCACAGGCAGTTGTCCTGGTTCGGGCCGCGCTGGCCAATCTGCGGGCCGCAGAACCGGCCTGGCCCCCTCATCCAACGATCTGCGTTGTCGACCGGCGAGGGCGACGCGGGTGCGAACGGGCTACCCGCAGACCTACGGTAGGTTTCGAACGGCCCGGCAATATGGACCGCGAAGGCGCTATCGTTGACGCCGTTTTCGACGTTCTGCGTTTCTTTGATACACGCGCGGCCGACGATCTGGTCACGCCCGCCTGGAAGCTTCAGAGCTGGCCAACACCGATGCGTCCGCGGCTCAACGATATTCATACAATTTCCAGGTCCTTGCAACGGCGGTCTGGGGATCGACGGCCTCGTGGCCGACAGGTCTGCCTATGGATACCGTCAGCCAGTTGCGCCAGCGGATGATCGAGGACATCAACGCGCGCAAGCTCGGTGCGGGCATGCAGAGGGGCCACGTTCACCGCTGCAAGCGGTTCACTGAGTTTCTCAAATGGTCACCCGACACGGCGACAGAAGGACATCCAGCGGTTTCAGTTGCATCTTTCCGAGACGGGCATGAGCATCTGCAATCGCAACCGTATCATGACCGGGATCAAGTTCTCGTTGCGCGTGACACTGCGGCGGCTCGACCTCGCGGCCGAGATTTATCATAGCCGCGAGCCCCGGAAGATTCCGCAGGTAATGAGTCCGGACGAGACGCGTCGCGTGCTGGCCGTTGCCACGAGCCTCAGGGCCCGCGCAGCACTCAGTCTTTGCCATGGGTGCGGCCTGCGTGCCGGCGACGTGGTCCGCCTGAAGGTCAAGCATATCGACGGCGCGCAGAAGATCATTCGCATCGAGCAATCCAGGGGCCGCGGGGATCGCAATGTCGTGCTGTCGCCGGAGACGATCGATCTGTTACGGCAGTGGTGGAAGGCGCGCCGAGGTTTCGATGCACACACGGAAGAACCGGATCGATCGGTGACAAGCGCCATCGGCTACCAAGTTGTTGGAGGAGGCGAGGCGGTCAACTCGCGTACTTGCGTCCCCAATTTCGCATGGCACCCACAATCGGGCCGAGGTCGCGCCCCTTCTCGGTCAGCACGTACTCGGCCCGCGGGGGACTCATCGAATAGAACCGCCGCGCCACGACGCCATTCTGCTCGAGCGCCCTGAGGCGCTCCGACAATGTCGTTGGAGCAATGCCGTCCAGCGAGTCCTGCAAGTCCTGAAAGCGTCTCGCACCGTGCTGGAGGAGGTCGCGCAGGATGAGGCAAGTCCAGCTCGATCCAATGACGCTGAGTGTGTAGGCCACCGGGCCTTCGGCGGGCTTTTGCTTCGGCATGGTTCCATTTTAACAAGCAATCACGGTTTTGGCAATTGACTACCAAAATAATAGTGACACATTATTTGGATAGTCACAACAATTAATGGAGTTTAACGATGACACCGCTCGTCCCCGAATATCTCGTGACGTTCGAGGCGGCCGTTCGGCCCCTCGTGGCGGCTATTGCACTCGGCCTCATCTGGATCGGTGCCACACGCATGGAAGGACCCGCACAGTCACGTTATGCAACCGCGGGTGCCCTGTCGGTGGTTCTCATTGCCTGGCTGGCGGTCGCTCAGTACTTGGGCTCGGCAAATGCGTATTTCGCGACCAGCGAGAACGCAGTGCCGACCTTGCTGTTCGGTTTGCTGATCCCGCTGATGATTGCTGCCGCGGGCCTGCGGCTGTCGGGAAGCATTGCAGGCCTCGTCTCCGCGATACCGCTCCATTGGATCGTGGCGGCCCAGGTCTATCGCGTCGGAGGTGGAATCTTCCTCGTCCTTTGGGCGGACGGTCGCCTGCCCTGGCAATTCGCGCTGCCTGCAGGGATTGGTGACGTCATGACCGGTTGCTTTGCGGTCGTCGTGGCAGTCCTGCTGGCGCAAAAGGCACCAGGCGCTCTGAGGGCGGCCTACAGTTGGTGCCTTTTTGGTATCGCCGACCTCGTCGTGGCGGTGACCATGGGGGCAATGACGTCCCCGGGACGGGCCCACCTCTTGGCCCTCGATGCGCCGAACCTTCTCATTTCATCCTATCCGCTGGTGATGGTCCCGACTTTCGCGGTCCCGCTGGCCCTCATGCTCCATGGCCTGGTCCTGTGGCGGCTGAGGCGGGAGAGCGCCTCGACGGGCCGGCTGGCCGCGGCGTGATCAACGCCGGCGAGGGCGGCCCGGTGCCGCCCTCGTCCAACCATCGATCAAAGTATAAGTCAGGGGCTGAAACCCGCTGAGTTTGCGGGATTTGCTTCGGTTTTTCCATTCGGTTGCGAACAGAACGTAGGGCTACATGTCAATGCTGGTGGCCGACACGGTTCATCGGATCACCCTTCTGGCAGCCTTGCGCCGCGTACGCCGCTTCGTGGGATTGCTGGCATTCAAGGCTCGCACAATGCCGATGCGGGCGGGTAGCGTATCCCCATCGTGATCGACCACCAGAAGCAAGGCCTGCACCGCTGCCTGCCATTCGGGCCGGTCCAGCGTCGCCTTCGGGAGCGTCTGGACGAATTCGCCGGCATCACGAAGGCTGCGCAGCACGCGTCCGTCCTGGAGCTCAATCGGATCGCGGAAGAATTGCTGCCAACTCATCGGAGCGCGTCCCATGCGGCGAGGAAGGCGATCTTGGCCTCTTCAAGGATTGATGTCCTATCCGTCTCCCGCTCAAGCGTTTCTGCTCTCGGCTGCGTCATGTCTGTGCCCCCTCTGGAAGGCAGAGGCTCGACTTCTCGCGGGATAATTCCTACGGGATCCTATGTGACCGTCCCCGCAATTCCCGTAGTTCACCGGGCTTGCGCGTCGCCGAAGCACGGTCGCACAAGAAATCGAACGCTCGCTCAACGAAAGTGAGGCGGAGCGGCCGCCGTGACGCGCCGGCGCCGATCAAATAGAAGGCAGCGGCCGAAAGGTGCAGCGCTCTGGCGCCGTACCTTTGAACCATCTTGCAGTTGACTCGTACCTAACAACGCTGGCTACGGCTTCTGTTTGACCAGGCAGAGCCATTGGAAGTGGTTGGCAGGGGCCGCCCGATTTCAGGCTACCGGGCGGTCCCGCGCCAAGCGTGCCCGGACGGGCTGGCGTGCCCGGGCATCAGAGCCGGATACTATCCGCTCGGTTAAATACCGTACCAAAAACTGAGAACACTGAATACGGCAATCTATCGGGCTGGACCATTTCCAGTGACGATCAGGGTGTGGGGCTTCGCGCAGCGGTTGACCTGCACGATCGCCCAAGCTTGCGAGGTCGCCCAAGAAAGATACCAAGAAAAGAGCCATACCGGCAAAATCAGGCGAACGACGACGAAGACAAAGATGCAAGTCAAGCCCGTCGTCGTTGACGAAAATGAACGTTGGCGGATGGGAGCGGACGTTCGACTGGTGCCCCTGCAAGGCTACTGCCTCGGCGCATTGATGGCCTTTATCACGGCCGCTCGCCATGAGGTCGATGCCGCCGTTGCTTATCACGGCGGCGACACGGAAAAATACCTCGGGGAAGTCGGCAGCTTGCGCGCCCCATTACTGATGCACCTTGGCGAGGAGGACGAAGTCATCTCAAAGACGGCGCAAGCGCAGATCAAAGCGGCGCTGGCAAGAAAGCCGAACGCAACGGTTTATAGCTATCCCGGTCAGCGTCACGCCTTCTCTCGGCATAACGGGGCGCACTACAGCGCCGCGGCAGCAACGCTCGCCAATGGGCAAACCAAAGAATTTCGACGTCGACATCTGCGGTGACGATCGGTGGCTTCGACCGCTTCGGGCGACGTAGCTGGTTTCGCTAGAGGCGGATACGTAATGGCCTGTAGCTAGGAAATCCTTCCCAACATCAGGAGGCAGCAAATGTCTAAGCCAATCAAACCAAGCATCGTTTTCTGAGTTGCAGGCGCCTCCGGCTCCGAAAGGTCATCCGCGAACCGATGGGCTTAAATAGTGACAAGCGGCTGCGAAGCGTTGCGTATGTTTTGCGGTGTTTGTCCGAAGGTGCGCAGGAAGCTACGGCGCATCCGCTCGCGATCGCCGAATCCGGTTGCACGGGCGATCTCTTCGGCAGACAGTCGGCCCTGCTCGAGCATTAGTCTGGCGGCTTCGAGCCGGAGATTTTCGATCGCCTTGGCGGGCGACTGTCCGGTCTCAGCTCTGAACACGCGGGTGAACTGGCGCGGACTGAGACGCGCAGCTTCAGCAAGTTTGTCCAAGCTTAGCGGCTCGTGAAGGTTCTGTCTTGCGTAGGCAAGCGCCATTTGTACACGATCGGATTTAGCGTCGAGCTCAAGCATTGCTGAATGCTGTGATTGGCCACCTGCGCGTCGGTGATAGACGACCATGGTCCGTGCGACAGCTCGCGCGATGTCTTGCCCCATGTCCCGCTCGATAAGTCCGAGCGCCAAATCGATGCCGGCCGCCATTCCGGCTGAGGTCCATACCGGGCCATCCGCAATAAAGATGCGGTCCATCTCGACCCTGACTCTCGGAAAGCGCTGCTGAAGCTCTTGAGCGGCGGCCCAGTGTGTCGTCGCCCGCCGACCATCGAGCAGCCCGGCCTCTGCCAAAGTGAAGGCTCCGAGGCAAATGGAGGCGATCCGCCTCACGCTGGCCGCTGCTTCGCGCAGGAAGGCAACTGTGCGTGGCGTTGGCAACGCGATCTCGCCGGTGGCGCCGACGAGCAGCGTGTCATATGAGTGTTCCCCCATGGACTCGGTATCCACGGTCCCGCCCAGCGAATTCGCTATCCGCTTTCCACTCTCGGAGATCGTAAAATCTCTGCTTCGCAACGAAGTTGGCGGTCTCGAATGCGGCAACAGGTGCAAAGCTCAGCACGCTGAAGTTAGCTGGCAGGAACAATCCGACGCGAGGAGCGGCTACCTCCCGATACAGTTTCGGAAAAGGCAGAGATCGCCTGCCATCCGCCCCAGAACTTATAGCACATCGACAACATAAAGTCGCATGGCGTGATTGCTGCCAAGCAGCATCGCGCTGGCGAGCGGGGCCTCATAGCCATGGCTCGAAAAGCAGCTTCTCTGACTTAGGAGATCGGCCGTCGCGCAGTCTAAAACACTGGTGCGAGCATGAATCCGGCAGAGCCCGTGCCGGATACTCCACGTTTCGCAAAAATAGAGGTTGCGATGGCGAAGGCCGGATCGACGTATCGCGCAGTACAGGTGCTCAGCCCGGGCAAGCTCGAACTGACAGAGAAGCCATTGCTGGATCCGAAGCCCGGCCATGTCCGCGTTCGCCTTGAGGCGTGCGGGGTCTGCCATTCGGATTCCTTCACCGTCGAAGGTGCGTTTCCAATCGAATGGCCGCGCGTCCCGGGTCACGAGGTGGTGGGGCGCATTGATATGGTCGGCGCCGGTGTGGAAGGCTGGAAGGTCGGCCAGCGCGTCGGCATCGGCTTTCTCGGCGGCAGCTGCGGTCACTGTGGACCCTGCCGCGACGGGAACCTCGCGACCTGCCGGAATCAGAAAATCACGGGTGTCCACCATGACGGCGGCTATGCCGAGGTGATGATCGCCAAGGCCAACGGTTTGATGTCGGTGCCCGACGATCTCTCATCCGTTGACGCCGCGCCGCTGCTGTGCGCAGGCCTGACCACCTTCGGCGCATTACGTAATGCGCCCGCAAAAGCGGGCGACCTTGTCGCCGTCCTCGGAATCGGCGGGCTTGGCCATCTTGGCTTGCAATATGCCCGCCACATGGGCTTCGAAGTGGCCGCAATCGGACGAGGGGCTGACAAGGCGGAGTTGGCCAGGAAACTTGGCGCCCATCACTACATCGACAATAGCGTCGGCAGTTCGGCCGACGCCTTGCTGGCTCTGGGCGGCGCGGCAGTCGTCTTAGTAACAAGTTCCTCCGGGGGAAGGACCGTCTCGGACACCGTCAAGGGTCTCCGGCCGGGCGGAGTCGCAATTGTCCTTGGCGCGGGCCCTGAGCCAATTGAGGTTACGGCCACAGACCTGCTGTCGGGCGGCCGCAAAATCGAGGGCGCGCTCACGGGCACCCCGGCGACCGGAGAGGCGACTCTCAGGTTTAGCGTCCTGAGCGGGGTCACTCCAATGATCGAGACGATGCCGCTCGAGCGGGCGCCGGAGGCTTACGCGAAAATGATGACCGGCAAGGCACGGTTCAGGATGGTTCTCACCATGGCGTGAGGCTGCGTAGCGACAACAGCAAAGCGAGACATGATCATGAGCGACGATCGTCCACAACGACCGGAGAGTTTGACGGGTGGCTGCATGTGCGGCGCTGTCCGCTACGCCGTTGCAGAAGAGCCCGTCGCTACCGGCCTTTGTCATTGCAACCGCTGCCGGCCGCAATCGGGGAGCGCCTTCTCGACGGTCATTTTCGTGCACCGCAATGCGATAACGATCGCCGGCGAGACGGCCGTGTTCGACGATGTCGGGGCGAGCGGGCTCAGGGTGTTGCGTCGCTATTGCCCACGCTGCGGTTCGCCGATGACAACCGAGTCCGACGCAACGCCCGATATCCTCTTTGTCAAGGCTGGAAGCATCGACTCCAACGAGTGGTACCACCCTGACCTGGAAATGTTCGTCGGGCGACGCAGGCCGTGGGTCAGTCCAGTCGCTGGCGCCGCGCAGTTCGATGGCAATCCAACCTTTTGAGGGAGGCTTCGTTGAACCCGTTCCAGAACATCTATGACGCACAGAAGTCCTATTTCGAGACGGGCGTCACGCGCGGCTATGCGTGGCGCGTCGAACAGCTCGATCGGATGGCCAGGCTGCTTTCCGAGAACGAAGCGGCGCTCCAGAAGGCGGTGGCCGCGGATTTCAAGACCGCTAGCCAGGAGTTCGTGTTCGAGACTGCGGCCCCGCTGGGCGAAACGCAATTCCAGAAGAGCCAGCTCAAGGCCTGGATGGAACCGGTAGAAGCGCCGCTGCCGAAATTCCTCGTTGAGACCGGTCACAAGGCCTTCGTCTATCGCGATCCTTATGGCGTGACGCTCATCATGGGGCCGTTCAATGGGCCGCTGACGCTGCTCATCCGGCCGGCGCTCGCCGCACTCGCAGCTGGCAACACGTGCATCCTCAAACTCTCGGAGCGGCTGGACGCGACCTCCGCGCTGCTGATGGATCTGATCCCACGCTATTTCGATCTGCGCGCGGTAAGCGCCGTGGTAGGAGACGGCAACGAAGTAACGGAGCTTCTGAAACTCCCCTTCGACTTCATCTTCTTCACCGGCAGCACCAAGGTCGGCAAGATCGTCATGAAGGCAGCGGCGGAGAATCTGACGCCGGTGCTGTTAGAACTCGGGGGCCAAAACCCGGCGTTGGTGGACGAGACCGCCAACATCCGCGACGCCGCCAGGAAAATTGTCTGGGGCGCCATGGCTTGGGGCGGGCAGTGGTGCACCTCGCCAGGATACGCCTATGTCCACGAATCCGTCGGCGACGCTTTTGTCGCCGAGGCCAAAAAGGCCGTGATCGATCTTTACGGGGGCGATCCGAGCACAAATCCGGATTATTCTCGAGTGATCAGCGCGCGCGAAGTGTCCCGACTGGCGGGACTTATCGATCCGGCGAAGGTCGCCGCAGGCGGACGATCAGATCCCGACGCGCGATATCTCGATCCGACGATCCTCTATCCCGTTACATGGGATGATCCGATCATGGAAGATGAGGTGTTCGGTCCGATCTTGCCGATTGTTACCTACCGCACTCTGGATGAAGCCCTCACCCGCATCGCCACCACGCCCCATCCTCTCGCAGCCTTCGTTTTTGGCCGCGACCGGAAGACGATCGACAGGTTCGTCGGTGAACTCTCTTACGGCGGCGGCGCGGTGAACCAGGTCAACATCCATCTGTTCATCGAATCGATGCCATTCGGCGGAACCGGCGCCGCAGGTATTGGCCACTACTACGGCAAATACGGGTTCGACATGCTGACTCATGCCAAGTCAATGCTCGTTGCGCCACCCGACGTAGCGATCGACCACCTCTTTCCGCCGTACACGAAGGCGAAGAATGAAGCGCTGACGCTTTGGTTCGAATATTGAGAGACGATGTGAGATTCCGGGCGCCGCGCTCGGCTCAAGCCGACGGTGCCCAAGAGTTGGTCAAAGGAGAACGAAATGACGCAAACGATCGAGGAAAAGAACAAGGCTTTCGTGTTAGAGGCTTTTGAAACGCTCTTCAACAAGAGGGATTATGTCGCCGCGGAGCGCTTCTGGTCTTCGAACTACATTCAGCACAGTGCGCACATTCCGCCCGGACGCGAGGGACTCTTCAACACGATCAAAGGGCTCCCCGATGGCCTCCGTTACGAGAATGGTCTTATGGTTGCCAATGGCGATTATGTGGTGCTTTACGGCCGGTTTAGCGGCATCGGCCTGCCGGTGAACTGGATCGTGGCGGATATCGTGCGCCTCGAGAATGGCAAACTGGCCGAGCACTGGGACGTCATCCAGGACGAGGCGAAAAAGGAGGCGTCCCGCAGTGGCTTGCCCATGTTCGGTGACAAGTTTCCTGCCTGAAAGCCGCGGTGAAGCGAACACGAAATCACGTCCGACCAAGTCTTCGCCCACTAGGGGATGGCCTACGCTCCGTCCTAATAAGTGGGGTTTTTGACCTCACTCTGCGATAACACATGTGCATATTCGCTAAGGTCAATCGCGATCTCTATACTGCGGATAATGACCTGCTCTCATTGTGCAGCCGGTTATACAACTGGTGGAAACGCCCCGAGGGCTGGGGCGTCTGGCACCGCGATCAGAAGGCGAAATCAATGACAACAATAAGCGCGATGCGCCTGGCTTCGCTGGTCACTGCAATCAATGTCCTGGTCGCGAGCGGTTTTTCCATCGCGGCGATCTTCCGTCCGGAAGCCGTGGTGCCCGCCGGCTCCATTCCAACACAGGCGTCGTTGCTATTAGCCATGTACGCGGCGGCGCGCACAATTCCGCTGGCTTTGTTCGCATTGGCGGCAATCTACAAACGAGCAACGTCTGCGTTGCTGATCCTGGGCACGCTCGCAGGCGCCGTGCAATTGCTGGATGCCGGAATCGGTCTGTTTCAGCATGATCTGGGGAAATTCGCTGGGCCGCTTTTTATTGCCGTCCTCCAATTCTTCGCGGTGTATCTGCTTCACAGATCCGTGCGGACGTCGGCACCGCTCTTGTGAGACCGCCGAGCCGATCGCCGGCGTGTGATGGACCTCGAGGAATGCGCGCGCGATGTCGCAGCCGGTCGGTCGATGCCGTAGAGCATTGAGGGTTGCGGCTCTCGAGACCATCGTAGGAATCGGGCGCTGCCTGGCCTCGCTTTGAGCCGGCGTTCAGCTAAGCGCGCAGTCGATTCCGAAAGTCAGCTTTTGAGCGCAAAGCGGACATTAGCAAACCATCGCCGCGTGAGCACCGTGCTGGACCTGCCGGACAGCAGCCTTTAAGTAACCTCCATGGACGCAGCAACCGACGTGCCGCAATCGCGCTATTACCACTCCCAGGGGCTAAGGCTTCATTTCACCGACTGGGGTAACCCGCAGGCCCCGCCGTTGCTCCTGGTTCATGGAGGTCTCGATCATTCCCGCAGCTGGGATCATCTGGCGCGCGCCTTGCGGCGCGACTTTCATGTCGTGGCGCCCGACCTTCGTGGGCATGGCGAGTCTGAGTGGGCGACCGGCAGCAGCTACAGCCTGGCTGACCATGTCTACGATCTGACGGGTCTGGTGAAGGCTGCAGGCTTCGAGAGCGTGTCGATCGTCGGCCATTCCATGGGCGGCATGGTCAGCCTGACCTATGCCGGTGTGTTTCCGGAAAAGGTATCCCGCCTGGTTGTGCTTGACGGCGTGACCAATTATCCGGCGAGACGAGTGAAGCCCGCTGACATCAGAATCGGCGAGTGGATCAGCGATCTCGACAAACTGGCGCAACGGAAAATCCACCGTTATGCGTCGGTCGCCGATGGGGCAGAGCGAATCCTTTATCGCAACCGGCATCTTACGCGCGAGCAGGCCATGCATCTGGCGACCCACGGCCTGAAGCAAAATGCCGACGGCAATTATCGCTGGAAGTTTGATCCGTACTTGCGCGCCCGCGCGCCCTATCGGTTGTCGCTCGAAGACCATATCCGGGTGTGGTCGCGCATCGCGTGTCCGACGCTTCTCGTCAGCGGCAGCGAAAGTTTTCTGCCCGATCCTGCCACGGCCGGCGTGATGAAGCATTTTGAGAACGCCGAACTGGCAAGGATCGAGGGCGCAGGTCACTGGCTTCAACACGACAAGCCGGACGAAGTCCTCGACCTTCTCGGGAAATTCCTCGAGCAGGTAGAATCGAAATAGGCGGCCTTGAAATTTCACCGCTGGCTATTCGCGACTCCTGACCGATCGCTTGCCTGTATCCTTGCCGCGATAAAAACCCGCGATAG
>Ga0210401_10001113_pt1 | contig 31776 bp, 30 predicted proteins | sample IncBWH32MmetaG_FD_150866 | JGI IMG/M metagenome (GOLD analysis project Ga0210401, IMG submission 150866) | Forest soil microbial communities from Barre Woods Harvard Forest LTER site, Petersham, Massachusetts, United States - Inc-BW-H-32-M | ecosystem: Environmental > Terrestrial > Soil >...
TCGATGTAACAGATGCCGGAGGTAGTGGCGACAATTCCTTCCAAACCCTTGGGAACATGCGCCGCGGTCACACTGGACATACTTCCTCGCTCGAGCTGTGGGATGCGTTGTGGGCGCACGGAAGGGGGAGGACGCGTGCACGTCGCAACTAACTTTTATACGCCAAAATTGTTAACTTTCCAACCGGCTGTTTCAGCCGAAGCTATTCGATCGGCGTGGGGCAGCGGTTTGGCGGCGGCCGGAGCGATCAGCCCTCATCATTCAGCACTCAGTTGTCGGGTGTGCTGGCATTTTTCAAAGGGAGGCGTCAATCTTCACGGCATTGGCTGAGTGCTGATTGCTGCTTTTCTTGCAAGAGCCGCCGCTCCCACCGTTCCAAAGAGTTCACCCGAAGGTACATGGCCCTGCTGGGTGGGGTCAGGGACCGTGGATTCCCGGTTACAATCGGAGCATGCGCATGCGTTGGGGATGGCCGGCTTTGGCCATAGTGTTATTTGCTGCAGCGGCCTGGGCCGCCGACGCCCCGCAGAATCTTGCCTTGCTGCCTTGCCCTGAGGGGGCACGCGATGCCGTGTGCAATCCATCCAAGGCGGATCTGAAGAAATCCAAAATTGCGTTTTCTAAAGCCTTGCAACTGCAAAAAGCGGAACACTTCGATGAAGCCTACGAAGAATTTGACACCGCTGCCCGGCTGGTTCCAAAAAATGTTGAATATGTAACCGCGCTGGCCCTGGTTCGACAGCAATTAGTCTTTGATCACCTGCAGCGCGGAAACGACGATCAGACAAAAGGAAAGCTGGTGGAGGCGCAGGCGGAGTTTCGCAGCGCCGCCAACCTCGACCCAGAAAACGAATTCGCGCAGCAGCAACTTCGTGACTCGCTGGCGGAGTGGTCGCCGAAGTTGACGGGCGCGCCGCGAGTGGTAGAGGAATCGACGGAGGTGCGAGTCGTTCCCAACCCGGATTTGCATGAATTCCATTTTCGAGGGGACTCGCATGCGCTACTGACGCAGGTGGCCGGGGCTTTCGGCGTGGCCGCTGAGTTGGACGAATCGGTCCAATCGCGCCGCGTCCATTTCGACATGGAAAGCGTCGACTTCTACACGGCCATGAGAGCGGCCTCTGAGGTAACGGGGGCTTTCTGGATTCCCTTGTCGGAAAAGCAAGTCTTTGTGGCAAAGGACAACGCTGAGAATCATCGTCAATTCGACCACATGGCGTTGCGCACGTTTTACATTCCTGGAGCGACGACGCCGGCAGACCTGAATGAGCTGTCGACTCTCCTGCGAACCATCTTCGATATCCGGTTCGTTACTTCACAGCCACAGAGCGGGAGAATTGCGGTGCGCGCGCCGGTGCTTGTGCTGGACGCGGTTACCAAGTTGTTTGAGAGCTTCGGGCTGTCGCGTCCGCAGGTCATGCTGGACATCGAGGTATTTGAGATTGACCATCAGTTAACGCGTGCCATGGGACTGCATATTCCCAACAATTTCACGCTGATCAACATTCCTGCTGGCGCGATCGCTGCCCTTACAGGCGCCCTTGGCGGATTAGGCGGACAAAACATCCAGAGTTTGATTAATCAGTTGATCTCGAGCGGAGGTATCAACCAGGCCAATTCGCAGGGTATTGCGGGGCTGATCGCGCAACTGACCGGCCAGCAAAGCTCGATTTTCAATCAGGCATTCGCCACTTTTGGCGGCGGGCTGACCCTCATGGGATTGAGTTTGGACACTCTGAGCGCCCAACTCTCACTGAACGAAAGTTTGGTAAAGACGCTGGAGCACTCGAGCGTGCGCGCGGCACAAGGAAATGAGGCAACGTTTCGCATGGGCTCGCGTTATCCCATTCTCAACGCGAGTTTTGCTCCGGTCTTCAATACGCCTGCCATTTCGCAGGTACTGCAGAACGGCAGCTTTCAGGCGCCGTTTCCTTCGTTTACTTACGAGGACCTGGGGTTGACCTTCAAAATAAAACCGGTCGTGTACACGAACTTGGACGTGGGGATGGCCTTTGAAATGGATTTCCGAACTTTGGCTGGGCAAAGTTTAAACGGTGTACCGGTGATTGCGAATCGGGAATACAAAGGCAATGTCACTCTGGTGAATGGAGAGCCCGCAGTGGTGGCTGGCTCGGTGAGCCAAAGCGAACAACGCACGCTGAATGGAATCCCCGGCCTGGGAGCCGTTCCGGGGGTCAATCAAGTCATGGTGTCCAACAGCAAGATGGACGAAACGGATGAACTGCTGCTCGTGATCACACCCCACGTGATTGATGCCACCAGGGGGCAGAGCGTGGAAGTGTGGCTGCCCAGGAGTGGTCAGTAATTGAAAGTCGATTCGGTCTCGATTCTCCTGCAATCAACAGAACAGCCACCCCGCCTTACTTCTTAGCCTCGGTATTGTCCTTGGCAGCAAAGTTTATGAGTTTCTGCAGCGTTTCATACGGGACAGCAGGGACTCTGCGCCCGTTGATGAACAGCGTCGGGGTACTGTTAACGTCGAGGTCTTTGCCCAAAGCCATCGACTTCTCTACTCGAGATGTGGTTTCGGGCTTGGCAGCGCAGGCTGCGATGTCGGCGCCCTTCACCCCTGCGGCATCAGCCCATGCGGTTAGCTTCTCGTCCGCATTAGCCGCGGTGATGTCGGTCTGCGCGCTGTAAACGCTGGAAATAAATTTCCAGAAAGCATCGTTCGAGCTGCGGCTGACGCAGTCGGCGTAGGCGGCGGCCTTGGCGGCCCAGTCATGCATCGGCAGCGGATAGTTCTGAAAGATCACACGAACATTCTTGTCTTCGGCCATGAGCTTGTCGAGGGTGGGCTGGGCTTCCTTGCAATGGGGACACTGCAGATCGCTGAACTCCACCACGGTGACCGGGGCATTTGCGGGACCGTGCGAAGGTCCATTCGCACCTGCCGCCAGCTTTTTTTGGTCAGCTGCGAAGGGATGCGCGCCGAACGGCATGATTTCCCCGTTTACGGCGTGCTTGCCATCCGGGGTAACGTACAGTTTGAGCGATTGCTGTCCCTGAGCGCCGCTGAGAACTGCGTTGACTTCGGATAGCCCTTCGATTTCCGACGGTTTAATACTGACGACCTTCCAGGTCAACGAAGGATCGTATCCGAACCACTCGTGGAGAAACGCGTTGACCGTTTCCTCGGAAGGAATGTTTGCAGTGGTTGTAGCCTTAGCCGCCGCGTGAGGCGCGGCAGGAGGCTGTTGCGCGCCAGCCAGGGTTACGAGCAGGAGCAGGATAAAGATAACTTTCGCTATGCGATGCATGCGTTCCTTTCAGTTGAGTGAAGATGAGCGCCTTGCGCGGTGCTAAACGTCGGATTTGGCCGCGATCGGAAAACGGCGGCCGTAGCCAAAAGCCTTCTCCGAAATTTTCAGGCCTGGCGCCGCCTGTTGCCGTTTGTATTCGCTGCGTTCTACCATTCGGATTGCGCGCCGAACCAGACTAACATCGAAGCCGCGCTCCTCCGCAATCTGATCCGCGGTATGCGACTGTTCGACGTAGTCTTCGAGGATCACGTCCAGCACTTCGTAGGGCGGAAGCGTGTCGCTGTCCATTTGACCGGGACGCAGTTCCGCGGATGGGGGCTTCTCCAGGCTAGCCTGAGGAATTACCGGGCCGCGCGAATTCACGTAGTGGCTAAGGCGATAGACCATGGTCTTGGGTACATCCGAGATCACGGCCAGTCCACCGACCATATCGCCGTAGAGGGTGCAATAGCCCACGGCCAGTTCGCTCTTGTTGCCGGTACTGAGCACGATGGCTCCGAACTTATTGGAGAGCGCCATGAGCAGAGTGCCGCGGGCTCGCGATTGGAGATTCTCTTCCGTCTCATCCTCTTTACGGCCAGCGAAGACCTTGGCCAAGGTTTTTTTGTAGGTTTCAAAGAGATCGCCAATGCAGAGCAGTTCGAAGCGAATGCCAAGGTTTTCGGCAAGCGAGCGTGCGTCCTCTATCGAGCCCGTCGATGAGTACGGCCCCGGCATGCCAACTCCGATCACATTTTCAGCTCCCAGCGCATCGGTCGCTATGGCTGCGGTCAGCGCCGAATCGATCCCCCCGCTCAGGCCGACCATGACCTGGCGAAAGCCGCACTTGCGGACGTAATCCCGGGTGCCCAACACCAGCGCGGCATAAACGCTCGCCTCTTCGCCTTCGATTTGACTGTGTTTTTCACCGGTAAGCTGATCGGAGTCGAAATAGACGATGTCTTCTTCGAAGGATTTTCCCTGGGCGATCACCTCTCCCGCGGGATTGAGCACCAGGCTGGAACCGTCGAAGACCAGGCTGTCGTTGCCTCCAACCTGATTGACCATAGCGACCGGCACTTTATAGCTGCGCGCGATGGTCGCCAGCATGTCCCGACGCAATTCGCGCTTCGCGAGCCAGAACGGCGAAGCGGAGATGTTCAGCAGGAAGTTGCCTCCGGCGTGAACCAAAGCCTCGACGGGATCGAACGTATACAGACGTTTGTTCCAAAAGTGCTTATCGTTCCACGCATCTTCACAGATGGTGAGGGCCATCTGCTTGCCACAAAACGGAAACAGCAACTGGCTTTTTCCCGGTGCAAAGTTGCGCATCTCATCGAAGACATCGTAGGTGGGCAACAACATCTTGGACTGAAGGAAGGCCACTCTGCCGTCTTTGAGCAGCGCCGCTGAATTCATTACCGACTTGCCGCTCTCCGCGTAGGCCGGAGTCACCAGTCCGCAGATGACGGCGATGCCTCTGGTTTCGCCCGCAATGTGGTCCGCACTCTCGCGGTTGTGCTGTACGAAGGAAGCGCGCTCCACCAGGTCACGCGGCGGGTAACCGCATACGGAGAGTTCCGGGAAAAGGATCAAACCTGCGCCATCGCCCTGGGCGCGACGGGAAAATTCAATGATTTTCGCGCCGTTGCCTGCGAAATCTCCCACTGTGGGGTTGATCTGTCCCAACGCAATCTTCACTATTCCAGTGTAAAGGCAGGCGGCGTGGCAGCCAAGTCACAGGGGCGATAAGGAGATTTGAAGCGTTAATGTCGATGACTCGCTGAAGGGATGGAAGCCAATTTCTGTGTATTGCTAGCCTTAAGCCGTTAATGGTCCGGCTATGTGGAATAGTGAGGAGCCGGCGTAGTGGGGTCCGTGGGTGGAGGTGGTCCCTGAAGCACCGGCGCCCGACCGCTCGGGCCAGGCTGTTGTGTAGGCTCTTCTCCCGGACGTCGCAGGCTGGGAGCGTTGACGGGCCTTTGTTCGGCCGCCTTGGCGACGCTGGACTGCGGCTCGAGATTGACTTCTTTTGCGGTGCGGAGACTCTTGCTGCCGTCAACCTTCATGGTCTCGACGCGCACCACCTCATCGCCAACCATTCGCACGAAATCCACGTCCTGGGGCGGCTCGCCATAGATCCACTCCTCGTATTCGACGTCTCCCTCCTTCTCACGAATCTTCTTGGGTGGGCGACCCTTGGAGCAAATCAACATCTCGCGGTTCATGCCGACCAAAACCTGATGGTTCTGGATGGCTTCCTTCACCTTGGGTGGAACCGTATCGAGATAAGCCTCGACGGCTGACTTGGCGTCGAAATCAAGAACCGGGCGAAGCAGGTCTTTGAACTTCTGCGGCGTCAGGTCCGGAACGTAGTGATCGAACACCAGGTCCACATAAGTGCCTCGCGGATTCGCGTTCTGGTCGTCGGACCCGGGCATTGGCGCCCCGCCTCCACCAACTTGGATATGCTGATACCACTTCTGCTTTTTGACTGGGCCACCGTTGATTTCGAAACGGATTCGGTCTTCCTTGATCACGACGGCGCTGATTCGCGCTTCGTCCCCCGGCTTCACCGAGGGACCCCACAGCGCCATCAACTGCTGCAGTTCCGCTCCGCTGGGCGAGACAACACCGTCCCTCAGCGTAAGACCTCTCTTCCCCATCGGGAAGGGCGTGCGAATGTACATCAGTTCATCGGTCAATCCGTGAATCAGATCCATCCGTGTTTGCTTCGAAAGGTGAGGAAGAGCAGAAGACGGATCCTGGTTGGAGGATTTTTCGTCGGAAGCGCCCGCAGTTACGCAGGTAGAAAGCAACAAGAGTAGGGCCGGAAAAAAATGAACCTTCACAGGGCACCCAAAGCACTAACTGATCCGATTATAGCGCTGTTTAAGGCGATCGGAAGGAGACTTTTCCCGTCCTTTGCTTAGGGGAGCCTGCCCTGAGCGGGGTGAAACGGGTTCTGAGCCTCACTCGCGGCCGCACTGAGTTTACTACAACCTCGTGGGAGCCGATCGTACTTCGGTTTCAAGCTATGACAAGCTGCCCCCTGGCAAACACAGCATCGGGCTCACCTTTAAGTATGACAGCGGCGGTATCGGCAAAGGCGGCCTAGCCGCCCTGAGCGTGGACGGGAAGAAAGTGGCCGAACGGAAACTTGAGCGAACTATTCCGTTCCGCGTTTCCGCCGATGAAACCCTTGACATCGGGGAAGACACCGGCACGCCGGTCAGCGAAGATTAGCACGTTCCCTTCAAATTCACGGGTACCCTCAACAAGGTTGTGATCAACCTCGGTGAAGCCGCCCTCACGCCGCAGGAGCAGAAGGAACTTGACCAGCAGGAGGGCGCAAACGAACTCATCGATTAATCGCGCCTCTCGCCATCGGATGGACTTGTTTGAGTCTGCGCCGCGCGCTCGGGTACATGTTGTGTGGGCAGATAGGGGGCGTACTGTTGATGTAACCCGCGATTACACTCTCAGAATTGCCTTAAGGTCGCGGGGGGACGGCGACGATCTTTTGCGCAAGACAGAGCGGGGGCAGATGATGGTCGCCTGGTCCGGGCAGTCGGTCGTTCATCAGCCACCATGGGCGCCCTTCGACTTCGCTCAGGGCAAGCTCGGGTACACAAAAGAAGAAGATCGCAGGTAGGGGTGGACGCCCGTCGAATAAACAGAAGAACCTTAAGCTTCGGCGAACAAGCGGACGCCGTCCCGCGCTACCTGCAGCGGCAAGACGTGACCGCCGTTGTCCCCAATGGCGGTGGCGACGCGGCTCGCGGCCCCTTTTTCCACGAGGAAAATCGCGCACCCTCCTCCTCCCGCGCCGCAGGCTTTGGCCGCTTTTCCTCCGTGCCTGGCGGCTACCGCGACTAGTTTATCGATCAGTGGGGTGGTGATGCCGGGTGCATTGGTGCGACGGAGCTTCCACTCTTCGCGCAGAAGCCGAGCCACGTCCTCCCATTCGCCGCGGGCCAGGGCGTAGTGCATGGCGCGCGCGATTTCAGAAATGCGTTCGAAGTTGCGGAACACATGGCGATCGCCATTGATGTGAGCCTTGAAGACCTCCCAATTGTTAATCCCCGACTTTCGGGGAGCTCCGGTGTAGGCCAACACAAAGCGGGACTCGATCTCTTCCGGCATGACAGGTACGGCTTCGCGATGGATGCCATCTGCATCGAGATGAATTGCGCTCACTCCGCCATAGAGGGCCGGGTAGTAGTCCTGGCAACCGGTGGGAACAGCGATGATTTGCGCCTCGACGTTCTGCGCAATCACCCGCATCTGTTCGAGGCTGAGATTGCGCTCGGTGAAACGCGCTAGCGCTGAGGTTGCGGCGATCATCAAAGCGGAAGATCCGGAGATGCCCGCGCCGGCGGGAGACTCGGAATCGGTTTCAATCAACAATCCTTCTCTTGGGGCGAAGAATTGCAGCAGGCGCGCTGCCAGGGGAAGCCGAAAACGTCGCGCAACACGCAAGGCAGCGAAGCTGGGGAAGAATTCTTCTTTTCTGGTGTCGAGCGATCGAAGATGAATGCGTTTTCCTTTAAGGGGCGTGATGCGGCAGGTGGTCTGGATGTTGAGAGCAAAATTCAAAGTCAGTGCGCCGGGATGAAACAGGTAGAGCGGCCACAGGTCGAGAGTTCCGCCCGCCAAGTCGGCCCGGCAGGGCGCCTGGGCGACAATGGTTCGGCTGCTGCTAATGTCGGGTGGTTTTGGCATGCAGTGTTTGTATCACAGAGATGGCGGCTGTCCCGAGGGCGTTTTCGCTGCATGGAAGCCGGGCGTCCTCGCCCGGCTGCACGGGCGAGGACGCCCTTCCTCAATAGTTATCGCAGCGAAAGGTCTTTTGCCCCCGTCAGGACCTCAGGGATCACGCTGTCGACATCCGCTTCTGTGGTGCGGTGGTTTACGATGCAGGCCCGCAGGCAGAATTTGCCGCGCAAGGTTGCGTTGGACAGATAGACGTGGCCGCGCTGCACGACGCGCTTGAGGATGTCAGCGTTTTGGCGATTGAGTTCGTCTTCTGTTAACGGGTTCACGCCGACGTGGCGAAAGCAGATTGCGCTGAGTTCGACTGGCGCCATCAACTCCAGCTTTGGTTGATTCGCGATGGCGCTGGCCAGGCGTTGCGCAAGATCCAAGTCCTTTTGGATGGCCGCGCGAAATGCCTTTAGTCCATGATAGCGAAGCGAGATCCAAAGTCTCAGGGCGCGGAAGCGGCGCGAGAGTTCCAGAGATTCTTCAAAGAAAGCGAATCCCTCAACTGGATCATTGGTCAGCGTCTTGGCATATTCCCCTGTGAGTGCGAATGCGGCATGTGCAGCATTCACGTCGCGGTACAGCAGACAGCCACAGTCCAGCGGCTGATAAAGCCATTTATGCGGATCGAGGGAAAGCGAATCGGCGAGTTCGATGCTCGCGAATTTGCCCGGCGAAGCGATTGCGGCGAGTGTACCGTAGGCACCATCGATGTGCATCCAGAGGCTGTGACGGCGGGCGATCGCCGCGATTTCGGGAAGCGGGTCGATCGCTCCCGTGTTGACCGTGCCGGCACATGCGATTACGGCGATTGGGATCTTCCCTTCTTTTTTGTCTTGCTCGATGGCCTGCTCTAGTTCTGCTGGGATGAGGCGGAAGCCGTGGTCCGTTGGAATGAGTTTGAGGTTTTTCCTGCCGATTCCGAGGAGCGCGATGCTCTTCGGGATCGACATGTGAACTTCTTCCGAAGCGTAGACCACGACCTGGGGGGCGCTGCGAAGGCCGGTTTCATTCGCAGGGATTTTCGCTTCGCGGGCCATGGCGAGGGCCATCAGGTTGGCGGAGGAGCCTCCACCGGTTAGGCTGCCGCGGAAGCCGGGGCAGCCGATTGCCTGCGCGAGCCAACCGACAACCGTACGCTCGATAGTGACGGCTGCGGGGCCGGAGCGCCACGCCGTGACGTTCTGATTCAAGACGCTTGCCAGCAGGTCGGCGACCGCCGCCACGGGTTCGCCGGAACCGAGGACGTATCCGAAGAAGCGGGCGTTTTGGGCGCGAGAGTGGGTGATCACTTGTTGAAGGGGAGTGAGGGCTTCTTCGCCTATTCCCTCTTCACTGAGAGGCGTGTGGAATAGACGCTGCGACTGTTCGCCACTCGTCGAGGGAAATATTGGACGCGAGTCCAGCTCGCGAAGATAATCGGCGGTGAGCTGTGTGACCTTTTCTGCCAGGTGGCGAAACTCATCCGGCGAAATCTCCAGGGATTTCATGATAAGGGATTGTATTTCAAAGCAGTGTAGGCGCGGGCGTCCTCGCCGTGCTTGCGAATGAGAATCCTCAGGGAAACTGCAGTCGAGCTTCGCTCGACTGGACAGCCGGGGGCGGCACCCCACGTGTGCTGAGTTGATATCAGGAAAGATTCAGCGCCCGTTTGATGGTGCCGCGCTCTTTCTGAATTTTTTCTTGCAGAAGAGTGATGGCGTAAATCAACTGCTCTGGTCGCGGTGGGCAGCCGGGAACATATACATCGACGGGAATGACCTGGTTCACGCTTTGCACCAGAGCGTAATTGTTGAAAACGCCGCCCGAGGTTGCGCACGCCCCCATTGAGATCACCCACTTGGGTTCGGGCATCTGCTCCCAAAGCTGACGGATGACTGGCGCCATTTTGTTGGAGACGCGGCCGGCGATGATGATGAGGTCGGATTGCCGCGGCGAGGGCCGAAACACTTCAGCGCCGAAGCGCGCAATGTCGAAGCGCGACGCGCCCATGGACATCATTTCGATCGCGCAGCACGCCAGACCGAAGGTCATCGGCCAAATGGAATTTTTGCGCATCCAGTTGACCGCATTGTCCATCGTGGTCAGCACCACCCCTTCGGGCGTGGGATTTCCGTAGGTAAGGTCTTTGACGACGCGTTTGCCGTCTTCAATCGTGACGTAGGGGCCGAAGTTGAGATCGTCGGACATTGTTTGTATTTTACCTGCCGGTGTCAGCGGTGTCCAAACGCGAGACTGATGTAAAGCCACCGTTGCGTCAGGACCCGCATCGCTCGAAATGCACTTGACAAAGCGAATCCATGGGGTAAGACTTGCCCCGTATTTCCCTCGGATTTTGGGTCCCCGTCAGCGTCTTGCAATTACACCGTGAACGCCAAGGAATGCCCGCACTCGTCACGCTGGAACCACTTGCGGGCGCCGATTTGAGGAGGTATACCGTGCGGATAAAGCTACCCAAAACGAGAGCGAGGCTGGCTGGTCCCGGCACTCGGCTCTATGCTGAACCGAAGCCCAGCCCGGATGAGACTTCTTTCCAGATAGACAACACCAGTTCCCAATATTACACCTCGCCGTACTACGCGGCGCATAAAGACCAGGTGCAAACCGTCCCGGCGCCGCGAAGCGGCGTGCCGCCCTATCTTGAGCTGCAGGATTTTATCCCCAGCGAAGTTCTCGACGCCATCAATGCGACCAAGAAGATCACATTTCACGCTGTAGGCGACACGGGCGCGGCCAAGGGAGTACCCGCAACCGCCATCGCGCATGAGGGAGGAGTTGCGGACGCCATGGTCGCCGATGTGCAGTCCGGAGGCGTGAATGGCCCGGCATTCTTCTTCAACCTGGGCGACGTAATCTACAACTTCGGCGAAGCGCAATATTATTACGACCAATTCTACGAACCCTTCCGCGATTACGACCGTCCCATCTTCGCCATTCCCGGCAATCACGATGGCATGGTTTTTGGCTCCACTTCGGCTACTCCGCAAGTTCCCACGCTCGAGGCTTTCCTCAGAAATTTTTGTGCCGACGCTCCCGGACCTTCGCCAAATTCCGGCGGCCTGGTACGCACCGTCATGACGCAGCCGGGAGTTTATTTCACGCTGGATGCTCCTTACGTCTCGATCATCGGGGTCTACAGCAACGTGCTGGACTCGGGAGCGGGAGTCATTTCTTCTCAAGGTGGCAAATTCCCGGTGGTTGGAAACGCCCAACTGGCTTTCCTGCAAAGCGAACTCAAGCGCCTGAAGGCGGACCGCCAAGCCGGGAATCGGGCCATCATTATCGCGGTTCACCATCCGCCAGCTTCGGTGGACGCCAAGCACGGCGGCTCCGTCGGCATCGAGAAAGATCTCGATAGCTGCTGTCAGGCCGCGGGGTTGTGGCCGGATGTGGTCCTTTCCGGACATGCGCACCTGTACCAGCGCTTCACTCGCGTGGTGAACGGCAAGCAGGTTCCCTATATAGTTTCCGGTTCCGGAGGTTACGCAGCCACGCCGCCGCAAGGAGCGGCTCCGAAAGCGCCGTACACGATTGGCGATACCACACTCGAGGTCGACCCTATTGTGGAATTTGGTTATCTGACAATCACAACCGATGCCAAAACGCTCTCAGTGACGTTTAAGACTGCGGCGAAGGGCGTCGTGCTGGTGAGAGATTCCGTGAACCTGGACCTGACACAAGGACAGATCCTTTCTGGAAGTCACGCACCCAGTGGAGGAGGCAGCAAACCGAAACCGGTTCCTCCCAAGAAGGGAAAGAAGAAATAGGTAGAGTTACGGATTCAGCACGATTTTGCCAAACATCTGACTCGTTTCCATATACTCGTGGGCCGCCCGAGCATCTTGCAACCGGAACGTACGGTCCACGACTGGTTTCACGCGACCGGCAAAGACGTGGCTCAGCACGTCGTGCAATTCACTCATCGTGCCCATATAAGAGCCCAGGAAATTGAGCTGGCGGGAAAACAGAAAACGTAAGTCGAATGCCGCATTGTGACCAGTAGTCGCGCCGCAGGTAACAATCGTTCCTCCTGGCTTGAGCGATTTCATACTGTCATCCCAGGTCGCGGCGCCAACGTGTTCGACCACAATGTCCACACCCTCTTTGTCGGTAATCTTCCGCACTTCCTGCGAGATCTTCTGCTTGTAATGATCAATGCCATAATCTGCGCCCAGCGTCCGGGCTTTCTCCAGCTTCTTTTCGTCGCCTGCAGTGGTGATCACGCGGGCGTGAAAAAGCTTCGCAATCTGAATCGCGGCGATGCCAACGCCAGAACCAGCGCCCAGAACCAGCACGGTCTGGCCGAGACGAATGCCTGCGCGGCCGACCAGCATGTGCCAGGCGGTGAGGAATACCAAGGGGACGCTGGCGGCATGGTTGAAATCCAGACTGTCAGGGATCGGGATCAGGTTCACTGCAGGGACTTCGATCAATTCGCAGTATCCGCCATCGACTCCGTTGCCCAGCGCCGTAAACTCGCGGCACTGATTCTGAAGTCCGGCAACGCACTTGGCACAGTGATTGCAGAAATGCATCGGAGCCAAGAGCACCCGCTGCCCGGGTTTGAAGCCAGTAAGATAATCGCCCACTGCCACGATCTCGCCCGCGATGTCGCTGCCCAGAATGTGCGGCAGGTTTACTCCGGGAAGTCCTCTGCGCACCCAGATATCGAGATGGTTCATGGCGCAAGCTTTGACCCGGACCAAAACCTGGTCCTTGCGGGGCTGCGGGTCGGGAACGTCCTCGTAGCGAAGAACCTCCGGACCTCCGAATTCGTGGATGCGAACCGCTTTCATGCGAGTCGGCTCCTTGCGAGTCAAACCTAACATAAATCCTAGATGCAATTCCCCGTTTTTGACGCGTATGTTGCCTCCATTGACTTGTTCCGACGACCCACGAATAATCAAGCTTGGATGGACATCTACGAGGAAATCGTTAAGCTTCGGCAGGAGGGCCGCCGTGGCGCCGTGGCCACCATCGTCAACGTGCGCGGGTCGATCCCCTCTTTCGAGACCGCGAAAATGCTGGTGCGAGACGATGGCTCCATCGCCGGCACAATCGGCGGGGGCTGTGTCGAGGCCGAAGTCTGGCAAGCCGCCCGCGAGGTCATGGAGAGTGAGAAGCCGCGCAGTCTGACCTTCAATCTCAATCAGGATCCCAAGTACGATACCGGCCTCGTTTGCGGCGGAACACTGGACATTTTCATCGAGCCCGTACTACCTCCAGCGTTACTTTATATTTTCGGCGCAGGCCATGTTTCTGTTAGCCTTTACAAAGTTGCGAGAGGCGCAGGTTTTGATGTCACAGTCGTCGACGACCGGGAAGCCTATGCCAGCCGGGAGCGCTTCCCCGAGGCGAAAGAAGTCATTGCGGAAGACTTCGAGCAGGCCATGATCCGGCTCACACCGAATGAGTCGTCATATATCGTGATCGTCACCCGCGGGCACCGCGACGATATGCGCGTCCTTCGCTGGGCCGTGCAATCCCAAGCGAGGTACATTGGCATGATCGGTTCCAGGCGCAAGACGATTACAATCTTCCGCGAACTGACGAAGGAAGGCATTTCCGCGCAACTTTTCGAGCGTGTCCACGCGCCGGTTGGCTTGGACATCGGCGCCATTACCCCAGAAGAGATTGCAGTAGCCATCACTGCGGAACTGATTGCTGTCCGCCGCCGCGCCGAGCGAGCCTTGCCGCACATGAGCTGGTTTAAGGGCCGTGCAAGTGAACCGGACACGGACGATGCTGCAACCGCGGCTCACGAAGAAAACGAGAGCCGTCCCTGACTTCTTGCTTCTGCTTTGAGTTGGCCTTTCAATCGCCAATCGGAAATTGACGATCGAAGTCCCTCCCTTTCTGCTATCTTCGGCTCATGGCTCGCGCGCCTGACCTCTACGCTGTGATCCTTGCCGCTGGCGAATCCACGCGCATGGGGACGGACAAGGCGCTGCTGCCTTGGCCGCCGGCTACGCCCGGCTCTCCCGCTGCCGGCCAGACTTTTCTTTCTGCCGCCATCCAGGCTCTCTATCCTTTTAGCGACAAGGTAATTGTGGTGGTCGGCAAGAACGAGAACAACCTGGGCCCAGTGGTATATGCCAACGGGGCATCGCTAGTGCGCAATCCCGACGCCGAACGGGGACAGTTCAGTTCACTTCAAGTTGGCCTGCAGGAAGTCCTGAATGACGGTCGCGACGCCGCCATGGTCACCTTAGTAGATCGGCCGCCGGCGAGGGCAGCAACATTGCAGACTCTGTGCTCCGCCTTTGCCGATGCTGGGAACGATGTGTGGGCGGTTGTCCCGGAATACAACCGAAAACACGGACACCCTTTTCTGGTGGCGAGAGAGATGATCGAAGCTTTTTTGAAGGCTCCCCCGAGTGCAAACGCACGGGACATCGAACACCAGAACCTGCGGCACATTTCTTATGTTGTCGTGGACGATCCGCTGGTCAGCTTGAATGTCGACACGCCCCAGGAGTATGCGGCATTATCTCAGTAGCCCACGAATTCCTCAGACATGGACAAAACACACGTGACCCCGACGACAACGCTCAAGTCCGCTGATTTTTTTGATTCGGTTCTTCGTCTTCAACCTCAACTTGCCGTCTTCGATTGTGATGGCACGCTGTGGGCAGGCGATGCCGGCGAGCGCTTTTTCGACTGGGAGCTCAGGCGAGGCCTGCTTCCCGATGACGTCGCTCGCTGGGCGCGCGCGCGCTACGCCGACTACAAAGCAGGAAAGGTCAGCGAAGACCAGATGTGCGGCGAAATGGTGACGATTCACAGCGGGCTTGCCGAGTCCGAAGTGTTAGGTGCTGCGAAACAATTCTTTGATGAGAACTTCGTGAACCAGATCTTTCCCGAGATGCGAGAACTGATTCGCCGGCTGCAGAGCTCGGGTTGCGAAGTGTGGGCCGTCTCATCCACCAATGAGTGGGTGATTCGAGCAGCCATGAAGTTTTTTGGGATCGATGAGAAAAAGATTCTAGCCGCCTCGGTAGAGATCGACGCCGGGCGCATCACCGACCACTTGATTCGCATACCGTCCGGAGAAGGCAAGCCGCGAGCGATACGCGACGTGATCGGAAAACATCCCGACGCGGCGTTCGGCAACTCCCGCTGGGATGCCGACATGCTTGCGATTGCCCGCCACGGGTTCGCCGTGAATCCGAACCCCGACCTGGAGAAGAGAGCACGCGAAAGCGGATGGACCATTTATTGGCCCGTTTTAGAGAACCAGGTTGACCGGAAAGAAGATAACCACAAAGGACACTAAGGAACACGAAGGGATTAATTAAGCATCTGTGGTCATCCGAGAAATCCGTGGTTAACTCTTGAATTGCTTCAGCACCGCCGCAAGCGCATCCATGGCCAGATGGCTGGCGTGCGCAGAGGCTTCTGGCAGACCGCCGACGGCCTGCACAATTTCTTCGCGTCTCAAACCGCGGGCCGCCTCCAGCGTTATGCCGCAAACCAACTCCGTAAGCGCGGACCCGCAAGCCATGGCAGGAACGCATCCTTTCGCAAGAAAGCGGATTTCGGCGATGTGACCTTTGGCAACCCTCAAGCTCAATTGCAAAATGTCGCCGCAAGCGGGATTCACCACTTGCGCAGTTGCGTCGGCGTGGGCTACTTCGCCGGGGTTGCGGGGATGCTCGAAGTGATCGAGAAGCTGCCGAGAATACATCTAAAGAATTGTAACGTGCTGCGCTGGAAATCAACGATCAGGCTATCGACCATTCATCTCCAGGATTTTCCACAACCTCCCGGGCTAAGATGCATTAGCCAGAGTCATCTCTCTTGGAAACTTATGTCGCAGTAAACATTTCGAATCGTTGCGCCTTCATCGTTCCTCTCGGAACGTTGGCCCGCCCATGAAGCGTGTCGTCGCAGCGTTAATCTTCAAGGACGGAAGAGTGTTGGTGTGCCAGCGCACCCGTCATCAAACCATGCCTTTGAAATGGGAGTTCCCAGGCGGCAAGATTGAAGAAGGAGAACAGCCACGGGCCGCGCTTCACCGCGAATTGGATGAGGAACTTGGAATCGACGCCAAGATAGGCGAAGAAGTGTCGCGCCTCGTCCACGAGTATCCGGGCGGAGGTTCGGTCGAGCTGCGCTTCTTCGTTGTGCGCGAATACCATGGAAAAATTGAAAACAGGATCTTTCGCGATGTTCGGTGGTCCCTGCGGTCGGAATTGCCGTCATACGATTTCCTCGAAGCAGATCTTCAGTTAGTCCGGGATCTGGCCGACGGGAAGATCGTGTAGCGCATTTACTCTTTCTTTTCGCTCCCCGTTTCTTGCGCGCGAAGGCAGGCGCGAAGATACGCCTCAACTTCTCTCTTACCCGCGTGTTTTGCCCAATCGGCCGGAGTAGCATGCCAGAGGATGTCCTTCAGATCCAATCTTGCACCGCGCTCTACGAACAGGCGGACTAGTTCTTCATGGCCGGCCCCGGCTGCCTGGTGCAACACCGTCGTATGCGAATGGCCACCGACCGGGTTGTATCGATTTGGATCTTCGCCCGCGTCAAGCAACAATCGAACAATCTCTACGTGACCAAATTGCGATGCCAAGGTAAGTGCCTGATGGCGGTCCTCACCGCCGGCAGTTGGAAGTAATCGGCTGGCATCCTCGATCCGTCCCAGAGCTGCTGCTACAGGCAAATCGATCCGAGCGCCGCGCCCTAACAGAGCGCTGACCGCTTCGAGCTCACCGTGCAGGGCTGCTGCTTGTATGGCAGCGTTGGGGTTCGCTCTGCGATCACACAGGAGATCGATTAACGGACGTTGCACGCGACATTCACGCGCCACACTGCCAGTGCAAACGAGCATCAGTGTCTCGTTCAGCGCGCACTGTTCCACGCCAGCATCGAGAATGACCCTGGCCACCTCAACAATGTTGTCCGGCAGCCTCCCGTGGCGAACCGGATTCTCCGCCACAAACTCCAACAGCGTCGGATTCCGAAAATAGTTCCCGCCTTCGAATGCGACGCGCTGATGCGCCAGATTCGGGTGCTGGTGTAGGTAGGCACGCAACCCTGCTACTTCGCCTGCATCGAGAAGATCCACGGCGCGCCGAAACATGGCGTCTTCAATACGTTCATGGTGAGGCAAATTCAATTGGTCAGACAGCGTTGGTTTTTCGATATGCTTTTTCAGTCTCGTCCAGCTCGGAAATCCATACTCGCGAGCGATTGTGAGCTGCGCGTCACTGAGGTGCGGCTGGGCCTCGAAGATTTCAGCGTCCGTGGCCTGACGAAAGCGCGGATGAAATTCCCTGATCCGCTGCGCCACTCCTGGATTGCGGGCAGCATGTCCCTTTAGCAAGTCTTTCGCTTGATATCTCAAATGCTCGAGGCTGGGATTCGATGGGAAGCGTTTTACCGGCATGATGAACTTCCTTTCATACGCCCGAGGTCCGCATTTACGGGCAGAAAGTCAGTTCGTGAAAACGAATTGTTGCGATCAGGTGGACTTCTGTCCTTTCCGCGGACCGGATGCGCCCTTTACGCTCCGCCGATCTTATCACGACGTTAGCCGATAGGCTTTAGCTTGTTTAAACGTCCGCATGCCAGGCTGCTCAACGAAAAGCCCTGACTCTGCGTGGCAGGATCAGGGCTGGTTGGTTTGCGATTTCGTTTAGTAGCAACCGGTGTGCGGTGTGAAGCTTTGCCGGTAGCTCAAGTTGTCGATGTCACGGAACAATGGCGTTCCTGGCGGCAGGTTTTGTGGCTGCGTGAAGAGATGATCGAAGATGTAGTTTGGAGCCGGGGGATCGTAGGTAGTGTTGCTGTCGTTTTTTTCCCTTCCCGTAGAGTAAGTGGAGTAGTACAGGCTGGCCATAGATCCCTTGTAATTGAGGGTCTGACCGCCCCAAATCTGAGCAGGCCAATTGCAATGCCTGACATAATCAGCAACAGCATCAGCGTTGCAATCAGAGTGAATCCTCGAGTTTTCTCGCGTCGGAAGCATAATCTTTTTCCTCCTTCTTCGGGGAGTCGACCTACCCTTGCCCGGACCTTGACCTTCGATCTTCTTGCCAAGTGCTATTTTGGATTGAGCCGTCTAGCAGCGCCGCATGTTACTCTCAGAGGAAAGGGAATTTCTTCGTCAGCGGCGGCACAGGTGCTAAACCGCATACAAACTCTGGTTATGGGGGGAGGGGAGAGCGTCAAAGCACCAAAAAGCTGGTTGGGACTTGTTAGACCTACGTAACGTAACTTGGCGAGATAACTCTAGTCCTTTTGGGATTCCGCCAGCTGGGATCGCGTCTGAAGTTGCGTTGACAGATATCCTTGACGAATAGTTCTAAAGGATTCATGCCGGAATCCGATAGAAGTTACACAAAAAGCGGCGGTTATTATCTGAGCTACAACTCGGCTGGGGAAGGGTCGCATCTTAGAACCTAATTCGACGTTTCTACATCTTTATACCTAGCAGTTCAGAACTCCTCATAAAAGTGGTGTTCAGATCGGGCGTTCGGCGTCGTGGCAGGAGAGTGCATGTTGAAAAATGCAGCGGTCGTGTCTGTCGGCAAAACCCCTCCCAGTCTTACTCCTCGCGATTTAGTCCGAGCCGGGTGGCGGGTGCTCAATGGTTACACGCCGATGCTTTCCATTGAGATCACTCGTGAGTGTCCTCTGAGCTGCCCCGGCTGTTACGCCTATGGCGAAAGCCACCTGGGAGGAGAAACCACGCTGCGCGACCTTAGCGACTTTCGCGGTGATGATTTGGTCGAGAATGTCGTCAACCTGGTCCGCCGGCACCGGCCGATGCACGTTTCCCTGGTCGGAGGCGAGCCGATGATTCGTCATCGGGAACTGAATCGCATTCTCCCAGCCCTCAGCGACATGGGTGTCTTCACCATGGTCGTGACCAGCGCAGTTATTCCCATCCCGGCGCACTGGATGAAAATCCCTCGCTTGCGCGTCGCGGTTTCCGTTGACGGCCTTCCGGAGCATCACGATCCGCGCCGCAAGCCTGCAACCTACGAACGCATCCTCAAGAATGTCGCCGGACGATCGATCAACGTGCACTGGGTGATCACCCGGCCGATGCTGGAGAGGGCTTCTTATCTCGAGGAGTATGTCGCTTTCTGGAATGCGCGGCCTGAGGTCGATCATATTTGGGTGAGCCTGTACAGTCCGCAAATGAATGAGGAAAGTCCGGAGCGGTTGAGCGCGGAAGACCGCGAATTCGTGGCGCGGACGCTCCCTCCCCTGCGTCATAGCTATGCAAAGCTGCAGATGCCGGAGGGAATGGCACAGGCGTTCGTGAAGCCGCCAACATCTCCGAAGGATTGCCTGTTCTCGAAGGTGTCGATGAACTATTCCGCGGATCTGCGCACTCGCGTGGAGCCCTGTGTTTTCGGAGGAAATCCCGATTGCAGCCAGTGCGGCTGCAGCATCAGCAGCGCGCTGCACTGGGTTCGCGGGGTGAAACTGGCAGGGCCATTGAAGGTTGGTCATCTGGTGCAATCTGCATTGAGCGTAGGATCCACCATGAGCAAATTACGCACCGAATTCCGGCCGCCGAACCGCTGGCAAGCGGGGGCGCACTCCCCTGATGAGACCAGTCCACTGGTTCAGATTCAAGCTCAGGTGCCCAAGGAGATTTAGCACAGGCCTCGACACGCTGCCGGCTAAAGCATCTACACATTCCTCAGTCTTTCGACGATCGGCCGCAGAACGCCGTCCTGATTCCGTCCCCACCCCGTGATAGGTTGAAGCATAACGGCCACTCTCATGAAGAATGGAGAGGCTCCCCTGCCGTACGACGGGTAGCATGGCTAGCGTGAGGGAGACTTTATGGCTCACCTGAACGCCGGATGGCAAGCGAGGCTTGGGGCTTTTGCCTGGTTGCTTGCGGCGGTGGCGATATCGCATATTGCCCATTACATTCTCCACGCGCTTTTTCGCCGTCTCTCGTTGCGGCGGCACAGCATTGTTGCGGAAGAGATCGTCACGCAAACCCAGCAGGTCTCGCGATGGATGTTTCTTTTGATCGCGGTTTCGATGGTCCTTCCAAAATTCGATGTTCCTGACTGGCTGGCGGATCCCCTGGAGCACGGCTTCGAAATTGGTTACATCATCGTGATCGCATGGCTGGCGATCGGAGTCATCGAAGTCTTAAATGCTCTGGTAAACCACAATCTGCCGCAAGACCTCGCGGACAATGTGAGGGCGCGGCGCAGACACACCCGGACGCACCTTCTCCGGCAAATCGGGGTCGCACTCATTGCCTGTAGCGCGCTGGCCGCCGTCCTGATGACCTTCCCAAGCATCCGCAACGTCGGTGCCGGACTGTTCGCGTCGGCCGGACTTGCGGGTTTGGTGCTGGGGCATGGCGGCCCCCCCCACCCTCGCCAATTCTGATCGCTGGCATCCAGATCACGCTGACCGAGCCGATCCGCATCGAGGACGCGGTGGTGGTCGAAGGAGAATTCGGCCGTGTGGTGGAGGTAAATACGACCTATGTTATCGTCCACCTCTGGGACCTGAGACATCTGGTCGTTCCGCTGTCCTACTTCATCGAGAAGCCATTTCAAAACTGGACGCGCTATTCTTCCGACTTGATCGGCGTGGTTCTTCTGTACACGGATTACACGGTGCCAGTCGACAAGCTTCGGGAAGAGTACCGGCAAATTCTGGAGAGCTCGCCGCTCGGGGATCGAAAAGTGATGGCCGTGCAAGTAACCGATGCGAAGGAACGCAGCGTAGAACTGCGCTTCCTGATGAGCGCCGGCAATCCCACTACTACCTTCGACCTGCGCTGTTATGTTCGCGAGAGGTTGATCCAATATCTTCAGCAGCACTATAGCAGCACCATCCACAGGCACTTGCGCGAATTCGTTCCGAGGTCTCGCTGGTTGATGCAAGTTCGAAGGGATCGCGCACTCGGCTAGTCAGCGACCGGATGCGTAATCTAAGGTTATGTAATTAACTGCCCTCGGCAGTCGAGCGCTGGCACTCGCTCTTGTGACAGAGGACGAGCCCGCTATGCCGTCAACACCTGGTCGAGTAGCTGTCCCACAGCTCGTTGCGCTTCCAGGATCGAATAGCGATGGTCCATCGCGCCGGCCAGATCAGTGTTGGCAAACGCAATCCGGCCGAACGGTGCATTGCGCAGAATCTCGCGAGCGGCAGGTTGATCACCTCGGCCAAAAAAGAATCCGGGCTGCGGACTCAGATAAGCGTGGCCCCAACGGTTCAGGATAATGCCGGCGATGTCCCGCTGCGCGCTGAAACCGGCGCTCCCGAACATCTCGGTGAACTGTTCACGGATTTGTCTTTCATAGTCTCTGAAGGATGTTCCGATCAACTCCCCGCGACCCCGATTTCCCTGCTCTTCAGTTGAATATCCGGGATACGAGTACAGAATCTTTAGGCTGAGAACGATGGGCGAGTCTGGACCGATGGTGGAATCCTCTACGCCGGTCAGGGCCAGTTTGCGAACTTCCATGTAATTGCCGATCCCTTCAAACCAACGGCAGCCGCTCATTCCCATCCGGTACAAGAACCGCCAGTTTCTCACGGCAACGTTGGCCATCATGCAGGGAGAACGGTAGAACTCCGCATACGCCTTGCGGTGGGTTTCCGGAAGGTCCTTCACGATGTGTTTGGTAGTCCAACATCCGCCCGCCATCAGAGCAGAGCGGGTCTTGACTCGGTACAGCTTGCCTTCTTTCAGGTATGCGATGGTAACGGAGTTGGTTTTGCTCGCTTCTCCATCGTGCTGGACGTGAATAACAGTTGAGGATAGGCGAATTCTCGCCGTGGTTCCCGAAAGGTCAAGAGCGGAAAAGTTTACCTTATTGCCGCTAACGCCTTCCACACTATCCGGACCGTTGATAGCGCTGGGGATCAAACTTTTCAACATCAGTCTCGCAATCGTCGCGTTGCCGCCCGGAAACATCTGATCCGAGCCCCCGTTTTCCTCTGGCAACGGGTGCAGCATTTCAAACGCGTAGTCTGAATAGGCAGACAAAGCATCGGGGCCCAGACCCGAGCCTCCACCTTCCACCGGGGAAAGAAAAGTTCGAACGGTTTCGCGGCTGAGACCAAACCGCTCCATATAATGCTGTTCGAGAGTGATCGAGTCGAGGTACCGGGAAATCGCATCCCCTTCCACCTGGGGACGCTCGAACTTCGTCTTTTCCACCGGCTCACCTTTCAACCAGCGCAGCCATTCGAGCCGAGTTTCTTTGAGAACTGGAGCGCCTTTCAGATTCTTCCCAGCAGGATCGATCAACCACATTCCCGATGCCTGTCCGAATTTCGCGCCAAACCAGAATCCGTATTGTCCATGCTGCAAACCGGCTGCTTCATACGGAGTTTTGGAAAGGGGAAACTCTGGCTCAGGTCCAGCCCATTTCTGATACGTCAGTTGAGGGACTTTCAACCCGATGGAATCGTAGAACCCCGCGAGAAAACTATGCGGGTACTGAATCTGATAGATCGCCGAGCCTTGGTGTGCAATCAGCCGCTTGCCATCCACGAGAAACTCATTTTGCTTGGCCTCTCCACCGAAAATGGGGTGGTTCTCAAGAATCAGGCACTTCATACCCGGACCGGCTTGGCGCTGGAAGAACAGGGCAGCGGCGAGCCCGCTGATCCCGCCACCGATGATCACGCAATCATAACTCTCCCCGGTATCAACGATGTCCTTCGGAAGTGGCTCGTAGAGGCCGTCGCGGATTGCATGGCCTGCCTGGAGAACATCCAGAGTGTTGCCGTTTGAGGCGCTGTATTCGCCGACACCACCGTAGCCCGTAAATTCATCCCGTCCGCCGAGCAGTTCTGCGGGAGTGATTGGTCCGAGCAACACGGCTCCGGACGCTAATAGAGCAGAGCCGAGGAAGTCGCGTCGCGTAATTGGAGCTTCCATGCCAAGGGCCGCGTCGCGCGACAAACGGGATTTGCGATTGGGCATGGTGACCGCTCCGCTCTTCGAGGCATCATCTCACGAGCCTAAGGGGACAAAGAAGAGGTGCGGAACCACTTGGTCATTCCCTTGGTGTTAGAATTCTCACCGTGACCGCACAATTTCTGCAAACTGCCGTTTTGACCGGAGTTGTTACACTCGCAAATGGACAGGGGATTCCACGCCCCGATGTAGCCGACAAGATTAAAGCGCCTGCCGGCGAGGAAGTTGTCTTGCAGGTTCACGCTTCGGGATCGCAGATCTACACCTGTCAGCAGGGAGCGGACGGCCAGTACGGTTGGACCCTGAAGGCTCCGGAAGCTGATCTTCACGATCAGCAAGGAGCGGTCGTCGGCCGACACTATGCTGGTCCTACCTGGAAGGACAACGATGGGAGTGAAGTCACCGGGAAAGCCGTAGCTCGGATCGATTCGCCCGATTCGGATTCGATTCCCTGGTTGCTCGTGACCGCCACTGGTCATTCCGGAAAGGGCGTCCTCAGCCGGGTCACCAGCATCCAGCGCATTCACACCCACGGCGGTCAGCCGCCACCAGCAACCACCTGCGATGCCTCAAAGCAGAACGTTGAAGTGAAGAGCAGCTACGCTGCTGACTACTACTTCTACGCACCACCGAAATAATTCAGTCGTTCTTGCGACGCAAACGACCAAGGACGGAGATTCGCCTTCTTGCTATTGCAGGTTCGCGTACTCCACCTTGGCTTCCTTCAGCATGGGAATGTCGGGGTCAGCGTCTTTCCACTTGGTCAAAAAGTCCTGATAGGCAATGCGAGCCTTTGCAGAGTCGCCCGACATAGCATACCCACGCGCCAGACCGAGTTGAACCCGGGACACGTACGGGACGGCCCAAAGGCAGTCTTGTGATCAAGATACTTCTGGAACTCTGCCACCGCCTGCGGACCTGGCTTGATCTGAAGATAGGCCAGACCACGCAAATAGGCCGGTATGCCAACGGTGATGTAGCCGAACTGGTAGGCTTCCGTGGAGCGCAATTCTTCGATTGCTTTGGCGCCATCGCCACGCTGCAACTCCACTCGAACGCGAATTTGAGGAATGGCCATCTTCTGGACGAAAGTGTCCAGAGGATAACTCGTGCCAAGTTCCGACGCGACGCTCTCGGCCTTCGCCGCCTCGCCGCAAGTTGCGAAAACTAGCCCGGCATACCTAACCGCGTCCGGAGTCTTGCTGGATGAAAGCGCGGCCGCAATACATCATTACGTTGACCGCTTGCTGCCTACGCGTAGACACAAGTCACGGGCCAAATCGGTGGTGAGGCGCTCGTCCCGGAGAGCGTCCCATAAAAGTGGTCGAGGCCCACGGCGAGAGCTTGCTTCAACGTACCGTCGAACACTGGGTCGCCGGTGGTGTTGGAGAAGTCGGCAAGTACAACGGTGTCTCTCTCAGTCAGTTTCGCAGGACGAGTAGATCGAAAATAAAGAACTCCGCCGATCAACGGGATTACCATGCCGGCGGGGAGCAAGATTTTCCAAAGCATGTTGCCAGGTGCAACGGTTCCCACGCTCGCTGCCGACACGGATGATCCCGAGCCGGGGGCTGCTGAAACGGGAGCGGATATTCGAGCGGACGGGGTGGCAACATCGACCGTTATTGTTTCCAGCGTGGCTAAAGACCTACGGGCCGATCTTACCGCTTTCGATCTCTTCACGGGGAGCGCGGAATTCTCCGTTGACACCGCTGTATTTACGGCAATCCCAAACTCCCGTATGACCTAGGGTATGTCACGATGCCCCACGGTAGCTTGAATCCTTCGATTGTCCCGACCAGTTTGTATGAACTCGCATCGATCACAACTACATTGTTTGATCGTCCGCAGGCCAATAAAATCCTGGAATCGTCGGGTGTAAATGTGAAATGCCAGCACCTCGTGCCGGTGGACACTTCTGCTAGGAGTTGCAGAGAATCCGCCGAAAACACTTGGAGTTTACCTGCCAGCGCGGCTGAAACCAAAATGCGCTTACCAGCGCGGTCGAACGCGACTCCGTAGGGCTTCGCTGCTGTTGGCACAGATTTGATTACGTTGAAGTTTGGGTCCATTGTCAGCAACGTTCCCGAGCTTTCCATCGTCACCGCGTACTGTTTGCCCTGCGGAGACACTTTGACGGCGCGCGGGCGCATTCCGTAGGGTCTCAGATCGACATCTCGCAGATGCCGCCCGGTGGCTTCGTCGAATACTCCGATAGTTTCCTGCGATTCATTGGCTACCAGCATTAACTTTCCATCGCCTGAAAATTCGATGCCTTCCGTCTCCGGGCCGGCGGTGGAAGTTGGGCCCGGCACCCAGTCTCCTACGTGGAATGAGGCGATCTGAGCGGGCGGCCCGTTTTCGTCATGGCCGTCATTCTTGGCTTTCGGAGCTCCGGGAGGTCCGCCCTCCGAACTGGGTTCGAAAGTCGCGAAAAGCCGGTCGCCAGCGGGATTGATCTTGATGAACTCGGGGCTCTCGCCGATATGGATTCGTCTAATCAAGCTCAGGTCCGGCGTACTGAAGACCGCACCATCGCTTGTGTTTTTGTTCGATGTGATGACGTATTTTCCGTCGAATGTAACCGCCAGTCCTCGTGGCGCGAGATCGCTCGGTTCGACCCGGCGGATTACCTTTAGCGTGCTTAGGTCGATCTCGCTGATCCCGCCATCCTCTTCGCTCACATAGGCAACGTTGGTCGGAACTTTCGGGGAGTCCGTCCCGAGGATTCTCCCTGCGGGGGCGATTATGATAACCGCCAACAACCAAGGGCGGATTGTCCTTGATCCGATCACGCATCCTTTCTCAATATCAACTATAAGCCAATACTCGGCATGCGGCGCTCCTGAATCGCTCCGGTTCTAGAATGTCATCACAACGCGAAAGGTATATTGCCGCGAGGGGCCGAGTGCGTTGCCGGAGAACAGGCCTCCGAGTCGATTACTTCGAGCGTATTGCTCAGGTTCGTAGCGTCGGCCTGCAAGCGCACCGAACTCTTTTCCCGCTGGTAGAGATCGGCGCCCACCGAAGCATTCTGCGTGAAATAAGGATGGATGCGGTCGCGAACGAAATTGAGGTGATTAATCATTACCTGACCGTGTTGGAGGGCATATTGTTGAGGGGATAAATCTGGTTCAAACGGCAGTCCGCTGTTGTAATCGGCGCCCACAGCGATCCACAAGCGCGGGGGCGTTGTTACGTCAAAGGCATCGGCGAAAGATCCTGACTAATTCGGCGGGGCAGCCTGTTATCGCTATAAATGGCAGACTGCCCCAATATTGTCATATCGAACATCGTCGACGTGAGCGATCCATTCAAACGCAAGCCCTCACTCTTGCTCGCCTCAATTCTTGCCGCCCAGAGTAAATGCGTACACTTTATTATTTCCGGTTCCGATATTGTAACCAGAACCCCAATAGACGGTGCCGTCCACGATGGATGGCCCATCGATTACGGAACCACCGCTCGCGAAGTTCCAGAGGACTCTCCCGCTTAGCGCGTTCAGCGCATACATCTGCCCCGATAAAGAGGGCGCATACACGACGTCATTCGCAACACTCACCGAGCCAATATCGAAGGTGCCTTTAGTGGGGTCTGCTTTCTGCCAAAGGATCTTCCCAGTGGCGACGTCAAGCGCGCTCCACGATCCCCACGTAATCTTCCGTCCCGAAGGCACCAAGGTATATTCGATCTTGTCGGCATCCGAGATAGCGACATAAATGCGCTTACCATCGGTTGCGGTGCCCCACTCGACTCCTCCTAGGTCACTGCCCGGCCCAACCGGTGTGGCCCAAACGAGGTCGCCGCTATTGGGATTTAATGCCCAATAGATGCCGCTCTTCTGGCCAACACCGACAATATCGCCAACCAGATTGGGTCCCGACCCTCCAAAGTCGAAATCTGGGCTGGCGGGTACTTCACAATTCTTGTTTGGAACTTTCATAGTTAAACAGGCGACTGTCCAAGTGTCGAACTGGCGCGCTTTCCTCGCCCACTTGATCTGCCCGGTCTTCAAATCCAATGCAAGAACGCTGTCGAAGTAATCGTTCAGAGCGGTGCAGTCATAGGTTGGAAGTTGGTTTTGGCAGGCTTCCACATCTGCAGGTGCGGTGTAGTTATCACCGGTGCCGATGTAGAGCGAACCGCGCTTTTTATCAATCGCGGGTGGTTGCCACACCGCTGCGCCGCTGTATCCGCCCGGCACACCGCCGTTTTCCGGCACAGTGAAGGTCTGCCACAGCATCTTACCGGTCTTTGCATCGAGCGCTACTACGCTGCCACGAAATGTACAACAAGGATATGTCTTGAATTTCGTTGCAGCAAGAGTCTCCTCGCCCGAAGACACCCCAATGTAAACCACCCCGTCGAAGATAACCGGAGATCCCGTAATGACTGCTGCCGGATGTTTCTCCACCTTGGTAATCCACCGGAGCAATCCTGTTCCCTGATCTACTGCGATCACGTTCGCGCCCACCGTTTTCAGGTTGCTGGGGGTGAGCATGGCAGGATTGGTGCGAATACCGCCGCCGAATCCGATGACGTTGTCCCCGATGATCAACTGATGATTAGCGATGTCGACGGCAGGACTAACGCGAGAGAGAGCTCCTTTGACACCATCGTAGTCCGCGATCTGGTGAGACCAGATGAGACTGCCAGTCTCCTTGTTCACTGCGTAGAGATTGCCACCGGAATCGGGAAAGTAGACGGCGTCATTATGAACGGTAGGAGTAGCAGAAACATCGTTGCTAGTTTTAAACACCCACTTTACGCGCAGGCTGTGCACGTTGGCGCGAGTGATTAAGTGCTCTGCCGGCTGGCTGCGGCTGTTGTTGAGATTCTGACCGGCGATTGGCCATTGTGCTTGGCCTTGCGCGGTCAGTGCCGAGACTAACAAAAGGACGCTGATCGATGCCGTCATGGGCAATGACACGTTGCGAGTCTTCACGGACGTCTCCTTATTTTAATCTGAACTAGGTTTGTGATTAGGCTCATCCGCTGCAGGAAACCGCCCTACCCTGGGCGAGCCCAGGATTTTGGTGCTTCTCTGGCGAGGATTACAGCGCGGCGCTGGCGTAAGAGTTGATCTCACAGTTCAGCGCGACTTCTTCGAACTTCGGTGCGGTCCACTCCATGATCTTTCTCCTTTCCGAGAACAGCCTTAACAGCGCATTGTTCCCGTTGAATTGAGCTGCTTTAAGCTGCATGCACACGAGGTGCCACTGTCGAATCATCCTCCCGAAATCTTGCTTGTCAAAAAATTACGGTCTCTTGGCCAAAGCGTCTTTGTTTACATGAATCAGGATTCTCGTTTTTGGACAAACGCCATGCCGGGACCGGTCTCCAAGGTATATCGAAACGCTGGTCTGTTAATGGGCAACCAATTCGGAATGGGTCCCGGGTATCCATTGGAGATAGTAATCACATGCTCTTTCACGGCGGAAGTTGTCAATCGATTGTCATTTTTCTGTAACATTGAAAGCGTTAGCGCCCCCACGGCTGGATGAAACGATTTATTCAGGACGGTTGTTTCGCGGGATTCCAAGCAGCCTTCGCTTGCGCGTGCTTACGGTGGGTTGCTGCTTCCTGGGCAATCGCTTCAGGGGTATGTCCCGCCACACGTCCGGCCCTCGCGACTTCCGCCAGACGCTTGGTCGCAATCTTAACGTCGCACTCTGTACAATTCTTTGAATCACCTTGAACCGCTTTGCCGCATCCACGGCAGAGGCGCTCTGGTTTTGGGGCTTTGACTTCCGAAAACGACGGACGACCCTTTGCGACGCGGCGATGCTGCTGAGTAAGCGGAGTTGAAATTTTGCGCTCACTTTTTTTTGGAGATGTCGTAGCCCACAAACTCCGCGCCACATACTCAGCCCAGGGCGCAATAAGCTTTCCCCAAGTGGGCGCTGTCTCGGATAGCCAGGCGCAGAGATGAGTCATAAGCCTGCAATTGCCAGTCGCAGTCTCGAAGAAGTCAGTCCGGCGTAATGGCTCCGTACTCAGCCACGGATACAACCAGTGCTCTACCTCTGGGCGTACAGGCTCCATAATGTCGAAGGCCAATGAGTCGCGGTTTGCCCGTGGAAGATGTAGAAAGCCGATTCCTGGATCAAGACCAAGAATGGAGAGGGCTAAACGCTCTTCCGACTCGCAAACGGCAAAGATGAAAATTCAAAAGTGCGCTTGCAGGATTCACGGCGAGCCGAGGGCCGCCCGTAAGCGGACTTGCTCGGGTGCAGAACGTGCGCCAGTGGTTGGGAACTCTGCGTAGATCAGACCTTGGCCAGACTAGCGGAACGTCGCGCGCCAGACATTCCAATATGCGATTGCTGCATGTGCTTCGAGGGTACGGACGCTATCCAAATTGTCAGCGTTGTCCAGTCTCACCCGGAATCCGGTTATCGCATCCGCCGCCGCTGAGTTTTTCAATTTATCGCGAACTAGGGTTTCCTGCCGGCGCAATTTTGCCGAGACTAATTCTTTAGAGATCGCGAGGGCAGTTCCATTGCGGAGAGCGCGTGCCTGTGCAAGTCTGAGCCGGGCGTCGGACGGCGCGGTTGGCCCGGTTACGAACACAACTTTTCCGATACGATCCAGCATCACGGGAGAAGCGCCGATATCGCTTAACCACTTCAGTGCCGAGAGTGTGACGAAGTCATCATCCGAAATACAAACCAATCGACGCAGATTGTGATTCACACGGGCAAGCCTGATCGTGCGGCGCTCGTTGCCCACGCCATCTTCGATTTCAAGATGACCGGACTGCATACGCACGCGCACGCCAAAGCCGTGGATCGCGAGCACACCCCTAGGAGATGTCCGGATTTTCCCGGCCTCTATAGCTATCCCCGTCAACGAAAGCCGCGAAGTTGGCGGTCTTGGACCATTGGATCGGTGTATTGTTGTCTAAGTTTCTATGGAGCACGGGCGTCCCGGCCGGTGTTTTCGGCAAAGCGGGACGGGCGAGACGCCCGTCGCTCCATCGAAGATCGTGCCAGTGGGTCGTGTGCGAAAAATGTGCTGCCAAGACGAACCTGAGGGGCGGAAAGGCATGCGCAGATTCCTGATCGGCTGGGGCTGCGCCCTCGTGGTGATCACTCTCAGCCTGGCGGAAACCGGCACTAAATCGCAAAAGGAAACCCTGACCTTCGGTCCTGAGAGTCGCACTTACTACCTGTTCACTCCAGGCGGACGGGCAGGGCCCGCGCCGTTGCTCCTGTTGCTTCATGGTTCAGGGCAAGACGGCAAGTCTCTCATCGACCCATGGCAGGAGCTCGCCCAGAGGGAAGGAATCATTTTGGTGGCGCCGGATTCGAGCGATCCAGCCGAGTGGGATTATCGCAAGGACACGCCGGATTTTTTGCATGCGGTGATTACAGAGGTCGAATCCAAACACGCCGTCGACCCTCGGCGGGTGTACCTGTTCGGCGATTCGGCAGGTGCTGTGTACGCGCTTTACCTCTCGATTGTGGAATCGGAGTACTTCGCAGCAACCGCGGTTCGTGACGGGTTCTTGCCGGAGAGCAATTTCAAACTCGTCGACTCCTCAGAGCGTAGAATTCCGATTTCCATCTGGGCGGCCACAGACGATGCGGCCTTTCCTCTTCCGCAAGTGAAAGGGACACGGGATGCCTTCAACGCGCGTGGTTTTGCCGTAGAACTTCATGCAATCTCGGGCCATGACCAGACCTACGATGCTATCGCTGACGAGGTGAACGAACCGGCATGGCAATTCCTGGCGACAAACAAATTGGGAAAAGATCCCGACTTTCACGCCTTAGCCCAATTGTTACGTCCCTTCTCCAAGGTCGACTCTGGGGCAAAGGTCCCTTCCGACGTGGAGCTCACACCCCAGTCTTTCGACCGGTCAGTCTGGGCGAGCGCGAAGCCGTATCTGGACGATCCCTTGCCGCAATTGACTGCTGCGATTCCCGAGTTGCACGGATTGGATCCGGCTCCAGACCAGCAGCTGTTGGCGGAAATTCTCAAGAAGACTGGCGATAAGAGTCTGGACCTGCTGAGAAAAATGCCGAACGTAATTTCTCACGAGAGTGTGGTCACCAAGATCGAGCCGCGAGGTCCGACCTGGCGCCAGCAGTTCGAGTATCTGGTTTTGCGTCATGAGGGAACTGGTGAGGTCATGCTCGAAGAGTATCGAACCGATAAGGCGAAGACTGGCACCGCCCCACTATCCCAGGGTACGGCTAACGCCTGGGTGCTGTTTCATCCGGGCAACCTGTTTGAGTCGCGGTTTCGTTATCTGGGCCGCCAGCGCATGGATGGACACGCCACGATCGTTCTGGCCTTCGCGCAAATCCCCGACAAAGTGAAATTCCCTGGGGAAGTGGCCCTCCCGGGAACATCGGTTCCCGTGCTCTTCCAGGGGATCGCATGGATCGACGCGTCCGACTTCCGCATCGTTCGCTTGCGAAAGGATCTGCTGGCACCTCGCCCGGATATTTCCCTGCGAACCCTCACATCGGAAGTTCTCTTCTCTCAGGTTCGCGTGTCAGAAGTGGCGGACCCGCTTTGGCTTCCACAGGAAGCAACGATTACTACGGATTTCAAGGGACAGGTGGTGCAACAACTCCACCGCTACTCTGGCTTCCATCTCTACCGGAGCAAGACGAAGATCGTGATGTGAACCCACCTTAGCAGGCAGGTCACCTCGTCACGTTTTCGGTTGCGGAACGCGCCGTATCCTCTCCTTCCCTTCACTCTAGCGTTTGGGGAAGTCGATCGGGATTTTAGGACAGCGATTGAAGGGAGCCACGGGCGGTTTCCCCAATGGAAAGAGTTCATGCTGAGCGCTGCTCTGCCCGGAGT
>Ga0210401_10001114_pt1 | contig 31741 bp, 29 predicted proteins | sample IncBWH32MmetaG_FD_150866 | JGI IMG/M metagenome (GOLD analysis project Ga0210401, IMG submission 150866) | Forest soil microbial communities from Barre Woods Harvard Forest LTER site, Petersham, Massachusetts, United States - Inc-BW-H-32-M | ecosystem: Environmental > Terrestrial > Soil >...
AAGTAAATACTGAGAAAACCTGGCGTGGTGGAGAGCGACAAACACTTTATAACATTCAGGGGTTTTTACAACAAGGGCATGAAGTAGAATTGCTTTGTAGAAAAAACTTTCCCCTACATCAAAAAGCAAAAGAATTAGATATACCCATACACATCATAAATAATGGCTTACAAGCTATTTTATATCTAGTAAAGCATGCTCGTTACGCCAATATTATTCATGCGCAAACCTCAGCCGCACAAATGTATGGGGTTATTTCTTCGTTGTTTCATAAAACAAAAGTGGTTTATACGCGCCGTGTTGATTTTGTACCCAAAGGTTTTTTTACCAAACTAAAATATACCCGCACACACAAACTGATAGCTATTTCATCTGCTATAAAAAACATTTTACAAAACTTTGGTTTAAAAAACATAACTGTAATTCCGGATATTGCATGTGCTAAAAAACTAAATGACGAGCGTGCCAAAAAATTAATTCATTTTAGAGGTTGGCACAACAAAAAAATAATTGCCAGCGTGGCTGCTCTTGTTCCTCACAAAGACCCCCTTACTATGGTGCAAGCAATTTATCATCTTTCGCAAATGCGAGATGATTTTATGTTTCTGCATTTTGGCGAAGGTAATTTGCAACACGAAATAGAAAAGGAAATTGCACACTTAAACGTTAGTAGATTGTATCACCTGATGGGACATATAGATGACGTAGAAGATTTCTTTTCCATTTTTGATGTGTTTGTTATGAGTTCGCAAGAAGAGGGCTTGGGCAGCAGTGTACTTGATGCCTTTTTATATAAAGTGCCTGTAGTATCAACAAATGCAGGCGGATTAAAAGAAGTGGTTGAGGGCAACGGTTTAGTATGCGAAGTGAAAGATGCTAAAGCTCTTGCTCTTAGTATAAACGAACTTTTAAACGATGCCGATTTACGAAAGGACATTGTTGATGAAGCTTACGAAAACGTAGTAAATAAATATTCCCTACAAACTATTACCAAACAATACGAGGAAGTGTTTGAACAAATAGTAAAGTAGTTTTGCACCTGCCTTTTACTGAAGTAGATGTTGCCAATACATCAGCTTATTGTGATACAGCCTTATTTAATAAAGTATTTCATTTGTAAGTGCAAATACTCCTTACTGCCTTTAAAATATTTTGCTCCAAACATTCCAATAGATTCAAGAATAGGTTTTACATCCAAACCCATTTTAGTAAGTGTATGTTTTTTTCGTTTTGCTGTACCCGAAAAAGTAATTAAGCCAACTTCAGCAAGTTTTACTAATCTATCGCTAAGTATATTGGTTGATATGCCCTCAGGAGACTCTAAAAACTCATTATAAGTACTTTTTCCAAAAAATAGCATATCTCGTATAATAAGTAACGACCATTTATCGCCTACTAAATCTAAGCTGCAAGAAAGAGGGCACCCAGAACGTTTTCCGATATTTTTTTTATCTGCTTTTGACATTGCCACAAATTTACGTAAAGATAATATAATAAACTTGCAAAATGCAAGTTTATGCGTTACGTTTGTCGAATAAATATTTAAACCGAAATAAAATGGAAGCAAAAAAAATAATGGTAAAATCAGTTCTTGATTCATGGAATGCAAGAATAAAAGAAGGAAACAACATAATCGATAATCTTACAGATGAGCAATTGCAAAAAGAAATTGCGCCCGGTAAAAACAGAGGCGTTTACTTATTGGGGCATCTTACTGCTGTGAATGATAAAATGCTGCCTTTACTTAACTTTGAACCTCAACAATTTTCTAATTTAGATGATACTTTTTTAAGTAAGCCCGATAAAGCTGTTGCTGAAATGCCTTCTGTAAAAGATTTGAGAGCTCATTGGAAAAGTTCAAACGAAAAATTATTCAAACATTTTGATGCTTTACAATCCGACCAATGGTTTGAAAAGCACAGTGCTGTATCTGCCGAAGATTTTGCTAAAGAGCCTCACAGAAATAGAATAAATGTAGTACTTGGTCGCACAAGCCATTTATCATATCATTTAGGCCAATTAGCTCTTTTAAAAAACAAATAAATGAAAATACTTATAACCGGAGCTAGTGATGGCATTGGTTTGGCTTTGACCAAAAAATTTGCAGCAAAAAATAATCAAATTACATTGGTGGCTCGCAGCAAAGAAAAATTAGACAAGGCCATAGTTTCTTTACACGGAAACGGGCATCAGGTTATAGTAGCCGACCTTAGTAAGCGTGAAAATGTAGATGCGTTAAAAGAAAAAATAGATATAGAAAAATACGATGTATTTATAAACAACGCAGGTGTTGGCATGTATGGCAGGTTTGCTGAAATGCCTTTGCATGAGCAAGTAAAAATGATGAATTTAAATATGACAGCGCTAACCGTGCTGTCATATTTTTATTTAAACCAAGCAAAAAAAGGTGATGCTTTGGTAAACATAGCCTCTACACTTGGCACTACTTCTTATCCGGGTGCAGCAGTTTATGCAGGTACTAAAGCTTATGTATCAAGTTTAAGTGAGTCGCTTTGGTGGGAAAATAAAAACAAAGGCGTTTATGTGCTTGGTTTTTGCCCCGGTGCAACTTATACTAATTTTCATGAGGTTTCGGGCGGTAGCAAAGACAGCTTTCCTAAATTCACCATGCAATCAGCCGAACAAGTGGCTGATGAATTAATAAGTGCCTTAGAAAAAAGAAAAAATCCAAAGGTTTTTTCGGGTGCTATAAATCGTTTTATGGTAAGCATTCAAAAACTAATGAGCAGAAAAATGGTAGTAAGTATGATGGCAGGTTTTGGTCCGTTAAAAGGACAATAAAAAGAAAGAAATTATTTTATCTTTAACTAAAATTTAAAGTAACCGTGAAAAAACTTTTTTTAAAAAATAAAGTAATATTAATTGTTCTTTCATTTATATTATCTGTTTCATGCTTCGCGCAGAAAAAAAGAGAAAGTCCTGCTGATAGTATAAGTGGAAAAATAGGTAATGCAACTATTACTATTAATTATAGTAGCCCATCTGTTAAAGGGCGAAAAATTTGGGGCGGGCTTGTTCCCTATAAAAAAGTATGGCGGGCAGGTGCCAACGAGGCTACCACTTTTAAAACCGATCAAACAATACATGTTGAAGGACAATTATTGCCCGCTGGAGAATATGGTTTCTTTTTAATTCCGAATGAAACAACATGGGTTGTAATTTTTAATAGGATTTTTGACCAATGGGGTGCTTATGACTACGATAAGAGTGCTGACATTTTACGTGTAGAAGTAAAACCTAAAACATTATCTGCATTAAATGAGCGTTTAGTATATAAAATAAACGCCGATGGTTTTTCAATGATTTGGGAAAATTTAGAAGTACCCGTGTCAATAAAGTAACTACTCTTTATAAGGGATTTATTTAAGAAAAATTAATTATATTCGATAAACAAACCCATTTGTAAAATGAAAAAAATTTTATTTATTGCTTTACTATTTAGTCTTACCAAACTAGGTGCACAAGCATTGTTTAAGCAACAACCTGTTGTTTCGCAAGAAAAAATTAATAGTGCTGCAAAACAAAAACAAACCGTACTAACTCTAAACGATTTCAAAAATTCTTCTACTAAAAGTGTATTGCCTGTTTTAAAACAAATTAACGAAGTAAAAAAAATGGGTAAACAAAACCCCAATCAGGTAAGCTGGGCTCAAAGCCATGATAGTATTTTTGTGGGTGTTGTTCCACACGATACTTTGCTCATTACAGGTAACTGGCATCATAATGGGCCCATACTTGTTTTAAACGATGGGGTTTTAATTTTTAAAAATGCAACGGTTGTTGATAGTGGCGAGATCTACATTTTTCAGCAAGGGCAATTATTAGCGGATTCTTCTTCGCTTACATTTCCGCAACAGTATTTTTATCAACGTTCTTTAATTGCTGTACAAAATGCAACCGTAAATGTTCAGCATTGTTCATTTAACTATAGCGGTATGTCGCACAACTTGGTTATTGGCGGTAACGCTAGTGTAACAATGAACAACATTCATCAACACGATTGGACAACTTGTGGTTTGTTTGGTAAACCCACTTTACACATTAACGGTTGCAACCAAGCTGGTGAATATATTTTAAGTGATAGTTCAACTACAGTTTTTAAAAATACTGATACATTAATTTTGTGGCATCAATTTCCGGATACCGCCGTTGTCAACTTTGCTTTTCCTAACGGAAATACGGTTTATAATTATCATTTTAATAAAACCATATCAGGCATACAAGGGGTTGAGTATAGTGTAAGTGCTGATAGCTGTCATGATGTAATGTGGGCCATGATGCCCACAAATGGCTCTAATATTACTATCTCAAATTCTACAGTACGTGCAATTGGTGTTTGGTTTCAGCGTAACGATACGGTACATGTTTCTAATTTATATAACAACACAAACTATACAAATTTTGTAGCGCCACTTGCTGATAGAAATTTACATTTAATAAATACTAATGTGCAAACTTGGAGTTTGTATGTGTTTGATAAATCGCATATAAATGTGGATAGTGTTACGGTAGGTGAAGTGGGTACAGAAAGCAAAGGAAGTGTTACATCTACTACTCCTTTTCTATTAGATGGAAGCGGTGGCTATTATTGGGCAACTGATACAAGTTCGGTTTTTGCGTTTGGTCCCACAGTATACTCATACGTGCGAAGCGAAAAGAATGGCATTTTTGTATTGGCCTATGGCTGGGTTCCTTTTTATGCCCCAGAGGCAATTGGAAACAGCGTAATGATTTGTGTGCAAAGTAACGCAGCAGGAGATCCTGTTGCTTACGATGCAGCAACTGCCTGGCTCGATAAAATTGATGGACCCGATACATCATACACCAATGCCCAAGTGCCTGTTACGGGTTCTGCCTGGATTGATTGGGGGCCAAGCGGAACAGGCTGGTTAACTTTTGCAAACTATAGTATGTACTATCAATTGCAGGGGAACACAGCTTGGACAAGAATTTTACATGACACATTAGTTGAAGTACACCACAACCAATTGATGAGTTGGAATACTACCGGATTACCTGCCGGAAATTATAATTTAAAACTTACCGTAAAAGATAATTTTAATGATAGTGTTGAAGCAATAAAAGCCATAACACTTTTAATAGGAGTGACAGGTATAAAACAAACTATAACTACTAATGCAGATGTTTTAGTTTATCCTAACCCTACTAACGGTAATTTTATTATAGAAACAAATTCAATTGAAAAACAAAACATACAAATATTTGATGTAAACGGAAAACTTGTTTTAAGTCAAGTTATAGACGGTAAAAAAAATATTGATGTGGCCAATTTAAACGAAGGTGTTTACAATGTTAGCATTATAAGCAGTAATAGTGTTGTAAATAAAAGGGTGGTTATTGTACGATAGATGAAGAAATTATTTTTCACCTTATGTCTGATAATCAATATAATTTGGGCATTTGGCCAAAACACTTATAAAACACTTCTTTTTATTGGTACCTATACAGAAGGGAAACCCGATTCTGGGATTTTTGTTTATGAATTTAATTCTAATTCAGGTCAATTAAAACAGGTTGCTACGGGTACCAATCTTACTAATCCTTCTTTTTTAACTATTGCACCCAATGGTAAATTTTTATATGCCTGTACCGATTCTAAACTACCTAAACATGGTAATGTAGCCTCATTTAAAATTGATAGCCTAACCGGCAAAATAACTTTTATTAATAATCAATCTTGCGGAGGAGAAAATCCTGTTTACGTATCGGTTTACAAAAACAATAAATTTGTTGTAAATGCCAATTATACTGAAGGGAATGTAACAGTTTTTAAAACAAATGCTGATGGCTCACTAAACCCATATTCGCAAATAATACAGTTTTCAGATAACAGCATTAATAAAGCCAGACAAGAGAAAGCGCATATACATTCAGCTGTTTTTTCATCTCAAAATGATTTTATATTTCTTCCCGACCTTGGTGCAGATAAAATCCGTGTTTTTAAGTTTGATTCTAGTCACTCTCAACCACTCATAGTTGCCGACAGTCTTTTAATTAAAACACATTTAGGTAGCGGCCCCAGGCATTTTACATTCCACCCCAATGGTAAATTTGTTTATTGTATAGAAGAACTTAGTGGAATGGTTTCTGCATATTCTTATAAAAATGGAAAGCTCGATTCTATTCAAAGGATATTTTCTTATTCTAAAATTCGAAATGATTATGCAAGTGCCGATATTCATATTTCGCCAGATGGGCTTTTCTTGTACGCTTCAAATAGAGGGGAAAAAGAAAACACTATCTCAATTTTTTCTATAAACTCAAGCAATGGCAAACTTAAATTAGTTGGTCATCAACCAACATTTGGTGATCACCCAAGAAATTTTACAATTGACCCTAGCGGGAAATTTCTTTTAGTTGCAAACGTAACAACAAATAACGTTGTTGTTTTTAAACGAAATTTAAAAACGGGCTTACTAACTAAAACCGGTTACGAAATAAATATTCCAAGACCTTCATGTTTACAAATGAGGCAATATAAAATAACAATTAAATAATATTAGAAGAAACTCTTTTTACCTAAAAAAACAAACCCCAATTTAAGGATGCTGCATTTTGTGTTTTGTTTGCGGTAACATATTTTGATTTGCCCTCTAAAACACTATTTATTTTTTGCTTGTATTTAATAATAGTCGAACTGTTTTTGGGAGCTGCTGAAAATTTACTAACACACGTTGGGCATAGTGTAAGACTTATGGCGTTTTCTAAACTAACGTAAAGAACATTATCATAGTCTATTTCTCTCCAACTATGCTGCCCATAACAATCTGAGCAAATATTAAATGTTTTCATAGCCTAATTTTTAAGATTAAATTTTCACACTTTGCTTATAACTAATTTAAGAATTAATTTGTAATATTTGTCGTCTTCTTAATAAGTTGTCGTTTAATTCTGTTAACACAAATATAAGTTTGTTAACAGCGCAAGGTGTTATATAATTTCAAGAAAAGTTTACATAATTTACATGCGTTAACATCTTAAAAAGATTCGGTTTTGGATATAACTCCATTTCCTTAAATAAATTATATGTTTTTTAAAGAAATGGAGTTAATTTTTCTAAAAACTCTGGTCATCGGCACTTGGTCCGTAACTGCCCGGTATCGGTATGTTTAGTAAACGTAAATATACTCCTAATTGTGCTCGGTGATGTACAATTTGATTGTAAGTCATTCTAATAACTTCGGCTTTGGTAGACTTACTATAAATTGTTTCTCCTTCACGCATTACCCACATTTTTGGCAAAACATCATCATTACTTTTTTCTAAGGCAATTTTACCATCTGTCAAAGATTTTTCATGCAACGCCAACAAGTCTACATTACTCTTTACAAGCTTTGGAACATAAGCACTAGTTTTAAAATCTAGTTCATCTGTATTTATAGCCATACTAACCCATTCAGGCAATTCAGCAATATGGGTAGCCAAACGCTGCATAGTCATACTTTTTTCATGTGGCTTCCAATCGTACTTATCTTCAGGTATAATGGCTAACATTTTACGTGTGATTTTGGCTTCCTCTTCCATTTCTTTTAGAAACATTTCAATCATTTTTTTCATAGTGTTTAGTTTTAAAGTTTGCACAAACTAACAACCACTAAGTGACAACCCTATGTCAGTATTAAAAAATTATTTCATTTTCTTCGAAATAACGCTTGTTATTTGCTTTACCCTCTCCTTTACTTCACTAGGATTAATAATTTCGGCACAATCGCCAAACATCATGTACCAACGGGCAAAACCCTCTATAGAAGAGGTTAAAAAAGTCATTTCTATTTTATCTTTCAGCACTTTTTGCGAAACAAAGCCATTATAAAATTTTTGATCGCCTAAATACTTTACCACATCCTTATTTATCTGCATAACAACTGTGTGTAATTTTTCTTCTTTCGTTATTTTCTTTAAAAAGCTTTTTAAAGAAGGGTGCTCGCTTTTAAAAAATTGGTTTGTGGTAGATATATGAGAAATTCGGTCAGTTCTAAAATTTCGATAATCATTTCTTAAATGGCAAAAGGCAACTAAATGCCAATAGTTGCCCAAAAAGAAAATGCCAACGGGTTCAATATTTCTTTTTGTTTTTTCCTGACTATGGTTCGCGAAGTAATCAATAACCAGTACATTTTTTTCGGAAATGCCTTTTAAAATAATTTGTAAGGGATTGGAAGGGGTTTTATCTTTTGGTAAATATGGGTTGTCAATTACTTCAATATAATTATCTAGGTTTTCTAAATAGTCTTTCTCAGTTGCTCTTAAAACGGCTTTGATTTTATACATAGCCGATTTGTAAAAATCTTCTGTTGAAGTATCGGTTAACTTTTCTATCAATTTTTCGGCCGTAAGAAACGCTGTAGCCTCTTCTTTAGTAAACATTACAGGTGGTAATCTATATCCATCCATAATTGAATAGCCAACACCAACTTCTCCCAACAAAGGAACTCCCGCCTCTTCTAATGTTCTTATATCGCGGTAAACAGTTCGTAAACTAATAGAAAAACGATCGGCAATGTCTTGAGCTTTTACAACTCGTTTAGATTGCAGTTGAATTAAAATTGCGGTTAACCTATCTATACGATTCATAAACCAATATAAATTGCTTTTACTTTATTTCTCTCAGTATTTTTTTATCAATATAAAAAGTTCCGAAAGGAACAAAAGAGGACAACAACACTTTCCAGGTAGTAGTTTTAAAACTCCAATTTTGTGCAGTTGCCACACCTATAGTGCTAACCACAAAAAGTAAAAACAAAATGCCATGTATAGGTCCTAGGGTTTTTACCAACGCAGGGTTATTTAACCAATATTTAAATGGCATGCCAATAAAAACCAAAACTAATAATGAAACGCCTTCGAGAAAAGCAATAATTCTTAATTGCCCAATTTTAGATTTTAAAAGATTCATCATGTTTATTTAAATAAGAATTGGCAATAAAGATAATACGTAGCTCGATAGAAAACCAACTTAATATGGTTTTAAATTTTTTGGCTACTTAATTTATACTTCGTCATTAGCTGAAATTTCATTAAAACAATAATTAACCCAAAAGGGCGTTATGGGTAAAACAACCTTTCTTTTTATGCGTATAGAATACATTTCCCATTCCTGCTTTGTTATTGAAACCAATAATACAAAAATTGCTTTCGATCCTTGGATTACAGGCACCGCCTATAAAAATCAATGGCATTTGTTTCCAAAATCTGTTGATACAAAAATTGTTGAACAAGCTGATGTGCTAATAATTTCCCATGGACATGAAGATCATTTGCATCACGAATCACTTAAATTGATACAAAAAAAAGCACATGTGTTTTTCCCATTTCAATGGAGAGAAGGTGTGATAGATTATTTTAAGCATCTTCAGTTTGACACTATTACTGAAGCAGTTAGTTTTAAAACTTATACATATAAGGATATACAAATTACTTATTTAGGATACTCGCTTGAAAGCGTTATTGTAGTTGATTGCGAAGGTTATGTAATTGTAAATATTAACGATGCATTAAACTCTAATCACGAAACCGCAGTTGATTTTCTTCTTGATAAAATAAAAACAAGGTGGTCTAAAATAGATTTTCTATTCTCAGGATGGAGCGGTGCCGGATATTTCCCTAATAAGGTGCATTACAAAGCAAAAAATGACGTGGAAGTAGCTCGTATAAGAGAGCAATATTTTTGCGATAATTTTTGCCGTTTCACAAAATACTTAAAGCCTGATATTGCGATACCATTTGCCCCTGGTTTTGTTTTGTTGAGTGATGAAAACAGATGGATAAACGATATAAAATTTCCACGACAAATGGTGGAACAATATTATCGCGAACATTTTGAAAATGAACCCCACATTCAATTCCTCATTATTTATCCGGGCGATTATTTTATAGATACAACATTTTATAAAAAATCGCATTATCATGCTAACAAAAATGATCATGAAATTTATAGTGATTTAGAACAGATATTTAGCAAGGAAATTGTTGTTGCCAATAAAATAGAATATATGACTGAGGATGAGATGGATAAGTTGGAAAATAAATTAACTTACTGGATTAATAAAAATAAATCACTTTATAATGCTGATGTAATTGAAGATTCTATATTTAGTATAAAGTTTACAGATGTTACACAAAATAATTTTTTTAATATATCTATAGAAGACAAAATGTTGGTGGTTAAAAGAAGTAACAGTCCGCGCAAAGAAGATCGTTTAATAATTACCACAAAAGCTAAATTACTATCCTTAAACCTTGATAAAATGTGGAGAGGTGATATATTATCTATAGGCTATGCTATAGATATAGAAGTGTTTGAAGAATTATCGCTTGAAAAAAATCTCGATATAGTTTGCGTAAGGCTCATAACTCGCTACCCTATTTTTAAAGATGATGTTGCAAGTCGTGCCGGAAGGGTTTTAAAATATTATTTCAGCAATCCTTCACTTACTAACTTATGGATTAATCAAAAAATAAAACTCCGCCCTTATGTAAATAAATATCCGTTCAACGAACGCGATCACTGGATTACCTATAACAAATGCGACTTGTGTCAAGTTTGTAAAATGCCCGAATTAGATTTCGAAAAATTGTGAGTAAACCAAGCTTATAAAGTAAAACCTATTTTCTTTAATAGAAAACTCATAATCCAGGCCGGACCAATTAGTAGAAATTGCACATCTTTTAAAAAAGACGGTTTTTTACCCTCTATATTATGTCCATAAAATTGTGCTATCCATGCCAATATAAAAATCAGAATAGACATCATAAACAAATGCCCTACACTCTGCTCTATTATATAACAAAATGTCAAACAAAAAGTACTATATAAAATCATTCCAATAGCTATAGGAACAGATAGAAAAAAATAATAAATAATTACCACAATTGTCATTAAATGAGCTAATGTAATTTCAATTCCAAAAGCGTAGGTAAGTTTTATGTTATATAATAAACCAACTAGCGAAAAAAAGATAAGAGGCACACAAATAAAATGCACTTTTTTATTCATTGGGTTTTGATGGCTTTCGCCATAGTCACTTAACCACTCGTTTATTGATTTCATTTACTGAAACTTTTATACCTTATATCTAAGATACAAAATAAAAACAAATTTCTATCTTTTTAAAATATCAACTATTGATTAGCGCTTGTTTGTGTGCCAAGTTGTTTTAGCATACGAATATGCAAAATAAGTGCTCGAAAAAAAGTAGGTGTTACATTGTATTTTAATCCAAATTCTTTAGCTGTTTTTTCTACTATCGGAGAAATTTTATGATAATGCACATGACATATATTAGGAAACAAGTGATGCTCTATTTGATAATTAAGCCCACCGATATACCAACTAAGTAATTGGTTATTTTTAGAAAAATTAGATGTAGTAACTAATTCATGTATAGCCCACTGGTTTTCAATAACACCTTCATTTGGCAACGGCTGCTCAATTCCCTCTACTATGTGTGCCATTTGAAAAACTATGCTCATAATGGCCCCGGCTATAAAATTAACTAATAGAAACCCAAATAAAATAATCCACCAACTATATGAGGTAAACAAAATAGGCAACCCTAAAAAGATAAATAAGTACATAACTTTTTGTACTATCATTTTTATTAATTCGCTGCGTGGTTCACGTTGCTGTTGGTTAGTAATGCCTTCTTTATTATATTCAAAAAGTTGTTTAAAATCAACTGCTATTTTATTAAGAGTCATCAATATATAAAATCCAAACGCGTAAATGTGTTGAAAACGATGCATTTTTTTTAATGGTTTATGAAAAGAAAGTCTGATAAGACCTTTATTAGCTATGTCTTCATCATAGCCACTAATATTAGTAAAGGTGTGGTGTTTAATGTTATGTTGCACTTTCCAAGTGAACACACTTCCACCTAATAAGTATATGGTTTTTCCCATAAGATTGTTAAGCCACTTTTTTTGAGAAAGAGAATCATGAGCCGCATCATGCATAACCGACATTCCAACACCCGCCATTCCAATTCCCATTATTATATAAAATAAAAAAAACAACCATACTGGTAAAGATAGTGTTAACACTAATATGAAAGGAACGAAATAAAGAGTAAGCATCACTATTGATTTTATAGTCATATTTAAATTACCTTTTGTAGAAAGGTTTTTCTCTTTAAAAAAATCATTTACGTTTTTCTTAAGGGTCGTAGCAAATTGCTTTTTATCATTACTCACAAATCTTACTGTGTTCATTAAACAACGCGTTTTTACCTCCACATGATGGGAGGTTTATTAGTCCTGAAAAAAATGAGGTTAAAAAAGAAGAGTGATTAAAAACGACACAGGATATATGATTTCCTCCGTTCTTCTTGGCTAAAGATAGTTTAAAAAACGAACGGGTATGCTGTTAAAGAATGTTGCTTTCTTAAAATTTAATGTTTTTCTTAAAAAGAATGCCCGAATTGAAAAAAGAATTGTCTGTCTTCTTTCGAAATTGCATAGTCAAAACGTAAAATAGTGTTTACATTCCAAGCTATACGTAAGCCCAAACCCTCAGCATATCTATAATTAGCGCCATAAGTTAAGTGCGAAAATTTATCGCCCACCCCTCCAACATCAAAAAACGGAACACCACTTAAAGCAATGTGTTGTTTTAATAATACAAACTGAGCAAAGCGTGCGCGTAGCTCAATATTAACAAAATCTAAATAATTGGCCACAAAGCGTGCTTGCTTATAACCACGCAAAACAAATCTGCCTCCTACTACATCATATACGCCACCCTCTGAACCCCACTCTTCCATATATTCATATATAGGAGCGTTTCCATTAAGCGCCGCTATACCCGCGCGCATAGAAAACACCAATTTTTTAAATACAGTGGGAAACAAGCGTTGATAAATTTTAGCTTGAGCAAATATTTTATTAAATGTATAATTAGAACCTAAAGCTTGTAAAGATAATTCGTCGGTAACTTCGGCAAAAACACCTTTACCGGGGTCACTTTCTAAATCGCGTGTATCGTAAACCAAACCAGCCTGCAGCATAGAAACCGTTGTTCTGCCCAAGCCCAATGTTTTGCCGTTTAAAAAGTCGTTTTGCAAAAGCGAGTTGCCACCAAAAGTATAAAGTCCAAAGCTTGCGTATCTAAACCCCACAATGGCACGCATCTTACTTTTAAAAAAAGAACGTTCAGCACTTAAATCCAACATTAAGTTGTTTTTTTCCTCATAACGGTTATAATTTTTATCATTACCGCTTAATGAATTAACATAACTATCGTAATTATTGTAACTAACTCCCGTTTCCGGATTAGTTACATGCGCAAGACTTTTTTCGGTAGCTCCAAAGTAAACCATGTTAGGGTCATTCTCATAAATGCCCTCAACTCGTACGCGCCATTTACTATTAAAAATATAGGGTATATCTAAACCAAGTACGATTTCATTTTGCGATTTTGTAGTATTAAAAAGCGACAATGATAACTTTGCACGATACGGACTATAATTAAATAAAGGGTCAGTTTTTTTTCCATTAAAATACAACATACCCTCTACCCCATAACCAAAGCCATTTACAGGATCAGAGCTTAATTGTGGCACTGCGGTTACATAAGCGCCTTCTTTTTTATGGGCTATATCTTCATCATCTAATTTTTTTTCACTGGCAATAGAAAAAGGCAACTTTACAGAATCTTGCTGAGCCACACTGCAGAAAAAAGCCATCCAGAAGGCTATAGATAAAAGTATTTTACTCATTACTTTTAAAGACGACGCAAAATAATTTCATCAGCACAAAAGTATAAAATTATTGAAAGGCTTTAAATTTTATAAAACTAAAAGGCAATAAAAAAAATTATTAAACAAAAAAACCTCGAAATACTTGGGATTAACCCGTTTAACTCACCCAGGCTTTTTTAAAACAAAAGGAGTTCCATTCGGAACTCCTTTTTCATTTAGTTGATTATCAATTTATTTCTATTTACTTGCTTTTCTTCTTTTTAATAGGTTTTAGTTCCTCAAAACCGTTAAAGAATTCATCCAGACTAACATTTAGCGCCACGCAAACTTTTACCAAACTAGAAAACCTTATGTCCTCACCCCTCTCTAATCTTGAGTAATAACTTAGCGTATAACCATGGTCATAGGCAAATGTTTCTTGGCTTGTATACCCCTTATCTTGCCTCAGTTGCTTAATTCTAGCCGCAAGTAGTTTAATTTCCTTTGATTTTTCTTTATTAATAGTGGCCATTATAGATGAGTTATTTAACGCAGCTATTTTAGCACATTAGCACTATTTATATTAGCTCTATATAGTATAGCACTAATTAGTGTTATTTTAAAAATAACTTTTATATTTGTGTTACTAATTTTAAAATCATACATCATGAAAAATTTCATCTATTACATCAAAGATTGGAGGACTATTGTAGGGCTACTATTCATTATCAGCACATTCGGTATGTCCAGCGAAGGCAAAGTATTCCGCAGCAAGTGGGACGATTCCGTTCAATATCAAAAGCCCGTGAGCGGGGGCATGAAAGCAGGTATAATAGTGGTCGGAGTTGTTTTTATTCTGGCAGGAATCGGCAAGAAACAACAGCAATTAAATCAAAATGCACCTGAAGAAAACAATGAAAAAAATTCTTAAAACCAAAAACACATGAAAAAAACTATCATTAAAATCACAGGCCTTTGCTTTTTATTAGCAACAATTATAACGGGATGCAAAAAAGATGGGGCTACAGGCCCAGCAGGAGCAAACGGAAATGCTAATGTAACACAACAAACATTTACGGTTGCCACTGCCTGGGAAGGGACAAGTCCCGAAAAATATTATTTTCTTACAATTCCATCATTGAATTCAAAAGCATTAATGGGAGCAGTTAATATATACTATAGCTGGGACAATATAAATTGGAGTGCTCTTCCAACCACCGTTGGCCATCCAACTGGATTATATTCATTTACCTACACAATGAAAACAGATACTGTTCGCTTATCTTGGCTGTTGAGTACTAATGGTAGCGGTGGAATAATTGACCCTTATGTTGATGGTTATTGCAGATATATTAATGTGGTTATCATTCCACCAGCAATGATAAAACCAAACACAAACCATCACAATTACGCAGAGGTCAAAGAAGCTTATGGTTTAAATGAGTGAGCTATTTAACCCTAACTCCGTAAACGTAGTAGCCTGAAACACCTAAAAACACTAGGTCCCTCATTTTTAAATACTTTATCAGATAAAAAAGAAAACTGGCTTAGAAGGTACAGATTTTAGCAATTTTAGATTTTCATAGAGTCAAAAAAGCTATCTAAGAAGACTCTAAGAAAAGAAAAATGCAAATTCTATTGATTTTATATCCTGCTATTACTTAATATTTATAATGAAACAAGTAGAACATGGAGCAAAACGTCTCATTGCCAAAATATACGACATCAGGATATATACATATTGACCTTACTCTTATCGAAAAACTTAATACTTTTGAAAAAAAACAGAAAGTGTAAGTTTATAGTACACCGCTTATCCAAATTATGATTACAGAATTGTTACTCAAATATTTTTTCCGAGTTCAAGATACTTATACTGTTTTCCTTGGCACTAAAATGCAAAGAGGCTGTAATTATGCAATTGTACATACTAAAGAGTTATGGAAAAAAGAACCGATAAAAACGAAAATATTAAGCATTCTCAAATTTAAGTGGCATCCTACTGAAGCTTCCGTAACAAGTAGAGCCAAGCAAGGTTTTATGAATAATATTTTTGGCGAGCCACAAGATTATGCAGAGGAGTTATATACATTAATAGCCTGGCATAACTGTAGAGATTGGGATTTTAGCTTATTACTGGAACTAGATAAAAAAAGAGCCGAAAGTTTAGAAGTAATGACACTTTTGACTAGAATACGTCTAATAGTCGATTATGAATTTTTAAGTCTAAATCTTGCAAACCGCTTTCCTTTAATGTGTTTCCTCACTCATCCTATGGTAGTTAAAATTCCTATTATTTCTATGCAATATTATTTAGATGTGCATTGTTGCTTTGCATTTAATTCTATTAGAAAATCTAAGCACCCACATGCTGATGATATAATTTCGTACTTATACGAGATTGCTTTTATACAGCAAAAAATCGCTATTTCGTTGTACGAATATCTCAATTTAACCCGGCATGCCGATAATCAAAAAAAAGATAATTTATTTATTGCTGCTGAAATAAATGCAATAATGGGTGCAGATGCTGTTTTTTCATATTTAAAGGCTTCTATTGAAAAAATTATTGCTTTGGTTGGTTTTACACATGGAATTACAAACCTTGATTCAAAAAAGACACATAAAGCTAAGCTAGACGCTTTAATAAAAGGGCTTCCTGTTCAAGTAAGTGAATTATATTATTGTAAATTTATTTTGGATTGTATTAAATCTGAAAATCTTGATGAACTAAATAGTTATCGTTCTGGGTTATTGCATAAGAAAGGTATTGCTGATTTACAACCACATAATTATGTAGGAAAAAACGCAGGGTCTATTCCACTTAAAAAGATATTCTTGGTTTTACATGAACAACATGCAGAAAATACAGCAATTTTATTGGGTGCATTAGCCATTTTAACTGATGAATTGGTTAGGCTTGACCCTCCTAACATTAATATGGAAGAAATTCCACCTATAAAAGCGGCTTAGATTATTTTTACCACTACCTTTAAAAATAAAAATTCTACTTAGTTTTAGATTTATGCTCAGCTCAAAAGAAATAGAAGAACTAGTTAGTATTCGAGATAAAGAAAAAAATAATCTTGAATTAAAATCTATAAGAATAATTACTGAGCCTAGTGGCAAAAAGGACCAAGCAAAACAACTTGCTTATGGAATGGTAGGCTTGGCAAATAAAAATGGTGGTAGATTAATATTAGGAGTTAATGATGATGGGGCATTTGATGGTAAGTTTTTGGGAAATACAGATGATATAAAAGAATATATACATAACATCTGTCGTGACAAAATAAGTCCTATTATCGAATTTGAAATTCACTTTATTGAATCAGCAAGCTGGGACGTATTTTTAATTTATATTCCTAAGAGAAGAAATATCCCACATGCTTATATCATGGAAAGTATATCATGAAATGAAGGATAACCTTTTGAATATCCAACATAATTATACGAACTATAATTCATTCCACAAATTCCTGCTCTATTTGAGTATTCCTTTTTTTTGTAATTACAAGAAACAACTATTTTCATCTAATAAATATCTCAAGAAATATACTTCTCTTTACTTTTATTAGTCAGTAATTAGAGTTGAAATAATAATTTTCACTTTTAACTTGAAAATTTACACGAATTTTTATATGTTTAGTATAAATAATAAAAAAAAGAGCTCAAATGAGCTCTTTTCTTGGTGTTTTAAAAGGGTTAACCCCAAATACTTCGAGGTTTTTTTGTTTGTGCAGTTTAAGTATTAGTGTCTATAAAATGTTACTCCTTAACTATTTTTTTAGTTACTGATACATTATCACCGATAATTTGTACCATATAAGTACCGGCAGCTAAGCCACTAATATCAACCGATAAATTGTTATCTGATATAATAGTACTTAAAACTTCGCTTCCAATTAACGAAAATATTTTTACACTTGCTTTATTTACAACAGCGTTTGCAAAATTAATGTTTAAAGCATTGGTTGCGGGGTTAGGATAAATGCTCACGTTATTAGCAGCAAATTGTTTTATACCCGACATACGATTATTGTTTTGGTTACTATGCGATTTTACTTTAGCAGCCAGTGTACTATTGTTACCGTTTAATCTTTGTGTTGGATTACAGTTAAACCCTGATGCATCTATACGCCAGTTGGCAATGCCTGCAAAACTAGTGTAATTAGGATCGGTTAAGTTAGTTTGGTTTCCGGCTGCGTTACCTATGGATACAAATATACCTGTGTTGGCGTTATCACGCATTAAATCAAAAGACGATACTGGTGTAACCGTTGTACCCTCTACGCTATATAAATTCCAGGTAAAGCTACCGTTGTTGTTGTTAACGTGTACAGTATTATGGTACGGACTCATTACACTATAATTACCACAAGTATCGCGGGTTTGTAATTTGTATTGATAAGTTGTAATGTTTGGATCTCCGTTTGATGGGCCTATAGAACGTGCGGTATCAATAAATTGACTTAAAGCACTATAAGGTTGTGCGCCTATGCGCTTAAATGTACCTGTACTAACCTGGCGATATACTATGAAACTATCTACATTGTTATATGGAGTTTTATCCCAATATACAATATTGTTGATTGACATAGTATCGGTTGTTACCAAGCAAATATTCGGGATAGGTGCGCTAAGTAATGTAATGGTGCCCACAGCGCTATAAGTACATTTGGTAGATGTATCCGTTCCGGTAACAGTATATGATGTGGTTACGGTTGGGGTTTCTGTTATATGATTTAAAGTATCATTTACGCCCGTACTCCATGTATAAGTGTTAGCACCTGATGCAGTTAGTGTTGAAGGGTTATTGCCCGGACAAACAGATTTGTTGGTAACTGTTACGTTAGGATGTGAAACCACTAAGATAACCGAATCGGTAAATACATTGCTACAACCTTTTATTTCGCAACGATATTTCCAACCATTTTGAGCCATAGTGACATTGTTTACTGTATCGTAACTATTAGTGTGTCCTATACCAGCTTGATTAACAAAACCACTACCTGTATTTACCTGCCACTGCAAGCCTGTTGAGTTTACTAAATAAGCGCCTGTGCTAAAATTAGCCTGCCCACCCAAACAAACCGGACCTAAAGTTGGTTGTAGAACTACAGTTGGCGCAATACAATTATTTGTTATTTCGCGAACGATATTGTTGCTTTGATCGGCCACATATACATTGGTAAAGCCGCTTGTGCCATTGGTAACTGCTGTAACGCCTGTCGGACTATTTAAGTAAGCCGTTGTTGCCAATATATCATCGCCATTATAACCAGAGGTGCTACCGGCAATGGTAGAAATAAATCCGTTGGACTGTGTTATTTTACGAATACGGTTATTCCCCATGTCAGCAATATATAAGTTACCTGCGACATCAAATGAAATGCCTGTTGGGCTATTTAGGCGAGCTGCCGTAGCTGCTGCACCATCACCCGAAAACCCGGATACATTACTAGCATTACCCGCAAAATTATTTATAATACCGCCACTTACTACTCTAATACGGTTGTTAGATCTATCGCATATATATAGGTTATCATTTATATCGCAAGCCACATCGGTAGGATGATTTATTTCAGCTGTTGTAGCCGACCCACCATCACCCATACTACCAAAAGCAGCACTACCAGCTACGGTAGATATAGTACCTGTGCTATTTATCATGCGTATATGGTTACCATTAAACTCAGCTACGTATAAGTTATTATGGCTATCAAAACAAATGCCCCAAGGCGCGTTAATATATGCTCCTAGAGCAGGTCCGTTATCGCCGGTAAAACCACCGCCTGCGTATGTACTTATAATGCCTGCGCTATTTATCATACGGATAGCGCCATTGTTTTCGTCAGACACGTAAAGGTTGCCCACAGCATCAAAAGTCAAATATCTAACACTGCTAAATGTAGCTGCGGTTGCCGTGCCACCGTCACCAGTATACCCAATAGAGCCTGTACCGGCATAGGTAGAAATTATGCCCGCTGTGTTAACCATTCGTATTACGTTAGCCGCATTATCAGCTATAAACACATTACCTGCTGCATCAACAGCAACATCTTGTGGTTGCAGTTTTGCAGTATCAGCCAAACCGCCATCGCCGCTATAGCCGTAACCAACCAAACCTGGCGTACCTGCAATAGTATAAATTTTTTGCGCTTTAACCATAAACGCAGTAAGGCAGATTATTAAAAGTAGTTTTAATTTCATAGGATTGTTTTTAAATTTGTAATCAAAAATAACATAAAATCTTACATATACAACTACGCGTTTTTTACGTTTTTAATTTTAAAAATTAAAAAGTTTTATGTAAATTGTTTTTGTGAACTTTATAAATATAAAAAAACCCGATAAAAATTATCGGGTTTTTTGTTTTTACCAGAAGGGTTTATCCCATAATTAATGTAGAATAACCACTCGCTTATTTACAACAAACCACTCACTGTTTATAAGACTAAGGTTATAAACACCCTCTGCTAAATTGCTCACATCTATGTTAGTTTTACCATTTATAATTTGGGTTAAAACAAGCTTGCCGTTAACATCAAATAGTTGCATAGTTTGTTTTTCTGTTGAATTAATTTCTACAATAAAATTTCCCTTGCTTGGATTAGGGTAAACCGAAACCAAAGCGTTTGCCAAATGGTTATTAGCAATATTTGTTGTAGAGTTAAATATTAAATCAAGGTCATCAACCCACATAGTGCTATTTACTTGTGGGGCCGTAGTAGAGCTAGAAAGCAAAACAATAACCATTGTATCAGGTGTGCCTGAAAGAGAATAAGTAAGTGCTTGTGCAAACCTAACATAAGAAACAATACTGGTGTTTTGTGTAATTTTTGCATGTCCAACAACATCGCGTTTATTAGTGCCGGTGTTCCATTTACTCAATGTAATTTCTACCGAGCCCGTATCTGTACCAGAAGGTGTATAACGATACCATCCTACAATAGAATCAGGGAGAAGATTATAAGCAACACCACCATCAACAGCTTGTGTACTTGTGTTAATTGTGCCTGTAGCAGCAATGCCCGGTGCGGTTTGACCAAAAACACTTAGTGTTTTTAGTTTCATCGCCAATGTTCCGCTATGAAACTCTCCGGCAACTGCTGTCTTTACGGCAGTTCCTGCACAACCACAGAAAGTAGATATAGATTGGTCGATGGTTCCCCAACCGGTACAATTATCATAGCTACCCTGGCTTGTCCAGTTTTCAAAACCCGGATTAGGTATAGCATTTTGTGCATTTACACAGCTAAAAAACAGTATTGTTATTGTAGTAAGGAATAGATTTTTTTTCATTTGTTTAAATTTAATGAATAGCAAACCTATGTAAGAAAATAAAGAACCTAAATAGAGTGATTAACTCATTTGTGTAGGATAGTTACTCTATGACAACTTGAAATTACTTTCGGAATTTATTTTTCTTTCTCGAATTTAAATTTCCACGATGCATATTTATATTGCTCCACATCTTTCATCACTTTTAAAATAGTGCTTGCCCAATAGTTTCTTAACCCAAATCCTGATGGGGGGCCTTCGGTAAATTTTTCTGTATAAATAATTTGTTTGGTTTTTACATCAAAAAAAGTCAGGTAGTATATTGCTTGTGTTTTTGGCTTGTTATAGCTTTCTACAATAAAAACAAGTCCTAAGCCTTCTGTTTTTTCTCCTCCGGTATAACTTGATATAATTGAAGCTACCGTTTCATCTGCATTATCAAATTTATATGGATTAAGACTCATCATCTGTGTTTCATCAATGTCTTTATTATGTTTCATCACAGGAGCTAAATCATTAAAAACATTTTTCTTTCGGAATGATTTTGCTACATCGTATTTGTTAGCTTCATTAACCACCAACACATTCCATGCAAACATGATGTTTTTTAACTGCCCTGGTTGACAATCTTCAATAAACTTAGCTTTAGAGTAATCTATGCCGTACCAAACAAGGTCATCTCCAAAAATGGCACTTTTATTGGTTTGGGCAAAAATGGATGAACCAATTAATATTGAGAAAAGAATTAGTTTTTTCATGCTGGATTTAAAATGTACGGCAAAAGTAAATATAAAGGGTTAAAAATTTAACTCTCTCATTTCTTTATATACTCTTAAATTTAAACTTATTGTTGCTTTTAACTTTATTAAAAGTTAGCTTGCGCATTATTAAATTTTATTCAGTAACGGAGAAAGCCGAAAAGCCGTAGAACAAATGTGTAGGTAGCATACAAAAACTATCTATGGATATATTAAAATCATTAAGTAATCAATCGCAGTATTCTCAATCAAAACTACAATGGATTATTGGAGCCTGGGTGCTTGCAAGTGCGGTTGAGGGGAAACCTAAAATATCTGCTAAAGACGGCGATTTAGCAGAAGAAGACTACGATAAAGCATCTTTATACTCTCTTCTTTATTCTCTTTACAGTTCAATGGGAGATGTTGAGAACGAATTTGGAGTAAAATACGAATTTACGTTTAACACATGGGGTTACTCGTGGCCCGATAAGTGGTCAGCTTCGGGCATAAAATCAGACGATCCACAACGTTTTGGAAAAAATTCCTATACCGGACATTTTCATTGGCAAATAATAAAGGATTTTATCGCTCAAAAAAACGGAAAAGTGCATTTGGTTGAAATGGGCTGTGGTACTGGTGCCGGAGCGCATCATATTTGCAAAAATGTTTTACCAAATTGTACGTACGAGGCGGTAGATATGCAAAAAACTGCCATTGAAACTTGTAGACGCAAACATGTTTCGGAATTAAACGGACGCCTGGTGGCAACCCATGCAAATGCTACAGAGTTAAGTGTAAAAGATAGCTCTGCCGACATTGTTGTTGTTAATGAAACTCACGTTACCGAAATGGTTGGTGTGGTTACTCCTGAGGATGAAAAGTTTTTTCAAACAGCTTATCGGGTTTTAAAACCAGGGGGGTATTTGGTTTGGGCAAATGCAATTCCTACCGGTACTTGGCAAGCATCTTTCGATTATCTAAAAACAATTGGAATGAATTTACTTGAGGTTGAAGATGTTACTGACCTTGCAATAAAAGCTAGAGATGAAGATGCTCCGCGAGCAAACAAGTATGTTGAAGATTGTTTAAACCGATTTGTTGGATTTAAAATTCCGGTTCTTGGCGCAAGAAGAAGGCGACAAGCCCAAGAGGGGCTTAAGAATTTCTTTCGCAGTCCGGAAACCAGACTTTATGAAAACATGAAAGACCGCTCCGACACTTACAAAGTTGTTTTAATGCAAAAAGCGTAATCGTTATATTTTGATAGTTAAATAAAGGAGAGGCTTAGCCTCTTTTTTTGACGATAACCGAAATTATTATGCTTAATTACAACAGCTAAACAAAAGAAAACCCTGTAAATATAATTTACAGGGTTTTCTTTTGTTTAGCTGTTGTCCGACCAGGGCTCGAACCTGGACTCTACTGAACCAAAATCAGTCGTGTTGCCAGTTACACCATCGGACAATCGGGCTGCAAATTTAAGTTTTTTTTTTAATTAAGAAACTTTTTAGACAAGTAATCCTGTTTTTAAGCTAAAATCACAAAATTTATACTTTTGAGGCTTTTTTTGTATCAGAATTTCTATTTAGTAGGAGAATTTATTATAAGATTTTACTTTTATGCAAGTTCTAAAAAAAATTAAAATGGCAAATGTTAGCGCGGTAATCCACAAAGAACCCTATACAACAGAGATTGTTTCGGGTCAAAACAAACTTATTTCAGATGAACCTATAACCAATGGTGGTAAAGGCATGGGGTTTTCTCCAAATGAGCTGCTAGCAGCCTCTTTAGCATCATGTACCTCAATAACCTTACGCATGTATGCCAACAGGAAAAATTGGGCTTTAGATACAATTGCAGTAGATGTTGAATTTGAACGAAACGAAGAAAAAAACACATCAGATATTATTCGTAAAATTAGTTTTACGGGAAATTTAAATACCGATCAAAAAAAACTGCTTATGTCCATTGCCGATAAATGTCCTATACATAAAACACTTTCAAGCCAGATAAACATAACAACTTTTGCTGTATGAAAGACATAACCAAAAAATATACCAACGGAGAAATTACCATAGTTTGGAAACCAGCTACCTGTATACACTCAACCATTTGCTGGAAAGGAGCCACAGGTTTAAGTACCGTTTTTAACCCAATGGAAAAACCCTGGATTAAACCTGAAGGTGCAAACACCGAACGCATGGTTGAGCAAATAAAAAAATGCCCTTCTGGCGCACTTAGTTTTTATTATAATAACGAAGCCGAAAATACAGAGGAAATTAAAGTAGAAAGTACAGTTGAGGTTGTAGAAAATGGTCCGCTTTTGGTATATGGTAACATAACCGTAAAACATAAAGATGGCCAAGAAGAGCATAAGGATAAAGTAACTGCGTTTTGTCGTTGTGGTCAATCAAGCAACAAACCTTATTGCGACGGCACACACACCAAAGTTGGATTTGAAAGCTAGCACAGTATTTAAATAATTTTATGTGTGTATAGAAAGGATTTTATGTTAACTTTATATTTAAACCTTATTGGCCCTATTCCGTAAACTAACATCCATGAAAAAAACTTTATTTCTAATTGCCCTTACTTTTATTTTTTTAGGAATAAAAGCGCAAACAAATAACGACAGAAAACTTTTATTACAAGGTTTTGATGAAGTTAAAGTCAGAAAAGAAATTATCGAACAAGGTTTAAACGCCGATGAACATTTAGATAGGATGCGTCGTAGTTATATGGCAAAACGCGCCAAAGAATTAGGTTTGTTAAAAACATCTATTAATAACGTTAACACAGCTAAAAACGGAAACCACAACAATATTACACTAAGCTCTTCTTGCCCTAATTCAAGTTTTCAGCAATTAAATTTTGTTGGCTGGATTGGTAACACAGGTAATGCAGACGAAACATTAAATGACTGGACTTCGTCAACTAACACTTATAATGTCGGTATTGTAACTTATACAGCACAACCACTTAATTCTCCTTTAATAGAAGACGCAGGAGGTCCTGGTACTATTTTATATAATTCATCTTTTACTCAACTACCAATCGTCATAATATTATGAACACACCACCTACAAATAATAATCCTTCAAGTCTTTTTGGTTACGATTCTTTAGCCATTAATCCCGTAACACATCTTTCTGATATACCATTTATTTCGCCTAACGGTAGCGGAACTTCGATGCGTTTGGGTAATGCTAATGCAGGAGGAGAAACCGAAAGTATAACTTATTCCATCTCCGTAAACAGTGCTACAGCTATGTTTACTTATCAATATGCGGCTGTACTAAATAACCCTGGTGGTGCTAGTCATACTCCTATTAATCAGCCTGCTTTTGTTATTACAACAAAAGACCAGTATGGTAATCCAATTGATAGCACAACTTCTTGTGGGACACAAAATACAAACACAGATGCAGCTGCTACAGATACCACTTATATCCATAATAGTGGAGATAGCTATAATGCATTTGCCGATGTGTTTTACAAAAAATGGACATCTGTTTCAATGGATTTAACCCCATATATTGGACAAACCGTAAGCATTACTTTTCAAACATTTGATTGTGCTTTCAGCGCTCACTTTGGTTATGCGTATATAGATGCATTTTGTTCGCCTTTAGAAATACAGATGCCAACTTATATGTGCGCCGGTACAGCTGTTTTACAAGCGCCTCTTTCAAGCACATCAACTTATAGTTGGACTGGCCCGGGTATAGTAGGTAGCGCCAACACACCAACCATTATGATTAACGCGGCAGGCACTTATAGTCTTGCTATGATTAATCCTGCTGGTTGTGCTTTTAATTTAGATACTACCATAACTTTTAATACTGTTCCTGGTAGTATTCAAGTAAGCAGTAACGCTGTTGTTTTATGTGGAGACAGTACAGCTATTTTAACCGCAAGCGGAGCTACAAGTTATGTGTGGAGTACAGGGGATACAAGCGCAATAGTTTCTGTAACACCTACTGTTAGCGCCACATATACTGTTACAGGAATTGAAGCAAGTGGATGTTCCGACACCGCAACTATTACACAAACCGTTATTAACTGTAATACTGCTTCTGGCATAACTAAGTTTCGGCAGAGTAATGAGCAACTAATGGTTTATCCTAATCCGGCAAATAGTAATATAACCATACAATCAAATACAGAATTAGGCAGTATTATTATTTATAATTATTTAGGCGAAAATATTTTGCAAACAACCAGCAAAAATAAGCAAGAACAAATTGATATAAGTAAATTTGCTTTGGGCATATATACTATACAAACAAAAAACAATTACACTAAACTAATAAAGGAATAACACTCATAAAATTATACGTATGAAAAAACTATTATTTATTGTTTTATTTTTTGGCGTTAAACAAATAAACGCACAATGTAATAATGCCAATTTTGAAACAGGAGATTTTACAGGCTGGACAGGTGGCATTGGTTACAATGCAAACTCAAATATGCCGCTTACCGTTACATCAGGAAGCATTAGCACTTTAGGCCTTAACTCATTAGAAACAGGTTGTTCTTTTCACACCATTATGAACGGAGCCGGAGGAACTGACCCTTATGGGGCGTTTCCGGTTGTAGACCCTAATGGGGGAATTTATGCGGTAAGGCTTGGTGGCGAAAATATAAACACCAATAATTATGTACCTACCGGTTGTTCTGTTAATTCTCCAAGCAATGCGCCTACATATTGTTCAAACGGAGAGTCGTTACAGCAAACTTTTAATGTAACAGCAGTTAATGCTTTATTCACATACAATTATGCGGTTATTTTGGAAAAAGCTCCTCATCCAAACGGGCAACAACCTTATTTTAGAGTTGATGTTTTAGATAATAGCGGCACACCTATTCCCTGTTTTTCTTATAATATACATGGCGATAGCGCCGGCAACTATCCTGCTGGATTTGTTGATGTTGGAATAGCCGAAGTTCTTGCATGGCGTCAAAACTCTATAAATTTATTGCCGTACTTGGGTCAAAACGTAACTATACGTTTTACTGCGGCGGGATGCATTCAAGGAGGGCATTTTGGTTATGCTTATATTGATTGTTCTTGTTCTTCGCAAGCAAAAATAACTATTCCAACTGTTGCTTGTTCAGGTAATGCAGATTCATTGATAGCTCCTCCAGTAACAGGAGGCACTTACACCTGGACAGGTCCGGGTATAGTAAGTGGTGCCAATGCTCAAATAGCTACTGCTAATATTGCAGGCACATATAGTGTTACTGTTGCCACGCTGGCAGGATGTTCTTATAGCCTTGATACAACTATAGCTTTTAGCGGTTCTGCCGTTCAAGTAACAAGCTATACAAATTCTTTATGCGCTGGTAGTACAAGTACTTTAACGGCAAGTGGGGCAACAACATATACCTGGAGCACCAATGAAACAACTGCGGCTATTGCAGTTACACCAACCGTAAGCACTACATATACAGTTGTGGGTACAGAGGCGGGTGGTTGTAAAAGTACAATTGCTTTTACACAAACTGTTATTAATTGTAGTACAACGGGCATTAATCAATTAATAAACAGTAGAGACCAAATAATTATTTATCCTAATCCAAGTAAAGATATACTTACTGTGGATGGTTTACCGTTAAATGAAAATATCGAAATAAAAATTTTAGATTTTTTGGGAAATATAGTAAAGCAGGTTTCAACTAACAGTAATCCGTTACTGATTAATATAACTGATTTAAATGAAGGCGTTTATTTTATGCATTTTACAACAAATAGTAGCGGTATAATAACTACAAAATTTATGGTGCAACATCACTAAATTAATTTTAACAACCAGTTTAGAATTAAAACAGATTTGATTGCTATTTTTAAACCATAAATTATTGTTTATTAAAAATGTGCATCTATGAAAAAATTGTTATTTCTAATCATATCAGCAACAAGTTTAAATTTTTACGGACAATTAGCTGAAGACTGTTATAACAAAGGTGTTGTTAAAGACGAAGCCGGAGATTATAAAGGAGCACTAGTAGAATATAACAAGGCCATTGGATTAGATTCTAATCTTGCTAAAGCTTATTACATACGCGGAATTTGTAAAGAAAAATTAGGAGATACAAAAGGCTCGGTAGTAGACTTAACAAAAGCAATTAGTTTAAATCATACATCCCCTAAAGCTTATTTTATAAGAGGCAATTATAGATATGAATTAGGAGATGTAGAAGGGGCTTTACAAGATTTTACAAAAACAATTGAGCTAGACCCTAAGTTAACCTCTGCTTATTTTAACCGAGGTGATTGTAAATATAAATTAGGCGATAAGGAAGGGGCTGTGCAAGATTACAGCAAAGCAATTGAGCTAGATCCAACCATAGCTAAAACATATTATTTAAGAGGCGTTTGTAAATATGAATTGAACGATAAAGAAGCTGCTATTAAAGATTATACAAAAGCCATTGAATTAAATCCTAATTACGCAGCCGTTTATTATAACCGAGCAATTTGTAAATACGAAATTGGAGATAAAGAAGGGGCTATTAAAGATTACACCAAAACAGTAGAGCTAGAACCAAAAAATAGTACAGCTTATTTTAATAGAGGGAATTGCAGAGATGAAATCGGGGCAGAAGAAGAGGCTATAAAAGATTTTACCAAAGTACTTGAACTTGACCCTAAAAACCCGGAGGCTTATTATAATAGAGGCAGTTGCAAAAACCAATTGCGAATTTTTAAAGGCGCTATAGATGATTTCACAAAAACAATTGAATTGGATGCCAATTATATGGATGCTTATTATAACAGAGGCTTTTGTAAAGTAGAATTAAAAAATTATGCCGATGCCATTAAAGATTTTGATAAAGTGATACAGCTAAATGCAAATTATGCTAAAGCTTATTGTACGCGTGGCGTTTGTAAAAGTAAAACAGGAGACAAACAAGGCTCCATCCAAGATTATACAAAAGCTATCGAATTAGATGCTAAATATGATGAAGCTTATGCTAATCGTGGTCTATCAAAATCTGCATTAAATGATTATAAGGGTGCTGTTGAGGATTTTACCAAATTAATAGAATTGAAACCAAGAAATGCAATGGCTTATTATAACCGGGGTGTATCAAAAAGTATTTTACAAGACTATACCGGAGCCTGTTTAGATTTTAAAAAAGCCGTTGAACTTGGAAAAGATGATGCTTTTGGTTTTATGAAGGAAAATTGTAAATAAAAAGTAAAAGTCCTGTAAAATCTTATTGCGTATTGGTTTGCCTTAATTCCCTTTGTTAAAAACTACTATTTTCTTGTTGTAATTTCATACTTTCGTATTTAGTAAAGCAAACAGCATGATTAAAAAATTACTTACACTTTTAGCACTCGTATTTTGTTTACACTCAAACGCCCAGTACAAAAAACTACTTGATTTTGCTGGCGCATCAACCGGAGGGCATCCTATAGGCGATTTATATGATGATGGCACTTATTTGTACGGAATGACTTATGACGGCGGTGCAAACGATAGTGGGGCTATTTTTAAAATAAAACCCGATGGCACAGGCTTTGTTAAACTATTAGATTTTGCAGGTGCATCTAACGGAAAAAGCCCTTATGGCAGCCTTACCTCTGATGGAACTTATTTATATGGAATGACAGCATATGGTGGAACATATGGTGATGGAACTATTTTTAAAATTAAAACTGATGGTACGGGCTATATTAAGCTACTAGATTTTTCGGGGCCAAACGGAAGCATTGGCCAAGGCTCTCTTATTTATGATGGTGTTTCTTTATATGGCATGACACATCAGGGTGGCAATTACGATGCAGGCACTATATTTAAAATATTACCGGATGGTACAGGATATACAAACCTTTATAATTTTAATGGCTCAACATATGGTGGCGACCCTTATGGTTCCCTTATGTATGATGGTACTTATTTGTATGGTATGACTGCCTATGGCGGCGCAAATAATGATGGTACACTGTTTAAAATAAAACCGGATGGAACAAGTTATACTCTGTTATATAATTTTCCGGCTACTTCAAATCCTGAAGGGAATGTTATTTCAGATGGAACTTATCTTTATGGAACAACGCGTGCTGCGGGTGCAAATGGATTAGGAACTGTTTTTAAAATAAAAACAGATGGCACAAGCTATAGCGATATACATGATTTTTTAGGTACAGCCGATGGAAGTACACCAGACGGCTCTCTTGTTCTATTTGGAAACTACTTATATGGAATGACATATGATGGTGGATCTATAAGCTCAGGAACTGCATTTAAATTAAAAACCGATGGTACAGGATTTACTAAGTTTATGGATTTTCTGGTTAACAACGGTAACTCTCCTTATGGTTCATTTATTACAGATGGAAATTATTTATATGGAATGACAGATGGCGGCGGCGGTGGAAACGGAACGATATTTAGATATAATATATTATGTAATGATACAAACATAACTCAATCACCTAGTATATGTCCGGGGCAAAGCTACGTTGTGGGCACAAGTACATATACAGCGCCGGGCACTTATAAAGACACCTTAATTTCTTATCACGGCTGCGATAGTATTATTACTACTGTTTTAAGTTTTAATGGAGTTCCCACTACTTCTTTCACCGCTTCAGGTTTTTGCAAAGGGCATATAACTTATTTTACTGATGCAACAACAAGTACTGTTTCAAGTTGGGGTTGGGATTTTGGTGATGGAAACACATCAACCCTTCAAAACCCTATACATTCTTATTCTACTCCGGGCACTTATACTGTTTTATTTACAGCCATCAATCCAAACAACTGTTCAAAAACAGATACAAGCGTTATAGTTATTAATTCTTTACCAAGCATTACTACAGGTGGTGCTAATATTGACTGTTATGGTAATTGCAATGGCAATACAACTGCAAGTGGTTCTTCTATAACCTATACTTGGTCTACCGGCGCTAATACAGCACAAATCATAAATTTATGTGCGGGTACTTATACTGTTGCGGGAACAGATGCAAACGGTTGTATCGATTCGGTTATAGCTTATGTAACACAACCACCTGCTTTAACAATTGCAGGTAACATAAGTTCTAATATTGTTTGCGCAACTAGCGGCGATACAATTTCTACCTTTCCTTCGGGAGGCACTGCTCCATACACGTATACTGTTTTACCCGGTGGTGCTGTTACACAAACTGTAACTGTATACCCAACAGCAAATACAATATATACAGTAACGGTTAACGATGCAAATGCTTGTGTGGCTACATCAACTGTAAGTATAAATATATATCCCCTTGATAATATTATTGGTACTATAAACGATACAGGCACCGGGCACTTGGTATCATCGGGTTGGGTTTATTTATATAGTCAACAATTAACTGCTGGTGCAGCTTTCGATTCGGTTGCATTTACTGCAGGCAGCTATACGCTCTCCAATATACTTCCGGGTAACTATTATATTAAAGCAGTTGCAGATACTATAAGTTATCCCGGTTCTGTACCAACCTATTATAGTATAAGGCCTAACACCTATTTATGGGATTCTGCTACTACGGCTACAAGCCATTGTAATAACGGATCTGATATTTATAACATTACTATTATAGATATTGCTCATCAAACAGGTTCAGGCATAATAAGTGGTACTATTACATCAGATCCTAGTTTTGGACATAGGTTAGCTTATACCGGACACAATAGTGTTATGGGGGCGCCATTAAAAGGCATTGATGTAAAACTTGGCCGAAATCCTGGTGGAGGTTGTGCAGCAAGAACTACAACAGATGCTAATGGGGGCTATGCGTTTACTAATGTTGATACAGGCAGTTACTTAATATACGTCGACATTCCTAATTACGGCATGGATAGTACAAGAAGTGTATCCATTACACCACAAAATACCGTTAGCACTAATAATAATTATGCCGTTGATTCTACAAAAATTTATGTGGATACCGTGCAGGCAGCCGGAATTATTAATCGTGTAGCACTAAACAACTTGGTAGTTATTTATCCAAATCCG
>Ga0210401_10001117_pt1 | contig 31677 bp, 33 predicted proteins | sample IncBWH32MmetaG_FD_150866 | JGI IMG/M metagenome (GOLD analysis project Ga0210401, IMG submission 150866) | Forest soil microbial communities from Barre Woods Harvard Forest LTER site, Petersham, Massachusetts, United States - Inc-BW-H-32-M | ecosystem: Environmental > Terrestrial > Soil >...
CCGGTAGTGAGCGGCTCGACTTTTCCAGTTTCCGCGTCGATGCGCTTGAGATTCGCGCGGCCTTCTTCCGCCGCAAGGATGAAGATGTATCTTCCGTCTTTGCTCCAGAAAGGCTTCGACGGCCCATTCCCCCGCGGTGGACCTTGATCGCCGCCAATCCCACCGCCGATATCGTAGTCGTAATTTGCGGTGAGGTTCTTTGGAGTCGATCCCGGTTGGAGCGACGTGATGAACAGGTCCGGCTGGCTGTAGGAACGTTCCACGCCATCCTTTCCGATCGCGATGTCGCCGGCAAATGCCATGCGCGTTCCATCCGGACTCAACGCCATCTGTTGAATAGAGCCTTCCAGGCCGGCCACTTTTGTGATGTCTCCGCCACTGGCCTTCACCACATACAAATCGGTATGCGGCGTTTCGTAATAGGATTCGACAATTCGGCGCGAGGTGAAGTAAATCTGCGAACAATCGCGCGACCATACGATATCGCCTTCGCTGAACTCGCCGGAGGTGATCTGCTTGGCCTTCTGCGCGTCCCCGAGAACCTTGGGAACGTCGATGGTCCAGATGTGATTGGGCCGATCCGACTCCAGGTAGCCCGCGCCGTTCATCCGATACACGGCCTTGGTGATCACGCGGACGTCGCTCTTCTCCTCGTTGTCTTTCTTCTTGTCGAAGTCCGCTGGAAGGGTGTTGGATGAAAACGCGATGGTATGGCCGTCCGGCGACCAAACCGGTCCGCCAGTGCCCTTCGGCAGGTCGGTGAGCGGCCGCGCCTCGCCGCCTTCCATCGCGAGCAGATAGATTTGTGGAGGCTGCGTCTTGCTGTCTTTTTCAATTGCCCGCGTGAACGCCAGCAGTTTGCCGTCCGGCGACCATTGCGGTGACGAATCGCGGGGACCGCTGGTCAATTGCCGCGCCGGGCCGCCCACTGAGGGAATCATCCACAGTGCGGTGTCATAGCCATCGTGCTTCGAATTCACGGCGACATGCGCATACACGACACGCGATCCGTCGGGCGAAATTTGGGGATTCGCGAGCCACTGAAAAGAGAAAATATCGGTTTCGGAAATCGGGCGGCCAGCGGCAGCCGCGACCGAAATCGAAAGGCAAAACAGGGCGGGCAACGCCACCCGGCGCCATAGCCTGTGTGGATAAGTCATCGATAGGATTGTAACTCTATCCTACCGGTGGCCTACTTCAGCTCCATTATCTCTTTCTCTTTGGCCTTAGCCGCCTGGTCCAGCTTCTGGATGCTCGCGTCGGTAAGTTTCTGGATCTCGTCGTGAGCCCGGCGATCTTCGTCCTCGCTGATGATCTTGTCTTTGAGCAGCTTCTTCACGTTTTCGTTCGCATCCCGCCGCACATTCCGCATCGCGACCCGATGATCTTCGGCGATATGGTGAAGCTTCTTGGCCAGTTCCTTCCGGCGCTCTTCGGTGAGCGGTGGAATCGGCACGCGAATGATTTTTCCGTCATTAGCCGGATTCAATCCCAGGTCGGCCGAGCGGATAGCCTTCTCGATCACACCAATCTGTGACACATCCCACGGCTGAACGGTGATCAGCGAGGGCTCCGGAACGTGCAGAGTCGCCATTTGATTCAAGGGCGTCGGCGTGCCATAGTAATCGGCTCGCACGTTATCCAGCAGATTGACGGAAGCGCGGCCGGTACGAACTCCGGCCATGTCGTGCTGAAGATCGGCCAAGGCCTTCTCCATCCGAGTCTTGGCGCTCGTTTCAACCTCTTTCACGGTCTTAAAGGTTATTGCGGTTGGGGTTGTCTGCGGTTCGTTTTTCATAAGTTCGACTAGTGAATGAGAGTTCCAATGGGCTCGCCCATCGACATACGCATTATATTTCCGAACTCGTTTAAATTGAAAACCAGGATCGGCAGCCGGTTATCTCGGCACATGGCCACTGCCGAGGCATCCATCACCGCCAAGGCCTTGGCCAACACTTCATGATAAGTCACTTCCCGATACAACACGGCATCGGGGTGACGCAAGGGGTCCTTATCATAAACGCCCGACACGCGCGTGCCCTTGGCGATCACGTCGGCGTGGATTTCGAGCGCCCGCAAAGTAGCCGCTGTATCGGTGGAAAAATAGGGGTTCGATGTGCCGGCGGCGAAGATGACCGCTCGCCCCTTCTCCAGATGGCGGATCGCCCGGCGTCGAATGTACGGCTCGGCCACCTGATGCATCTGTATAGCCGTCATGACCCGCGTCGGCACGCCCGTCTTTTCGAGTGCGTCCTGCAGGGCTATGGCGTTGATGACCGTGGCCAGCATGCCCATGTGGTCGGCTGCAACGCGATCCATGTTCATGGCCGCCGCGGCGACACCGCGAAAGAAATTGCCGCCGCCCACCACCAGGCCGATTTGCACGCCGGTCCTGGCTACTTCGGCGACCTCGGCCGCCAGGCTTTTGACGCGCTCCGGATCAACACCGAAAGATCCGCCGCCGGCGAGCGCCTCACCGCTGAGTTTGAGAACGATGCGCTGGTATTTAGGCACGGATGAAGTGGCGCAGGTCTCCGACCTGCGTTGCGTCAAAGCTTAACCCTGCGGCGGCGAAGTCTCCGCTGTTTCCTCGATCAGCGCCGCCTCGCCTACCTTGAAGCGAACAAAGCGCGAGACCGAAATGTTTTCACCAAGTTTTGCAATCGCCGATTTGATCAAGTCGCCAACGCTGGTGGCGTTATCGCGGATGAAGGGCTGCTCGTACAAGCAGATCTCCTCATAGAACTTGCTCATCCGCCCTTCCACGATCTTGTCCAGCATCTTTTCGGGCTTGCCTTCCTGCAAAGCTCGTCCGCGCTGGATGTCGCTCTCTTTGTCCAGAACTTCTTTGGTCACGTCCTCTTTGCGGATGAACTGCGGGTCCGCCGCAGCCACTTGCATGGCCAGGTCCTTCACCAGGTTCTGGAAGTCGTCGGTCCGGGCGACGAAATCGGATTCGCAGTTCACTTCCACTAGGACGCCCAGTTGCGCGCCCGGGTGAATATAACTGCCCACCATGCCTTGCCGCGTGACGCGCGTCGCCTTGTTCGATGCCTTAGCGATTCCGTGCTTGCGCAGAATGATTTCCGCTTCGGCCAGATTGCCCTTGGCCTCGACCAAAGCTTTCTTGCACTCCATCATGCCCGCGCCGGTGCGGTCGCGGAGCTCTTTCACTAACTTGGCGCTAATCTCCATAGGTCCAGTTTCTGTTTTCAAGTTTCTCGTTTCTTTTCCACCAGCAGGTGCCGGCGCGGGACATTATTCTTTATGCGATTTGCCGACTTCTTCCGGTGTTTCCGCTTCCGGCGCTTCCGACCCTGGCCCCTTGCGAGGCAGCGACATGGACGGCAGATCCTCGTCGGACAAACCTTCCGACATGAGCTGATCCAATTGCTGCGGATCGAACTGCGTGTATTCGGGGATCTCTTCCACCGGCGTTTCGTCGGTGACGATCTTTTCGGCGGCGAAATCCTGCTCGGTCGCCAGCGCCCGGCCTTCAATCACGGCGTCGGCGATCTTGGTCGTGAAAAGTCGAATCGCCCTTAACGCGTCATCATTACCGGGGATCACGTGATCCACTTCGTCCGGATCGCAATTGGTGTCTACCACCGCCACCACGGGGATGCCCAGACGGCGAGCCTCTTTCACCGCGATGGCTTCCTTGTTCGAATCGACCACAAACAGGATGTCCGGCAGACCGCTCATTTCCTTGATGCCCGCCAGGTTCTGCTGCAAATGTTTGCGCTCACGCTCCAGACGGCTGGCTTCCTTTTTGGCTCGCCCTTCATAGCCCGAGCCGTCGGCGGCCATTATGTCCAGTTCCTTGAGGCGCTTGATGGACCGCTGCACGGTCAGCATGTTCGTGAGCAGCCCGCCCAGCCAGCGTTGATTCACGTAATATTGGCTGCAGCGCGCGGCTTCCTCGGCGATGGCTTCCTGCGCCTGCCGCTTGGTTCCGACAAACAGGACGGTCTTGCCTTGCGCGGCCATCTCGGCCACGTACCGCATGGCATCCTTGAAAAGCTTCAGGGTCTTCTGCAGATCGATGATGTAGATTCCGTTGCGTTCGCCAAAGATGTATTCCTTCATCTTTGGATTCCAGCGCTTGGTCTGGTGCCCGAAATGAACGCCTGCTTCGAGCAACTCCTTCATTGAAATTGACGGCAAAAAATGCCTCCTTGTTTTTTCAGGGTTGATTGTTTCGCCCGATCTTAGCTGTGCACACGGCCCAAAGCGGAATTTGTGTGCGTCGGTTAAAGACCGGCCGTATTTGCAGCCCGCCGCAGTTGGCGAACTAACGTTTCGAGAACTGGAACCGCTTGCGCGCGCCCTTCTGTCCGTACTTCTTGCGCTCATGGGCGCGAGGGTCGCGAGTCAGTAATCCGAGCTGCTTCAGTTTTGGCCGCAGTTCGGAATTGAATTCGATCAGCGCCCGTGCGATGCCCAGGCGCGCTGCTCCCGCCTGTCCGGTCGGGCCGCCGCCGTTCGCCAGGATGATAATGTCGAACTTGTCGGCCATTTCGGTAGCCAGCAGCGGCTGGCGCACCATCGCGCGCGATGACTGATTGGCAAAATAATTATCGAAAGACCGGCCGTTGACGGTAATCTCGCCCTTTCCCGATCGCAGGAAGATCCTCGCAACCGAGGTCTTTCGCCGGCCTGTCCCCAAATACTGCAGTAACGTAGCTGCCACTCCAAATCCCTTTCTCTAAACTGCCACCATGCCCACCGGCTTTTGAGCCTGATGGGGGTGCTTGTCGCCCGCGTAAACTTTCAACTTGCGGTACATCTGCTTGCCGAGTTTCGTTTTCGGCAGCATTCCCGCGATGGCTAGTTCCAACATCCTGGTCGGGCGCGTGGCGCGCATCTTCACGGCGCCAACCTCGCTCAACCCGCCCGGGTACCCGGAATGGCGGCGATAAACCTTTTGCGCGTCCTTCCGCCCGGTCAACCGGATCTTCTCGGCGTTGATAATGATCACGTGATCGCCCGTGTCCAAAAAAGTCGTATAGGTGGGCTTGTGCTTGCCCATCAGGATCATCGCGGCCTTGCTCGCGACCCGGCCAAGCACCTGTCCGTCGGCGTCCACCACGTGCCATTGACGCACGATCTCGCGCTCGGACGGAAACTGCGTTTTCATAAAGACAGACCTTCTCCGTTAAAGACTTACAGTCACCCTAGCTTACCGAATCAGGCCGGGAAGTGTCAAACTCCAGGTTTAGAATAGCCTGTGGAGGTGTCGATTGCGATGAATCCCAGTTTGGCGGCTGATATCCAAAAAACCAACAAGATCTTCGAGCAGCTCGTTGCCAAGCGCGACTTTGAGGCGTTGGGTCAAGTTTATACGCAGCATGCGCGCGTAATGCCACCCGGTGCGGAAATGATCTCTGGCCGGGAAAACATCAAGAGCTTCTGGCAAACCGCCGTGAACACAATGGGGCTCAGCGCGGTGAAGCTTCAAACCGTTGAGTTCGAACTGCTGGGCGACGCTGGTTTTGAGATCGGTCGCGCGAAGCTGGAGTTTGCCGCCGGTGCGCCGTCCATGGACGTAAAGTACTTGGTCCTGTGGAAGCGGGAAAATGGCGATTGGAAATGGCACGTGGACATGTGGAGCCCGGTCAGCTAGCGGCTCGGTTCTTCACTGCTAAGCCGCGGATGGTTCCATGAAGTAACGCTATTCTTAGGGCAACCCAAACGCCAAATTGGACGCTCGGTCTCCTCGCCCCCCACGACCCTGGCCTAAGACTTGCAACAATCGATAAGTGCACGCGTTCTTTCGCCAGATGTTCGTTTTCCTGGTCCATTTGGGCGCGTTTGGTCCATTGCTGCTCGGAATTCTCGACTCATCCTTTCTGTTCCTCCCGTTCGGCAATGATTTCCTGCTAGTCGTCCTCACTTCCAGAGATCGGGAACACCTGCCGCTGTATGTTTTGACCGCGTCCATCGGATCGACTCTCGGCGTCTTTCTCCTGGATCTCGTCTGCCGGAAAGGCGGTCAGGAAGGTTTGAAACGAATGATGAGGCCTAAGCGATTCGAGTACCTAAAACGGAAGATGGCCAAGCGTTCGGCGCTGATCTTGGTAGTTGCATGCCTGGCGCCCCCGCCCTTTCCCTTTACGCTGGTAGTCGCGGCGGCCAGCGCTTTCCAGTACGCCAGGGTGCGTCTGCTCACTATAATTTTCTTGGCCCGCGCCCTTCGCTTCACCTTGCTTGGCCTGTTGGCACTGTGGCTGGGACGTCACATCATTCGGATCATAAATTCAGAAGAATTCACCTGGTACATGGCCGGGTTCATTCTGCTTTGTACGGTGGGAAGCGCGGTACAGGTGTTTCGCTGGATTCAACGTAGCCGGCCGGTCCCTGCTTAGGATGAAGACGTCGCGGACGATTTTTCCGCGCGGTCCCGCAGATCTTGCTCAAAGGCGTTATATCGCGATTCGCCGCACACGATCTCAACGCAGGATGGGATGGTCGATGCGCCACAGACCGTAATCGCCGCGCCGACCGGAAGAGTAACCAGTTTGCCTTTGCCTTCCTCGTCAAGGGATACAACGTTGAGCGGCTTACCCAATCGGAACGTTTCCATAGGTACCAACTAGTAGAAGTTACCAAAGTAACACGCCTCTGCGGCGTCCGGCGGGTTACAATTAAACATCCCCAGCCATGGTCAAGGCAATTCCCGACATCCTGGCCCAGATTGTCGAGCAAAAGAAGCTGGAACTCGCCCAGCGATCCCCTGGCATCGAGCTGCAAGCGGAGGCGTCCATCGCTGGCCGCCGGGATTTCGCGGGCGCGTTAACCATGCACCGGCCGGCCGTGATCGCTGAAATCAAACGCGCATCTCCCAGCAAGGGCTTGTTGGCGCCCGACTTCGATCCACCCGCTCTGGCGCGCGCCTATGAGCAAGGCGGAGCTGCCGCACTATCGGTGCTCACAGACGAAAAACACTTCCAGGGAAATTTGTCCGATCTTGAATCCGCTCGCGCCGCCGTTGGTCTCCCCGCTCTGCGCAAGGACTTCACCATCCACCCCTACCATGTCCACCAAGCCGCGGCATATGGAGCGGATGCTATTCTCCTGATCGCCGCCATCCTCTCCGAACGCGAACTGCGCGATTTTCGCGAGCTTGCCGAACACTACGGCATGTCCGCCCTGATCGAAGTGCACGACGACGAGGAACTGAAGCCGGCGATTGCCTCGGGCGCTCGCATCATCGGAGTAAACAACCGCGATCTCCGCACGTTCGAAGTCGACCTTTCTGTGTCGCTGCGGCTGGCCCATAAAATTCCCAACGGCGTCATCAAAGTCGCGGAAAGCGGAATAAATAACGCCACCGACGTGCAACAGCTTCGTGCCGCGGGATACAATTCATTTCTGGTCGGCGAACACCTGATGCGCTCAGGCGACCCGGCGCGCGCGCTCCAGACGCTGTTGTCATGATGGTCAAAATCTGCGGAATCACGAATCGTGAAGACGCTCTGGCCGCCGTCGAGGCCGGCGCTTCCGCCCTCGGCTTCAATTTCTATCGCGACAGCCCACGCTACATTTCTCCGACCGGCGCTTCCATGATCGCCGCCAAAATTCCCTCCACTGTCTGGAGGGTCGGTATCTTCGTCAACGAAACTCCCGAGATCATCTCCAGAATCGCTCTGGATACCGGGCTCGACGTGGCACAGTTGCACGGTACATCGGAGGCGCGCGGGATCCGTATCTGGCGTGCCATTCCCGCTGATGAATCGCTGCTGGCTTACATCAAAGATGAAGATGTGGACGCGGTCCCAGCCAATGAATCGCTGTGGACGCACGCCAATGATGAAAACGCGGAAGCGGTGTTGGTCGACACGCCTTCAGACGCTCTTCACGGCGGCACTGGCGCCAGCTTCGATTGGTCGCGAGCCAAAGGCCTGCCCAAGCACATCATCATCGCCGGGGGCCTCGACGCCTCGAATGTTCGCCGTGCCATCGAAGAAGCCCAACCCTGGGGCGTGGATGCATGTTCCCGCCTGGAAAAGTCGCCTGGCCTGAAGGATCACGACAAGGTGCGTGAGTTCGTGAAGGCGGCGCTTCAATCATGATTAGTTCACAGCCAGATCCAAAAGGTCATTTCGGACCCTACGGCGGCCGTTACGTGCCCGAGGTCCTGATGGCGCCGCTCGAACAACTCGAGCAAGCGTATCTCGAAGCCCGGCTCGATCCCGCATTTCAAGCCGAGCTCAAGGACTTGCTTGCCAACTACGCCGGCCGCCCGACTCCGCTCTATTACGCCAAACGGCTGAGCGAAAACTCCGGTGGCGCCAGGATCTACATCAAGCGCGAGGATCTGCTGCATACCGGCGCGCACAAAATCAACAACTGCCTGGGCCAGGCTTTGCTCGCGCGGCGCATGGGCAAGCAGCGCATCATCGCGGAAACCGGCGCCGGACAGCATGGTGTCGCCACTGCCACCGTGTGCGCGCTCTTCGGTCTGGATTGCATCGTTTACATGGGCGAAGAGGACATGCGCCGCCAGCGTCTCAACGTCTTCCGCATGCGGCTGCTGGGCGCAAAAGTTGTCGGCGTCGCAACCGGCAGCCGAACATTGAAAGACGCCATCAGCGAAGCCATGCGCGATTGGGTAACCAATGTGCAAAGTACACACTATCTGCTGGGCTCGGCGCTGGGCGCGCATCCCTATCCCATGATGGTTCGCGATTTCCATCGTGTAATCGGCGAGGAGACGCGCCGGCAGATTCTGGAGCGCGAGCATCGGCTCCCGGATTCGATCTTTGCCTGCGTCGGCGGAGGCAGCAATGCCATCGGAATGTTTCACCCTTTTGTCGGCGACCAAGGCGTGCGGCTCATTGGCGTCGAAGCTGGAGGCCGGGGCGCTGAACTGGGGCTGCATGCCGCGCGCTTCTCTGGTGGATCGCCGGGCGTCTTGCACGGTGCCTTCAGTTATCTGCTTCAGGACGCCGACGGTCAAGTTGCGCTTACACACTCGGTCTCGGCCGGACTCGATTACGCGCTAGTTGGTCCCGAGCACGCCTGGCTGCGCGACCAGGGCCGGACCGAGTACGTTTCAGTCACCGATACGCAGGCGCTCGAAGCCGCGCGAACGCTGGCGCGCACCGAAGGAATAATTCCAGCGCTCGAGTCCGCGCATGCGGTGGCCGAAGCGCTGCGCCGCGCACCAGCGTCGAAGGACGAGCTGTTCGTCATCAACCTTTCCGGCCGCGGCGACAAAGACACTGACATCTATCGCGAGAATCTCCAGGAGCTGGATGAGCCAGACCAGAATCGGCCGGCTGTTTGAGCGGCTGCGCGCCGAACATCGCGCGGCCCTGATCGCCTACATCACCGCTGGTGATCCATCGCCCGCTCGCACGCCGGCGCTCGTGGCTGCACTCGAACGCGGTGGCGCGGACCTGATCGAGCTGGGTGTCCCGTTCTCCGATCCGATCGCCGACGGCCCCGTGATCCAGCGCGGCTCGGAGCGAGCCCTGAAAGCCGGGACGACCGTCGCAAAAGTACTGGAGATCGCCGCCGAGATCCGCAAGCATTCCCAGATTCCGTTGCTCCTGTTTACGTATATGAATCCGGTGCTGCGCTACGGTTTGCAGGCTCTTGCTCGCGACGCGATAGCGCACGGCATCGACGGCTGCCTGCTCACCGACTTGAGCGTCGAGGAAGCCGAGCCCTACATCGCCGCCATGCGGCACGCTGGACTCGACACGGTATTTCTCGCGGCCCCCACCAGCACCGAGCGACGCCTGAAGCTGGTGGCCGAATATTCCACCGGCTTCATCTATTTAATTTCGAGAACGGGGGTCACCGGCGAACAGGCCGCTCTTTCCGGCGGCGTCGCTCCGCTGGTTGATTCCATGCGGCGAATCACCCGTCTTCCATTAGCGGTCGGATTCGGGATCTCTACCGCCGGCCAAGCCTGTGCCGTGGGCGCCATCGCCGATGCTGTCGTGGTCGGCAGCGCCTTCGTACGCGTCATCGAGCAGAACGCGGCCAACCCCGATCTGGAGCCGAAGCTCCAAGCTCTGGCCCGTGAGCTTTCCAGTGGTTTACTATCGAAGAACGCATGAGCATTCAACGGCTCGCCGAGTGCCGCACCCAGATCGACGCGGTTGATCTGAAACTGCTGGCGCTGTTGAACGAACGGACGCGTATCGTCGAAGAGATTGGCCGCATCAAGCAGGATCTATCGCTTCCGATCTATGAGCCCAAGCGCGAAGACCAGGTGTTCCACAACGTCACCAGCAACAATAATGGCCCGCTGACCGCCGAAGCGTTAAAGCGCATTTTTGAACGCATCATCGACGAGATGCGGAACATCCAGCGCGACAAGATGCACTAACTGGTTTGATCTATGTGGTGTGATCGAGAATGACCTTCCATCCCTTGCCGGCCTTGTGAAATAGCAAGGTGAAAATGCCGGACGCTTCCCCGCCCGCCTCGGCCGAGCGCTCCAGGTGAAACCTTCCGATCACGGATGCGTAATCGGACCCCAGAAGCCGGATCTCGAGATCTGAAAATCGCAGCGTTCCCATTTTCGCGGGCGTCGGATAGCGTTTGCGATAGTTCGCCAGCACCTCGGCATGCCCTTTCGTGATGGTTGAACCGACGAAGGTTGTCGATTCGGATTTGTCGTAGCCGTCCATGAAGCCGGGGATGTCGCCTCGATTCCAGGCCGCCACTTGATCGTCCAGCACGCGCCGGATATCCTGCTCGGGTGACGCGGCAATTAGAGGCAGGGCGATAACAAACCAGACCAATCGATTCATATCGAAGAGTGTACAAACTTTGAGAGGATGTAGCTGCCTGACGTACAATAGTTGTTGGATGACCGACCTGCAGCTCTATCTGGCTATCGGCATTCCAACCTTTCCCGTGATCGTGGGGATACTGATGAATGTCGTCCACCACAGCGCGGTCAACGCTCGTTTCAACAGTGTCGACGCTAGATTCAATAGTGTTGACGTGCGTTTTAACAACTTGGATGTAAAGTTCGACACATTAACCGGCAAGGTCATCGAGGTCGACAATCGAGTGACCCGAATCGAAGCGAAGCTCGGAATTAGCTAGAGACTTCCTCGTTCTCGGTCCCAACCTGTTCCTCTCCCTGCTCTACATGCTAATAATGGGTCTATGGTACGCCCACAATCAGTACTCGACTCCTGGAAGGCCATTCGCGAGGACACCGCGAATGCCGTCGAAGATTTCGCCGCGCATGACCTGGACTACAAGCCTTCCGCCGATCTGATGAGTTTCGGCGACATCGCACGACACATTCTACAAGCGGGCTACGCGCTCACCGGCTTATTGCTCGATGGCGTCGATAACCTCGCTACGCCCCAGTTCCGCGAGACAATGAACAAGTATGTGGCCGAGCTGCCGCCCACCAAGGACTCTGGCGCACTGGCGCGCGAGCTGCGGAATCGGTTGAACGCCCGCGCGACCCAGCTTGCCGCCCAGCCGGCCAGCTTCTATGCCGGTGAAATCACCCGCTTCGATGGCCAGAGGGTCACGCGGCTGGAGATGCTGCAAGGGGTCAAGGAACACGAGCTGACTCATCGCCAGCAGCTCTTTATGTATCTCCGCTTGAACGGCATCGTGCCGCCTACCACCCGGCGCCGCCAGGCCAAGGCCAACGCATAAGCGCTAACGCTCGAATTCTTGTATAAGGGAATATGCTTCTGGAGGGAAAGTAGATGGTCAACTGTCCAAACTGCGACGCTGTGATCGACGTAGACGAGGACGAACTTGACGAAGGCGACACGCTGACCTGCGAGGAATGCGGCGCCGATCTCACCGTGACCGGTCTCGATCCTTTTGAGCTCGAAACCACGGAGGACGAAGAAGAAGAGGACGAGGAAGAAGAAGAAGACTTCGATTATGACGAGGACGAAGACGAGGAAGAGGAGGAAGAAGAAGAAGAGGATTGGCATTAGCCTCCTGCTGGCATTGATCGCCATCCTCCCCGAGGCTCAGGCCGCCAAGAAGAAGACCGAGCCGGAATCGTACGCTTTGATATCGGGCACGGTGTTTCGCGATCCCGGTTTCGCCCTGCCCAACGCGACGGTAACCCTCACCCCCGACCCGTCGCCGGGATCGTCGGCCGCGAAAATAAAGAAACAGCAAACTGTGTGCAACTCGCGCGGTGAGTACGTTTTCCGATTGCCACCGCTCACCATGCACTACACCGTGCGGGCAGCGGCGAAGGGCTATAACGACCAAGAGAAGTCCATCGACGTGGAAGGCGAAGCGCGTGTCGATGTAACGTTTTCATTGCAGTCACAATCAAAATAAGCGAGTGAATATGAGACTGGCTGCGGCTGCTGGGCTGATTGCCGTACTGTTCACCGTCGCTCTGATCGGCCAGAACGAAGACACCGGCACACGATCGGTACAAGGCGTCGTCACCGATGCATCCGGCAAGCCGGCGGCCGGTGCTGTGGTGCAATTGAAGGACACCAAGTCGCTACAGATTCGCTCGTACATCACTGAGCCGGACGGCAGCTATCATTTCGCAGGGTTGAGCACTAACGTGGAATACGAACTTGAGGCCAAGAAGGACACCGTCATCAGCGGCAAGAAGACGCTGACCGTGTTCAACACCAAGAAGGCCGCAATAGTTAATCTGAAGCTGAAAAAGTGATGGGAGAAAGCTCGCCGAAGTGATTCCTCCCATGAAGCGAATCCATCAGAACTGGCATTTACGACGTCCGGGCGAATGACGCGACCGGGGCGTTTACCATTCCTACCGGAACGGCCAATCCAACGCGCGAAATGTCGTCGCCAGCTGAACGCCCCGACATTCACTGGTTGGAGGCGACTGGAGCGGGCGCCGCCGCGACGCCGCGCAGATCGTACGCAACAGGAGAAAGGACCTTTTTGGTCAGCCGCTTACTGATCCGGGCGTGGCCGCTGATATCACCCGCAAGAGCAGGCAAAACCAATACCAAGACACCTGTAACCGGGTTATGGGAGTTTCATCCCAATTTCCTCTTAATCCTGAATCGGAAGTAATCGGAAGTCTGTGCTTTAACTTTGGAGAAACTACCAGAGGCGATTATTTCGAAGCGGACCCCAAATTATCCACCGCCGCTTGGCTTCGGGCGTTAACTCGGCGCCTGCGGCTCCCACGGTCTCGCCACTGCTAGGCGGGCGATTCAGCGCCGCGACGAAAATCCGCAATGTGTTGGGTATGAAAAGGTAGAATCTGGACCGGCATACGTGGCAGCGGTGAGGCCGAACGCCCAAAATACGAAGGAAAGGGTCCCGAAAAGCTGGCTTCCACGAGGGCCGGATCGATCGCGACCCGCAACGGGGGCAATGGAATGTGAGCCTGACTCTCATCCTGGGTTCGTTTTTGCCAGCCTGAGCTAAGCGACTATTCTACAATAACTTCACGAACTGGGCGGCCTACAGAGTCGTGGTACTTTCGTCGATTCAAAGAAGTGAGCCGGATAAAGTTTGCTATTCTTCAGGCTTAAGGCCTGTCCAAGCTAATGTCGATAAAAGTAAATATTCGATCAAACTGGCTTGAGGGCGATCCACCGCGGCAGGTCCCCGTTTATCGCATTCGGCCGCGCTCGTTTGCGGTCTCCGTGTTCCTGCACTCCTCGGTTGTGTTGGCCCTGGGCTTGATTCCGCCCCAAGTTTACGTATCAAACAGGCCCATTTATGAAGATGTTATCCGGCCCGATGAGCACAAAATCGTCTGGTATGACTATCGCAAGCCGGATCTGCCGGACGTCGACGCAGCCCAGCGCATTGGAACCTTCCCTAAGCCACGGGGGAAAGAATTGTCACGCGACGTCATCATCGCGACTGCGCCAAAAGCGACCTCGAATAAACAGTTCATCTGGATTCCGGTCCCGAAGATCGAGATCAAACAGGACCTGGCAGTGCCGAACCTGATTGCCAGAGTTGCGACCGCGATCCCCGCGCCGCCCCCTCCCGAGCTGAAAAAGCCTGAAAAACCTCAAGTTTTGGGCCCGCCTGCCCCCCAGCCAAACCTGTCGCAACCCCAGCCAAAAGGGGATTTGAACCACGCCGAGGAGCATCCTGTCCAGGCGGTCGAGATTCCCAAGCCGCGCAAGGCGTTCGTCCCGCCACCGCCGGTGAAGCAGGAGGCTCGGCTCACAATCCCGGTCCAAACCGCCGACGTTCCGATGCCGGATGCGTCAGTTGTCGGCACATCCAGCGCCAGGAATGCCTTGCCTGAAGGAATCGGGACGCCGGCGTTCTCAAACGGCATCGCGCCTCCGCCAAATGCGCCGCCGGGGCCGGTGACGACGGCCGGCAACGCCAAGGTGGACATCGCTATAGCCGGTTTACACCCTGCCGACAAGCTCAACGGCCCGCTTCCCAACGGTGCGCGTCCAGGTGAGTTCTCAAAAGCGCCAATTGTCGGCGAAACGGCCACCGGAGAGGTGAAAGGCGGCCTATCCGTGCCGGATTTGAGCATTCGGGAGGATCGCACCAAGGTCGAACCCCCGCATGTCGAGCCCGCCCGGAAGACTCTCTTGTACGCCGAAAAAATTCGGAGTATTCCTGTGACTACTCTGTCCGTTCCCTTGCGGCCGGCCTCTCGAACTATTCCGCGGCAGATCGATGCCCGTTTCCAGGGGCGATTGGTGTATACGATGGTGGTCCCGATCGAAAACCTGCCGGATTACTCGGGTGACTGGATTCTCTGGTTCGCCGAACAGCAACCGAAACCTGGAGATTCGCCGCTCATGCGGGCACCCATACCGCTACGCAAGTTTGAGCCAGTTGAAACACTGGTACCCAGCGCCCGAACGGAATTCCGCATACAACTTGCGGCGGTGATACGAAAAGACGGTAAAATCGACGGAATCTCGCTGCTTCGCAACACTGGTGCGGCGTTCGCTCAGGCGGTAATTCAAGACGTCGCATCCTGGGAGTTCAAACCGGCAACACGGGACGGCACAGCAGTGGATGTGGACGTAATTCTTGAAATCCCCTTCAGTTTCTCATCCGAAATTGCCAAGCGGGTGGCGCCCTAGCAGCCCCGAGCTAGGCCATTCGTAACCCTCCTGCCGTACCACGGAGCCATTGAAGCCCGCGCCGGCGCATGACACCGTGGTAGTGCATGAAAACTTTGCCAGTGATCGTGGCCCTTGTCGCCGCTATTCTGTCGGCCTCCTGTGGCTTCACCGCGCGAAAGGCGTTCGATCGCGGAACGAAACTGTACGAGGGAGGCCAATACTCCGAGGCCTCCATCGAATTCCGCAAAGCGATCCAGAAGGATCCTAAGTTCGGCGAAGCCTATCTGAAACTCGGACTTACCGAACTCCAGCAAGGCAGCCCGGCCCAGGCAGCCGAAGCGCTTCAACATGCAGTGGCCCTGATGCCCGATCGCGCCCAGTCAAAAGCCGAGTTGGCGGAACTCTATGTCAGAACCTACCTTTCGGACCCGGCGAATTTCGCCGGACTGTATCAACAAGCATCCCGATTCACAACCGAGCTGCTGAACAAAGATCCGAATTCGTTTTACGGGCTAAGGCTAAAAGGATACCTGGCAATAGCCGATAACAAACCGAAAGAGGCCATTGAGAATTTCCGGCGAGCCAACCAGATTCAGCCAGACCGGCCGGATGTAGCCGGCTTGTTGGTTCAAAGTCTTTTTCGCGATGCCCAATTCGAGGCGGGTGAGTCCCTGGCCGTACACTTCCTCGACGCTCACAAAAATTATGGGCCTTTGTACGACATTCTGTATGCGCACTTCATGGACCTGAAGCGCCTGGGGGACGCCGAGAATGTTTTGAAGCGCAAGATCGCAAACAACCCCAGGAACAGCTTCTTTGTAACCCAGCTCTGCCGGCATTATTGGCGCACAGGAAAACGCGAGCAAGCGATTCCATTGCTCGGCCAGATCTCTTTCCGGCCGCAAGAATATCCGGAAGGACATCTCGACGCCGGGAACTTTTACGCCGAACGCGGAGACTGGAGTGACGCGAGTAAAGAATACGAAGCCGGCATCCGGGCGAATCCAAAGAACAAGCTTGTTTATCAAAAGCGCCTCGCGACCGTGTTGCTGTCCGCCGGCCGGCGCGCGGAAGCCGAAAAAATACTGGATGATGTTTTAAAGGATCACCCTGAAGAGGATGACGCGCGGGCCTCCCGAGCAGTGTTGCGTATGGCGAGCGGTAAGTCTCAGGACCTCGACCAAGCCATCTCGGACCTCAAGCGCTTGGTTGAGCGACAACCTGGCAAGCTCAAAATTGCTTACGAGCTCGGTACAGCGTACGAGCGAAAAGGAGCCGATGAAGCGGCCAAAGCGCAGTACCTGGCTATTCTCCGGGTCAATAACGCCGATATTCCCACCCTGGATTCTCTCTCCCATCTGTACCTTCGGGAACAGCGGTTCGCGGATGCCCAACGATACTCGGACATGTGGCTGGCAATCGATCCTCGGAATCCGAGCGGCCGGCTGGTACACTCCGCCAGTCTCGCGGGCTTGGGCGATTATGGGCAAACACGGGCGATCCTGACGAGCCTGATTCACGATTATCCGAATCTGGAAGGCGCATATCTGCAACTGGGGCTGCTCGACATACAGGAGAAACACTACGACCAAGCCGAGGTAATCTTTCGCAAACACTATCATGCCGGCCAAGGCGACATTCGCCTTCTCAAAGGAATGCTGGAGATGTATGCGGCGCGGAGAGAGTGGGACAAGGGCATCGAGGTTTTAGAGAAAGAGATGGAGGCGTTCCCGCAGTCGCCCGAACTACACCGGTTGCTAGCTGAAACAGCGAGCCGGGCAGGCCGCCTTGATCTCGGAATCGAACAATATCAAAAACTTTTACAGATGCAATCCGCCGAAAGAGAGGTCCCGCTTCAACTCGGTTTGCTATATGACGCGCGGGGCCAGTTCAACCAGGCGCTGGCCCAATTTCAAGCGGCCCACCGCTTGAATCCTCAGGATCCGCTTCCCGCGGCTATGTTGGGGAAGGTTTTGGAGCAGACGGGCCGGCGCCAGGAAGCCATCGCCAGCTATCGCGAGAGTCTGCGTTTAGACCCAGAGAACACTTCCGTGATGAATAATCTGGCCTTCGCCCTGGTGGAGACCAATGGCGACCTAAACGAAGCTCTGCAAATGGCGCGGCAAGCTGTTCAGAAAAGCCCCGGCAACCTCGAATTCACCGATACGCTGGGCTGGGTCTATCTCAAGAAGAAGAATATCCCAAGCGCTTTAAAAGTCTTTCAGACCCTTCGCCAACGACAGCCGCAGAATGCCTCGTTCCGTATTCATCTTGCCATGGCATACCTCGAAAGCGGAGACGTAAACTCTGCAAATCGTGAACTTGGGGCCGCGCAGGAGTTACATCCTTCCGCCGAAGAGCATTCGCAGATTCAACATCTTCTGATGTTTCGGATGTGATTGGTTCACTGGTACTAGAGCGTACCGATGAAAAAACACACCCAGCCAGCGTTGACCCATCCAGAGGGGTCGCCTATTCTACATTTGCAATGAAATCCACCTTCACTTACTTACTCGCGCTTACAGCTCTGGCGATCACGCCGGTCTTTGCCGGGCCGGTCCCTATTACTCCGAGCCAGCTCGGCGTTCAGAACATTTCTAATCTCACGTCGAATCCTACCGGTGGAGGAATCTGCAATGTTATCCCAGGGTGTGGAGGCGCCTTCACCGCGACGATCGGACCGATGTCCAACGTTACCCTTTGGTGCGTGGATTCCCAGGAATTCGATCAACCGAGTTATACCGCCAACATCGTTTCACTGAATACGACAGCGGACACCGCCTTCGATGATGGAACTCAGGTTCGCTACGGGTCTGTAGGAAATGGTGGAGGTAGTTGGCTTTACAGTGTTAGTGGCGTGTCGAACTCCAACGATGCGCTGACCCGTTATAAACTCGCGGCCATACTGATCACCATGTACAACCCTCAGCAGGCCCCCGTTGACAATCCTAACAACGACGCCGTTCAGCAGGCCATCTGGCAGGTGATGGAGAACACGTCCATCGCGCCTGGGCAGTCGGGAACCAACGGCGAACCCAACCTGGGTGCTGCGAACAGTTTGATCGGTACCGCGGAGAGTATGCTGGCTTCCGGCTATAACTTCAGCGGATGGGCGGTGGCCAGCGGAGCCTACGTTCCAGGTAGCCCGATGGGAGCCCTTTCAGACAGCACCAGGATCCAGACTTATCTGGTTGAAGTTACGCCCGAGCCGCGCTTCTACGGCATCTTACTGGTTGGCTTACTAAGTCTGTGGGGGATGATTTATCGCCGGCGGGTGACGTCGTAAATTCTCGAGCGACCTCGCAAAAGTCTCTGGAAGGCCCGAGACCACTGCCTACCCGGTTTATTGACATTTAGGTTGGCAGTGATTAAATTCGATAAGGCGCAGGTCGGAGTTGCGCGGGTGCGATAGATGATTTGTAAGAAATGGATGAGTTGTAAGAAATGGATGAGTTGTAAGAAATGGATGAGTTGTAAGAACTGGATAGGATTGCTGGGCGTCTTGCTGGCAATTGGTTTTCTATCCGATTGCGGAAAAAGCGCGCCCGGTTATGTCGAGCGCGGCAACGCTCTATTCGATCAGGGCAAATTTTCCGAGGCGGAGCTGAACTATCGAAAGGCGCTACAGAAGGATTCAGGCTCAGCCGACGCATCCTACCACCTCGCTTTAGCCGTACTGAAGCAGAATAAGCATCCTCGACGCGTAAGCGGACCAGTTCGCTACGCCGTATGCCGGTTGAATACAACGTCATCAGGATGGTACGCGCTTGCAGATTGCCGGCGGCGTCGATCAGACGGGCAACTTCCTCCGCGCTTATCGATGCCTGTCCTCAATGCGGTCACCAGGCCATCTCCTACCGCCTCCTCGGGCCTTCGCTCCTCCATCGCCAGATAGGCCTTAATTCGAAGTCCCTCCAAGGATCGGGGGTCCTTCTGCAGCCATTCCGTGCTGAACGCGCTTCAGAAAGAAGCCCGAGATGGAGGCGACGCTGCAGAATGCTGATCACACCGATTTCCGCATGCAGGTGGGCGATCTCGCGGGGGCGAAGAATCAGCTCCTAGTCCCCAGCCGCATCAAGCCACTGCCGCGAATCATTAGCGCGCGCAGATGATTGGGGTCGATCTCGAGCGCCGCGACCGCGTATTGCGTACGCTTCAGCTCCTGTTCCAGCCGGCCGAACGCCTCGGCTCGGATACAGATCTTAGCCCCGGCTCTCGTGCGTCGAGGCGTTTCCGATCAAGGCTAGCGACCATCCAGGAGTTGGCGCTCAATTCGCCAGCGCCGTCAGCGCTACTTCTTCACCCACGCGAGCCAGTTCACGAGCACGGTGAGGGGAGGCGTTTCGCCTTGGGCGCCGGCGGCGACGGGCATCAGGAAACGTTTGCCGCCAGAGGTAACGGCGTAGCCGAAGGCGCCGGTGTCACTTGCCGATGAGCGCGATTCAAACAGGGCTTGGGGAGTGCCACGATCAAAGGTCTGGGCGCCGGCTTTGATGTCCACGGCCATCAGCTTCCGGTCCGCGGCGATGTAGAACAACTCCTTGCCATCGCCGCGCCAACGGGGTTGCGTTCCTCCCGAGGTCGATATCTGCCATTTTCCGGTGAGGGGTTTGTCCCAGCCGGGGCCGAAGGGTTGGACATAGACCTGAAAGGTTCCAGATTCATTCGATACGTATGCCAGCCAGCGGTTGTCCGGCGACAACTGGCCTTGTGTCTCCGAGTACTGTGTCTGGAGCAGTGGAATGGGTTTACTGTCGCTTGGTTTGGAAGCACCAGCCATGGGTAAAGCCCACAGATTGCGGTCTGTCTTTCCGCCTTGATTTTCGAAGATAAGGAACGTGCCATCGCGAGACCAGTCCTTGGGGAATTTCGATTGCTTAGACTCAAACAGAAGTTCGTCCTGCCCGGAGCCGCTGGAGGTTCGTTGGTAGAGATTGAAGATGCCGCCCTGAGCGCGCGCAAACGCAACCTTGCTGCCGTCCGGAGACCAAACCGGATCGGAATTTGGGGATGGGTCGAAACTGAGGCGCGTCTCTGTACCGCTGTGCTCCATATCGGTGATCCACAAATCGCTGTTGTTTCGGTCGGCGAGGCGTTCGATCACCACGCGCTTGCCTTCGGGCGACAAGGCAATGGAAAAGCGGCTCGGCACTGTGCCGCCGACCGTCCCGGCCTCTTTTCCGCTGCGGTCGAACCAAACGTGCTGGTTGCCTCCCGCGCGGCCTCCAGATCGGAAGATCAGAAGGCCGTTGGCGGCGACGGTGAATAAATAGTTGCCACTTGTGGCGCCGCTCGAAACCCGTTCGGCGACGGGGAACAGATCGCCTTTCGGATCTAGACTTTGGGGATCGACGGGCTGGACCATCAGAGTCCCCTGGCGGACGAACAGCAGGTGGCCGAGTGGATTGCCGGGGGAGGGCGGCAGATAGCCGGGCTTGGATTCGTCCGGGACCAGCTGGCGCCCGTTGGGGTTGTCCCCTCTTCCGGGAGGGTCCCCCCTGCCGGGAGAGTCCAATGAAGCCAGGCGGATTCCGTCGTCTTTCCCGCCATCGGACCCGAGGTTTGCCAGGTAGAGAAAGTGGCGGCCATCGGGCAAGAACAGGGGCCAGCGATGGGTGCCCGGGCCCTCGTTCCTGGTGAGCGCGACCGGCACGCCTCCGCCGGCGGGGACGCGGCTCAGGCCGTTGTTGCCGTTGGACGGCGCGAACACGATGACGTTGTCACGGCCCCACGCGCCGCCGCGGGAGTTGGGGGCGTCGCACAGGGTTTGCGCCGGCCCGCCAGTCAATGGGATCTTCAGGAGCTTATCCTGGGCGAAGAAAGCGATGTAGCGGCTGTCCGGGGACCAGAAGGGATGGGTCGCGTTTTCCGTTCCCGGCAGGGCCCGAGTCTCAAGAGAATCGAGCGAGCGCACCCACAGGCCCGGGTCGTCTTGGCCCGAGGTATTGATGACCAAGTGACGGCCATCGGGCGAGACTGCCATGTTGGATATGTTCGAGGTTGGAGGGGCCAGGGTGTACTGAAGGACCTGGTGCTCCAGCGGCTGCTCGCGGAAGTGGAAGAAGGCGAGCGCGGCGAGCGCGAGTGTCATCACTCCCGCCACGGCCCACGCTACCCAACCTAGCCGCGACCGTGAGGGAGCGGTTGCGGCGGGTGGAGCGGACGCCTCCTCCAACAGCAGGTCCAGATCCCCGATGTCGCGCAGCCGCTTCTTCAGGTCTTTTTCCAGGCACCGTTCGAGCAGCCGCCGGACGTTCGCCGGAACGCCGTTCAGGTCAGGCTGGTCCTTCACTACGGAAGCCAGAGTCTCGGTGAGATCCTCACCCTCGAACAGCCGCTTGCCGGTTATGATCTCGTGCAGCACAACGCCGAAGGCCCAAATGTCGGTGCGCTTGTCTATTACTTTGCCGCGCGCCTGTTCGGGGGACATGTACGCGGCGGCGCCCAGGATCATTCCCGCCTGCGTCATGTGCATCGATAGCGTCGGCGAGATGGTCGGATTTGAGCCCGGGGTTGCAGCGGAGTTCGTGTCCACCGATTTGGCCAGGCCGAAGTCGAGAATCTTGACCACGCCGTTTGGGGTGAGCTTGATGTTCGCCGGCTTCAGGTCACGATGGATAATGCCCTTCTCGTGCGCCGCTTCGAGACCCGCGGCGATCTGGCGCGCGATGCCGAGCGCCTCATCGACAGGCAGAGGACCTTTCAGGTCGGCGCCGTCGATCAACTCCATCACCAGCGCGCCCTGCTCGATGCCGTAGACGGTGGCGATATTGGGATGATTCAACGCCGCGAGCATTTGCGCTTCACGCTCGAAGCGCGCCATATACTGCGCGTCGCTGGCCAGCGCCGCGGGCAGCACTTTGATGGCGACGTCGCGGTTCAGCTTGGCATCGCGGGCGCGGTACACCTCGCCGATGCCGCCCGCCCCGATTGGTGCAAGAATCTCATACGGGCCGAGTTTGTCGCCGGAGGAAAGTGGCACTTTAGGGAATCAGTTCAGTTTACTCGATAGGTCCTGGATTACGGCGCATCTGGAAGCTATCCATCAAGAGGCTACCAAATCCAGCTCCCGGATCGGACCGGCTTCCAGAATCGGCCTTCCGCACGCCAGTGTTTATCGGCGCCCGCCCACTGGACAAAAAGTGGGCTTCTCGTACAGTGGCTCCAAAGCGTATCACGCAGCCTGCTGCCGACGAATCTGCCGCTGCTTTCGCGCCGCCTCCAACTTCCGATCCCGCTCGGCGTGGATCTCCTGCTGCCGCCCGGCAAGCATGTCCTTCGGCGTGATGCAGCCAACCGCGCTGTTCAGATGGACATTGTTGTAATGCTGGACGTAGCCCTCCACCAGACGCCGTGCATCGTCCAGCGACAGCGGCGTTCCCGGCCGGATGCACTCTCCCTTGAGCGATTTGTGCCAGCGTTCGATCTTTCCGTTCGATTGAGGATAGTAGGGCGAAGTTCTGACGTGGGTCATGCCCGAGATCCGAATGAACTCCTTCAAGTCCTTGGCGATGAATTGTGGCCCGTTGTCGGAGATGATCCGGGGCCGCGCCTCCGGGTACTTCTCCTTGGCTGCCTGTAGGATGATCTCGATGTCCGCCTCGATCATCGACTCCCGCAGATCCCAGTTGACGATGTATCGGCTACAGCCATCGAGAACGCTGCACAGGTAATAAAACGTCCCGCTGATATTGATGTACGACACATCAATGTGCCAGTGCTGATGAGCGGCCAGCGGCTGCTCGAAGCCCGTGCCCTTCTTCGACGGCTTGCCGTTCCACTTCGACAACAGTCCCGCTTGCCCCAGCACCCGCCAGACACTGGTCGGACTCACCGCCGCAATGTCGGCGTCCAGCATCATAAACGTCAGGCGCCGATAGCCTTCCAGCGGGTTCTTCAATTGGAAGCCGATGATCGCCTGCTTCTCCCAATCGTCCAGCCAGAAATCGCGGGGAACCCAGCCGTTGTGCTCGTTCACCTTGCCGTAGCGTTCCCGCCAGTCGTAGAACTTGCTGGCAGCGATGTCGAGCCACACGATAAACCGCCCGGCGCCGATCTCGGTCTTCTCCGACCAGCGCCGGACAAAGTCAACGATCTGATCCCGCGTATCGTGCAGAACCCAGACCCCGGTCAGAGTTCCCCAAGCGTTTTTTTTAGCGCGACGTGCTCCGCCATCAATTCGGCCAGGACCTCATCTTTGGTCCGAATCTTCTTCTCAAGGTAGTCGATTCGTTCCTGCTCGGCGGAATGGTTGGGCCGCCCTTTCGGCTGAAAGGCAGCCGTTCCGTTCTCGAAGAACTCCTTCTGCCAGCGGTAGAATACCGTCGGCTGGAGGCCGTGCTTGTCACATAGTTCTGAGATCGGAACCTGCTCCAACAGATGCCGCCTCAGAATGGCGACTTTCTCTTCCGGCGTACAGTGCTTCCGTTGCTTCTTCATGCGTTTCGCTCCAGTATCTTAATGGGGGAACGCTTTCTCCATTTCCAGCTGAACCGGAACACCAACACCTCCGAGAGTTTCAATTCTTCAATCGCCACGAGGCGGATTCCAGGCCTGTAGCGCGTGCTGCAGATCAGAAAGCCTGACACCTGAGCAGCAACGTGAGCGTTGCCGCCATTCATTACGAGCTTCGCTCCACAACACGCTGAGCGATCCGGGGGAGTACTAGTACGAAATCGGTGCGGTTTGAGTACTAGTACGATCTAGTCCGATTGCACGGCATTTTCAGTGATTTTTCGCAGAGAAATAGAGTAAGCTAAGGCTCTAACGAATTGCGGAAAACTTGGAAGAGTACGGTCCAGTGATCACCGTTCCCGGCCCATGTCTGGCAATTTCCGCTGTGAGACGAAAGCTGTTTCAAGGAGAGTAGTTTTTGTTTCTGATATTCACTCTCGGTGGCATATCCATCGTTTTGGCGCTCATTCTGACGCCACTTGTTCGCGACTACCTGGGGAAGTTCGGCTTCCTCGATCATCCCGACGGCGGCCGGAAGCAGCACGCAACTGCTCTGCCGCGCGTAGGTGGAATTGCCATTGTCCTTTCCTATGCCGCGACCTTCGCGATCGCGCTCGCATTGCCCTTCAGTTACACCAACCTGCTGCATAAAGCCCTGCCCGATATCCTGCGGCTCAGCCTGGTTGGCGCAGTAGTTTTCTTCACAGGTGTGGTCGACGACCTGATCGGATTGAAGGCCAAAGAGAAGCTCATCGGAATCGTCGGAGCCAGCATGCTGGCGTTCTGGGGCGGAATACGCGTCGATATACATTTCTTGCATTTTCTTCCGCAATGGCCGTGGTTGGGTTTCGCGATCACCGTTCTTTGGCTGGTGGGCTGCACCAACGCATTTAATTTGATCGACGGAATGGACGGCTTGGCCGCCGGGGTCGGCTTGGTGGCGGCGATTACCATGTTGGTGGCTGCGCTCACGCAGGGGAATCTTCCTCTGGCTTTGGCCACCATGCCGCTGGTCGGGTGTCTGCTGGGCTTCCTGCGCTATAACTTCAATCCAGCATCGGTTTTCTTAGGGGACAGCGGCAGCCTGTTAATCGGATTTCTGATGGGGTGTTTCGGCGCGCTGTGGAGCGAGAAGTCCGTCACGCTGGTCGCGATGACGGTTCCGGTTTTGGCAGTTTCCATCCCGTTGTTGGATGTCTTGCTTTCGATCGTACGGCGCTATCTGCGCAACCGTCCCATTTTTCAAGGCGACCGTGGACATATTCACCACAAGCTATTAGACCGGGGCTTCACCACCAAAGGAGCCGTACTGACCATCTACGGATTGTGCAGCTTGCTGGCGGTGTTGTCTTTGGTGGCGAGCGCGCTCCACAACCAGTTCAGCGGATTGATTGTGATGGTGATCTGTGGAGGAGCTTGGGTAGGAATCCGGCACTTGGACTATGCTGAATTCGCCATGGCCGGCAAGATGTTCCTGGGCGGAAAATTCCGCAGCATCATCGATCTGGAGACCCGGCTGCTGAATTTCGAGTCGTCGCTTGCAACGGCCGGAAATCTGGAGGATTGCTGGTCTAAGCTTCTGGACGGCACGCGTGAGTTTGGATTTCAAGGCGTGCGCCTGAGCCTCTACGGGCGAGTCTTCGAAGATCTCGGCCCGCGGGATGGTCATCCGATTTGGCAATTGAGGATCCCCCTTCCCGACGCCCACTATGTCAATTTCTTTCGCGATTTCAATGCAGAAATGAGTCCGCTGATTTTGAGTGCGTTTGTAGGCTCGGTTGAGCGGGGCCTTAAGAGCTCGTTGGAGCGGGGCCTGATCAGCAAGGCTCCCAGCCATGCGCCACAGTTGGTTCGAGTGCCGGTAGCCGCCCAACTGTTTTATACTGCCAGCGCTGGGACGGGAGTTGAGGTCGCTGGCGCTAACGGCGACTAATCACATCCGCCCCCCGCCCCTCAGGCTCACCGATCCAACGAAAAAGTTACACCCGACCAGCAACTATGGTTTGGCGACCTGCCGGCTGCGCTCCAGCCGGGAGCGTCTCGCCTGGAAAGCGGCAGTCACAGACGCCATTTCCGGACCCGTTAGTACCGAAGGATCGCAGGCCGGAAGGCCTCGCTTGCAGGCCTCCACATTACGCAATCGAAACGCGGACCGTGCGGCGTTAAAGTCGGCTTCGTTGAGCTCCAATGGTTCGCACGTCGCTAGCCCGTTCAGGCAACTGGCCCGTCTTCGGCGCTCCAGTTCCGCCCGGACGGCTTTCGCTTCGGATTCGGTCAGCACTAACGGATTGCATGTGGATGAGCCATCCAGGCAGCGGTCCCGGTTGCGGCTGAGCGAGGTGGCCTGAACGGAGGCTGCTTCGGTGGGTGTCAGACGCAATGGGTCACAAGCAGATGATCCGCTCAGACACCGATCCAGGTTGCGACGAGCGGCGGAAGCGCCGACTGTCCCCTTTTGAGCCTGAGTTAGCCCTATTGGGTCGCAAGTAGGAGAGCCGGCTAGACATTTTTCGAAGTTCCGCCGGGCAGCGGCCGCCTGTATCGCCGCAACGTCCTTTTTGTCGAGCATAAGCGGATTGCAAGCGGCTGAGCCGTTCGTACACTTGTCGAGGTTGCGCCGGTATCGGGCGGTTTGAACCGCACTGGCTTCGGTAGCCGATAAGCGGGTGGGATCGCACAGGGTCGAACCTTCTAGACAACTGTCCAGATTACGCTTCTTCGATGCGTCCGAAACCTGCTTTAGCTCGTCGGGACTAAGCGTGGATATATTGCATTCTGAAAGGCCTTTCACGCAGTTAGTCAGATTAGCGGAAGCCGGGGCCGGAGACGGCGCTTTGTGGTCGGCTGGTGGCTGAGCGGCAAGCGTCAACGCAACAAAAGCAAATAGCGTGCCTCGAACTTCCATACCGTTAGTTTCCCTATTTTTCATGGATATTGCCAGTACTAGTACTTGCGAGTACGAAATAGATCTGAAGTTCATTGACAGTTGTCATAGGAATTCGGCATACTCCGAATACGCACTGACATTTGTCATTGAGTGGGTTTGGGATCAGCCCGGCGGTGCGTCTAGCTGTCGCCGTCCTATGTAAAAGGAAAATGGGACTAAAAGGGCGGTAGCTTGTTCAATTCCCGTATCCGGGATCAACCTTTTCAATAAGTTGGCAATTTCGAACCAAGCAGGAGGGATGCTGTGGCCGTACTAAAGCCGAGAGAGCGTCTCGTGTACTTCCGAATATCAGAAGACGAGTTCCGTCAGTTTGTGAGCGTTTGCGAGCAGGAAGGTGCGCGCAGCGTCTCCGATCTTGCCAGAACGGCAATCCAGCGGCTGATCGCGAACGGTGATCGGCACCGGAACGGTGAGGAACTCGCCGAGAGAATGCATCGCCTCGAGCAATTGATCACGGCGGTAACCGAACAATTGCGATTGTTAGCCGCCACCCGGCTACGTGAGGAGGGAATGGTGGACGTAGCGGCGAGCACCGACAGCTGTGCTGCCCGACCGGATTTCCCCGACGATCGGAGCGAACAATAATCTTATGGAAATACTATTCGGGGGAAGTGGCGACCATAACAACCAGATGGTGCCTTACGACGAGCATCTGTCTGAGGCGCGGCCGGGATTTGGTTCAGTCTATCCCGCCAGCGAAGAATCCAGCGGTTCATCAATCAACATTGGCAAGCTTCTCCGAAGATACTGGCTGTTGCTGCTGGCGCTGATGATCTTAGGGGCATCCGCGGGTTTCACGTCGGTAGTCTTGAGCTCGCCGATGTACAAAGCGCGCCTATTATTGGAGGTCCTAAATGTAAATGCATCGTTGTTCAAGGAAGGCGGTTTGGGTGGAACCAACTTTGAGGCGACTGAGGTAGACATTCAAACTCAGATCAATATCCTCCATGGTGGATCTTTCTTGAAACGTGGCGCGGATCGCATGCAATCGGAATCGGTGCCGCTGGCGCCAACCGGACAGGACTTATTTTCGCGTTTACGGCAACGTGTTCACCCCACCACGCAAGATCCCCTCGAGAATGCCCGCAGCGGTCTGCTCGTTGCCGTCCGGTCTTTCGATGCCCGCCCCATCATAAAGACGAGGCTGATTGAACTCAGCTGCGAATCGACCAGTCCCGATGTGGCGGCTCAGTTCTTGAATGCCATGGCAGCGGAGTTTGCAGAAGATACCTCCCGGTCTCGCATGCAGACTTCGCAGAGGACCAGCGAGTGGCTGGCACAGCAGATTGAAGAAACGAAATCGAAAGTTCAGGAATCCGAGGAGCACCTCCAGGATTTCGTGAGGGCTTCGGGAAACGTGTTTGCCGGACAAGATACTACTCTCGAGGACACGAAATTAGCGATGTTGAAGGCCGAACTCGCCAAGATCCAATCCGAGCGCATCGCCAGGCAGGCCAGATATGAGCTGACGCTTAACAATCCCCCCGAGACGCTGGGCGAGATTTTGGACGACGCCGCACTAAAGCAATACCAGCAGCAGATTCAGTCGATTAAGCGCGAAAAAGCGGTCCTGGAGACGACCTATACATCCAAACGCGAGAGTGTGAAGAAACTCGATGCACAACTTCCGTTGCTTGAGAGTGCATACACGAACGAACTGAACAGCATCGTAAAACGCATCAAGAACGATTACGACGCCTCGTTGCGGCAGGAGAAGCTGTTATCAGCGGCATATAACGGACAATCGCAGCGTGTCGGCGGGGAAGCTGGGAAAGCAGCTCAGTATAATGCGCTTCGGCGCGAGGTAGAGACCCTGCGGCAGATGTATCAATCTCTGCTGATGCAGGCCAATCAAGCAGGCATGAGCAGTTCGGTGCCGATCAATCCCATCCGCATCGTTGAGTCCGCCAATCCTCCGGATGCTCCCTATAAACCACAGCCGGTCTTAAACCTGTCGTTGGGAACGATGTTTGGCATTGCACTGGCGGCGGGGCTGGTGTTTCTGAGGGAGCGGCTGGACCAAAGCATCAAATCGCCTGGTATGAGCCGGCGGCTCCTGCGCACGCCCGAACTGGGAGTGATTCCGAATCTGCGTGTTAATGGAAATGGAGCGGTCAAACGCGCGGTCCGTAACGGGAAGAGCCTGTCGATCGACGGCGCTTCAGACCCCGAAGCGGCGGTGGTATCGTGGCAAAACAGTCCGGCCTTCGTTGCCGAGTCGTTTCGAGGCACGCTGGCTTCGATCCTGAGAAACCAGGCTGGAAGGAAGCAGAAGACGATTTTAATCACCAGCGCTGGGCCGGCCGAAGGGAAGACGACGGTCATTCAGAATCTAGGGATCGCCCTGGCGGAGACAGGCGCGAAGGTGTTGTTGGTCGACGCCGATTTCCGCCGGCCGCACCTGCACCACAAATTTGGTCTGCCCAACGACTGCAGTTTGATCGATCTGATTTCCGAGGGCACCCCTCTGGAGCAATACCCGCCCGAGCGATTCGGTGTGCCGACCGGGTTTGTGGGACTATCGTTACTCCCCAATCGTCCGACGCAGGACAACGTATCGAAGGCTCTTTACTCGCCGAGATTGCGGGCGATTTTCGATATTTTGATCCAGCGCTACGACACAATTTTGGTGGATGCACCACCGATTCTGCACGTGGCCGATACGCGAATTATGGCGCCCTTGACGGACGCTTTGATTCTGGTATTGCGCTGCGGCGTCACCAACCGGGAGGCCGCGTTAGAAGCCTACCGGCGGATTCAGGAGGACGGCTTATCGCTCCTCGGGACGGTCCTCACGGATTACGATTTAAGCGCCGAGCACAAACGGCAATACTACTACGAATATGGCGAGCCAACTCGAGCATAGCAGCGCGTTACCGGCAACCTCGTACGCGCCACCCGATGTTTGGACTCCGGCGCTCCTGGCGCGAGCTGTCATCATTACCGTTCTGCTGCTGGTGGCCTTTTGGCCGATCCTCACAGGAATGTACGCGAGTTGGTTCGACGACCATACGTACATGGAGCACGGCCTGCTGGTGATTCCGGCAGCCGCCTACATGGCCTGGACGAAACGCGAGAAGCTGGCGCGCGTTCCCACGCAGCCATCTATTTGGGGATTGGTGTTATTAGTCTGGGGCGCAGCGCAAGGAACTCTCGCCGTAGTCGCCTATTGGCCCTGGGTTGGTCGGACCGCTTTCCTTATTTCTCTGGTGGGCGCCATTCTGGCGCTGTACGGCTGGCGAATGGTCCGGGAACTGGTGTATCCGCTGTGTACCTTGCTCCTCATGATTGCTCCTCCCGGATTCATTTACGACCGCCTTACGCTTTCACTTCAATTGCTAGCCAGCCGCTTGGGGGAAACTTTCCTAGAAGTTCTGGGATATTCGGTGATGCGCGAAGGCAATATTCTGGAACTCGTGGGCACTAAGCTGTCCGTCGAAGAGGCCTGCAGCGGCATCCGATCGCTTTTTTCGATTTTGTTCATGTGCACCCTCTACAACTTCTTTTTTGTGCGAGGTAATCTGACCAAGGCAGTGATTCTCCTGATGGCCGTACCTATCGCCATCTTAGGGAACGCCGGCAGGATTCTTGCGACGGGCATTGCCAGCCAATACAACCGCGACTTGATCCAAGGCGTTTCACATGAGACGTTCGGATATATAAGCGTCCTGGTAGCGGGAATTGGATGCGTCGCACTGCATATGTTCATTCTTTGGATCCAAAAAACATGGAAGGTGCGGCATGCTTAGGAACGTGAAATCAATCGCTGGCGGGTTCTTAATCCCAATGGCCTTGATTCTGGCAGTGCAGACGGCCGCTCCACACTTCGTTTCTATACACGAGACCGAGTTTGCGCCCCCGGCCCTGCATCAGATTCCTTATCAAATCGGTAAGTGGCAAGCGCACGGGGATGAATCATTAGACCGGAATGTCACAGAATATTTGCGGCCCGATGAATACGTTCTTCGGAACTACGTGGACTCGTCCTCCGGCGCGACCGTAAACCTTTTTCTGGCGTACTTCAAGTCGCTTCAGAACGCCTGGGGTCCGCACTCCCCCAGCATTTGCCTTCCCGGCGCCGGCTGGCTGGTTCAGTCGTTCACTGAGCAGTCGCTGGATGTCCCGCCCCCCACCAAGAGTCTTCCAGTCAATAAGTTTCTGCTGGAGCAATCTGGAGAAAAAATTCTGGTCCTCTACTGGTATCAGAACAACCGCCGGATATGGGCCGACGAATCACAAGGAAAGTTCAGGCTGCTGAAAGATCTGGCCCAGTACCACCGTTCCGACATTAGCCTCGTCCGCCTGATAATGCCCATGCGGCAAGCCGACCCAACCGTCGAGTATAACCGGTGCGTGGACTTCGCTAAATCAATTTTTCCGGTGCTCGTGGAACGCTTTGCATCCAGCAACTAAACCCGGTCGGATCGTGTACCTCAACCCCTGCGGCCAGTTGGGCGGGGCAGAGGTAAGTCTTCTGGACTTGCTGGCCAGCATCCGCGCGGCCGAACCAGATTGGGACCTGCACCTGGTCATAGGTGAAGACGGTCCGCTGGTCCAGAGGGCGCAATCGCTGGGCGTTCAGGTTCTGGTGACAACGTTTCCTCGCGCGCTCGCCCGTTTAGGCGATTCCGGCAGCCAGCCACCTGTAGCAGCGCTCTGGCAGGCTCTCCGCGCCATCACCGGAACCGTCTTCTATACGTTGCGGCTGCGGCGAATCCTGGCGGCCATCAAACCGGACATCATCCACACCAACGGCTTCAAAATGCACATTTTGGGTCTGTGGTCACGTCCTCGCCGGACGCCCGTCATCTGGCACATTCGCGATTACGTCAGTTCCCGGTCCATCATGAAACGGTTGCTACGCCTTCACTCCGGCCGCTGCGTCATTGCTATCGGCAATTCGCAGAGCGTCGCGCGGGACATTCAGCGCGTGTGCGGGCCACGGCTGGACGCAGTCTGCGTTTACAACGCCGTAGACCTTGAGCAATATTCCCCGAACGGCCCCAAAGCTGACCTGGATACGTTGTCTGGCCTGCCGCCGGCCAAGGCGTGCACTTTACGGATCGGCTTGGTCGCGACATTGGCGCGCTGGAAAGGGCATGCCGTCTTCCTGCGAGCGCTGGCCGAGTTGCCGGACGATCTGGACTATCGAGCCTACGTAATTGGCGGTCCGATTTATCAAACTGACCATAGCCAGCGTACGCTTGACGAATTTCGCGCGTTAGCCGCGCAACTGGGGCTTGGGGACAGAATCGGATTCACCGGTTATGT
>Ga0210401_10001118_pt1 | contig 31658 bp, 25 predicted proteins | sample IncBWH32MmetaG_FD_150866 | JGI IMG/M metagenome (GOLD analysis project Ga0210401, IMG submission 150866) | Forest soil microbial communities from Barre Woods Harvard Forest LTER site, Petersham, Massachusetts, United States - Inc-BW-H-32-M | ecosystem: Environmental > Terrestrial > Soil >...
CGCAACCAGTGGGGTCATCAGTTGGCAGGTTCGGCCGGCCCCCGCGGCGACGCATGTGATTGCACCAGGACACCTCGCCTCCATGACCGCACTGCGGTGCAACACCTCACAATACCTCTATCGATTCCGTGCCATTTCCGCAACTAGCGTGCGAAATGAATCGGATCACACTCATATACCCGCGAGTCCGCAATACTTTGGCTACATTTCCGCTCAGAAAATTTCCAAAAGAATCCATTCTGGAGGCTGAAATGCGTCATACGACATCATTTTTTACCATTGCGGCCTCAATCGCGGCCATTGCTTTGGGCTGCGGGGCGGCATCCGCGGCCGACCTGGCACCCAGATACACCAAGGCGCCACCGGTCGTTGCGGCATTCAACTGGACCGGGTTCTACATCGGTGGATTCGTGGGAGGCGCGTTCGCCGACGGCAATGCAACGTCGACCGAGCCCCGGACCGCAGCAGGCGTGTTCTATAACGGCCCGTTGACCAACAGCTACAGCCTCTCCAACAGCGTCATCGCCGGCGGCACGATCGGATATAACTGGCAGCCGGTCGCATCGAGCTGGGTGATCGGACTTGAGGGCGAAGCCGGCTATCTTCATCTGGCGCGCACGATCCAGGACGTCAACGCGATCAATAACGGCCTCGCCTTTCCCGACAGCCTGGACAGCACGCGGATCGGCGACTGGTATGGCGTGATCGCGGGGCGCGCCGGCTTTGCGGTCAATCAGGCGTTGTTCTACGCCAAGGGCGGCGCCGCATTCGTCAACAAGAACTACAGCTTCGCCGACAACTGCACCACCGGCGGCTGTGGCCCCGGTATCCTGAACCTAGGCTCCAGCCACACGCAGGTCACCTGGGCTGCAGGCGGCGGCATCGAATACGCCATCACCAACAATTGGAGCATCAAGGGCGAGTACCTGTACCTCGCCACGCGCGAGACCTTCACGTCGACCGGTGTCGGCGCTGGCACTGCGGCCGGCCTCACCTTCAGCAACTCGCACACCGATCCCGGCGTGCACACGGCAAAATTCGGCGTGAATTATCGCTTTGGCGGCCCGATCGTCGCGAAATACTGATTTCTCCCGGCAAACTCCAACGCAAAGCCCCGGTCTCGACCGGGGCTTTTTTCTTGCGCGACGCGCTTTGCGATGCGCTCAAATCAAACGCAGCGGTCAATTGGTGCTGCGGTTCGCGGTCCGAAACGTCTTGATCTCGGACACGCTGCCGTCGCGATAGGTCAATTCGACCGACATCAATTGCGTCGACGGTGCGAGCTTCATGTAGAGCTGCGCATTGTAGGGAATCGAATTGGGATCGCCGAGATCGCAGGGCGGCATCTTCAGCACCTTGTCCGGTACCGTCGTATCGATGCCGATGCGAACCTCGCGGATTGCACAACGGTACGACACCAGATGCGTATAGTAGACGAGCAGACCGTTGAACTCGCGGAACGACAGCCAGCTGGTCGCGGTCATGTCGAGAATCTTGCGCTGGTCGTGGATCAGCGCCGCCTCCGGATCGAACTTGATCGGAAACGGCCCCTGCATCTCGCCTGAGGCATCGATATAGCGGATCTCGATCGTCGCGGCCGGCGCATCGGCCGGCAGTTGGATCGACGGATTCGGCATCCGCTTGCGCGTGCGCGGATCGAGCGTATCCATGAAGCCGGTCTCGCGAAACTCGCCGTTGCCGATCCGCCAGGAGATGCCGAGCGTCGGATCGACGATCGAGAACGCGACGGTCCAGCCGCCATTGTGACGCGAGAATACGGCGATCGGAGCATTGACGGAATCGCTCTGAGGCGCGGCCTTCGGCACCGACACCGGCGGCAGGGCCGCGACCTTCTGCGGCGGCTCCGTGGGTTTTGCCGCGCCGGCCAGCGCCTTGGCCACTCCGTTCAGGAACACGTTGTCGACCATCTGGTCGGTGTAGGCCGGGATCTGCCGGTGGCCGATGGTCTCGGCCATCTCGCTGACCAGCTTGCGCGTGTGCTGGGCGACCTCGACCAGGTTCTCGCCGGGTTGCAGGAGCTCCTTGGCGAAGGTGCGCGTGAACACCGAGTTGGGGCTGTTGTCGTCGTTCGAGAGGCGGTCGAGCGCGGTCTGCTTGTAGCCGGCGGAGAAGATCGAGAACACGCCTTCGGGCAGCTGCGTCATCGGCGCAAGGCCGCCGCCGCCCGCGACCGCGCGCGTGCCGGCGCGCTCGAACGGATTGTTGCGGCAGGCGTCGAACACCAGGATCGAGGTGCGCACCTTCCGATTCTGCAGCCGCTCGACGATGCGGTCCGCGAGCACCGAGGCATCGCGCACCAGCTCTTCCTGGCCGTCGGTTGCGGCCGGCACGTCGGTCGGCAACAGATAGTTCTGTCCGGCGATCTCGAAACCATGTCCGGCGTAGAAGAAGAACGCGGTATCGCCCGGCCCGACCGCATTGTCGAACGCCAGCAACGACTGGCTGAATTGCTGCCGGCTCTGGTTCTCCGCCACCATCACCTCGAAGCCGAGCTGTTTCAGCGTATCGCCCATGGTGCGGGCGTCATTGACCGCCTTCTGCAGCTTCGGCACGTTCTTGTAGTCGTTGTTGCCGACCACGAGCGCGACGCGCTTCTCCGCGTGGGCAGGCGCCGTCAGGATTGCAATGACGACAGCCAAACCGCACGCGACAGCCGATCTGAAAGAGAACCCGTCCATCCGATGTCCCTGCTCATTGAGGGGTTCGACGATCGGCGCCATCGGCGCCCGTCCCATGGCCCCTGTGGTAGTCGAAACAGCCATTTCTCCGGTTCAATCCGCAACGGCCCGGATCCGTCGCATCACCGGGGGAGCAACAAGCGGGAGCATGAAAGCCCAGAGCGCGAGGGCAGGACTGACGAAGCTCACGGCGATCGCCAGCACCGAGGCGGCGATCAGGAGAAACGCCGACATCTGGCGCCGCCGTAGATGATCGCCCAGCTCCAGATCGGGCATGATGAACACCATGCGCAGGCCGACCAGCGAGATCAGCAGTGTATGTCCCGCATAGAGCCAGATCGCCGGCGCCAGACTCCCGTAGCGGCCGACAACGATCGTCGAAAACGGCACGCACGTGATCAGCAGGAGGTAGAGCAGCCACCAATTGACATACTCCCGGTCGAGATATTCGGCCCGTGAGCGCACTTCGAGATTAGCCAGCCAGCGCAAGCCCAGTACACCGAAACTCAGGATGTAGGGGAAGAACTTTGGCCAGAGGCCGATCAGCGCCTCGGCCAGTTCACCGCCGTCGCGCGGATGGAAATCCTCCGGCAAGCGCACGTCGAGAACGAGCAGGGTCATGGCGACACTGAAGACGCCATCACTCAAGGTATCAAGCCTCTCTTTCGAAAACATGACGAAGTGGTGTCCTTTTCCGCTGCATCTCTACAAAATCGTTAAGGTTTTGAGGGCCTGCGGCGCCTCCTGCCATTGACTTTGAGCAATTCCCCCCTATGTTTTGCCTCGAAAGGCCGGGATCGAACCACGATTCCCCTGCCCGCCGCTGATCTGCGTAAGATGAAACCCCCAGCTTTTAAGCGCGCCGTTTCGGGGTGAACGCGACAGCCCTCATTTTACCCTCGATTCCCAACGGCGGCGTCGATTAGAGGCTCGATGTCCTTTTCCCATCTCGGTTTGTCCGACAAGGTGCTCGCCGCAGTCACAGCGACCGGCTACACGATCCCCACCCCCATCCAAGAACAGGCCATTCCACATGTCCTGGCCCGCCGCGACGTTCTCGGCATCGCCCAGACCGGCACCGGCAAGACCGCGGCCTTCGTTCTTCCCATGCTCACCTTGCTGGAGAAAGGCCGTGCCCGGGCGCGAATGCCCAGAACCCTGATCCTGGAACCGACCCGCGAACTCGCGGCCCAGGTCAAGGAGAATTTTGACCGTTACGGCGCCGGGCAGAAACTGAACGTCGCCCTGCTGATCGGTGGCGTCTCGTTCGGCGACCAGGATATCAAGCTGACGCGCGGCGTCGATGTCCTGATCGCGACGCCCGGCCGGTTGCTCGACCACACCGAGCGCGGCGGATTGCTGCTGACCGGGGTCGAGCTGCTGGTGATCGACGAAGCCGACCGGATGCTCGACATGGGCTTCATTCCCGACATCGAGCGCATCTGCAAGCTGGTGCCTTTCACGCGGCAGACGCTGTTCTTCACCGCGACGATGCCGCCGGAGATCCGCAGGATCACCGAGGCCTTCCTGCACAATCCGGTCAAGGTCGAGGTCTCCAAGCCCGCGACCGCTGCGGTCACCGTCACCCAGTCACAGGTTCCTTCCGGCCGCGAGGCCCACCAGAAACGCGACGTCCTCCGGCGCCTGCTGCGCGACGCCAAGGACCTGAAGAACGCCATCATCTTCTGCAACCGCAAGCGCGACGTCGCCATTCTCTACAAATCGCTGCAGAAGCACGGCTTCAGCGTCGGCGCCCTGCACGGCGACATGGATCAGCCCGCCCGCATGGCGGCGCTCGACCAGTTCCGCAAGGGCGAATTGCCGCTGCTGGTGGCCTCCGACGTCGCCGCCCGCGGTCTCGACATTCCCGAGGTCAGCCACGTCTTCAATTTCGATGTGCCGCATCATCCCGACGACTACGTCCATCGCATCGGCCGCACCGGGCGCGCCGGGCGCAGCGGCACCGCGATCTCCATCGTCACGTCGCCCGACCAGAAATCGGTCGTAGCGATCGAGAAGCTGATCGGGCAAGCCATTCCCAAGGCCGACGGCGACTTTGCACCATCAGCCGATGCGAGCGATCACGACGAGCCGCGCGAAAAGCGCACGCGGGGCAGGTCCCAGCGGGATCGCAAACCGCGCAGCGAGCGCGAAGCCAAGCCGCGCAGCGAGCGCGAAGCCAAGCCGCGCAGCGAGCGCGAAGCCAAGCCGCGCAGCGAGCGCGAAGACAGGCCGCGCGGCGAGCGCGAAGACAGGCCGCGCAGCGAGCGTGAAGCCAGGCCGCGCAGCGAGCGTGAGGCCAGGCCGCGCAGCGAGCATGAAGCCAGGCCGCGCAACGAGGGCGAAGACAAGTCGGTTAATAGCGGCCGGAAGAACGGCGCGAAGCCGCAAGTCCCGGCGCAGGTGCCCTCCTTCGGCCGAGCCGAACCAAGGCGTGTCGCCCGCGAGGCCGATACTGAGCCGGGTGATCACTCGCACCTGCCGGCATTCCTGTTGCGCCCGGTGCGCGCCTGAGGCCTGATATTCCTCGGCAGAGGACGGCAAGACTATATCGGACGCATTGTGCTGCGGCCGGGCTTGTGCCCGGCAAGTTCAACGCGATCCGCGGGATGTTGGCCCACAGGCCATTGCCTTCGAAAACATCTGACAGCAACACCCCGAGGCTGCTGAGGTCGGTGAACAGATCATTGACCGGGTAGCCACTGATCGCCGCGGGATTCGTTCCGGCGCATAGCAGGTCGATCGTCGATCCGTCGACCTCATCGGCGCATTATGGCGCGTCGGCCTCCTCCGCCTCGCACGGCAGCGAGCCGTTCACAATCTTAGATTGAAGTAACAGAGTGTTCAGCTTGCCCGTAGACTCACGGGACAATCTACCGCTCATTCATGATCGTACGTTAGCTTCGTCTCATTAGTTTAATGATTGCTGCGGGCGAACGGCGCGGTTCGCCATCAGGATACGTTGCCGTGGTCAAGGTCCCTTGACGAACACGAACGCACGATGGCTTTTGCGCAGCTTGCGCTGGGACAGATCAGTTCGCTGCGGCTCAATGCAAACCCCGCGCAACTACGAGATCTGGTACTCTACGCGAAGAGCGCCTCGCCACGTCCAAATCCGAGATCTCGAACCTCCAGCACAGCCTCGAGGCGATGCGGGCCGAAAGCCTGACCGATCCGCTCACGGGGCTCGGAAACCGGAAATATTTCGACCGCATGATCGAAACGGCGGTGCAGACGTCGCTCGCCAACAACGAGCCGCTATCGTTGCTGATGGTCGACATCGATCATTCAAGTCGTTCAACGATTCCTACGGCCATCTCACGGGCGACCAGGTGTTGCGGCTGGTCGGCCAGTCGTTGAAGGAGCTCGTGAAGGGACAGGACATCACCGCGCGCTATGGCGGCGAGGAGTTCGCCGCGCTGCTGCCCAACACCGCGCTGCGCCATGCGCTGTCGGTTGCCGATCAGCTGCGCCGCACGGTCATGGCGAAGGAATTGAAGAAGAAATCCACCGGCGAGCTGCTCGGCCGGGTCACGATTTCGGTCGGGGTCTCATTGCTGCGGCCGATCGACGATACCGATGCGCTGATCGAACGCGCCGATGCCTGCCTCTACGCCGCCAAGCGGTCCGGCCGCAACCGCGTCATCTGCGAGATCGATCCGGAATATGTCGAAGAGCTGCGCAGTCAGGTCGCCTGACGCGATCGCCCCTTCTCCAGTCTCGTTCTCTTCCTGTTTGCCGTCGTCTGCTTTCGCGCCGACGTCGCGCCGTGGATCGTTGCCTTCGCCGCAGATTTGGTTTTCGCCGCGACTCGGGCTTTCGCCTTCGGCCGCTTCTTCAGCGCGGCACGCTGCGCCGCCGCCAGCGCCGCTTTCGCCCAATGGCTGAGCTCCTCCGGATCGTCGAACAGGCGCGCCGGCAACTGCCAGTAGGAGTTGACGGTGACGGTCTTGGCGCGGGTCTGGTACTGGAACGGCTTTGAGCCCTCGGCCTCGAATTGCGGGATGGTCGCCTCGTCGGCGCGAAAGTAGAGGCCCGCGCGAAGCGCGAGCGCGAAATTGGTACCGTCGGCGGAAATGCCGTAGCCTGAAAACATGCGGCGGGTCGTGACGGGTCCGAAGGCCGAAAACAGGTCGATCAGGAAATCGCGGTCCATGGGACGAGCCCCCGAGAGGAGTACGACCGCTTCATATCACTCTGCGTCATTGCGAGCGACTTGTCCGCCGACCTGTCCGCCGAAGCCCAACGGGCGAAGGCGGAAGCTCAATGAGCGGAGGCGGAAGCGAAGCAATCCAGAGCCGCGCGCACGAGTCTGGATTGCTTCGTCGCTGACGGTCCTCGCATGACGGCAGTCTCGACGTGGAGACGCCGGTCTCAGGCCTCGGCCTGCGCCGGCTTCAACTGCACCGACTCGCCGCAGCCGCAGGCACCGGTCTGGTTCGGGTTGTTGAAGATGAACTGCGATTGCATCTTGTCGGCCTTGTAGTCCATCTCGGTCCCGAGCAGGAACAACACCGCCTTCGGATCGACCAGGATCTTCACGCCCTTGTCCTCGACGATCTCGTCGGTCGGCCGGACTTCATGGGCGTATTCGACCGTATAGGACTGCCCGGCGCAGCCGCCGTTCTTGATCCCGACCCGGAGACCCACGATCTCCGAATCCGCGCGCTTGGTCAGCTCCGCAATCCGCTGCGCAGCCGCGTCGGTCAGTTTCATGACCTGCGGACGGGGGCGCTTCGGCTTTGCGGAGGCGGTCGTTGGGCTGGCCTGTGTCATCTCTGTCATGTGGTCAATTCCGGCGGCAAATCAATGCCGCTCATCCCTGGCAAATGAAAACGATCCCGTCAGCACTACGCGTCACTTCATCAGTCACCACATATTCAGCACGAGCCGCGCCTCATCGCTCATCCGGTCCGGCGACCACATCGGCTCCCAGACCAGATTGACGTTGACCACGCCGACACCGGGAACGCTGGCGACCGCGTTCTCGACCATGGTCGGCAACTCGCCGGCGGCCGGACAGTTCGGGGTGGTCAAGGTCATCAGGACGTCGACGCCGCGGTCGTCCTTGATGTCGACCTTGTAGATCAGGCCGAGCTCGTAGATGTCGGCCGGGATTTCGGGATCGAACACCGTCTTCAGCGCCGCCACGATCTCACCGGTCAGCCGCTCGGTTTCGTCAGGCGAGAGCGCCGACCGGGTTTCCATGTTGGTGACTTTGACGTCGGCAGTGTCGGTTACATCAGTCATGCAAACAAATCCCGCGCCTTGATCAACGCCTGCGCCAGATGGTCGACTTCGTCTCGCGTATTGTACATCGCAAACGAGGCGCGACACGTTGCGGTGACGTTGAATCGTTCCAAAAGCGGCATCACGCAGTGGGTGCCGGCGCGCACCGCGATCCCCTGCCGGTCGATCACGGTGGCGACGTCATGGGGATGGGCGCCCTTCATCTCGAACGAGATGATAGGCCCCTTGCCGTCAGCGGTGCCGATCATGCGCAGCGCATTGATCTCGCGCAGGCGCTCCTCGGCATAGGCGAGAAGGCCGTGCTCATGGGCTGCCATGCGCGCCTTGCCGATCGAATTGACGTAGTCGATCGCAGCTCCCAGGCCGATCGCCTGCACGATCGGCGGGGTGCCAGCCTCGAACTTGTGCGGCGGATCGCCATAGCTGACCCAGTCGCGGGCCACCTCGCGGATCATCTCGCCGCCGCCATTATAGGGCCGCATCGCGACCAGATGGTCGTACTTGGCATAGAGCACGCCGATGCCGGTCGGACCGTACAGCTTGTGGCCGGTGAAGGCGTAGAAATCGCAGTCGATGTCCTGCACGTCGACATCGAGGTGTACGGCGCCCTGCGCGCCGTCGACCAGCACCGGAATGCCGCGATCATGCGCGATCTTGACCACGTCCTTGACCGGCACGACGGTGCCGAGCGCGTTCGACATCTGCGTGATCGCAACCAGCCTGGTACGCGACGTCAGCAGCTTTTCGAACTCCTCGATCAGGAAATTGCCCTCGTCATCGACATTGGCCCATTTGATCACGACGCCATGGCGCTCCCTGAGGAAATGCCAGGGCACGATGTTCGAATGGTGCTCCATGATCGAGAGCACGATCTCGTCTCCAGCCTTGATGTTCGGCTCGCCCCATGACGAGGCCACCAGGTTGATCGCCTCGGTGACGTTGCGGGTGAAGATGACCTCTTCGGTGCGCCTTGCATTGATGAAGCCGGCGACCTTGGCGCGGGCGCCCTCATAGGCTTCCGTCGCCGCATTGGCGAGATAATGCAGGCCGCGATGGACGTTGGCGTATTCGGACGTATAGGCCTGCATCATGCGCTCGAGCACCGCCTTGGGTTTCTGCGCCGACGCGGCATTGTCGAGATAGACCAGCGGCTTGCCGTAGATCTGCATCGACAGCGCGGTAAAATCCTCGCGCACGCGCATCACGTCGTAGCTGCCATTGAGGACTGCGGGATGGGAGGTCATGTCCGCGCCTCCAGCCAGCGCTCGGCGGTCGCCATCGCGAGCTCGCGCAAGGCGTCGTCGCCGATCTCCTCGATCGCCTCGCCGACGAAGGCCTGGATCAGCAGCGCCTGCGCCTCCTTCTCCGGCAGGCCACGGGCCCGCAGATAGAACAAGAGGCTATCGTCGAGCGCGCCCGCGGTCGCGCCATGGCCGCAGGTGACGTCGTCGGCAAAAATCTCCAGCTCCGGCTTGTTGTCCGCCTCGGCCTCGTCCGACAGCAGCAGCGCGCGCGTCATCATCTTGCCATCGGTCTTCTGCGCATCGGGGCGCACGATGATACGGCCCTGGAATACCGAGTGACCGCGGTCATCGATCACGGCGCGAAAATTCTCGCGGCTGGTGCAATGCGGCACGGCATGGTCGACGACCAGCGTCGTATCGCCATGCTGCTTGCCCTTGAGCAGATTGACGCCATTGACGGAAAGCTCGCTGCCCTCACCGGCAAATTTGATGAATCCCTGGAAGCGGCTGACCGCGCCGCCACTGGTCATGTTGAACAGACCCACCCTGGACTTGGCGCCAATGGTGAGGATCGCGGACGTGACGTTGAAGGCATCGGCCGCATCGGCCATCAGGCGCACATGCGCCAGCTCCGCCGCCTCGCCGATCGAGGTCACGACGGCGTCATGGGCCTGATAGGCTTCCGCGCCTGCAGCCACGACAAAGTTTTCGACCAGCTTGACGCGCGCACCCCTGCCGATCTTCACATGCGAACGCGTGAAGGTCGATCGCGACGACGCGGTGGCGACATGAATGATGTGGACGGGCTCGGTGAGCGCGACGCCATCGCCGATGGCGACGACGACGCCGTCGGTCACCATCGCGGCGTTGAGCGAGAGCATGGCGTCCGCGACGTCCGTCAGCAGCAGATCGGCCCGCGCTTCGTTGCCGGTATTCTCCAGCACCTCACGCAACGACTGCACAAAAAGCCCGGCGCCGGCCGCCGCGAGGTCGGAGAGCTCCGGCACGAACACGCCATCGACCAGCACCAGCCTGGTCGCATTGTCGATCGTCACCGAGGCCAGCGCCGCCCGCGCGCGGGCGAGCGCGTCCGCGGCAGGCCGATCGGCTAGCGGCAGCACCTCGCGCATCAGCGCGCGGAGATCGGTATATTTCCATTCCTCGATCCGCCGGTGCGGCAGGCCGGCACGTTCGTAAGCGCCAAAGGCCTGCCGGCGCACGTCGAGGACCCTGCCCGTGCCGGGCAACCGGTCGCGGGCCAGCGTGAAGACGTCGCTCAAGCCGCGCTCCGTGTCGGTCTTTGCCAAAACAAGGTTCATTACAAAATCCGCTTCAAATCAGGCCGCGTCCTCGAACTGCGCGTAGCCGCTTTCCTCGAGCTCCAGCGCAAGCTCCTTGCCGCCGCTCTTCACCACGCGGCCCTTCGACATCACATGGACGACGTCGGGGATGATGTAGTTCAACAGCCGCTGATAATGCGTGATCACGACCATGCCACGGACCGGCGAGCGCAACGCGTTGACGCCGTCGGCTGCCAGCCGCAGCGCGTCGATGTCGAGGCCGGAGTCCATCTCGTCGAGGATGCACAGCGCAGGCTCGAACAGCGCCATCTGCAAAATCTCGTTGCGCTTCTTCTCGCCGCCGGAGAACCCGACATTGACGCCGCGCCGGAGCATGTCCTGCGGAATGTTCAGCGACTGCGCGACCACCCGGACCTTCTTCAAAAAGTCCGGCGTCGAGAACTCGTCCTCGCCGCGCGCTTTGCGCTGGGCATTCAGCGCCGTGCGCAGAAAATTCATCGTGGCGACGCCGGGGATTTCGACCGGATACTGGAACGCCAGGAATACGCCTTTCGCGGCGCGCTCGTCCGGCGCCATCTCCAGGAGGTTCTCGCCCTTGAACAGGATCTCGCCATCAGTCACGTCATAGCCCGGCTTGCCGGCGATGACGTGGGACAGCGTCGATTTGCCGGAGCCGTTCGGCCCCATGATCGCGTGCACCTCGCCCGCGTTCACGGTGAGGTCCAGCCCGTGGAGGATCTCGCGGTCATCGACACGGACCTTCAAATTTTTCACTTCAAGCAATGACATTTCGTTTCCGCTTTCTCGCCTTATCCTCAAGAGTTGCCGGGATGACGCTTGATCCGTTGAGGCCGATCGTCCCATCCCAGGGATGAGGCCTATCCAACCGAACCTTCGAGGCTGATCGAGATCAGTTTCTGCGCCTCGACCGCGAACTCCATCGGCAGCTGCTGCAGCACGTCCTTCACGAAACCATTGACAACGAGGCCGACGGCTTCCTCCTGCGAGAGCCCGCGCTGGGTGCAGTAGAACAGCACGTCCTCGGAGATTTTTGAGGTCGTCGCCTCATGCTCGAACGTCGCCGAGGAGTTCTTCGCCTCGATATAGGGCACGGTGTGCGCGCCGCATTTGTCGCCGATCAGGAGCGAATCGCAGGCGGTAAAGTTGCGCGCGCCGGTCGCCTTGCGGTGCGCGGTCACAAGACCGCGATAGGTGTTTTGGGACTTGGCCGCCGCGATGCCCTTGGAGATGATCCGGCTCGTCGTGTTCTTGCCGAGATGGATCATCTTGGTGCCGCTATCGACCTGCTGAAAACCGTTCGAGATCGCGATCGAGTAGAATTCGCCACGCGAATGATCGCCGCGCAAAATGCAGCTCGGATATTTCCAGGTGATGGCAGAGCCAGTCTCGACCTGGGTCCAGGAAATCTTTGAATGATGCCCGCGGCAGTCGCCGCGCTTGGTGACGAAATTGTAGATGCCGCCCTTGCCCTCGGAATTGCCGGGATACCAGTTCTGCACCGTCGAGTATTTGATCTCGGCATCGTCGAGCGCGACGAGCTCGACCACCGCCGCGTGCAGCTGGTTCTCGTCGCGCTGCGGCGCGGTGCAGCCTTCGAGATAGCTCACATAGGAGCCCTTGTCGGCGATGATCAGCGTGCGCTCGAACTGCCCGCTGTTGCGCTCGTTGATGCGGAAATAGGTCATCAGCTCCATTGGGCAGCGCACGCCCGCGGGCACGTAGACAAAGGAGCCGTCGGAGAACACGGCCGAATTCAAGGTGGCGAAGAAATTGTCCGAGGTCGGCACGACCGAGCCGAGATACTTTTTCACCAGTTCGGGATGCTCGCGGATCGCCTCGGAGATCGGCATGAAGATGACGCCGGCCTTCTTCAGCTCTTCCTTGAAGGTGGTCGCTACCGACACCGAATCGTACACCGCATCGACGGCGATCTTGCGCTTGGCCGGATCCGTCTCGCCGGGGCGCGGCTCGACGCCTTCGAGCATCGCGACTTCGCGTAAGGGAATGCCGAGTTTCTCATAGGTCTTGAGAATCTCGGGATCGATCTCGTCGATCGAGGAGAGCTGCTTCTTCGGCTTCGGCGCCGCGTAATAATAGATGTCCTGGTAGTCGATCTTCGGGTAGTCGACGCGCGCCCAGGTCGGCTCCGTCATGGTCAGCCAGCGGCGATACGCCTCCAGCCGCCATTCGAGCATCCAGGCGGGCTCGTTCTTCTTTCCCGAAATGAAGCGGATCGTGTCTTCCGACAGCCCTTTTGGGGCCTTCTCGGATTCGATGACGGTCTCAAATCCGTATCGATACTGATCGACGTCGATCCGGCGCACCCGGTCGACCGTCTCTTGTACGGCTGGCATTCCTTACCTCCGCTCGCGGTTTCAAGGACCGCGGTGGATCAAACTCGAAACACTCTTACGACGCTTTTCGCAAGAAATCACCTGCTTAGAACAATTCAAGCCGTGTTTCGTCGCTATCCCTTAAGTAAGTGCCGTCGGAGCTTTCGCCAAGCCTCCAGGCAGCGATCCACATCGCCATCTGAGGTAGACCAGCCCAGACTGAGGCGCACCGCGCCCTGGGCCTGCTCGGAACTTACGCCCATGGCCTGGAGCACGTGGGAGGGCTGAACCTTGCCCGACGAGCAGGCCGAGCCCGAGGAGACGGCCACGCCCTCGAGGTCGAAACCGATCACGGCGGTCTCGGCCTTGAGACCCGACGCTGTGAACAAAATGGTATTTGGCAACCGCTGCATGTCAACCGAAAACACGGTGACCTCCGGGTCCTCGCACAACCCGGCCTCCAGCCGGTCCCGCAACCCCTCGATTCGCCGCGCGTCGGCCGCCATGGCCGCGATCGCGGCCTTGGCCGCGGCGCCGAACCCGGCAATGCCCGCGACATCCTCGGTTCCTGCCCGCCGCCCGCGCTCCTGGCCGCCGCCGCGCAGCAGCGGCTTCAGGCCGCTCACGCCGTCGGCGGTCACGACCGCGCCGACCCCCTTCGGGCCTCCGACCTTGTGCGCGGACAGGCTGACAAGATCGGCGCCTAGCGTGCCGAGATTGAAGGGGATTTTACCAAATGCCTGAATCGCGTCGACATGCACCAGGCCGCCTGCGTCGTGAACGATCGTGGCGGCCTCCGGCACAGGCTGCACCGCGCCCGTCTCGTTATTGGCGGCCATCAGCGAAACCAGCGCCGGCGGCCCACTCGCCAACATGGCGCGGAGCGCGTTGAGGTCGATCGTGCCGGACCGGCTGGCCGGGACGGTCGCGATCATGTCGTGTGGAAACCGCCCGCCCGCGAGCACGGAGATGTGCTCGATCGCGGACATCAGCAACCGTTTGACCGGCAGCCCGGACCCACTGTGAAGCCCCGGGCTCAGCGCCAGCGCGTTGGCTTCAGTCCCGCCTGAGGTGAACACCACGTTCCGAGGCAGCGCCCCCAGCGCCCCGGCAATCACCGTGCGCGTCTCTTCGACCCGATGCCGGGCCTGCCGCCCCTCGGCATGGACCGAGGACGGGTTGCCGGGCAGATCCCAGGCAGACGCCATCGCCGCCCGCGCCTCGGGGCGAAGCGGAGTCGTCGCGTTCCAGTCGAGATAAGCCCGTTCAATCATTCAGCAATATGACACCATCAACATCGACCGCGCCGCCCTGCTCGGCCGTCGGCCGGCGCACAATTCGCGAGCCGCGCCCCTCAAGTCAAATAGGAAGCTAACGTCTTGAGTGCATTACCAGATGTTCGAAATGCTTGCTTTTTGCCCCTCGCCTCATGTTAGAAGCGGCCTCCATTTCTCCATGCGCGCCCGCCGACGCGCCAGAAGGTGCATGCTCACCGCTTTGATTGCCCCATTTCGTCTGCGGACAGCCGCACGACGCAAGGCACGAGGTCGGTCGATGTGCCGCCAAGGGATTCAAGGGTTCACTGATGCCTGAAGTCATCTTCACCGGCCCCGCGGGCCGCCTGGAAGGCCGCTATCATCCGGCCAAGCAAAAGAACGCGCCGATTGCGATGATCCTGCATCCGCATCCGCAGTTCCACGGCACGATGAATCACCAGATCGTCTACCAGTGCTACTACGCCTTCGCGCATCGCGGCTTCTCGGTGCTGCGTTTCAATTTTCGCGGCGTCGGCCGCAGCCAGGGCTCGTTCGATCACGGCACCGGCGAATTGTCGGATGCAGCCTCCGCACTCGACTGGGCGCAGACCATCAATCCCGAGGCGCGTGCCTGCTGGGTCGCGGGCTTCTCGTTCGGCGCCTGGATCGGCATGCAGCTTCTGATGCGCCGGCCCGAGGTCGAAGGTTTCATCTCGATTGCGCCGCCCGCCAATCTCTATGACTTCTCCTTTCTTGCGCCCTGCCCGTCCTCGGGCCTGATCGTGCATGGCGAGAAGGATGCCGTGGTGCCGCCGAAGGACGTCAACACCCTGGTCGAGAAACTGAAGACGCAGAAGGGTATCGTGATCGACCAGCAGGTGATTCCCGGCGCCAACCATTTCTTCGACGGCAAGCTCGAACCGCTGATGGAGACGATCACCGCCTATCTCGACATGCGGCTCGCCAACGTGCGCTAGCGCATGATCCGGAGAAGTGCGAAGCGGTTTTCCCTCGCGACAATCGCGGAACGCGTTTGCGCGGAGATCATGCGCAAACAATAAAGGGCTTTCATGGGATCGTTCGTCGCATTGCTGCGGGCGGTCAATGTCGGCGGCACCGGCAAGCTGCCGATGAGCGAGCTCAAGGCGATGTGCGAGGAGCTGGGCTTTTTGGCCGCGCGCACCTACATCGCGAGCGGCAACGTGGTCTTTGCGACCCGGAAGTCGGAAGCAGCGATCAAGGCGGCACTTGAAAAGCGACTCGCGGCCTATGCCGGCAAGCCGGTCGGCGTGCTCGTGCGATCGGCGCAGGAGATGGCAGAGGTCGCGGCCGACAACCCGTTCCCGAAACTCGCGCCCAACCGCACCATGGCACTGTTTCTCGATCGTCCGCCGGCGGCCGATACACTGTCGACCATTCGCGGCCATAACGACGAAGAGATCGCTCTCGGACGCCGCGAGATCTACATCCACTATGGCGACGGCATGGCCAAATCCAAGCTCGTCATTCCCGCCGCCAAGCTTGGCACCGCGCGCAACATGAATACGGTCGCGGTGCTCGCCAAGATGGCGGCGGAGCTTTAAGCGGCAACTTTTAGCAGATGCGCATCGTAGCGTTTCAGGAACGCGCGCAGCAACTGCGGATAGTCAGCTCCCACCGCCACCTGCACGCTCGGCCGCCGCGCGAGTTCCGCCCGCCAGCCCCGCACCTTCGGCGTGTCCTTGAAGATGCCGAGATCGGCCAATTCGTCGAACACGTCAAAGTACCTGAAGATCGGCGCGAACACCGCATCCACGAGGCTGAACCGGTCACCCGCAAAGAACGGCCCCTCGCCCAGCGCCCTCTCGACGCGTGCGAATTTGGTCGCGACCGCCTGGCGCTTGCTCTCGAACGTCGTGGGGTCGGTGGTGGTCTCCAGCCCCCAGAGGTCGCTGAGGAGAGCGGAGCCGAATTCCATCCAGGCCCGATGCTCGGCGCGAACAAGGGGATCGCCGGGATGCAGCTTGGGGCCTGCTTGCGTCTCCTCGATGTACTCGCAGATCACATTGCTCTCGAACAGCGCGACCTCACCCCTCGCGGTCGCGACGACGAGCACCGGCACCTTGCCGAGCGGCGAGATTTTGAGAAACCAGTCCGGCTTGTTCGCAAGGTCAATATCAACGCGTTCGAAGGGCACGTTCTTCTCGGCGAGCGCGATGACCGCGCGCTGCACATAGGGACAAAGCTTGTGGCTGATCAGTTTCAGGGGAGCTGCCATGGCCGGCCTCGCAGGTTCATGCATTTGCATCGAGCTTGATGCAGTTGCATGAAGCTGTCAAGATGGATGCACCTGCATCCACCTCACGGCCTTGCGATCAGCCCGCCCGTCATCGGCATCGGCACACCCGTGGTCGCCGGATAGCTCAGTGGCAGGCCCTTGAGCCCGCGCGCGGCCAGGAAGCCGAAGGCCTGCGCCTCGATCGCATCCCCTGACCAGCCGAGCGCGTCGGCAGCTTCCACCACCGAAGGCGCCAGTTGTTCGCGCAGCATGCGCATCATGGTGAGATTGCGCGCGCCGCCGCCGCAGATGATCCAGCTGTTCGGCACCTTTGGCAGAAGCGGCACGATGCGCGCCATCGCTGCGGCCGTGAACGCAGTCAAGGTCGCCGCGCCGTTCGCGGGCGCGACGGCGCCGAGCTTCAGCCTGGCAAAATCGTTGCGGTCGAGCGATTTCGGCGGCGGCAACGCGAAGAACGGCAGTTCCAGCGCGCGCGTCACCCAGGCCTCGTCGACCGTGCCCTGCGCGGCCATGCGGCCCTCGCAGTCAAAACTCTGGCCCGTGCTCTGGAACATGAAGTCGTCGAGCAGTGCGTTGCCGGGACCGGTATCGCAGGCGATCAGCGTGTGCTGGCCGTCGATATAGGTGATGTTGGAGACGCCGCCGATATTGGCGACGACGATCGCCCCTTCCCGCGACAGCGATTGCGCCAGCGCACGATGATAGACCGGGACAAAGGGCGCACCCTGCCCGCCGGCGGCGACGTCGGCGGCACGGAAATCGTGCACCACGGGAATATGAATGGCCTTGGCCAGCGCCGCCGCATCGCCGATCTGCACCGTCAGCCGCTTCTCGGGCCGGTGCAGCACGGTCTGGCCGTGGAAGCCGACGACGTCGATCTCCTGGTTCACGAGCCGGTTCTGCGCAGTGAACGCGGCAACAGCTTCGGCATGAGCCACGGTGACCGCGCGCTCGGCCTCGCGCAGCACGCCCGGCCGCTCGTCGCGGTTGGCGAGATGGACGGCTTCGGTCAGCGCCTGGCGCAGCAGGCTGCGTTCGCCGTCGGTGTAGGGCCGGTAGCTGGTCGGACCCAGCGCCTTGATCCGCCGCCCGTCGGTTTCGATCAAGGCGACGTCGACCCCGTCGAGCGAGGTGCCGCTCATCAGACCGAGTGCCGTCAACATCATGGCGTCAGGCCTTCGCGGATTGCGCCGTCCTTGTTTATCCAGCTTGTGCCAAACGGACACATCTTATAATGCCACAACCAGCCGACGGCGGCACCCCTGAGATCAGGGGTTCCGCGATTTGTTGCAAATACCGTAAAACACCGATGATCGAAACCGCTGAAAAATGACCGCCTTTAAATCAGACTTTCTGAACATTTTGCAGGAACGCGGTTTCATTCACCAATGTTCCGACTTCGAAGGCCTGGATGCGCTGGCGGCGAAGGGCGAAGCCACCGCCTATGTCGGCTATGACTGCACCGCGCCGTCGCTGCATATCGGCAATTTCATCACCATGATGATGCTGTACTGGCTGCAGCGGAGCGGCAACAAGCCGATCACGCTGATGGGCGGCGGCACCACCATGGTCGGCGACCCCTCGGGCAAGGACGAGACCCGCGCGATCCGCACCATCGCGGAGATCGAGGCCAACAAGCAGAGCATCCGCGGCGTGTTCGCAAAAGTGCTGCACTATGGCGACGGCGCCAGCGACGCCATCATGCTCGATAATGCCGAGTGGCTGACCAAGCTCAACTGGATCGAGATGCTGCGCGACATCGGCCGGCATTTTTCGGTCAATCGCATGCTGACGATGGACTCGGTGCGGCTCAGGCTCGAGCGCGAGCAGGAGATGAGCTTCATCGAGTTCAACTACATGGTCTGCCAGGCCTATGACTTCGTCGAGCTGTCGCGGCGTGCCGGCTGCCGACTGCAGATGGGCGGTTCGGACCAGTGGGGCAACATCGTCAACGGCGTCGATCTTGGCCGTCGCATGGGCACGCCGCAATTGTTCGCGCTGACGACGCCGCTCTTGACCACCGCCTCCGGCGACAAGATGGGCAAGACTGCCAAGGGCGCGGTCTGGCTCAATGCCGACCAGTTCTCGCCTTACGATTTCTGGCAATATTGGCGGAACACCGAGGACGCCGACGTCGCAAAGTTCCTGAAACTGTTCACGATCCTGCCGATGAGCGAGATCGAGAAGCTGGCGGCGCTGCGGGGCGCAGAGATCAACGAAGCCAAGAAGGCGCTGGCGACGGAGGCAACCGCGCTCCTGCACGGCCGCGCCGAGGCGGAGAAAGCAGCAGAAACTGCACGCACCACGTTCGAACAGGGCGCGATCGCGGAAAATCTTCCGACCGTGGAAATTTCAAAGCATGAACTCGAGGCAGGCATTGGCGTGCTGACCGCCTTCGTCAAGGCGGACCTCGTCGCCTCCAACGGCGAGGCGCGGCGCCAGATCAAGGGCGGCGGACTGCGCGTCAACGACGTGCCGGTGACGGACGAGAAGATGATGCTGACGATGGCCGGCCTCACGGAAGAAGGTGTCATCAAGCTCTCGCTCGGCAGGAAACGCCACGTCCTCGTCAAGCCCGCATAGGCGCATTCGCCATTTGCGCCTTGTCAGGGCGTGCGGAAACGCGCTCCCCTGCGGACGATGGATCAAAAGAGCCTTCTGGAGGACAGCCTGACAGCGCCGGCCAAGCCGGCGCGCGTGGCGCTGTCGGTGCTGGCGCTGTGCTTCGTCCTGGCGGTGCTCGGCCGCGGCTTCATCGAAAGTTTCACTGTCTTCCTGAAACCGATTTCGCAAGATTTTGGCTGGGACCGTGCCCAGGTGGTCTCGGTCTATTCGCTGGCGCTGCTTGCCGGTGGATTGTCGTCGCCGCTGATCGGACAGCTGTTCGATCGCGCAGGTCCGCGCGCGACCTACACGCTCGGTCTTACCCTGCTCGGCGCCGCCTTCCTGATCGCGGCCTACGCGCAAAACCTGTGGCAGTTCCAGCTTGCGCTCGGGCTTGCCGTGGGCATCGGCGCTGCGCTGATCGGCAATGTGCCGAGCTCGATCCTGCTCGGCCGCTGGTTCGGCGCAAAACTGCCGACCGCAATGGCCGTGGTCTATGCCGCGGCCGGTGGCGGCGTTTTGGTGCTGTTGCCGGCCTCGCAGATCCTGATCGACCATCTCGGCTGGCGCGACACCTATCAGTTGTTCGGCGCTACCGCGCTGGTCCTGCTCGCGCCGCTCCTGCTCCTGCCCTGGCGATTGTTTTCCGCGGGCTCGCCGCAGGTCGTCCGCCACGCCGCCGCGGAGCTCGCGGATGAGGGTTGGACGCTGGCGCGCGCGATGCGCCATCACGCCTTCTGGGCACTGTTTGCGACCTTCTTCTTCACCGCGGTCGGCATGTATGCGATCGCGCCGCAGATCGTCGCTTATCTGATCGACGCCGGGTTTGCGCCGCTGGAGGCCGCCACCGCCTGGGGTTTTTCCGGCGTGGTGCTGCTGTTCGGGATGCTCGGCGTGTCCTCGCTCGACGGCCTGATCGGCCGGAGGCCGTCGGTCCTGTTCAGCTACGCGGTCTCGATCGCCGGCATCCTCCAGCTTTGGCTGCTGCAGCGTTATCCGAATATCTTTCTGCTGACCGGGTTTGTCGTCTGCTTCGGCAGCATGATCGGCTCGCGCGGTCCGCTGCTGTCCGCAACCGCGATGAAGATTTTTCGCGGCAAGCGCGTCGGCACCATCTACGGCACGATCCTGATCGGCAGCGGGCTGGGCTCGGCCTGCGGCTCCTGGAGCGGCGGCCTGATCCACGATCTCAGCCGCAGCTATGATCCGGTGATCGCGTTCTCGCTGGTTGCCGTCGTGCTCGGAATGATCCCGTTCCTGGTGGTCCCGGCGCTGCGGCGCTAAACGGTGTAAAGCGCGATCGCCCCCACCTCAAGCCTCCCGCATGCGGAGGAGGGACCGCAATGTCGCTGCGGCGTCAGTTGCCATTGTTGTTCGGCTGCGGGAAGTCGACCGAGTTGTACTGTTTGCCGGTTGGGAACTCCATGATCTTGCGCAGGACCCCAGGCATGATCGCCGAGAGCGGATTGATTTGGACGTCAGGCGCTTTTGGCGTGCCGACGACCCGAAAGGTCACCCCGATCACGCCTTCATTGCTGCCGCCGCCCAGAAACAGGCCGAACAGCGGAATCTGCGCCGGCAGGTTGTTGAGCCCGTAGGCCGGGATGAAGGTGCCGCTCATCTGCACCTGGTTGGCCGGATAATCGATGTACCCCCCGATGGTCCCACCGATGATCGGTCCCTTCAACACAGCCTCGGATACGGTGAGCCTGCCGCTCTGTGAAACAAAGTCCGCATGCGCCCGCGAGAAGCTAACGCCGTTCTGGCTGCTCCCGGAGCCGGCAACCTGCCGGTCGATCGCGGCCTCGCCCTTGACAGCGAAATCGCGGACCTCCATCGAGCCCTCGCGCGCGCCGGAATCGGATGATGGCGGATCCATCACCAGTTCAAGCTGGCCGCCGATCACCTTGCCGTAGATGTCGGCAAACTTGAGGAACGCGCCGGCATCCTTGGTCTCGAGCAGGACCACCTCGCGCCCCTGCCAGCGACCGCGCAGATCCGCAACCGTCGGCGTATCGCGCCCGATCCTGCCCAGATCCGCTGACAGCGGCGTCGTGTCGCGCCCGATCTTGCCGGTGAGGGCAAAACTTCGGAACGCGCCATTGCGCCGCGAGAACTTGGTGTCGACGCTGCGCAGCGCCTCGCCGTTGGCGCCCAGGACCGCGCCGAATTTGACGTCGACGTCGACGTCGGCGCTCTTCATCTTGCTCTTGCTGTCGGCGTCCTTCGAATTGCCCGACTTCACGGAATTGAGAAAACCGCGGCCATCGAACACGTCGCCGCGCATCGTCACCTTCAGCACGCCGTCCGGACCGCGCTCGGCCTTGAGCTGTGTCTTGTCGCCATCGGACGGCGAGTAGACCGGGAAATTCGCATTGATCAGGTCGCCGTTCTGGTCGACCTCGAGAGAGCCCTTGATCGATGTGCCGCCGCCCTCGATCACGATGTCCTCGAACCTCGTCGACTGCGCCTTCGCGACCACGTTGAAGGTCGCGCGGCTCGTCTTGCCGGGCAGCTTGACCCAGCCGGGCAGGACGTTGTCGAGCTTCAGCGCGGTGAGGTCGGCGTCGACGCCGACGCGGCTGTCGTGATCGCCACTCGCGATCTTGCCGTTGAGCTTGATTGGAACGTTGCCGGTGGCGGCGGCCCCGAGATCGAGCCCAAGGCGCGCGCGGCTCGCATCGTCGAGCGTCGCCACGAGCTTGATATCCGCATCGCCGTCAGCCGGCTTGCGATAATCCAGCGTAGCCGGCTGCCCGTTGATCTTGACGTCGCCCTTGACCTGGTAGCCCTGGTTGCTCGCCACGACCTTCAGCGAACTGGCCTCGAGCTTCTGGTTCATGACCAGCTTGTCGGCCGAGAATCCGGAGAGATCCGCCGTCACATTGTAGGTCGTGTCGGCCTTGCTCAGTTCGCCCCTGAGCGGCATTGCCATGTTGACGATCGCCGACAGCTTTCCGTTGCTGGTGGCGGGGTCAATCGGCGTCGCCGAGAGGTCGCTGAGGCGATCGGAGGCCATGATCTCGGCCGCAGCCGGCACCGGCCCGTCGACCCTGACCTTGACCCGGGCCTGCATCGGCTTTGGCGCCATGTCCGGCACCTCGAAGAGGAAATCCGAAAGCGTGAGCTTGCGGCCGCCGGGCGTGTCGGCAATCCCCTGCCCGATCGTCACGAGCGCGGCGCGGCCGGTGATGTGCACCTTCAGATCGGCATCGCGCACCGGCGGCAGCCCGTCCACCGGATGCACCACAACGCCGTTGGCGACGATGTTGACCTCGAGCCCGTCGTCGGGAATCGGCGGTCCCCTGCGCGGCAGATTCTTGACCGGCGAATTGACCGCGACATCAACGCGCTGCACCGAGCCGCGCTCGATCCGCTCAATGATCCATTCACGAACCTCCGGCACGATCAGCGCGGGCCAGACCCGCTTCAGCGCGGTCGCCGACATCGGCGTCCCGGCGAAGCCGAGTTTCAAGCGCGGCTCGCCCGAATAGTCGATGCTGCCGGTGCCGGCGACGCCGATCTCGCCATTGGAGAAATCGGCCTGCGTCAGCAGCACGCGCTTGCCGACGGTGTCGAAGCGAAAGCCGACGGCGATGCGGTTGAAGATCAGTGGCGGCTCGTCATTGACGCCACCCAACAGGACGGTGCCGCCGGAAAAGCCGAGCTGCCAATCCTGGATATTGTCATTGGGCGGCTCAAGATGCGCGAGCAGCGTGATCCGGTTCGCGCCCGACACGACCTTGAAAGGCGCGACCAGCACGCGTCGGCTTGCATCCCATTCCAGGCTCATCTCCGCCTGGTCGATCGCCATCGGATAGTCCGGCGTGTCGGTGTCGATGATGGTTCCACCCCCCATCGTCAGCTTGCCGTGCAGATAGGTCGGCAGCCCGTCACGGCTGATCTCGGCCTTCACCTCGCCCGACAACGGCAGGTCGGCGTTGTAGGTCATGTCCTTCAGCCGCAGCGCCAGCAGGATGTTGGAGGTCCTGAGCTTGTCGGCACGAATGTCGACGGTGCGCACGCCATTTTCCGGCGGCCCGACCAGGACACGCAGCGACCAGGCGCGCTTTCCTTCCTCGCCGACGGAGAGCGCTACGCCACCGCCGCTCGGACGGCGCAGGCTGAGGCTGATATTGTCGAATGTCCATTTGTTGCCGCGCTGCTGATCGTCGACCACCAGCACACCGTTCTTCAGCCCGATCTCGTTGAGGTTCTGGCCGTCGAGACCCGTGAGGCTCAGGCTGTCGAGCCAGTCCAGACCGGCCAAAAGCCCGCTCGTCGCGATGTTGGGAGTGGCTGTCGCAGGACCCGGCCGGGGCGCGGATTGCGCGACACCGCCGGGGTCACTGCCCGGTGCCGGCGGCAACCCGGGCCGCAGTTTCCTGGTCACGCCGGTGGCAAGCGGTTTTGTGGTGTCGCCGGTCGAGACCGTCACATTTCCATCTGACGTGATGCGGATGGCGAGCACCGCATCAACCAGGTTGAGGCTTTCGGCACGAAGCCGTCCCGTCAGCAATGCACTGCCGGACAGCCGGACTTCGGCCTTGGGCGCGCTCGCGACGATGGCGTGGTCCTGGTCACGAACGATGATGTCCCGGATGCGGACCGCGACACGGATCCGTCCCGCACGCTCGATCTGCGTGCCGCCGACCTCGACGGTGTTGCCATGGCCGATATTGTCCTCGATCGCGGCGGCAAGCCATGGCGTGACGAGGTCGAGATTGATCGGCCCGGCCCCAAGCCGCCACCACAGCGCGCCGAAGGAGGTTGTGAAGATGACCAGCATCGCCGCGAGCACGATCGCTAGCCGCTTGACCCAGCGCTCACTGGCGACCCAGCGCCGCAGCGCGGAGAGCCCGTCACCAAGCCGACCCAGGCCGGGAGTCGACCCCGACAGCAGCCGACGCGCGCGATGGCCGGCGGCATCGTCCTGGTCCGCGGTCCACTCGACCTGTTCCCACGCACGGGTCTGCCCGTCGGCGCGGGAGTCCGATCCGGGAGAATCCAGGGTTTGTGAGTCCGAGCCTTGGGCCGACCTGTTTGTTGCCATTGCCTCTCGGTGCCGGCGCTCGTTGGTAGGCTGGCCGCTTGCGCCAAGACGCCCGTCGACAGGTAGCGGGCGTTCCAGTGCAGGCATTACTGCCAATCCTTAGGTTATCCCGTAAGCCCATTCTCCGCCGGAGGCCGTCGGTTCAACGGCCGAACAGGCGGTGCGTCGAAAACACTCTAAACATACTCCGAGGCCATCGCTCTTGCCCAGCCACCGAATTGATTCCAGCCTGCCGACAAGTCTTTCAATACCGCAATGATTGATCCAGCGAAAGCGACGAAAGGAAGGCGTATGTCCAAGAAATCTCGCAAGAATTCATCAAAGCTCGGAGACCGCGGACAGCGCGCGGCCAGATTGTCGCAGTCCAAGGCGGCAAAACCCGTAAAGCGCCGGAAGACCGCCAGCGCCAAGGCCACAGCCTCCGCGCGCAAGACCTCCGCAAAGCAGACCAAGTCCGCACCCGCCGTCCGCGCCGCCAATGCCCCGGTGAAGGCCGCATCGTCCCACGCCGCAGTGCTTGCCGAAGGCACCATCGCGCCCTCGTTCACCTTGCCGCGCGACGGCGGCAGTTCGGTTTCGTTGCAGGATTTTTCGGGCAAGAAACTCGTGCTCTTCTTCTATCCCCGGGCCAATACCCCCGGCTGCACCAAGGAGGCGATCGACTTCACCCGGCTCGCAGGCGCCTTCGCCGACATCGGAACCACGATCCTCGGAATCTCAGCCGATTCGCTCAAGGCGCAGGAGTCATTTCGCGACAAACACAAGCTTGCGGTTCCTCTGATCTCGGATGAACGGCATGAGATGCTCGAAGCCTATGGCGCGTGGGGCGAAAAGTCGATGTACGGCAAAACGTTCCTCGGCATCATCAGGACCACGGTTCTGATCGACGGTGAGGGGCGCATCGCCAAGGTGTGGCGAAATGTCCGGGTCGACGGCCATGCCGAAGAAGTACTGGCTTTGGCGCGAACGCTCTGAATCGAGGGGGTGCATTGGCGAAAAATTAACCATCGCCGTTTCAAATCGCTCTCGCAATTTTGGCCGCAAGGAACCTCACTCCGAACCGGCGCGGGAGTGCCGATGTCGCATCGTTCCGGTCACTACACAGAATATCCGCACCACGGCGCCTACAATCACGGCCGTCCGCTCCAGCGGAGCGCTGCAACTGCTGCCGTCATTCCGATGCAGTTGCCGGTGGCGTCGGCGTCCGACGACTATACCCTCGTCCATGCCGGCAAACAGGTTCGGATCGGACCCGTGCTGTTCTGGATCGCGGTCGGCACGGTCACGCTGCTCGGCCTGTGGTCGGCAGCCACCGCCACCTATTTCGCGTTCCGCGACGACGTGCTGACGCGCCTGATCGCGCGTCAGGCCGACATGCAATACGCCTACGAGGACCGAATCGCCGAACTGCGGGCCAAGGTCGACCGCACCACCAGCCGCCAATTGCTCGACCAGGAACAATTCGACCAGAAGCTCGAGCAGATCATGCGCCGGCAATCGGCGCTCGAGCAGCGCGCCACCGCTCTCGGCTCGATCCCTGATGTCACCGGCTCGATCCGGCCGCCCGCGCGCGGCATGGCTGCGTCGGAGACGAGCCCGGCGATCCCAAAACCCTCCCCGATCAGCGACACCGTGATCTTCGTCGCGCCGCCGGCGCGCGAGGCGCGGCTGGAATCGCGCGCGCCGGTCCTGTCGGCGCCGCCGGCCAGCCAATTCGCCAAGGTGCAGGGTTTTGACAACGTTCTCGTCCGCCTGCAGACCTCGCTCGATCACGTCGAGCGCCGGCAGATCGCGGCGCTGGGCACGGTCGAGGACGGGGTGGAAACGCGGGTGCGGCGCATGCGCGGTGTCATCACCGATCTCGGCCTCGACATGGCGCAGTTGGAGGCCGCAACGCCGCGCGCGGGCGTCGGCGGACCCTTTGTCCCGGTCAAGCTGACCGCCGATGCCGGCCCTTTCGAGCGGCAGTTGTATCGCATCAATCTCGCACGCAGCCAGATGGACCGGTTGAACAGGACCCTGGCGCTGGTACCCTATCGCAAGCCGGTGATCGGCGAGGTCGAGTTCACCTCGGGCTTCGGCGTGCGCAGCGATCCATTCCTGGGCCGGCCCGCGATGCATACCGGCCTCGATTTCCGCGCCTCCATGGGCGATCCGGTGCGCGCCACCGCCAACGGCAAGGTGGTTTCGGCGGGATGGAGCGGCGGCTATGGGCGCATGGTCGAGGTCGATCATGGCAACGGCCTGTCGACCCGCTACGGCCATCTCTCCGAAATCCATGTCAAGATCGGCGACCAGATCAAGATCGGACAGGTGCTCGGCGCGGTCGGCTCGACCGGCCGCTCGACCGGCCCGCATCTGCACTATGAGACGCGAATCGACGGCGAAGCGGTCGATCCGCAGAAGTTCTTGCGCGCCGGCGTCCGCCTGAGCGCGGGGTAGCTGGTACCTCGTCATTCCGGGGCGATGCGAAGCATCGAACTATGGTGCGCGATTGCGCACCTGAGAATCTCGAGATTCCGGGTCTGGTCCTTCGGGCCAGCCTGGAATGACGATGCAAAAACACGCCAGCTTTCCTCAATGCCCCAGCTGGTGGCCGACCTCGCCGGTCAGCACCTCGCCGAACAGATGCCAGGCCTGGCCGTCGAACTGCATCAGCTGCATCTGCTCGATCGGAAAGAAGTCATCCGGCGAGGTGTTGACCTTGATGCCCGGCAGCATCACGTCGCTTGAAAAATTCTTCAGGCTGGCCGCCTGCCGCATCACGTTCTCGCGCGTCAGATCGTCGCCGCACTGTTTGAGCACCTGAACCATGGTCTGCGCCGCGGCGTAGCCATAGACCGCGTTCAGGTCGATCTGGTCCCCGCTCGGGTAATATCTGTCCATGAAGGTCCGCCACGCCTTGATGCCGGGGTCGTCCTTCCAGGAAGGATCGGTCGGATCCTTCAGATAATGCGACGAGATGATGTCCTTCGCGTATTGCAGTCCCGCCGGCCTCAACACGCCGGCGACCGAGGCCGAGACATTGGCCAGGAAGAAGCGCGGCTTCCAGCCCAGTTCGCCGACCTTGCGGATCGCCTGCGCCGACCCTTTTGGCGCAGCCCAGGAGAAGAAGGTGTCGGCGCCGGAATCGCGCAAGGACACGATCTGTGAATCGATCGAGGGGTCGCTGACCTCGTAGGACTTGTCGGCAATGATCATGTTGGCACGCTCGCCGAGCCCGTCACGCAGTCCCTTCACCTGGTCCTTGCCGGCGTCGTCATTCTGCCAGAACACGGCGATCTTGGCGTCCGGGAAGTGCTCCAGGATGTATCTTGCGTAGATGCGCCCTTCGCTCTGGTAGTTGGGCTGCCACCCCATGGTCCATGGAAAGTTTTTCGGGTCGCCCCATTTGGTGGCGCCGGAGGCGACGAAGAGCTGCGGCACCTTCTTGGCGTTCATGTACTTCTGGATCGCCGAATTGGAGGGCGTGCCGAGCGGCTGGAAGATCAAGAGCACCTCGTCATCCTCGACGAGCTTGCGCGCCTGCTCGATCGCCTTCGGCGGACTGTAGGCGTCGTCATAGGAGATGAACCTGATCTGGCGGCCGTTGATGCCGCCCTCGGCGTTGATCTTGTCGAAATAGGCCGCTTCGGTCTTGCCGATCACGGCATAGGACGAGGCCGGCCCGCTATAGGGCATGATGTTGCCTATTCTGACCTCGGTGCCGCTGGCGCCGGGGTCGTATTTCGGCTCGGCGTGAACGGCGGCCAAGCCTGCAACGGCGGCGATCGCGACAACCCGAAGCAAGCCCGCAAAACCGGTCGGCATGGCTTCCTCCTGCTCGTTTGTTTTGCAGCAACTGTTGCAAGGTTGAGCCGGCCCGGCAAGCCTTTCGCCCAATACCGCAGCGCGAAACGGCATTGTTGGCCGACGGCATTTGTGATTGATGGAACCGAAATTCCACGCAGGAAAACGAGAGAGCCGCTGATCATGACAGCCCCCGATGTCCATTTGGTGAACCACCCGCTGGTCCAGCACAAGCTGTCGCTGATGCGCGAGAAGGATCGTTCGACCAAGGGTTTTCGCGAGCTTCTCAACGAGATCGGGATGCTGCTCTGCTATGAGATCACGCGCGACCTGCCGTTGGAGATGGTCGAGATCGAGACCCCGCTGTCGCCGATGCAGGCGCCCAAGATCGCGGGCAAGAAGCTGACCTTTGCGCCGGTCCTGCGCGCCGGCGTCGGCTTCCTCGACGGCATGCTGGCGCTGGTGCCGTCGGCGCGGGTCGCCCATGTCGGGCTCTACCGCAATCCGGAGACGCTGGAGGCGGTCGAGTACTACTTCAAGGCGCCGCAGGACCTCACCGACCGCACGACCATCCTGATGGACCCGATGCTGGCGACCGGCAATTCCGCCGTCGCCGCGGCGAGCCTGTTGAAGGCGCGCGGCGGGCGCGACATCCGCTTCGTGTGCCTGCTCGCTGCGCCCGAAGGAATAGCGCGGTTTCAGGCCAGGCATCCGGACATCCCGATCTGGACCGCCGCGATCGACGAACGGCTGAATGACCATGGCTATATCGTGCCCGGCCTTGGTGATGCCGGAGACAGGATGTACGGGACGAAGTGATTTTGAGGATTTCGGCAGCCGTGGCTGAAGAGCGGGCGGCTGCCCTGGACGAGACCGCCTTGCAAAAGCACGCTTTGCCACCGAACGTCCGCATTGGACCGCGACATCCCAGGCTCGGCGCATTCGGCTTTCGCGCGGGCGAATGGCTTGCGACCGCCCTGTTCGCGCGCGCCGGCTTTCATCGCCTCGGTTCGGGCTTTGCCAGGAAGCGCCTGGCGCAGGCCAGGGCGAAGCTCGCGCGCGGCGAAACCATCTATCTTGCCGGCCTCGGACCGCCGGGGACGCATAATTCCGGTGTCGCGCTGGTCGAGGTGTCGCAGGAGCACGGGCCGCGGCTGGTCCTCAACAACGAGGAGGAGCGCTTCTCCGGCAACAAGCATACCACGGAATATCCGCGCGCCTCCGTTGACGCGATGGTGGCCGCGCTCAAGGCGATCGGGCGCGACGCCGGCGACATCTTCGCCTGGCTCACCACGTGGGACTATCCGGCGCTCGCCGGCACGCTGGCCCGCTCGCTGCTCGAAGAGGCGCCGCAGAGCTTTCGGCTCGCGCGCTGCACCGAGGCGGCCGGTTTCGACGGCCGCCGGCTCGACCAGATGACACGCACGCCAAAAATCCTAGGCCGCCAGCTCGGCCTCAAGACGCGGGTGCCGCTGATCACGATGCCGCATCACGACAATCACGCCTGGTTCTCCTATGCGGCCTCACCCTTCGCCGACGATGGCGAAGCGGTCGCCATCGCCGTGCTCGACGGCACCGGCGACCACGGATCGATCTCGCTCTACGTCGTTCGCGATGGCGGATTGCGACAGATCTACTGCAACGACAGCATGTTCGACTCGCTCGGCGCGTTCTACAGCGTGATCTCCTCGACCCAGGGCGGCTGGACCTGGCTGTCGTCAGAAGGCCGCTACATGGGCGCGGCCGCCTGGGGCGACATGGACCGCGCCAGCAATCCCTATTACGGACGGCTGAAGGAGGTGCTGCAGTTCAGCGCGGGCCGCGAGATCCGCCTCAACCGCACCATGGCCAACTGGTACTCTGACCCGTTCGAGCATCCCTACAAGCAGCCGCTGATCGACATTTTGGGCGAACCGCTAAAACCGTCGCAGCTCTGGAATCCCGACGCCGTCTTGCGGGTCGAGGACATCCAGCATCGGCCGGACACCAAGGATCGCCTCGACAGGGCCGCCGCGACGCAGATGGTGTTCGAGGACGCGATGATCCATGTCGTCGACCGCCTGCTCCGCGCCACCGGCGCCCACCGGCTGGTGCTGACCGGCGGCGTTGCGCTGAACGCGGTCGGCAACATGCGGCTTCTGGAACATTTCGACGAAGCGTGGTTCTCCGAGTACCAGAAGCGCAAGGCCCGCCTGCATCTGTGGGTACCGCCGGTGCCCGGCGATGCCGGTGTCACCATTGGCGCGGCCTGGCTGTTTGCACATCTGGCGGGCGCCCCGCGCGGCGCGCCGATGCGCCACGCCTTCTATTGCGGCCTGCCACCCCTGCGGGAGGAGATCGAAGCGGCACTCCGCACCGACGACATCGCGTCGAAGCTGATCGGAGAGGTCTCGACGCCTGAGGGTCGCGATGGAATCGCCGACCTGATGGCCTTCACGGTGGCCGATGGTGGTGTCATCGCGCTCTTTCAAGGCGCCGCGGAGACCGGGCCGCGCGCGCTCGGCCATCGCTCGATCCTCGGCAGCCCCTGCGACCCCGGCGTGCGCGAGCTGCTCAATGCACGGGTCAAATACCGCGAGGCAGTCCGGCCTTTGGCGCCGATGGCGACACTCGAGGCCGCGCAAGACCATTTCGAGCTGCTCGAAGGCGCCTCCGACGACAACTATAACGCCTATAACTACATGGTGCTGACCGCGCGCGCGAAGCCGCACGCGCGCGACAAGATTCCGGCAGTCATTCACGCCGATGGCACCGGGCGGATCCAGATCGTCCGCGAAAACGACGATCCCCTCACCTATGCATATCTGAAAGCGCTCGGTCGCCGCATCGGCGTCGAGATGAGCGTCAACACCTCCTTCAATGTCGCGGGCCCCATCGCCCAGACGCCGCAGCAGGCGGTCGACACCCTCTGCCGCTCCAAGGGGCTGGATGCCGTGTTCATGGTCGCAGGCGACGGCACGGTCACCGCGGCCTGGCACGGCGGCGAGCGCGACAGCGGCCGGTTTCGCGACTGGTACGTGCGCTGGAAGGCGACGCGCTGAGAGCATGATCCGGACCCGAAGGGCGAAAAGATCATGCTCCAAGAATGAGCCTTCAGCGCGCAAGCCTGAGCACGCGTCCATCCATCACGAGCAGCGCGCTGCCGATCACGAGCGCACCAAGAATCTCCCGCGCAGAGATGGTTTCGCCGAGCACCACCCCGCCAAGCAGGATCGCGGTCAGGGGAACCAGCAGCGTGACCAGCATCACGTTGGTGGCGCCCGAGCGGCGCAGGATCTGGAAGAACACGATATAGGCGAGCGCGGTCGACAGCACCGCAAGACCGATCACCGCGAGCCAGGTCGTCGGGCCGGGCAGCGCCAACCGCCAGGGTCGATCGACGATACCTGCGATCACCGCCATCATGACGCTGGAGGCGGTGAGCTGGAATGTCGCCGTCGCGAGCGGCGGCGACTTGGCCAGATGGCGCCGTGCCAGCAGCGCCGCCACGCCATAGCTCAGGGCCGCCGCGAGACACAGCGCAATGCCCGTCCCCTGGCCGGCGAGATCGAGATCAAGACCGCCGCGCAGGATAGTGACGCCAATCAATCCGATGGTGACGCCGGCCACACGCTGCGGCGAGAGCCTTTCCTCGCCGCTCACTGCCATGACGATCACGGTGAACAAAGGGGTCGTCGCATTCAGGATCGAGGCAAGCCCACTGGCGATGGTGGTCTGTCCGAGCACGATCAGGGAAAACGGCAGCACGTTGTTGAACAGGGCGACGGCGACGAACGGCATCCAGCCCGAAATCCCAGCCGGAAACTCGACGCGATAGACGCGCAGCAACT
>Ga0210401_10001119_pt1 | contig 31650 bp, 26 predicted proteins | sample IncBWH32MmetaG_FD_150866 | JGI IMG/M metagenome (GOLD analysis project Ga0210401, IMG submission 150866) | Forest soil microbial communities from Barre Woods Harvard Forest LTER site, Petersham, Massachusetts, United States - Inc-BW-H-32-M | ecosystem: Environmental > Terrestrial > Soil >...
GGGTGCGAAGGTAGGGGTCACGCTCTAAGCGCGCCGGTTGGCATTTCCGACGAAATCCATTCGACTGTGAACGATCCCAAAACGGCGGTCGCACAAGCCGAACCCATCATCGCAGTCACCAATCTCATCAAGCAGTTTGGGCGCTTTGCCGCGTTGCGGGGCGTGAGTGCGTCGTTTGACGGCGGCCGCATGTACGGCATTCTGGGCGACAACGGCGCGGGGAAGACCACGATGCTGCGTGTGTTTGCGGGGTTGATGCCGCCGACGCGTGGCGAGATCGTGATTTTGGGCAAGAACGACCCGCGCGAAGTATGTCGCGAGTTCGGTTACATGGCGCATCCCTCGCTGCTGTATGACGAGATGAGCGGGATGGAGAACCTGCGCTACTTCGCCGGCCTGTATGGAGGGCATGATGATGCGCGGTGCGCAGAAGTGATTGCGGCGGTGGGGCTCGATCCGAAGTTGCAGCGTCCCGTGGGGCAATACTCGCAGGGCATGCGGCAGAGGATGTCGCTGGCGCGGGCGCTCTTGAACAATCCCAGGCTCCTGCTGCTGGACGAGCCGTTTTCCAATGTTGATATCCGGTCGGCGCGCGAAATGGTGAAATTGCTCGCGGGCATGCGGGATGCGGGCAAGACGATCTTCGTGGTGACGCACCAGGCGTCGCTGCTGGACGGCGCCGCGAATGAGTTCATCTGGATGCAGGACGGGTTGATCATCAACCGCACCCCGGATTTGAAGTTCATGGAGACGGCATGAGCGCACCCTCGGGGGTCACGTTCGCGACGCTGATGAAGGACGTGCGCCTGGAGTGGCGGTCGAAGGACGCAATCAACTCGATGCTGTTCTTCGCTCTGCTGGTCGTGGTGGTGTTCAGTTTTTCGTTTGACCCGCTGGCGGAAGAGTCGCGACAGATTGCGGGAGGCCTGGTTTGGGTGGCGTTCCTGTTCGCGTCGGTCGTCGCGCTGAACCAGACCTGGGCGCGGGAGTTGCGCAACCAGGTGCTCGATGCCTATCGGGTTTCGCCGGCGCCGGCGAACTCACTGTTTCTGGCAAAGGCGTTGGGAAATCTCATCTTCGTGCTGGTGCTGGAAGCGGTGATGACTCCGTTGTTCATCGTTTTTTACAAACTGCGGGCGCTGGGTCCAGCATGGCAGTTGCTGCCGGTGGCGATTCTGGGTACATGGGCGATCGTAGTGAATGGGACGTTTTTTGCGGCCATGTCGCTGCGTACGCGGAGCCGCGAAATCATGCTGCCCCTTCTACTTTTCCCGATCACGATCCCGGCATTAGTATCGATGGTTGAAGCTACGAAGATTATCCTGGTCGGCGATCCGGCAACGTCGGCGAAGTTCTGGATCGTGTTGCTTGCCACCTATGATGTGGTGTTTACTACTGGCTGTCTGGCGCTGTTCGAAACGGTATTGCACGCGGAATGAAAAAAGCCTTCCCCATTCTCGGACTGCTCACCGCGGCATTGCTGAGCTACGCGCTCTATGACGCTCTGATCGTTGCTCCGAAAGAGCAAACGATGGGGGATGTGCAACGCATCTTTTACTACCACGTGCCTTCGGCGTGGACGGCGTTTCTGCTGTTCTTCCTCAACTTTCTGGCTTCGATTCAGTACCTGGTACGGCGCGATCCCGAAACCGATAAGGTTGCGAACTGGGTGGTGATCACGTTCGCGGTATTGACTTGTGTCGCTGCCTTTGTCATCAAACTCGTACCGGACCTGATGAAGGCGTTACCGGAAGGCGTGGAACTGTCGTCGATTGCGACGACGGGACCGATCATCGCGGGAATTTATTTTCTGCTGCGTAAGTTGTTCAGCGTAGAGGACTCGGATGCGCTGGCTGTGACCACGGCGGAAGTGGGCGTGGTCTTCTGTACTGTCGTGCTGGTCACAGGTCCGTTGTGGGCACGGCCGGTGTGGGGGATCTGGTGGACCTGGGATGTGCGGCTCACGTCGACGCTGGTGCTGTGGCTGATCTATGTAAGTTATCTGGTCCTGCGAAGGTTCTCATCGAGCGGGCAGACACCGGTTTTGGCGGCGGCGCTGGCAGTGTTCGGAGCGCTGGACGTGCCGCTGGTGTATTTCTCGATCTGGATTTTCCGCACGCAACATCCGCAGCCGGTGATCGGCGGCGGAGGCTCGATCGATCCCCGCATGCTGCGTGTGCTGCTCGTCAACTGGCTGGCGTTTCTGTGTTTCGCGTTTCTGGTGTGCTGGTCGCGTTATCGCCTGGAGCGGTTGAAACGGCAAGTCGAAGAGACGCAGGCACTGGAAGCGCTGCTCGAACCAAGAGGGGCCGTGCGATGACCTATCTTTACGTGGCTTACGCAGCAACCTGGGCCATTCACGTGGGGTATCTGATCACCCTTGCCGTGCGCTATTCCCGCCTGAAGCAAGAGATCAACGATCTCAACAAGAAGTAGAACTCGGCAAATCAGTGAAATTGGCTTGATGGTGCCGAGGCAGTATTTCGCGCGTTATTGTCCCAGCTTCCAAGGTTGCGGAAAGTCAGAGGCGATCTCGGGCACGGGACTGGTGCGAACAAACTCGTATTCCTCGATCATGGCGGCGATCCCGATTCGCGACGAAGGTAGCGGAGTCTCGACGCGAATCACGCGGGCGGCGAAACGGACCCGGACCGGATCGGTCAACGTGACGTGAGGGGGAAAGGTCAGGGTGACTTCAATGCGGGAGCCGGCGGCAACGACCCGATCGGAGTAGAAAAAGACCCCGCGCGCGCTGACGTTCTGGGTTTCAGTAAGGAACTCTGGAACGGGTTCGCCGGCGATCCGAATGGCAGCGGGAAGGCGCATGTCGAAACGTCGCATGGAACGCCGGTCTGGGGATTCTTGCAGCATCAAGCGTTTCTCCGTCAGTAAGGGGATTTGAAAACCAGTCCAGGAAATCTTGGGACTGTTACTTCTGGCCGAAAAGCCGAGCCGCTCCGAAACTCCAGAGTTCTGCGCTGGTGAAGCCAATTTACTTATTTATCAGCGGTTTGCAACAGCAAAACAGAACCAGGAACTAACTCGGTAAACCTGCGACCAGGGGACACCCCGACACGGGCGGTCACGCGGGAGAGGAGAGCACAGGCAAGCACTAGAGACTGTGCCGGGAGCGAATGAGCACGCCTGATGCCAAGGCCGGTGGACTGCGGATTGATGTCATTTGGCGAAAAAGCAAAAATTGGCTGCGACTCGGGAGGCAGGTGGTGCGAAGCAGTGAAATTCCTTTCGTTCACGGTCAACAAATTTTCCGCCGCATCGAGTTCGGGGAAGCCGGAAGGCACCCAGATTTGTCGGGGTCAGCGGCATCTCGGACAAGAGATTTCTGCATCACACCTCGCTTGAGCGGACCGGGGCGTCATGGTTGGCTTGACACCGCTATCCGCTGGATGTTTAAGTATTTATTTATTTTTCACTGAACAGGGAGACAGTACCTTGCCGCCGCGCGAAGCCGCGACCGCAGGGAAATGTTTGTGCCGTTCTTCATTCCCTCTCCACCTGATTTGAATACTTCGGAGGAACTCGTGAGATTGAATCGCCGTGGGTTGGGTACGGGTCTGCTGTGGGGGCGCATCGTACCGGCGGTGTTGGTTGTAGCGGCAGTTGGAGCGTGGTTGTTGTGGGCAGGTGCTCCCCGTGGTGGCACCTCCGAATCCTCGGCGCAGATCCCGGTTTTTGGACGACCCTTGGCCAGCGCGACTTCGCGACCAGCAGTCGTGAGCTACGGTCATCTTCCTCTGATGTTTGAGCCCAATCTCGGGCAGACCGATTCGCGCGTGAAGTTTCTGGCCCGTGGCAACGGCTATGGCTTATTTCTTACCTCGCAAGAAGCGGTCCTGACGCTTCGACATTCGGAAACACAAGCTGCATCAATCCTCCGCATGAAATTGGCAGGGGCGCGCGCGGATGCGCAGGCTGAGGGGAACGACCGGCTTCCAGGCCAGAGCAACTACCTGATGGGGAACAATCCCGCGTTGTGGCATACCGATGTTCCGCAGTATGGAAGGGTTCGGTATGCGGGGGTTTATCCAGGAGTCGACCTGGTTTACTACGGCAGCGACGGACAACTGGAGTACGACTTTGAGGTTGCGCCGGGTGCGGATCCGAAGAGCGTGCAACTTTCGTTTGTGGGGATGGCTGGACTGCGACTGGATGCGGGCGATCTGGTGCTGGAGGCGGGGAATGGCGATCTCCGGTTGAAAGCGCCGCGGGTTTATCAGGGTGACGGCCGCGAGCGAAAGGCCGTCGATGGAAAGTTCGTTTTGCTCGCCGAGGACCGAGTGGGGTTCGAGGTTGGCGATTATGACCGGACGAAGAAGTTGGTCATCGATCCGGTTTTAGCGTATTCGACTTATCTCGGGGGCACCGGCACAGAGCGGTTGCCCACGATTGCAGTGGATTCGGCGGCGAGCTTCTATGTGACGGGTACGACGAACTCGACGGACTTCCCGGTGACCGACTCGAGCAAGTACCAGTCGGGAGCGACCAGCAACGTGTTCGTCGCCAAGTTTGATCCGACCGGGGCGACCCTTGTGTTTGCGACCTACCTGGGCGGGACGGGCGCCGATACCAGCGTCGGCATCGCGGTGGATGCGGCAACGAATGTGTATATCGCGGGGACGACCACGTCGACGAATTTTCCGACAACGTCCACGGCGTTTCAAACGACGCCGGTCGCGCCCGGCAACCCGCACGCGTTTGTGACCGCGCTGAATAGTGACGGCACTTTGAAATACTCGTCGTATTTGTCTGGGAACGGCACCGACACGGCGACGAACATGACGCTCGATAACAAGGGCAATGTGTACGTGATCGGCATTACTGACTCGACGAATTTCCCTCTGGCACCGACGGCCGGCACGTTTCAGTCGACACTGCAAGGTGCGAACGCCTTTTTCATCAGCAAAGTCGCGCCCACTAGTATTGGCCCGAACAGCCTGGTTTTCTCGACGTATTTCGGCGGAGGTTTTCCGACGACGGGAACGGTAACCGGCGGAGCGGTTGCAGTCGACAACAATGCTACTGTATCGAACATTTACATTACCGGCGGGACGAACTATCAGTTCACCGGACAAAACTCGACTACCGACTTTCCCATCAGAAACGCGTTTCAACCTTGCCTGGGCACCCTGCCCACGACCCCAGTACAAACGACTTGCCCGACGAGTGTGACATTGCCCGATGCCTTTGTGGCCAAGCTGAACCCGGGGACGACGACCGGGGCACAGTTGCTGTATTGCACGTATCTGGGCGGGGCAAATACCGATGTCGGAACGGGGATCGGGGTGGATGCCTCGGGGAATGCATATGTGACGGGTACCACAAATTCGCCGCAATTTCCCGCTGTGAGCGGGAGTATTACGGGCTATCAAACCAGCCTCAAGGGCGGCACAGATGCTTTTGTGGCCAAGATCAATAATCCGGCGGCTGGAAGCACCAGTAGCCAGGTGCAATTGACCTACTTCAGTTACCTGGGCGGATCGGCGAACGACGAGGGCAATGCCATCGTGGTCGACACGAAGCAGGGCGCGCGGCTAGTGGGCACGACCGCTTCCACGGATTTTCCGATCATTGCGTCAAATGCAATTCAGACATCGCTGCTGGGACCGGAAGATGCGTTTGTGGCGCGCCTGAATACGCTGGGTACGTCAGGAACGGGTTCCGCCTCGAGCCAATTCGTAACGTATCTCGGCGGCTCCGGAGCCGACACCGGGACGGGAATTGCAATCGATACTGACAGCAATACCTACGTTTCCGGGGAGACTGCCTCGTCGGATTTCAAGACTGTGAACCCGTTCCAGGCCGCGCTGAAGGGGCCGCAGGACGCCTTTGCAGCCAAGCTTGGACCTAATTTGAATTTCACGCTGTCGGTTTCCGCTCCGACCTCGAATTCGGTGAACGCGGGAAATCAGATCAATTTCAACTACACGGTTAAGAATGTCGGGGACACCACCGCGAACGTCGCGTTCACCGACAATCTTTCCGCTGGGAGCGGGAGCGCTCCGGTGACATTCGTTTCGGCTTCGGCTGCGGGTGGTACCTGCCCGACAGCGCCCACCGACAACAAGGTACTCTGTAACTTGGGCACGATGAACGGCGGCGACACTACTACTGTCACAATCAACCTCACCCCCACCGGTTCAGGAACGGTAGCGAACAGCGGAACGGTGACAGTGGGTGCCTACTCGACGACCAAGATCGCCCCGCCGATCAACGTGAATTCTTTCAAGCTGACACCGTTACAGACGAACAACACGGTGGTAGCTGGGAATCCGGCGACGTATCCCATCATGATCACTCCGTTGTCGAGCTACTCGGCATCGATCTCGATCTCTTGCAGCGCGGGTCTTCCGGGCGGAGGCACGACGTGCACGCCGTCGACAAATCCAATCACGTTGGAAGGCTCGAGTCCTTCCACGGTGACTTTGGTGATCAGCACCGTGGCGAGGGTAACGACCACTGCGGGCATGCAGCAGGGCAGGGGACTGTTGTACGCGAGTTGGCTACCGGTGACGGGCCTCGCCTTCGTTGGTCTGGGAGTTGGCACTCGGTTGCGTCGTGGACGACGGATGCTGGGCGGGTTGCTGTTCCTGGCGCTGGCAACCCTGATTCTTCTGCAGCCGGCGTGCAGCGGGCACAGTTCCACGACGACCACGAGCGGCACTCCTGCGGGGACTTACACGATCAACGTCGTCGCGACGTCGGGCTCGTTCTCGCAAACCAGTCCGATTACGCTAGTGGTGCAATAGCCGCACAAAAACCAAAATGCAATGGAAGGGCCGCCTGCGTGGCGGTCTTTTCTATTCAGCGCACAGCAAACTGCAATGAAGGGCGCCTTGTGGGCAGTGCGGGAAAGTGTTACCTTCAGCGAACTCGTCTGGTTCGTCGATCATCGGGCCGACGGGGCTCGGCGAGTCGTCCAGACGATGTGGAAAGGAGACGACCATGGGAATCCTATCTTGGATTGTCTTCGGGCTGATCGCAGGAGCCCTCGCTAAGCTGATCATGCCGGGCAAGGACCCGGGCGGGATCATCGTAACGATCCTGATTGGGATTGCGGGCGCGGTGATCGGCGGTTTTATTGGCAACGCTATCGGATTCGGCAAAGTAAATGGTTTCGACTTTCGCAGTTTCGTGATTGCGATTGTCGGATCGCTGATTCTGCTGGCTGGTTATCGCATGATGAAGAAGGCCTAGGTACTCAAGCGCCGAACTTGAGGTCGCCGCTGGTCAATCTGCAACCTAACTTCCAACCAGGCTGACACTAACCGCCGCTTCTCAAAACCGCCAAGGAGATTTTTTTCACATCGTCATGTATACGAGTGCCGGAGGAGCGCGCTCGATGTTTGCCATCCGCAAGGAGCTGATCGAGCCGAAAATCGTGGTGTTGCACTTGTCCGGGCGAATTGCGGTGGGGCGCCCGTGTCAGGAAATCGAAGAAACCATCCAGGGGTTGATAGAAGAGAACCGGTTCTGGGTGATTCTTGATCTCGCCGAGGTGCAGCGGGTCGACAGTACGGGGTTCGGGACAATTGTCTTGTGCGGTGGCAAGCTCAAGAAGGCGGGCGGGGAACTCCGTGTGGCGGCCGCCAACGACATGGTCGAAGAAATTGCGGTGAGTTCGCAGATTCGCAGGATCGTCATGTTCGACAAAACAGTGGCGGAGGCAGTCGCCGCCCTGAAGGTCGTAGCGACGGAGTGAAGATTTCGACAGGAGCCGAATTTCTCCTGCCCTTTCGTGTTTTTTCTACGGCTTTCGCTGTATTGGCGGAAAGGCGGGCGGCTAGTAGCTTTGAGTTCAGACGAAGTGGCGCAGGCCCCGCGCCAGGAGAAAGTTGAACGGGAATTCTCCTGACGCGGGGCTTTATTGCGTCTGCGTGCGTTGCGGAAAAATCTTCAGGCCGTAATCAGAGATTCGAGCGCGACCCGATTGGAAACCACCAGCGTGGCGCCTTCCTGCTCGATGAAGCGTTGTTTGCGAAACCCAGCCATCAAGCGGGTTACGGTCTCGCGCGAAGTGCCAATCATCTGACCGATTTCTTCATGGGTGAGGGGAACTTTCATACGATCGGGGGCCGGAGCTCCGGTTCTTTCGTCGAGCCATCCCACCAGCAGGCGGGCAAGTTTCTCGCTCGCCGAGCCCGACAGCATCAGGGTGCGAATTTCGCGGCAGGTGAAGTTGTAGTCGCGGCTGAGTAGTTGAGTGATCCAGAGGGCAAACTCGCCGTGAGTGCGCATCAGGCGGAGTACGTCGCTCTGGCGGATGAAGGTGACGTCGCACGGTTGTTGTGCCTCGGCGGTGGCCTCATAGTCGCGGTTTCCAACAGCGGAGGCGACGCCCAGAGCTTCGCCAGCGTGGGCGATGCGAAGAATCAAAGTGCGTCCATCGCTGGCGCAAACCGACAGCTTCACCAGGCCGCGCTGGACGACATAGATGCCGCGCACCGTTTGTCCTTCGCCAAACAGGACGGCGCCGGTCGGGTAGTGATTGGTCAGAGTGACGTTCTCCAAATCGCGGAGGACGGCGGGAGGCAGATCGCCAAACGCCGAGTGGGCTACTGCGGTCTTCTGTGGGGGTCTCATCGGTTGTGTGGCCATGTGTTGCCTCCCTGTTCGTGATAGGGAGGGGCACGCGCGACACCATCGCGGACCACTGTCGTCCGATCCCATACGAAAGCGCGTTAAGTGATAATCAGGAAAGGAGATAAGGTCGAGACTTGCGGTTTCCAGCCTGCGGTGAGGCGTCGGTCGCGACGGCGCAAAGTGGGTGTTTTCGCACAGTTCTGTGTGATCTCCATCACCTCGGCATTGTGACTTGGTAACGGGTTGAAGAGTTACCCAAGAGCCTCGTCAAGCACTTTCAGCAGAGCTGCGCGACTGAATGGCTTTTCGAGCAGCGGGATGCCGTTCTGCTGGTGCCCGTGCTGGGCAATGAGTTCGCCGGTGTAGCCGGACATGAAGACGGCTTTGACCCCGGGGTGCGAAGTAACGACCTGGGCAACCAGCTCCGGTCCACTCATGCCGCGCATGACAACGTCGGTCAAGACTAGGTGCACGGAGCCGGGGTGCGAACTGAGAATCTCGAGAGCAGTTTTTCCATCCTTGGCGTCGAGCACGAAGTAGCCGTTCTCCACCAGCAACTGGCGGGTCAGGCTGAGCATAATTTCGTCATCCTCGACGAGAAGGATGGTGGTGCCGTCGCGGCGAACGATCGGAATCTCGGCTGTGCGTTCGGTGGCAGGACCGAGTTTGGCCTCCGCGTTGGGTAAATACACCTTGAAGGTGCTGCCTCGTCCGGGCTCGCTGTACACCCAGATGTGGCCGCCAGATTGCTGCACGATGCCATAGACGGTAGAGAGCCCAAGCCCGGTGCCTTTCCCGACCTCCTTGGTTGTGAAGAAAGGCTCAAAGATGCGCGGTAAGACGCTCGAGTCCATGCCGACCCCGGTATCGCTGACGGCGAGCATGACATAAGGTCCCGGCGTCATCGGCTGATGTTGCTCGGCAAAGAGGGCATCCCCTTCGACGAGGGAAGTTTCGAGGATGAGTTTACCGCCGCGGGGCATGGCGTCGCGCGCGTTGACGGCCAAGTTCAGAACAATCTGATCGAGGTAGCCGGGATCGATCTCGACGATAGCCGCAGGGCAACGCGCGGTGACGACGATTTCCACATCATCGCCCATGAGAGGGTGGATCAGCTTGATGGCGTCGTGGAGGCGGGTGTTGAGGTCGAGCAACTGGGGCTGAACCGTCGATTTTCTGGTGAACGCCAGAAGTTGCCGGGTGATGGAAGTACCGCGATCGACGGCCTTGCGAATATTCGCGATGTACTGCTGGATATCACCAGCCGCACCCACACGCTCACGCAGGAGTTCGGTACAAGCGGTAACGATTCCCAGAATATTGTTGAAGTCATGGGCGACGCCACCGGCGAGTCGCCCGACCGCTTCCATCTTTTGGACCTGGCGCAGGTGGCCCTCGGCCCGCTTTTGGTCGGTGATATCGCGCGCAATCGCGGAGGCGCCCACGATTGTTCCGCCGGGCTCGCGAATGGGAGAGATGGAGATGGAAACATCGAGGCGGCGGCCGTCTTTGCTGATGCGGACCGACTCGTAATGGTCAAAGCGTTCACCGCGCCGAATGCGGGCGAGGATGTGGGAAATTTCGTCGGGATGCTCTTTGGAGGTGAGCAACGCGATGTTCTTGCCGATGACTTCTTCGGGGGAATAGCCATACATTTTTTCGGCGCCGCGGTTCCAGGCGGTGATGGTTCCGTCGAGGTCTTTCCCGATGATGGCGTCCTCGGAAGAATCAACGATGGAGGCCATGCGAGCACGGTATTCGCCGATCTCCTGGGCGGTTTTCCGGTCGAGTTCCTGATTTGCGCGGCGCAGCGCTTCTTCGATGCGCTTGCGATCACTGATGTCGCGAATCGCGCTGAGGACCAGAGTGCCGTCGCCCGTCGCAACAGGGCTCAGGCTGATTTCGACGTCGAACTCGGAGCCATCGCGGCGCCGCCCTTTGAGGTCGAGGTCAGCTCCCATCCGACGAATCTTAGGGGCCTGAGCAAATGCCTCGCGGTGATCGCGATGCACGCGACGCACGCTCTCAGGGACGAGCACTTCAATTCTTTGGCCGATCAGTTCACTGCGTTGGTAGCCGAACAGAGCCTCGGTCTGGGAGTTGATCTGAACGATCGTGCCGTCGGGCTCAACGGCGACTATGGCATCTGGAACAGCTTCAAGGAACTGCGTGGAGAGCAAGATTTCCGAAATCGCGTGCGCCGAAAGCAACTCTTCGTGTCTGGGTGTCGGCTTGCTGGGCATGAATACGTCCGCCCTGGTGGCGCAGCGGCTAGTTACTCTAAATCGAAGGCATTGCGCGAGTAAAGCTGAAAAGGCCGGGATATCGTAGGGCGCAACCTCGCGAGGTTATGCGCCCGCCGAAAGCTTGTGATGACCCCGGCCGTCGGCGATGCCGTACTGGCGGATTTTGTAGAGCAGAGCCTTGTAGCTGATTTTGAGCAGCGCGGCGGCCTGCTTGCGGTTCCAGTTGGTTTGCTCCAGTGCCTGCGTAATGGCAGCGGCCTCGGCTTCGTCTTTGGCATTACGCGACAGCGATTTCAATCCGCCTGCCGACGATTCGGCAGCTTTGGCGCCGCCTTCAGAACGCTGCCCACCATTACTGTCGCTTTTTGGATTCAGTTCCGCGATGGCCAGCTTCTCGTCACCAAGGATGAGGTAGCGTTTGATGAAATTGCTCAACTCGCGCAGGTTGCCCGGCCAGGAATACTCCAGACAGGCTGCCATGAGCGTGGGCGAAAGCGGCAAGGGTGCGCGTGCGTATTGCTCGGCCATGCGCGACATGAAGTGCTTTAGCAGGATAGGGATCTCTTCCTTGCGTTCGCGCAGCGGAGGCAAATTCAGAGTGAAGGCGTTCAAGCGGTAATACAAGTCTTCGCGCAGACGCTTGTTGGCCAGCGCTTCGGGAATGTTGATGTTGGTTGCGGCCAGGATGCGCACGTCGACCTTGATCACCGTGCGGCTCCCCAGGCGCGAGAACTGCTGGTCCTGCAAGACGTGGAGAAGCTTGGCCTGCAGGGTGGGGGGCATCTCGCCGATTTCGTCGAGCAGAATCGTGCCCTTGTTGCAGAGCTCGAATTTGCCCGGCTTGGGATGCGTGGCGCCCGTGAATGCCCCGGCTTCGTATCCAAAAAGTTCACTTTCCAGCAAGTCCGCGGGAACGGCGGCGCAATTGACCTTAAGGAAAGTGCGGTGGGCGCGAGGGGAAAGCTTGTGGACGAGGCGCGCCAGGACTTCCTTGCCGGTGCCGCTTTCGCCAAGCATCAGAACCGGGATATCGACGTTGGCGACCAATGCGGCTTGCGAGCGGATCTTGCGCATGGCGGGACTGGCAGCGACAAAGAAGACATCGTCACAAAGTTCTTCCACTTCGCCGGCGTATGCCTCCTGGTTTTTGCCGAGGCACTGATCGATGACGGCGTCGAGTTCGGCCTTCTGGAAAGGCTTGGTGAGATAGTCCTGGGCGCCGAGGCGCATGGCCTGTACGACCTTGCGGGTGTCATTGACGCAGGACAACATGACGACTTTGACGCCGGGCCGCATTTGCCGGAGTTGTTCCAGGGTCTCGAGGCCATCGATGCCGGGCATCAGCACGTCGAGCAAAACCATGTCGGGCTCGAGTCCCTTTTCCACGCGCTGCAAAGCTTCTTCGCCGGTGGACGCGGTTTCCACTTTGTAGTCATCCACCTCGAGCAAGGTCCGGATGTACCGGAGCATTCCCGGTTCATCATCGACCAGCAGTATGTTGGTCGCTTCACTCATTTCGTTTTCCCTTTTTTGTGGAACTGCTGAGGGAGGGCTTCAGAGGAAGTAAGAAAGAAAACTTGCTGCCAGCACCGGGTTCGCTTTCGACCCAGAGTTTGCCGCCCATGGCGTTGATGAGCCGGCGCGCGATCGCGAGGCCCAGACCCATGCCATCGGACTGATTCTGATTGCTGGGCAGGCGGAAGAAGTCGTCGAAGACTTCGACGTGGTACTCGGGGGGAATGCCGGGTCCGGTGTCGGCGACACTGACTTTCACGGCGTTCGGAGTGGAAAGCGGTTGACGGCGCCGTTCTTTCTCGATCGCCGATTTCGCGGTGCCGCGACGTTCCCACATGTAAGGCTCGGCGTGCAGCCACACGGTGCCGCTTGAAGGCGTGAATTTCGATGCGTTCTCGAGCAGGTTTGAAATCACGCGCTGCACCTTCGGAGAGTCGAACGGAAATGCCACGAGTTTGTCGTTGGCGAGAAAATAGAGTGCCAGCCCCTTCTCCTGAAAACGAGACGACCACATCCGGCAGACTTCCGACAGGCAGGCATTAATGTCGCCCATATCGAACTGGACTCGCAGTTCGCCCGTCTCGAGCACCGTATAAGATAGGAAATCCTGGATGAAGTGTTGCAGGCGTTGTCCGCTGGCGTGCATGTCGGAGATGACCTCGCGTTGCCGTTCGTTCAGCGGGCCCAGTTTCAGGCTCTGCAGCAGCTCGATGTAGCCGTTGAGAATGGCGAGCGGGGTCTTCAGGTCATGCGCGGCTGAAGCCAGCGCATTGGTCGTACGCCGGTAGCGCTCCGACAGTTGGTTATAGTTCTGGAGCAAATCCTGGGGATAATCCGAAGCATTCGCCATAGGGTTCCGCGGAGACAGTGGATCCCCCATTTCGGCCTTCAGTTCCAGTTGGGACGGAAGACACGCATTGTCCGGATTAGCAGCCATAGTCAGAGACACTCGTGGCTTGGCGAACGGGGAGGGAACAAGACGTCAAAACGTTACACTTCAGGGGATGTCGTAGAGAAATCGTAGGATGGGAAGCATGGATTGTCAAGAAAAACGCACCGGAATTGCCACACTAGGGTAAATGATTGCACTTTTCAACAGGTTAGGGGATACCGTGCAGAACGCTGGGCACGACGACCGGCGATAGTCGTTCGTCGCCCTCAATCCGGTGCAGGAAGCGCCTTTTCCCGCAAACAACCCGGCGCTTTGTGGGCAATCTCGGGCGTTACCGCTCCGGACCAGCGGATTTGGCCCATAATGTGCCCATTGCTCGATGTAAATCGCAGTGGTCAGAGGTCACTCTTTGATTCGACGCAGGCCGGAAAAGGAACGTCGGAAGTGGACAAGACTGCCATTGGCGATCCCTGTCTTTGTGCGCAGCCGGGACGAGAAAGGCAAGGAATTTCTAGAGTTTGCGACCGCGTTGAACATCAGCGCCGGGGGCGCCTTGGTGGCGGTGCGACGCTCTCTGCCGCGGGCCGCCCAGGTTCTTTTGGAAATTCCGAGCGCGCCGTTGGCGACGGCGGCCAATCTTCCCCGTGCCGCGCGCACGCTGCGCGCCCGCGCGGTTCGCGTTAATCATGCTGAGGGCTACCACTTGCTGGGTTTGAAGTTCTCGCGTCCGTTGCTGAACTCTCTGCACAAGCCCGCCGCGGCACGTGGGAAACTTGCTTCTTCAGTGTGAAAAGATTTTCCTACATCCCTGTCCCTGTTTCAGGCGACTCCGCCTTGGTATCGACGTTGCCCCAATTGTTTCCCTGGAGACAATAAAGCGCGTTAAATCAGTGGTTTGATTGGCTGTTACGAACGACTGCACGGGACTCTGAGGGTTTGGTGGGCTGGGTGCACAACGATAATGCGATCGCGAGAGTACCCACGTTAAAGCCATGACAACGACAAATTCCGTCAGTTCCCTAGTGCAATCCCTTGGCGAGATTCCCCCGGAGTCGATCGTTTTCGGACGAACCGACGCGATGCAGGCTCTGCGCACTCGACTGGATCGAGTCGCCAGCGCCAACGTCCCAGTGCTGATTCATGGGGAGAGTGGCACCGGCAAGGACATCATTGCCCGCATGATCCATGGACTGTCACCGTGGAAAACCGGGCCCTTTGTGAAGGTGAACTGTCCGGCGATTCCCGGAACGCTTCTCGAAAGCGAACTATTTGGCTATGAAAAAGGCGCATTCACGGGCGCATACGGCACCAAGCCTGGACGCGTGGAACTGGCGCATCGCGGGACTCTGTTTCTGGACGAGATTTCGGAACTAGATCTCGCTCTGCAGTCGAAGTTGCTGCAACTTTTGCAGGACGGCCAGTTCTGCCGGATCGGCGCGCAGGAAGACAAGAAAGTCGAAGTGCGCATCGTATGCGCGACCAATCGGGTTCTGGAAAACGAGATTGAGAACGGCACGTTCCGCCAGGATCTGTTCTATCGCATCAACGTAGTGAACCTGGCAATGCCATCGTTGCGTGAGCGCCGTGCCGATATCGAAGACCTGGTGATCTATTTCCTGGAGCACTACAACCGGAAATACAACTGCCGGGCGAAGGCGTTGTCGAACGAGTTGATGGCCGTGCTGCAGAAATACCACTGGCCGGGAAACATTCGCGAACTGGAAAACCTCGTAAAGCGATACGTGATCCTCGGATCGGAAGAGGTCATCTCCGGCGATCTGGTGGCGCGGCAACAGGACTACTTCAATCCGGAGATCAATCTGGATGGACCCATTTCGCTCAAGAAGCTTACCCGCCAGGCGACTCGCGAACTGGAGCGCAAGGTGATTCTCAAGGTATTGCAGGCGAATCACTGGAATCGCAAACAGGCGGCCCGAGCCCTGAGCATCAGCTACCGCGCGTTGCTCTACAAGATTCGTGACGCCGGTTTGCCGTCGAACCGTACCGTGCGTCGCCGCGAAGGCGCCAGCGCGGGTCTCGCTGCCGACTAATCTGTTTGTTGCCGCTTCCTGGCCACGTTATCTATTTAAATAATACCTCTCGAAAGGTAGAACTGTGTCGACTTGCGCTTGCGGGGCGCGGGGCGCGGCATTGGAGTGTTCGGAAACGGTCGAAGGAACTTGTCTTCTTGCGCAGTGCTTTGCACCTTTGTTATCAAGGAGGTAACGTTACCTCCTCTAAATTGATGATAAGATGAATGTTGGTTTCCCAGAGCTTTTGGTACGCTGGGTGCTCTAGTCGAGTGCGGGTGTATTTGTATTTCTTTCCCCGAAGAGATGCGATGCCCCAAGAAACGGTCTCATCCCCCGGAGGCCGGCGATTCGGAACCTTCCTAGGAGGCAGTAAATTCATGTTTAAGAAAGTGTTACTGCTGGCTGTTCTGGCACTGGCCCTGCCATTGGCAGCTTTTGCAGACAGCAGCATCGACGTCCAAAACAGAGGGGGCACCATCACGGGGAGCGCAAGCGGCCTGTCCCTAACAGGTTCTGTGCTGACCGGTGTCGGCAACGCCTCGGGGAACAACCTCGGGACCCTCACCTTTAGCACGGGAGCCTTTCTGACGGGCAATGCTCAGACGGGCGGAACGTTGGCCGCTGGTGGAAGCTTCGTCATCACGGGGAACGGCACGAACGGCGTCCCGAATGGCGTTATTTTCAGTGGCACCTTCACTGACAACAGTCCGATCACCTGGACGCTGGTGACAGAGGCGAACGGTACCCATACCTATATCCTGTCAGGCGGGGTGGTCAACGCGAGCGGACAAGTTGGAGCCACGACCCAGATTACGATCAACGTTGGCAAGGGCTTCTTCAATGGCAGCGCGAAGCTCTCCAGCGGCGACACTAACCTCGCGGTTCCCGAACCGGGTACCCTGAGCCTGTTCGGTACCGGCTTGATAGGTCTGGCTGGAATCATCCGGCGCAAACTGAGCCTGTCCTAGTCCGGAACGAAGTAGAACGACTCCTGCACCAAAGAACCCGCCGCAGCGATGCGGCGGGTTTTTCTCTTGTCCCGGGGGCGGTCACGCAGATTCCGTCGTTCGCTTCGAGCTAGAGCACAAGGTCTACCGCGAGCTCCCTAGTTGCCCGACTGCTGTTGTGCCTGCTGCTGTGCTTTCTTCAGGTGCTCCTGATACGTGGGATCGTTGGGGACCTTTTTCAACGCCTCTTTGAATAGATCAATCGCGGTGGGATACAGACCTTTCTGATAGTAAGCCCAACCCAGCGTATCGGCAGCGTTGGGACTGTCGGGCATGAGGCGGCGCGCGGTTTGCGCCAGGGAGATAGCGACATCAACATTGCCGCCGCTCTGCAACATGACATAGGCAAGATTGTTCGAGGCGACCGGATTGTCGGGCTGAACCTGCAGAGCTTTCTGATACATGCCTTTGGCGGCGTCCCAGTTCTTCTGACCCTCATAGAGCTCGCCGAGAAGAATGTAGAAGGAGATTTCGCTCGGATTGTCCTTGATGGATTGCTGGAAGGTAGCGATGGCCTGATCGGTAGAGCCCTGGGCGTTCAGGGCTTGTCCGAGCTTGAGCAGGGCGTCGGAATTCTTCTTGTCGAGGTCGGCGGCTTTCCGCAGCGCGGCCTCAGCCCCCTTATAGTCCTTCTTGTTGTTGTAGAGCGCGGTGCCGAGAAGGTCATAGAAGGCGCTGCTGTTAGGAACTTTGGCGATTTGCGCCTGGGCGGCTTCGACAGCTTTGTCGGTTTGCTTTTGCACGAGATAGGTGTTCATGAGGCCGTTGAGAGCGTCGGAATTGGCAGGATCGGCGTCGAGGCCCTTCTGGTAGGCTTTGCCGGCTTCGTTGTACTGCTTCTGTAGCAGGCGCAGGTTGCCGAGTTGCACGTAGCCGATCGCACTGTGGGGTGCGACTTCGATCGCTTTGTTGACATCCTGCTCGGCCTTGGCGAACTGCTTCATATTGATTTCGGCGACGGCCCGCAAGGCATAACCGTCAGGCGCCGCCGACTGCCCGGCGATGATGGTGGATGCGGTCTGGTTGAGGCCGTCCCAATCGCTTTTGCGAATGGCGACAGCCGCCAGTGCGCGGTGCGCATCCATGAGGTCGGGCTTGAGGCGAACCGCCTCCCGCCACTCCGTTTCGGCGCGCGCCAGATTGCCCTGCTGGTCCAAAGCCAGGCCTAACTGGTAGTGGGCCACGCCGTTGTCGGGATCGCCCTTGATAGCGGCCTGCAAGGCGTTTACAGCTTCATCCAGGTGTCCCTCGCGCATTTTGATCTGGCCGCGGAAGATAAGCGCGTCATTGTCGCGTGGGCTGGATTTAAGGATCTCTTCGTTCAAGTTGCGTGCATCGTCGAGACGGTTCTTCAGAATCAGCAACTGGATGTAGTTCTTCTTGGTTTGAACGTCCTTGGGGTGATCATTATGGAGCGATGCATACTCGGCGACAGCTTTATCGAGATTGCCAGTCGCAAAAAAGTAGTCGCCCAGCATGCGGTATCCCGCGGGGACATCGGACAAATCCTGTTTGGTCTGGCGCAGAAAGGACTCTGCCTCGGAATTTTTTCCTTCCAGCATGTAAAGCCGGGCGAGGGCGGATCGGGGATCGGGGTTCTTGGGATCGGTCTGGATCGCGCGCTTGAACTGCTCCTCGGCCTCGGGCAGGCGGCCGCGGGCTTGAAGGAAGCCGCCAAGGGCCATCTGCGCATTCATGGCTTTCGGATCGAGAGTCGTTGCTTTCCTGAGGCTGGCCTCGGCTCCGTCGTATTGTTGGGCCTGAATCTGCATCATGGCGTAATTCAGGTAAGACTCGGCCCGGTTGGGGTCAAGCGCGATGGCTTTCTGCATTTCCTGCAAGGCGCCGGGAAGATCGCCCTGCCGGTCCTTCATGTTGGCCACGGCCATGCGCACGTCAGGATTGTTGGGCTGCTTGTCGTTGAGGATATCGAGTTGTTCCTGCGCCTCCTTGTAGAACTTCGAGGCGATGAGCATGTTGGCGATGTCGACGCGGGCTGGATAGTTGGCGGGGTCGATCTCAATCGTGCGCTGCAGTTCCTGATAAGCGCGATTGAGTTCCCCCAGGCGTAGATAGGTCAGCGCGAGGTGGTAATGCGCGTCAGAGAAGCGCGAATCGACCTGGATCGCGTTGCTGTACTGGATGGCGGCTTCGCGGAACTTACCCTTCTCGAAATAGCGCTGGCCGCTCTCGAAATATTTCTGCTTCCGCACGTTGGGATCGCGAGAACAGCCCACCAGTAATGTGCTGACCAGTGCAAGGATGAAGAACAGGCGAAATGATGGAGCACGCCGCATGGCTAGGTCTCCCGGTCGGAGCGCGTCGAAGGCGCAGATTTGGTCAAGATGAAAGTAACGAAATCCTGAAGATACGATGACGGCGCCGCGAGCGCACGATTCCGCGCGCGGCTGGAAGAAAGAAGCGAACTCGCAAGACGATCAATCATTGGGGGATGTATTGATTCAGCAGCGGCACGACCTCGCCCGCGAAGGGAGTGAGCCGCGTCATGGCGTTCGCGACCGATTCTCCCGGATACATAGGCGTAGTTAAACGCACCAGTGCACCATCGCTGCGATTCATCCGGATGGAATCGGTGACCAGGTAAATCTTGGCCCAGTACTCGCTGGCGACCGCGCGGTCATGAGCCCAGTACCAGTAAAGCACCAGGAGGCGGTCGCCGCCTTTGGCGATCACGTAACGGTTCACAGGGAATGGCGCATGACTGTCTACGGATAGAGGAACACGCGCTGAATCGATCGGCGTCCAGCCGGCGCCGGGCAGGCAGTTCTTGGGCGAATGAATTGTGTCGCCGGCGCGCTGACTGGGGAAATAGGCGATGAACATGTCCGTATTGGGGAGCCGCTCTTGCTGATCGTGGTAGACGCGCAGCAGAAAGTCTCCCGGCCCCAGAATGTCGCGAATGTCCTTTGGAATTTCCACGTCAGTTCCCGACCAGTTGCCCACCTGCTCAGGAAATTGGGCCAACGGCTTGCGCGACGGGAATACTTCCCCACGGTTGCGGGCTTGCAGGAACAGTGCTGTGCCCAGCATGAGGATCAGGGCAAGAGCGAACCGTAGGTTGGAGTTCATTGAGAGATCGCCCCTTTCGGCCACAACAACTGGAGCGCGCGATGCAACAGGAAGAGCAGGATCAGCGACACGACAAAGATCAGCCAGCCGGAGAAAGTATGGAAGAATCCCTGGGCCTTGTCGGGATCCCAGTATTGCACGAGAAGGCCGGTGCCGATAATGCGCAAGCTGTTGGCGACCACGGCAATGGGGATCGAGGCAACCGCCAGCAAGACCCGAAAGGAAGTGCGGGGTTCCATCAGATAACCGTAAATGATGGCCAGGGTCGTCAACGACATCAGAGAACGGATTCCGCTGCAGGCTTCAGCGACTTCCAGGGCCATGGCGGGCAATTGAATGATGTTGCCCTCGCGCAGGACGGGAACACCTAGCAGCGGCAGCGTGTGGGCGGCGGCACGCGATGCCAGCAACTGCAGAGGGAACGTGATCTGGTTGAAGACGATGGCCGGGATCGGAATCATCAGTAGCAGAAACAGCCACGGAAACAAGAGGGCTCGCATGTAATTCCATCCGTAGCCGAGTACCACCAGACCGGCAATCGCCAGCAGAAACGAAGAACGGGACAGGAAAAGCTCCGCTCCCAAAGTTCCTGCGGTGAGCACGATCAAGGCGAAGGCAAGCACGATGAGGCCGGTCCAGGATGGACGCAGCGGCAACTGCTGCAAGCGGCGCTTCTCAGTCCAGATAACGAAGGCAGAGAACGCCGGCACGAAAAAGCCGTGCGAGTAGTTGGGATCGTGCATCCACTGCCGGACGAGATGGGCCAGAACGGGCGCATACAGCCAGGCGAGCGCCCCGACGAGCACGACCATCTGCCAAACCGGCATTCGCCGGTTCGACAGGTGCTGCGGTTCGGCGGGGAACGGCGCGGTTTGGACGGCGTAGGTCAAACGTCAATTTTCGCTGGAATATCGCAAGCATAAGCGAATCAATGGGGGTGGTGCAATCGGGGACTGCCGGGAGGATGACTTTCGTCACTCTTTGCAAAGGAGGTCAGTCGGGTCCAGCTCTTGCAATGTAGGAAGCCAAACCAAGGTAACCCGGACAGGTATGCAGAGCCGCGGGAACCTGCGTTATTCTGGGTCAGCGCGCCGCGAGTCGGGGAATACGATCCACGCTGAACCATGCTTTTCGACACACCCATCTACCTTCTGTTTCTTTGCCTGGTAACGATGTGTTACTGGCGTCTGGGCTTTCGCAACCAGAACCGGTTTTTGCTTGTGGCGAGCTACCTTTTTTATGGGTGGTGGGACTGGCGATTTTTGTGTTTGATGATCGCCTCGACCGTCATCGATTACTTCATTGCCATCAAGATTTCTGAAGCGAAGGATCCGCGAGTCCGCAAGTCGTTGTTGGTCCTTTCGCTGGTGATCAATTTTTCCATCCTGGGTTTCTTCAAGTACTTTAACTTCTTCGCAGACTCGCTGGGGCGCGTGTTGGCGGGCGTCGGAATCAAAGCCTCGCTTCCGGTGCTGCTCATCATTCTGCCTCCGGGAATTTCGTTTTATACATTTCAGGAAGTCGCTTACATCGTCGATGTGTATTCAGGCAAGTTACCCGCGTCGCGCTCGTTTCTGGATTACGGACTGTTCATCAGTCTGTTCCCTCACCTGATTGCCGGGCCGATTCAGCGGCCAGGGCATTTGCTGCCCCAGGTGCAGAAGCCAAGGCACTGGGATTCTGACAAAGTGTTCGACGGGTTGCTGCTGATTCTCGAGGGATTGTTTCGCAAATGTGTCATTGCCGATAACTGTGCCCTCATCGCGAACGCGGCATTCAGTGGCGCTTTCGGAAAACCGAGCGCAATCGTCACGTTGCTTGGGATGTATGCCTTTGCCTGGCAGATCTATGGCGACTTCAGCGGCTACAGCGATATTGCTCGAGGCAGCGCACAGTTGCTGGGCTTCCATTTCATGGTCAATTTCCGGCAGCCCTATTTCGCCGACAGCATTCAGGATTTCTGGCGGCGTTGGCACGTTAGTCTCAGCACCTGGCTGCGCGATTATCTCTACATTCCGCTCGGGGGCAACCGCAATGGCGAGGCGCAGACCTACCGCAATCTCCTGCTTACGATGCTACTTGGGGGACTGTGGCATGGCGCCAACTGGACATTCGTTATCTGGGGCGGCCAACACGGAGCGACTCTGGCGGTGGAGCGGAAGCTCACGCGGGGGTCGGCGATGGTCCCGGGCTTTGTGCGAAAACTGTTCAAGCAGGTCGTCGTGTTTCACGTGGTGTGCGTAAGCTGGATATTCTTCCGCGCTCAATCCTTGCGGGCAGCCTGGGAGATGCTGAAGGGATTGGGAAACTGGAACTGGCGCCCGGAGTTCCCGGCGGCGTTTTTGTTTCTGGCGGTATTCTCGGTTCCACTGCTGATTTTGGATATGTATCTCGAATCGACAGGGGCGGAGTATTGTTTCGCGCACACGCCGGTCCGCTGGCGCGTGGCTTTCGGATTGGCATGCGCACTCGTGATCGCTTTGATGGGGGCGAATCAGGCAAATGCATTCATCTATTTCCAGTTCTGAAGATGTTCGCCTCAAGGCGCCCCCGGTTGTGACCGAGCGAGCCGAGAGTGCGCGCACCGGCATCATCGTATTACTGGTTGGCCTGGCGGTGATCATGCTCGGATTCGAACTGGGATCGCCATTGCTGCTCGATCATCTCAGCCGCACCGAACATCGAGTCGAGGGTGAGTTGAGCGCCGCTCGGGCCTTGCGTCCGGTGACGGCCGATGGCCGGCCGACGGTGCTTCTGACTGGGAACTCTCTCTTGCTCGAGGGCGTGAAGCTCGATCAACTGCACGACAATCTGGCTTCGCAGTTTGAGGTGACCCGGCTGGGAATTGAGCAAACCCATTACCTCGACTGGTATTTCGGATTGCGTCGTTTACTGCAGGAAGGCTCCCGTCCCAATCTGATCGTGCTGTCACTGGCGACAGACCAGCTGGCTTCGAAATTCACCCTGGGGGAAGAGTTTGCGCACCGGCAGATGAGCGTTCAGGATTTTCCCCGCGCCATCCGCGAGACGAAACTCGATCGCACGACGGCGAGTACTTACTTCTTCGCTCATTTCAGTAACTGGCTGGCCGACAAAGGGGTGATCCGGCAACGGGTTTTGATTCTGCTGGTGCCGAATTTCCGCGGACTGGCGGCGCGCATTGCCGACCACACGCCGCACGTGAACGATCCAGCGGCGCTTGAAGGCATGGCACGGCAAAGAATGCCCGAGTTGCGCGACCTCGCGCAACAATACGGCGTCAAAATTGTGCTACTTGTTCCCCCCACACTTCACGAAGATGACTCGCGACCAATCCAGCAAATTGGGGCGGAAGTCGGTGTGCCGGTGTGGGTGCTTTCGCCGCCGGGGGAATTTCCCAGAAACCTGTACCGCGATGGTTTCCACTTGACGATCAGGGCTCCGAGATATTTACCTCCCGACTTGCAGAGCAGATCCGGAAGATGGGATCAGAAAGCCTCAACCTGCAAGAGCAAAAAGACACGCCCCGCTAGCCAGATCCATCCAATCCAGCCTGACTTTTTCTCCAAAATCGTTCTCTTCGGGCGCGGTGGAAATCAAGCCATGTGGGAAAAACATTTACCTTTCCCGCCTGATCCAAGAGACCATCAAGGGGTGCCGGTCTGCGGAAGGAATGCGGTTGCTACCCTCTTTGGAAACAGGCGGTTAGGGGAAGCGTCCAGCCATTTGGGGAAAAGTAACCCTTGTTGGTTACTATCGTGTGGGTAAAAACTTTCCCTACGCACGGTTCTGATGTAGCCTTCTAAGGGTTGGTTCGGGGCCTTGCGCAGAGCAGCGGTTATCCTCCAGACCGCTGAAAACAATCTAGATAACGATAAAGAGCAGAGTTACCGATTTGCGCCGCGGGATGGCAGCAGTCGTGCTTGGTCAGAAGCAGCAAACGCATCCGACTCACTGGCGATATTCCCCCGATTTGAAACTAGAGCCAATATGGCGAACGACTTCCCAGAAGTCCCACAATTAAGCGGCGCGACGAGCAGCTCGGCGGCGGCCTTCAGCGACTTTGTTGAAGGACAAGGCCAAGGCATGAAAGCACTGGAGGTCGTCATCCGCGAACTGGCAAGAAGCGAAGTACCGGTTTTGCTGTTGGCGGAAAGCGGCGCCGGAAAACGCGCCACGGCCGAGCGGATCCACGAGATGTCGATGCACCGCGGAAGTCCATTCCGTGCATTGAGCTGTCAGGAGACGACGGAAGAGGCGCTCGCTGAAGCCGCGGGGGCCACTTCGGGAGAGGGAACGGTTTATCTGGAAGAGGTCGCAGATCTCAACGCGGCGGGCCAGGAGGCGCTGCTGCAGTTTCTGCCCGCCGTCGAAAACAATGGTCACGGCACCAAAAGCCGGGCGCGGCTGATCTGCGGCACCGCCCGCGATCTCGAAGCGGAAGTGAAGGCGGGGCGTTTTCGCGAAGACACGTATTACCGCATCAGCGGAGTTTGTCTGCGGCTCCCTCCATTACGACAGCGCAAGGAAGATATCCCGGCGCTGGTTCGGTGCTTTTTAGCGAAGTATGCGCGGGACTTCCGGCGACCGGTGCCGTCGTTGAGCGCCGCCACACAGCAGCTCTTTCAGGATTACGCCTGGCCGGGCAACATCCGCGAGCTTGAAGATGCGGCCAAGGCCATCGTAGCGCTCGGCGACGAGTCCGTTGCCATGGGCGGCTTGCGCTCGCTGCTGATGAAATCGGAGCGCGGAACCAATGGCGAACGCATTTCGCTGAAGCAGGCATCGCGCGCGGCTTCGAGGGAAGCTGAAAAGGAATTGATCCTCAGGGTATTGCAGCGCACCCGCTGGAATCGCCGGCGCGCCGCGCAGGAGCTTCAGATCAGCTACAAGGCCCTGCTCTACAAATTGAAACAGATTGGCTACCAGGATTACGGAGCGTCATAGTCGTCAGGAGAAGAGATGAAACGTTCGCAGAATTTCGCAATCATGTTGCTGGCCGGGACGCTGGTGGCGGGCGCCTGGGCGCAGGCCAGCCCGAAGGCGGCAGAGGATGGCAAGGCAGCGCCCGACAAGCCGACCCAGACTGAGCCGGTATCGGTTGTTGGTCCCGATTACGTGATCGGCGCCGAAGACATGCTGCACATTTCGGTATGGAAAGAACCGGATCTGACCGAGACGCTTCCGGTCAGGCCGGACGGCAAGATTTCTCTTCCCTTGCTGAATGATGTGATGGCGTCAGGGCTGACGCCGAGCCAGCTGGCCGATTCCATCACCACCAAGCTCAAAAAATACATTGCGGACCCGCGCGTGACGGTCGTCGTCACGGCGATGAACAGCCAGAAGATTTATGTGTTGGGCGAAGTCTTGCATCCGGGCACTTCCCCTCTGCAGCCGAATATGACGGTGCTGCAGGCGCTGGCCAGTTCGGGGTTCACGCAGTTTGCCAATACGAAGGGGATCTACATTCTGCGAACGGAAAGTGGCAAGCAGCAGAAGATTCCAGTGCATTACCGCTCGCTGCTCAAGGGTGAAGCGATGGATCAGAACCTCATCCTGAAAGCTGGAGACACGATTGTTGTCCCGTAGGAATTGCCGATGAACATGCGTCATACCATTTTCCTGCTCGTGTTGGGGTTGGCCTCAAGTGCGGTCTGGGCGCAAAACGACTCGACCCAGACTCCTGACGATGCGCAGCGAACGCCGCCACCCGCGGCCTTCGGGCAAGATGCGCCGCCAGTGCTGGTGAACGAGAATCCTCCGATTTCGGGGCTGGACCAGCCGTCGCTCGAACCGAACATTCAGCCTCGCAGCATGCTGCTGGGCGGGGTCGAAGGCAGCGAGTCGCTGGATTCCAACATCGGAAGCGACGCACGGCCGGCGCTGCATTCGGTCACGCGCGGTCTGGGCGGGCTTACCCTGCAGCGGCTGTGGAGCCGCTACCAGTTTGCTGCCGCTTATATCGGGGGCGTGGGGTACTACAACACGGCTGGACAAGGCGTGAAGCAGATTCAAGAACTGCAGGCTCAGCAGGCGTTCCTGTGGAGAACGGGCCAGTTCACAGTTCGCGATTCCTTCAGCTATCTGCCGGAAGGATCTTTTGGTTACGGCTCTTACGGCGGAGCCGGGGGATTCCAGCTTGGGCTGGGTGGGATCGGCGAAGGCATGGGAGCCTTGGGAAGCGGATTCGGAGGCCACTTTGGGCCGCTCGGTTCGGGACAGTTCGGGTCTCTGGGTCAGGCGGCTCGAATCACGAACGTGGCGCTCGCCGATGTGGTGGAGAATCTGTCGCCGCGTACATCGATCACCGCCGCAGGCTCTTACGGGCTGGTGCATTTTACCGACGCCTCAGCAGGATTCATCAACAGCCAGCAGGCGGGGGGCCAGGCTGGCTATGACTACGCCATCAACCGAAAAGATCAAATCGCGGTCAGCTATGGGTATCAGTCGTTTCATTACCCGGCAGTAGTTGGCGCAGGCAACGTGAATGCGCACATTGTCCAGCTGATGTACGGACATCGTGTTTCGGGCCGGATGGATATGGTGATCGGCGCCGGGCCGCAATGGACGCAAATCCAAGACCCGTTTCTGGGCAATAGCTCGCGCCTGTCCGTGTCCGGGCGCTTTTCGCTGCGCTACCGGTTTAAGGTGACTTCGACATCGCTGAGTTTCGAGCGCTTTGAGACCAGCGGTTCCGGATTCTACGCAGGCGCCCAAAGCAACGTGGCATCGTTGGCGCTTGCCCGACCACTTGGGCGCAAATACAGCGCCCAGGCGAATTTAGGCTTTGCGCACAACCAGCGCCTGCAGTCGAGCGCGCTCGGCGTGGCCGGGAGCTCCTACAACTATGGTTTCGCCGGCTTCGCCGTGCGACGGCAGTTTGGCTACAACTGGGGAGCATTCCTTGGCTATCAATGGGATGACCAGATTTTCGATACCTGCCCCATCGCGGGCGCAACAAGTTGCAATCGTATTGCAGTACGACATGTGCTGACTCTCGGCGTGGACTGGCACTTCCGGCCGATTCGGATCGACTAACTCAGGGGCCGCCCACGAGAGCGGCTCAGAACGGAAACACAGGAATGATTGAAAATCGCGATCTTACACTGGACGATTACCTGGCAATGTTGCGCCGGCGTGTGAAGTTGATTCTTTTTCCGGCACTGCTGGCGCCGCTGGTCGGGTTCCTGATCTCCTACGCCTTTACAGCGCGATACACTTCGCAGTCACTGGTTCTGGTGGAGGGACAGAAAGTGCCAGAAGGCGTGGTGCAGCCGGTGGTCACGGCCGATCTGGCGCAGCGCATTGCCACCATGCAACAACAGGTGTTGGGCCGCAATCGCCTGCAGCCGATCGTGGAGAAGCATCCCGGGCTGTTCAAGGGCGGCAAGAGCGTGGAAGACGTCCTCGAAGATGTTCGCGCGGGAGTCCAGATCGAGCCGGTCGTCACCGACCTGAGCCAGATCGCCAATACCACGGGCGGCAAGAGGAGACCGGGGGGGAGCGTGCCCGGATTCTATGTGAACTTCACCACCGCCAACGCGCGGGATGCGCAGGACATCTGCAACGATCTGACGTCGGCCATTCTCACCGAATTTCAGAATTCCCGCGAGGAAGCGGCATCGAGCACCACCGCATTCATCGGCCATCAGCTCGACGAGGCCAAGCAGAATCTCGACGATCAGGACTCGAAGCTCGCCGCCTTCAAGCGGCAATACGGCGGGCAGTTGCCCGGCGATGAAGATAACAATCTGAAGGTCCTGGGCGCGCTGAACACGCAGCTGGATGCCAACACCCAGACCGTGAATCGGGCGCAGCAGGACAAGGCTTACACCGAGTCGATGCTGGGACAGCAGTTGGCGGCCTGGAAGTCCTCGCAGGGCACCACCAATCCGCAGAGTCTGGAAACCCAGCTGGCGGCATTGCAAAGTCAGCTGCTTTCGCTGCAGGCCCGGTACACCGAAGACCACCCGGACGTGATCAAGACCAAGGCCGACATCGCTGAGGTCAAGAAGAAGCTGGCGGAAGTCAACGATGCGGCTGCCAAGGGATCGGATACAGCGGCGAAACCAACGGCGAGCGAACCGCCCGAAATCCGGCAGCTCCGCCTGCAGATTCATCAGTACGACGAAGTGCTGGCGCAGGCGACGCGGGAACAGAAGCGGGTCAGCGACCAGATCCGGATGTATCAGAGCCGAGTTGCGATCAGCCCGGAGGTGGAGGAGAAGTACAAGCAGCTGACGCGCGATTACGACACGGCGCAGAAGTTCTATGCTGACCTGCTGGCCAAGAAGAGCACCTCGGAGATGGCGACTGATATGGAGAAGCGGCAGCAGGGTGAGCAGATGCATCTGCTGAACCAGGCAAGCTTGCCCGAGTCTCCGAGCTTTCCCAACCGCCTGTTGTTTGCCGCTGGCGGCCTGGGCGGAGGCCTGGTGATCGGCATGGGTCTTGCGCTCTGGATGGAACTGCGCGACAAGTCGATCCGCAACGAAGCCGATGTCCTGGCCAGCTTGCAGATGCCGGTGCTGGTTTCCTTGCCCTGGGTGACCGATGAGGGCGCTGCCAAGGGCAACGGCAAATTCTGGAATCGGGACAAGACCGCGGTTGAATCCAAGGAAAAAGTCGAAGTTTAGGCGACTGGCATGTACAAAGAGTTCTTTGGACTACGAGCAAACCCGTTCAACGTAAACCCGGACCCGCGCTACCTGTTTTTGACGCGGCACACCGAGGAGGCGCTGGCCTGCCTGACCTATGGCATCCAGAGTCGCAAGGGTTTCGTGCTGTTGACCGGCGAAGTGGGTACGGGCAAAACCACGCTCATCAACAAGCTGCTCGAGTGGTTGCGCCTGCAACAAGTGGCGACGGCCTTCATCTTCAACTCGCGCATGAATGTTCCGCAGTTCCTCGACTACATGATGGCGGACTTCGGCATTCCCTGCGATTCGCGATCGAAGAGCCAGATCCTGCAGCGGCTTTACAACTGGCTGCTCGATCGCTACCGAGCGGGCGAGACCGCGGTACTGATTGTCGACGAAGCGCAGAACTTGAGCGATGAAGTGCTGGAAGAGATCCGGATGCTCACCAACCTGGAGACGTTCACGGAAAAACTTCTTCAGATTGTGCTGGTGGGCCAGCCGGAACTGGAAGCCAAGCTCAAGCAGCCCCAGTTGCGACAATTACGCCAGCGGCTGACGCTGCGCGCGAAAACGCACCCGCTGACCTTAGAAGAAACGAAGGCCTACGTGCTGCAGCGCCTGCGAATCGCCGGGTCCGACGGCCGGCAGATTTTCGAAGCAGACGCACTGAGTTCGATTCACAAGTATTCGAACGGCATTCCCCGCGTGGTGAATCTGCTCTGCGAGCACTGCCTGGTGAGCGCGTTTGTCGATCAGAAGCCGACCATCGGCGAAGCGATCGTCGACGCGGTCGCGAGAGATTTTGACCTCAGCGACAGTGTGGCCTCGGGAGCCATGACGGTGGCGGCAGCGCCGCCGGTCAATGGGGCCGACAAATTTGATGTCGTGGAAGCTTTACGCACGCTGGCGACGTTGGCAGACCGGCTGCGGCAATCCGAACAAGACGTGCCCAAAGAGAGGAAATCATGAGCCGAATTCACGAAGCACTCAAACGAGCGGAACAGGAGAGAGCCGCGTCCCAGGGAGGACGTCCGGACGCCTCGCCCGTGATGGATCTGCCATCGGGGGAGCCCATGGCCCCGATGCCAGATATGGCTCGTCCCACGGCAGGCGCGACAGCGGCTGCGCCGGCTCCCGCCCCCTCGAACGGTCAGGGCATGCCTTCGTTCACGAATCCTTTCACGTTCGACACCTTGCTGGCGCGCTGCGTGCAGAGCGACTGGCAGCCCGATGCGAAGACCATGCTGTTCTTCGGATCGGAAGAGAACGGGCTGGGCACGGAGCAGTTCCGCACGTTGCGTTCGCGCCTCTACCAGATGCGCGAGAAGACGTCGCTGAAGAAGATCCTGGTGACCAGCGCTCTTCCCCAGGAAGGCAAATCGTTCGTTTCGGCCAACCTCGCGCAGGTGCTGGTGCGGCAACACGGGCGGAGAGTACTCCTGATTGATGGCGACCTGCGCGTAGCGCGGCTGCACACGGCGCTGGGGACGACCTCGTCGCCGGGCCTCGCCGATTATCTGCTGGGCGAAAGCGACGAGTTTTCCGTCATGCAGCGCGGCCCCATGGACAACCTGTTCTTTATTCCCTGCGGACGCACCGTGGCCCACCCGGCGGAACTGATCGCCAACGGGCGGCTAAAGATGTTGATGCAGAGAGCCGAGCCGCTGTTCGACTGGATCATCGTCGATTCGCCTCCGGCCGTGCCGGTATCGGATGCCAGTCAGCTGGCCAACTTCTGCGACGGCGTGTTGATGGTGGTGCGCTCCAACGCGACACCGTATGACACGGCGCAGAAGGCGCGCCAGGAGTTCCAGGGGAAAACGCTGGTCGGCGTGGTGTTGAACGGAATTACCCGTTCCGACTCGTATTCGCGGTACTACTACGAAGTGTACGAGAAGTCAGCAAAACAAAACGCGTAGACGACAAGGCCCCCGTGATTCGCCTCTTCAATGTCTATTACCCCGTCCGCACTCTCGTCCTGCTGGCGGTCGAGACGACAGTAGTCTTTCTGTCGTTTCTGCTGGGCGTGTTGCTGGCGTTTCCCGATGACCGCTACATCGTGCTGAACTACCAGTACGGCTACGTCAAGGTGCTGATCGCGACGGGCGTCGTCCTGATCTGTTCTCACTGGTTCGATCTCTATGATGCGGCGCAATTCGACGCCAAGGGCGAGATGTATTTTCGTCTGTTCCTGGTCCCAGGGCTGTTTGCCTTGTTTCTGGCGATACTGAGCTACTTCTACCCGAACGCCCTGCTGGGAAATAACGCGTCGCTGATCGGCCTGGTTTTTCTGACCTTCGGATTAGTGGGGTGGCGCGCTGCGTACAGTTGGCTGGTGCAGCAGCCCTTCATGCAGGAAAAAGTCTATGTGCTGGGCACTGGCGAGCGGGCGCAGCGCCTGGTCGTCGGTTTGCGGCAGCGCAAGGAACTGGGTGTGGACGTCGTGGGCTGGAGCGGCAACATCGATGGAGCGGTGACGCGCGAGTCGGCCGCGACTCACCTGATGGAACTGGCTCATGCCCATCGCGTACACCGCGTGATCGTGGCCATGCCGGATCGCCGCGGAACCATACCGGTGCAGGAATTGCTCGACCTGCGGCTCAACGGAGTGCGGATTGAAGAGGCCACTTCGTGGCTGGAGAAGATCTCGGGACGAATCGAAGTGGATCAGCTCTATCCGAGCTGGCTGATTTTCGCGGAGGGATTTCGCTTCAGCACCAGTTTCAACCTGATGCGGCGGGCACTATCGACCTTGATGTCACTGGCCCTGCTGCTGGTCGTGCTGCCCTTCCTGCCATTCGTGATCCTGGCCATCAAGCTGGATTCCAAAGGCCCGGTGCTCTACCGGCAAAAGCGTGTGGGCAGGGCCGGACATTCCTTTTACTGTTACAAGTTCCGCACCATGCGCCAGGACGCGGAAGCCGATACCGGGCCGACCTGGGCCGGCGACGACGATCCGCGCATTACTCGGGTCGGGAACTTTCTGCGCACTTCGCGAATCGATGAGATTCCGCAATTGTGGTGCGTGTTCAAGGGCGACATGGCATTCGTCGGTCCTCGGCCGGAGCGACCGGAATTCGTTCAGTGGCTGACGCAAGAAATTCCCTATTACGGTGTGCGCCATGCCGTGCGTCCGGGAATCACCGGTTGGGCGCAGGTGCGCTACAAGTACGGGAACACGGTCGAGGACGCCAAGGAAAAGCTGCAGTACGACCTGTTCTACATCAAGAACGCGTCGCTGGGCCTGGATCTGCTGATCATGTTCCAGACGATCAAGATCGTCTTGCTCGGCCGGGGCGCCCAATGATCTGGGCATTCTGGGGAGCTTTGGTGCTGATCGGGTATGCCTATGCCGGTTATCCGGCGTGGCTGTGGATGCGGGGGCGATTGCACCCGCGTCCGGTGCAATCGGCTCCGATTGAGCCTTTTGTCTCGATGGTGATGGTTGTGCGCAATGAGGAGAAGGTGCTCGAAGGCAAGCTGGATACCCTGCTTTCGCTCGATTACCCCGAAGCGAAGTCAGAGATCGTCGTGGTTTCGGATGGATCCAGTGATCGCACGGACGCGATCCTGCACCGGTATGCGCAGAGCCCTAAGGTCCATGCGGTCTTGAATCAGCTTTCTCGGGGGAAGGCGTCGGGGCTGAAC
>Ga0210401_10001120_pt1 | contig 31646 bp, 25 predicted proteins | sample IncBWH32MmetaG_FD_150866 | JGI IMG/M metagenome (GOLD analysis project Ga0210401, IMG submission 150866) | Forest soil microbial communities from Barre Woods Harvard Forest LTER site, Petersham, Massachusetts, United States - Inc-BW-H-32-M | ecosystem: Environmental > Terrestrial > Soil >...
AAATCTCGCGCGTTGTTCTCTTCATCAAGCTGACACACAGAAACACCGCGACCAGCCACATGCCGACGAACCCCCGCCCGCATTGACGCTCATGTGTCCGGACGTTTCTGAGTTCGACAAAGCATTTCCGCAGCTTTGCCGACGGGGAGCTCAGCGACTGTGCGCGGCCGACGGGCGGCCTCGCGCAAGGAGCCAATGCGGGGGGAGTGCCCAATGCCACGAGAGGCAAGTCCTCGCGGCTTCGATCCGGCACGCCTGCTGGTCGCGGCCTCGATTCTGATCGTCACCATCGCAGCAAATTTCGTTCCGCAACAAGCCTTCGCGCTTCCAAGCTATGCCCGGCAGACCGGTCTCGGTTGCGGCATGTGCCACGCCGAGTTTCCGCAACTGACGCCGTTCGGGCGGCGCTTCAAGATCCTCGGCTACACGCTCGGCTATTCGGTGCCGGAGGACAAGCGCGTGCTTGGGACTACCCCCTATGAGAAGAACATCCAGCGGCCGCCGGATGCGACGCTTCCGCTGTCGGTTCAGGCGATCACCACCTTCACCCATACCGCCACGAACATGAACACGGCGGGCTCGGCGCCGTACCTGAAGCCGAACGACAACATCGAGCCGGTGCAGACCGCGAGCATCTTCTACGGCGGCGCGATCACCGAACATATCGGTGCCTACGCGCAGTTCACCTACAACGCGCAGCCCTTCGGTCCGCCGCTTCCGCACCTCTACACCTGGGACAATCTCGATGTCCGCTACGCCAACACGACCACGATTGCCGGCATGCCGGTGGTCTACGGGCTCACGGTAAACAACAACCCCACGGTGCAGGATCCCTGGAATTCGACGCCGGCCTGGGGCTATCCGTTCGTTCAGACCAATCTTGCCAATACCCCCGGCGCCAAGACGCTGATCGACCAGGGCTTTGCCGCGCAAGTGCTGGGCCTCGGGGCCTACACCTTCATCAACGACCAGCTCTATCTCGAGGTCGCCGGCTATCAGACGCTCAATCCGGGCGCTCTCAATTCGCTCGGCGTCAGTCCGCTGAACACGCAACCGATCAACGGCATCGCGCCCTATTTCAGGGCGGCTTACGAGAAGCAATGGGGGCGGCACATCCTGGAAATCGGCACCTTCGGCTTCTTTGCCGAGACCGGGCTGTCGATCGCCAATTTCGTCCCGGGCGTCGGCACCAACCGCTTCACCGACATCGGCTTCGACTCGCAGTATCAGTATCAGGGCGACGGCTACTGGGTCACGGTGCGTGCGACCTATCTGCACGAGAAGCAGAATCTGCCGGCGAGCGTCGCGGCGGGTCTGGCCGGCAACCTCAACAACACGCTGAACACGTTCCGCGCGCAGGCGGCGCTGACCTACGGCACCGACGGCAAGATCGTCCTGACCGGCGGCTACTTCAACACCTGGGGCACCGCCGACCCGATCCTGTTCGCCGGAAACCGCACCTTCCTCCCGAACAGCGACGGCTTCATCGCCGAGATCGCCTACCAGTTCTTCGGCAAGAACAACGCCCCGAAACTGTGGCCGTGGTTCAATACCAGGCTCGGCGTGCAGTACATCGCCTACAACAAGTTCAACGGCGCTTCGATCAACTTCGACAACATGGGGACGAACGCCCGCGACAACAACACGCTGCTGGTCTATCTCTGGTCGGCGTTCTAGCCAGCGAGCGCCGTGCCGGAAGCATCCGAGGCGGCCCGGGCGCATCGCAAGAGCGTTGCGTCCCGGCGATCGGAGCCATGAAGATTTCAGGAGCGCAGGAGGACCAGATGCTGGTCGAGGTCCCTGAAGCTCAAATAGCTCTTGCGGATCCACTCGTGCAGTTCGGTCGAGGAATCCTTTTCCTGGCGCAGATAGTCGGTGAACGAAAAATTCTGCCGGTCGATATAGGTTTTCAGGAACGTCGGCAGCGCCCCGATGCTCAACAGGCGACCGCGGGCCCAGGCGAGCGGCAGTTCGCCGCGCACGACATATTCGTTGTCGACCACGATCAGCTGGGACGGCGGGATGTGCTGGCGCAGCAGTTCGTGCCCGCGCGCCGACACTCGGTCCGGGCTCGCCAGGAACAGCACGATCGGGGCAATGTTGCGCCTTGCGGCTTCCTTCAGGAAGCCGATCTCGTCCGACATCTTGAAGAACTCGTCGAAGGCATGGAAGCCGAGGTCGAGCACCTTCGCGATCCCGTCGTCGAGGATCACGCGGTCCATCAGCTGCATCTTGCCGTAGGTGTCGTCGATCTCCGCCGTCTCGGTAATGCCGGGCAGGTAGTCGAGCAGCGACGGCTCCTTCAGGTTGATGTCGAAGGCGACGACGGTGCCGTCCTTCAGCAGCAGAAACTCGCTCAATAGGCGCGCAACCAGGGTCTTGCCGGCCTGGGGGCGGGGCGAACAGACGATATAAACCGGCGTGGCAGTCATCACGCACTTATCATTTCAAAACACGCACTCGCGACCGCCAATCAGACCCTGCAAGCAAGGCTATTTTTCGTCGCTGCGTGCGCCCATTTTGCTCGAGCCGACGATTTCCGTCAGCTTAATGCGGTCAAACTCGCTCCAGACATTGGCAAGCCAGTGGCGGACATAGCCGCGTAATACGAAAGAATAATTCGCCGCCTGGTCATGGCTGCCCTTGTTCGCCACGAATTTGAGGAATGGGACCGAGGCAACTTCCACTTGCTCATAGGCCATCTCGTTGAGCTTGGGGATGGTCAGTTCGGTCGCGTCCTTGATGCGGTGGAAATACGAGGCGTAGGTCGCCTGGTCCCACTCGAAGAAGCTGGTATTGTTGATGAAGTTCTTCACCAGGAAGTATTTCGCGCCGGTCATGAAGTTCGCGGTTTCCGCGATCTCGTCCAGCGAGGCGATCGACGATCCCAGGATGTGAAACACGGCAAAGGTGATCTGGCCGTTCTTGGCGGCGTCGAGAAAGCCGATGTCGCGCAGCGCGGCCAGCGATGGCGACATCAACCCGGCGCGGACGTCGATCACCGTGACCGACGGGCTCACCGTGTTCAGCGTGTCGAAGATCTTCATCTGGTCCGGCGTCGCCGTCATATCGACGATTTCGGTGATGTCGGGATGAAAGCGCTTCAACGTGCCGCGCGGCGACTCGGTGTCAAAGGCACGGGTCGGCACGTTGTTGGCGTTGAAATAGTCGAGCAAGGTACGCGAAACGGTGGTTTTGCCGACCCCGCCCTTGTCAGCTCCCACGACAATCACTGCTGGCTTTGCCATCTCGGCCCCTCGCACGCCCCCGACCTGCCACCCCACATGGCTGGCCCCGATCCTGCTTTGAGCGCGAACATGGCAGAAAGAAGGGAGAAATCAAACCTTTGGGAGAAGGCAAGGTAGGGTGTAACCAGTTTTTTCAAAATGATGCTCTCTCGCAATTCACCTCGATCACGAAATAGCACCTCATCCCGAACGGTCGCGCCGTGACGAACACGCTGCTTCGCGCTCCAGTTTAGCAAAAATCGGCGAGGAAGTGACAGAAGAGTTTCTGATGTTATCCCGCGTCAAGAAAACGCGCAGAAACAGGGGCATTAATGGCGACCCCATGGCCCAACCGCGTCGTCCCGCCACGGGGGCCGCTGCTCCTCTTGCGCAGTATTCTGCCGCGGATCATCCGAAGCGCGGGATCGGTCCCACGGGCCGGAGGGCAGCGGCGGTAGCCTCACGCCTTCATTGGCATCCGCCGCCTCGTCATGTGCATCATTCGCAGCATCCGATGGCAGCGCCAGCGGTCCCGGATCGTGGCCGCCGGCATATTTCACCAGCGCCTCGATCCGGGATTCCACGGATGGGTGGGTTGCAAACAGGTCCGCAAAGCCCTGGCGCGGATTGTCGACGCATAATTCCATCACCGCCGATGTCGCGCCGGGCAGTTCACCGCGGCCCTCGATCTTGCGCAAGGCCGAGATCATGGCGTCGGGATTCTTGGTCAATTCAACCGATCCGGCATCGGCAAGCAGCTCGCGCGTGCGCGACAGCGCCAGCTTGACGACCTGGGATAACAGCCAGGCGAGCAGGATCAGCGCGATCGCGACAATGACGACAATGATCGCGCCGCCGCCCGAGCTCTTCCGGTCGGAGGATGACGAGGGCGGTGAGGAGGATGAGCCGGAAGACGACGACCAGGATGAACTGCCGCCCGTATTCCACTCCAGGTTGGTGAACAGTCGAAAGAACAGCTCGCCGAAGAACCCGACCGCGCCGGCGATGATGACCGCGATCACCATCATCTGCACGTCGCCGTTGCGGATGTGGGTCAGCTCGTGCCCGAGCACCGCTTCCAGCTCCTGGTCGTTGAGGGCCCTCAAGAGCCCGCTGGTGACGGTGACGGCATATTGGCGCTGGTTGAGCCCGGTCGCGAAGGCGTTCAGCGCCTCGCTTTCCATGATCTTCAGCTTCGGCATCGGGATGCCGCGCGAGATGCAGAGGTTTTCGAGCAGATTGTAGAGCCGCGGCTGCTGCTGCCGGCTGGCGTCCTCGCCCCCGGTGATGGCGTCGACGATCGACTGGTGGAAGAAATAGGCGATCACGATCCACAGCGCGGCCCCGATGGTCGCAAAGGGCAGGGCCTTGATCAGGTCGGAATAAGCCGCGGCCAGGTAATAGTCGACCGAGCCGTTGCCTTTGATCAGCACCTCGGCGAGCAGCGCCGCGGCATAGACCAGCACGTAGATCAGCACGAACAGGCCCGCCAGCAGCAGCATCGAACGCAATCTGTTCGATGCGATGTGGGTGTAGAGACCATACGCGGCCATGCGCTGCTTTCGCTAATTGCAGTCATTCCGGGGCACGCCAACGGCGTGAACGATGGTGCGCAATTGCGCACCTGAGAATCTCGAGATTCCCCGGTGCGCAATTGCGCACCTGTGGTCTGGTCCTTCGGACCAGCCCGGAATGGCCGAAATAGATGATCATCGCATCAGAATTTCACGGCGGGCGCGGCCTCGACCTCGGTGCGGCTCGCGCCGAGATCGAAGAACTCCTTGCGGGTGAAGCCGAGCGGGCCCGCGAACAGGGCGGCGGGCATCTGCTGGATGCCGGTATTGTATTCCTGGACCGCGTTGTTGAAGAAGCGCCGGCTCGCCGCGATCTTGTTCTCCAGATCGGAGAGCTCGCTCGACAGCTGCTGGAAATTGGCGTTGGCCTTGAGGTCCGGATAGGCCTCCGACAGCGCGATCAGCCGGCCGAGTGCGCCGGACAGCTGGTTTTCGGCGGCTGACACCTGGGCCGGTCCCTGCGCCGAGATCGCCGAGTTTCGGGCCTTGATCACCTCGTCGAGCGTGCCGCGCTCATGCGCGGCATAGCCCTTCACCGTCTCGACCAGGTTCGGGATCAGGTCATGGCGCTGCTTGAGCTGGACATCGATGTCGGCAAAGGCCTGGCCGACGCGCTGGTTCAGGGCGATCAGCCGGTTGTAGGCGCCGAAGGCAAACAGCACGAGCACGACGATGATGCCGAAAACGATCCAGCCGGACATGAAAAGCTCCTGGGAGGAGGGCGACGAAGCGGCTCCGGCCGAAGATAGGCGCGCGGCCGGTCCGCCGGGAGGCGGGCATTGCTTTGGTCGGTTGCGGGCGCGGACAAGTTCACCGGAATCACGGAAAGTCCGGACCTTGCGGACGTTGGTCTGATTGCCCCCTTGGGGGGTGGGGCCGTCACTCCGGTCGTGCGACGTGCCAGAGCAGCTCCAGGTCGGTGCCGTGGGTCTCGCCGGGGGCCTGGTCGTCATGAAACTTATAGAGCGGGCGGTAGCGGTAGGCCCACATCTTGGTGCCGTCGCTGCGGGTGATCAGGGTGAAGTCGCCGTTGGCCTTGGCGTTGTTCGGTGCGGCGAGCGGGGCAAATTTCTCGCTACACTTGCCTTCGCAGGTCGATCTGTCGCCGGTGGTGTCGCGATCAAAGTAATAAAGGGTCATGCCCTTGGGATCGACCAGCACCAGGCCCTTCCTGCTCTGGGCGACCTGCGGCATGGTTGTGTTGTCTTCTTTGGGGGCCGGCGGCGGAGACGACGATTCGTGTCCGATGGCCATCTCGGTCGAGACCAGCATGGCCGCTGCGATCATCACGATCCGGAACATCTGAACCCCCATTCTGAGGTGCCTGGCAGGCGTGCTAACTTCTACTCAGAGTAGCGGACGTTCGTTAGTTCCAGGTTTCGCAAAGCCGAGCCGATTTTCGACAAATAGGCATCGAAAGAATTAACCATGCCCGCCGGCACGGTCGCGGGGCTATCGGCCGGGATCGACGGCGTCGCCCCAATCCCAGCGGCGGGCCGTCGCGTATCCGCCCTTGTCCCGGCGCGGGATGGCGGCCACCCGCGATACCCCGTCGGCACAGCAGAGCTTTGCGGTCACCCCGATCTTGGTGACCTCAGGTCGTGCCAGCACCCGCGCGGCGGGCCGATGGGTGGAAAAAAGCCGGGTCAGCGCCAGGTAGACGAACTTTTCGTCCTCGAATGGCGCCTCAGCGCCCTTGACCTCCTTGTGCGCGCGCAAGCGCGGCAGGCGCTGCGAAAAGTGACACCAGTCCGGCGCGACCAGCGGGCATTTTGCCTGGTGGGGGCAGGGGGCGGCAACGTGAGCGCCGGCCGCGATCAACTGGCCGCGCAGCACGAGAATGCGCTGATAGCCCGCGGGTGTGCCGGGCTCGATGATCAGCAGCGTGTCGCGCGTCTTGCGCCAGGCCAGATCGGCGAGTTTGGTCTGCTCCCGTTCGGCCATTTCGCCGACGACGTAGCTTGTGACCACGAGATCGGCCGGATCAGCGTCGGCGAGAAGGCTGAGGGCGTCCCCCTTTCGATAGTCCGTGCGCGCGAGACGGCTGCTGCCGTGCGCGAGTTCAAGGGCCAGCGTGCGCAATGCGTCGTTGTCGTCGAGCCATGTGAAATTCGTCAGCGACGGAAACGCGGCCGCGGCGGCCCAGCCTGCGGTGCCTGGTCCGGCGCCGATGTCGAGAACTGTCGCCGGCGCAAGGTCAGGCCGGACCTCGCGCAGCGCGTTCAGGCTGGCGGCCAACGCCGCATAGGTCGCGGGCATGCGCGCCAGCGCATAAGCGAGCGCGTCGATCTCGCTGCGGATCACGCGCGAGGTGCCGCCATCGCGATAGGTTTGCGAGATCAGCGCCGCGCGGGCGGCGGTGTCGTGGCGCGACAGGCCTTCGAGCCTCGCGGCCAGCGCGGATTTCAGCTCGGCGGGAAGATCGGGCGGGATCACGTCTTCACCCATCCCAGGAGGGGGAGGGTCGCCGCGAATGCAATGAGCGGCGGGGTGGGGTGACAGTCTCTCGATCTGAACAGCGTCCGAGTTGAAGCATCACCCCACCCCGTCACGCATCTCGCTTCGCTTGCGTGCCGACCCTCCCCCAGAGGGTGAAGTCACGCCACGTGCTGGTCCAAAATCTTGACCGCTTCGTCGAGCGCGACCGAGACCAGCTGCGAGACGCCGCGCTCGGCCATGGTCACGCCGAACAGCCGGTTCATCCGCGCCATCGTGATTGGGTTGTGCGTGATGATGATAAAGCGCGTTTCGGTCGAGTTGGTCATCTCGTGCAGCAGGTTGCAGAACCGCTCGACATTGTGATCGTCGAGCGGGGCGTCGACCTCGTCCAGCACGCAGATCGGGGAGGGGTTGGTCAAGAACACCGCGAAGATCAGCGCGAGCGCGGTCAGCGCCTGCTCGCCGCCGGACAACAGCGACAGCGTCTGCGGCTTCTTGCCGGGCGGCTTTGCGATGATCTCGAGACCCGCCTCCAGCGGATCGTCGCTCTCGATCAGGTGCAGCGCCGCCTCGCCGCCGCCGAACAATTCGGTGAACAGCCGCTTAAAGTGGTTGTTGACGGTCTCGAACGACACCAGCAGGCGCTCGCGCGCCTCGCGGTTGAGGCTCTGGATGCCCTGGCGCAGGCGCTTGATGGCTTCCACGAGATCGTCGCGCTCGGTGGTCAACGCGGTGTGCTGGGCCTCGACCTCGCGCAGCTCCTCCTCGGCGCGCAGGTTCACCGCGCCGAGCCGCTCGCGGTCGCGGCGCAGCTTTTCCAGGTTCTCCTCGATCTCGGCGAGCGGCGGCTGCGCGGCGCCGGGCTCGATCTCGGCCAGGCCTGCCACCGCCTGCGGCTCGATTTCGAGCAGGTCGTGGATCTCGCGCTCGACATCGACGAGCCGGCGCCTGGCGCCCTCCAGGCGCTCTTCGGCACGGCCGCAAGCCTCCCGCGCGCTCGACAGCGCCTCCAGCGACGACTTGGCGGCGCGGTCGGTTTCCGCCATCGCGCTCTCCGCTGATGCCAGCGCGTCGGCGGCGGTGCGGCGGTGGTCTTCAGCGTATTCGATCTCGCTGATCAGCGCGGCGCGCTTCTCCGCAAACAGCATCGGCGCATTGTCGAGCTCGGCGCGCTCGGCCTTGAGTTCGGTGATGCGTGTTTCGATGGTCGTGAGCTGCGAGGCCGCGCTCTGCGCGCGGTTCTGCCATTCGGTGCGCTCGGCGAGAATCGCCTGTACGCGGCGGTCGGCGAGCTCGGCCTCGCGCGCCAGCGCTTGCGCCTCGGCGCGGACCTGGGCGGCGGTGCGGCGGTGATCGTCGATGTCGGCGCGAACCGCGCCGAGCCGGGTCTCGGTCTCGATCGTCGGCGGCATGTCATCGAGCGCGGCAATGGCGCTCGCATGCGCGGCATCCGCCTCGGCACGGTCGGCGCTGACGCGGTTGTTGGCCTCCTCGAGCGCGGACTTCCGTGCCGCGTGGCGGTTGACCTCGCGCTCCGTTGCAGCGTGACGCTCCCGCGCGGCGTCCGCCTCGCGCTGGGCAGCGCGCCACGCCTCGCGCGCGGCGCTCTCGGCGTCCGCCGCGGCCTTCAGATGGGCCTCGGCGGTTTCGAGCGCCTGGCGCTTGGCCATCGCATCCATGCGTGCGAGCTCCAGCTCGCTTTCGATGTCGACCAGGCGCGCCCGCTCCGCCAGCCGCCGCGCGGCGCCAGTCGGAGCATGCGCCGCGGTGACAAAACCGTCCCAGCGCCAGACATCGCCTTCCGGCGAGACCAGCCGCTGGCCGGTCTTCAGCTGCGCCACCAGGGCGGCGCCGCGCTCCTTCGAGACGACACCGATCTGACGCAACCGTCGCGAAAGCTCCGGCGGCGCCTGCACATGGGCCGCGAGCGGTTCGATGCCCGCGGGCAACGCCGGATCGTCGCCATGGGCGCCGACGTCGGTCCAGCGCATCGGCGCGGAGGGCTCGACGGGCGCATCGAGGTCATCGCCGAGCACGGCACCAAGGGCTTTCTCATAACCCTTGGTGACCGTGATGCCGTCGATGATCGGCGGCCACAGGTTCTTGGTCTCGGCGTTGACGAGTTTCGAGATCGTGCGCGCCTCGGTCTCGAGCCGCTGCACCCGCTTGTCGGCCTCGACCAGCGGGGCACGGGACGCCTCAAGCGTCTCGCGCGCCCCGGCATGCGCAGCTTCGCTGGTTTCTGCCGCGGCTTCCGACAAAGCAAGGTTTTCCTGCGCGGTCTCCATGGCCGCGGCGAGCGCGTCGAGATCGCCGACGCGCTCGGTTTCCTGCGCCAGCTTCTGTTGTTCGGACACGACATTGCCGATGTCCTGATCGAGCCGCGCCAGCCGATCACGGTGGCCGCGGACGCTGGCCTCAAGCTGGTTGCGCCTGGCCGTGAGGTCGGCGAGCGCGGTGGTCAATTCCGAGAACAGGCGCTCGGCGCCGGACAGCGTTTCTTCCGCTTGCGCAACGCGTTCATCGACTCCGCTTCGCTTCTCGACGCGCAGCTTGATCTCTTCCTTCAACTCGGCGTCTTCGGTATCGAGCCGCTGCAGCGCGACCTGCGCGTCGAGCGTCTGTTGCTGCTCGCGGCCGATGTCGGAGCACAGTTGCGTCAGCCGGCGATCGAGCTCGGCGGCGCGTTCCTTGGCGCGCGCCTCTTCCCGATCCAGCATTTCGCGGGCATTGGTCAGCCGCTGCAGTCCCGCGGCGGCGCGGGCCTCGGCCTCGCGCAGGGCCGGCAGTTCGGAGGCGCGGATCGCCTGGATGCGGGCGGCCTCCGCCTGCTCGCGGGTGCGCTCTGCCATCTCGCGGACGCTGAGGTCGTGGACGTGGCCGGCTTCCGCCACGTCGGTATTGGCCTCCATCCAGCGCAGGTGGAACAGCATCGCCTCGGCCTTGCGCAGCTTGGCCGCGACCTCGCGGTAGCGGATCGCCTGGCGCGCCTGCTTCTTCAAGCCCTCCATCTGCCCGGTGAGCTGGCCGATCACGTCCTCGACGCGGGTCAGATTGGTTTCGGCGGCCTTCAACCGCAGCTCGGCTTCGTGCCGGCGCGCGTGGAGGCCGGCGACGCCGGCGGCGTCTTCGAGCACCCGGCGACGCTGTTCGGGCTTGGCCTGGATGATCTCGCCGATCTTGCCCTGGTGAACCAGCGCCGGCGACCGGGCCCCGGTCGCAGCATCGGCGAACAAGAGCTGCACGTCGCGGGCGCGCACGTCGCGGCCGTTGATGCGATAGACCGAGCCTGACTCACGCTCGATGCGGCGCGAGATTTCGAGAATCTCCCGGTCGTTGATCGCCGCCGGCGCGGTGCGATCGGCATTGTCGATCGTCATCATCACTTCGGCGTGGTTGCGGGCCGGCCGGTTACCGCTTCCAGCGAAGATCACCGCATCCATGTCGGCCGCGCGCAGCGATTTGTGCGACGTCTCGCCCATCGCCCAGCGCAGGGCTTCCACCAGATTGGACTTGCCGCAGCCGTTCGGTCCGACCACCCCGGTGAGGCCGGGCTCGATCACGAAGTCAGTGGGTTCGACAAAGGACTTGAAGCCGTGAAGACGAAGACGCGTGAGTTTCATGCACAGATTCTCTCTTGGCCGGGCGCGAATCTCCCAGCCGGGACAATACCATGGAAGGCAATGTCAGTATGGGGGCTGCTCGCCGGAGCCGGCTCTTAAAGCGCTCGGACAATGGCGAGGCGGCGCGCCGAGGGCAACCGGGCGGGACGGCTTTTCCCAAGGCTTTTGCGGGCCTTAGGGACTATTTCTGGTCGCAGTGCCGCAGCTTGTTGAGGCTTTAGCTTTTCAACAGCGACTTGATCCTGCTCTCAAATTCCTCGAACTCGACCGCGCCCACGATCGCTTCGCCAGTGATGAAGGTCGGAAGTTCCCGGAGCCTTCCGCACGTCGACGGCGAACGTCTGGTCAGTCTCGATTCTGTCCGGGAGCGCCTGGTCTTTCAGGCAGGCCACGGCGGCCTCTGCACCAGGACCGGCCTGTTTGCCGATCAGCTCCTGTCGCAATGATGATCAGCTCTTCAGGAGCGGATCGATCTTCTTCTGAAATTCCTCGAACGAAGCCTCGCCCTTGATCCTCTCGCCATTGACGAAAAAGGTCGGCGTCGAGTCCACCTTCAAGACGTCGCTGGCGTATTTCTGGTCGGCGGCAATCTTGTCGAGCAGCGTCTGGTCCTTCAGGCAGGTTTCCACCTGCTGCTGGCTCAGTCCGGCCTGCTTGCCGATCCGCGCCAGCGTCTCCGTGGTGTTCTTCGCCACCCAGTCGTTCTGCTGCCGGAACAGCATATCGGTAACGGCGAAATATTTCGGCGCATCGCCATTGGCGATGCAGCGCGCCAGCATCGAGCCGGCGGCGGCTTTGATGTCGAGCGGGAACTCGCGGAAAATGTAGCGCACCTTGCCGGTGTCGATATAGGCCGACTTGATCTTCGGAAACGTCTCTGCATTGAACGCCGCGCAATGCGGGCACGTCATCGAGGCAAACTCGGTGATCGTGACCTTGGCGTCGGCGGAGCCGAGCACCATGTCGGGCAGAGAGACGGGCTTGGCCACATCGGACGCGCTTTGCGCCGAAGCGCTCGTGATCAGCCGGAGCGGCGCGAGGCCGGCGAGTGCGGCTAGTCCGGTCAGTGAGAGTGCGGCGGTGAAGGCGCGGCGCGTGATGATCAACGGTCTGCTCCGGGATGGACGCGTTTGCAAGGTTCTTAAAGAGTGCCTGTTCGCTAGCTTGAAACCGGGATTGTGGCAATGGCGCGCTTCGATTGCGGCCGGCTCAATTTCGCTTGATTGCGGCGCCAAGCCGCGCCAGTGCCGTGCGCAATTGTTCATCTTCGACGGCGGACAAGGTCTTCGCGACCTCGGACACGACGGTCGGGTCCGGCGCGGGCGGCGGCCTTGGCCGGCTTCGCCGTGACAACGGCGCCTGGCGCAGCGCCAGCCGGCCGACCGCGCTCCAGCCGAAGAAGCGGTTGACGCGCGCGAGGATCACGTCGGACGAGTGCTGGATTTCCAGCGCCATCGGTCCCTCGACCCGCAGCACCAGGGTTGCTGGCTCCGGCGGCTGCCCCTCGACGGGCCGCGGCCACTGCATCTTCAAAGGCTCGCAATGTGCCGCGATGTCGCGGCCGGCGATCTCGGCCCATCGCGTCACCAGTTCGCGCGCGGCAAAACCCTGCTTGGCATAGACGTCGGAAAACACGTCGCCGAGCATCACGGACAACGGTTTTGCGCTGAGCGGGCGGGGTTTTGACATCGCGCAGGCGGTTTTCCTGTTGGGAATTGCGAATCCAGCTGATCAGTCCAGTCGCAGATGACGTTATAAGGTCGCATGACCCTATCAGTTGCCGCGCGCGAGCGAAAGAAAACCGGTCCGTCGCAGCAGGCCGCGGCGGAAAACCGCGTCGACCTGTTGCTGCAATGGTACGACCGCCATCGCCGCCGGCTGCCGTGGCGGGCCGCACCGGGGGAACGCGCCGACGCCTATCGGGTCTGGCTGTCGGAGATCATGTTGCAGCAGACGACCGTGAAGGCGGTCGGACCGTATTTCGAGAAATTCTCGGCGCGGTGGAGCAGTGTCGCGGCGCTGGCGCGCGCTTCGCTCGACGATGTCCTGCGGATGTGGGCCGGACTCGGCTACTATTCGCGCGCGCGCAATCTTCACGCCTGCGCTGTGGCGGTGGCGCGCGACCATCATGGCGTGTTCCCGGACACCGAGGAGGGGCTGCGATCGCTGCCGGGGATCGGTCCTTACACGGCGGCCGCGATCGCGGCGATCGCCTTCGACCGGCCGACCATGCCGGTCGACGGCAATATCGAGCGGGTGACGGCGCGGCTGTTCGCAGTCGAGGATGCGCTGCCGCAGGCCAAGCCGCGCATCCAGGAATTGGCGAGAACACTGCTTCGACCATCGCGTGCCGGCGACAGCGCGCAGGCGCTGATGGATCTGGGCGCCACGATCTGCACGCCGAAGAAGCCGGCCTGCGCACTGTGTCCGCTGAACGAGGACTGCGTGGCGCGCGCGCGCGGGATCCAGGAGACCTTTCCGCGCAAGGCGCCGAAGAAGACCGGCGCGTTGCGGCGGGGCGCCGCGTTCGTCGTGACCAGGGGCGATGAGCTTCTGGTTCGGACCCGGCCCGACAAGGGCCTGCTCGGCGGCATGACCGAGGTGCCGGGCTCCGACTGGCGGGTCGGGCAGGAGGAGGCGGCGGCGCTGGCGCAGGCGCCTGCGCTGAAAGGCGTTACGCGCTGGCATCGCAAGGCCGGAATCGTCACCCATGTGTTCACCCATTTTCCGCTCGAGCTCGTGGTCTATACCGCGCGCGCTGCTGCAGGAGCGCGCGCGCCAAAAGGGATGCGCTGGGTTGCGATCGCAGGCGTCAGCGATGAGGCGCTGCCCAATGTGATGCGCAAGGCGATCGCGCATGGGCTGCAGCAAGACCGGCAGGCGCTGCATCCTGACGGCCATGCGCGACAGGCGGTGGACGTCGGAGGCAAGCGCCGCTAACGTCGCGTCATACACGGCCCTGAGGATCGATCATGCTCAAGCTCTATTACGCCCCCGGCACCTGCGCGCTCGCCTCGCATATCGCCCTCGAGGAAGCCGGCGCGGACTATGAGACGGAGCGGCTCGATTTCAAGCGCAACGAGCAGAACAGCGCGGATTATCTGGCGATCAATCCCAAGGGGCGGGTGCCGTCGCTGGTCACCGACCGCGGCGCGCTGACCGAGACGCCCGCGATCCTCGCCTTCATCGCGCAATGTTTTCCGCAGGCCAGGCTGGCGCCGCTCGACGACGCCTATGGTTTCGCGGAAGTGCAGGCGTTCAACAGCTATCTCTGTGCGACAGTGCATGTCGCGCATGCGCACCGCGTGCGTGGCTATCGCTGGGCGACGGAGGATTCCTCCTTCACCGACATGAAGCAGATGGTGCCGAAAACCATGGGCGGCTGTTTCGCCCTGATCGAGCGCGACATGCTCCGGGGGCCCTGGGTGATGGGCGAGCAATATACGATCTGCGATCCTTATCTGTACACGATTGCGACCTGGCTCGAGGGCGACGGTGTCGATCTTGCGACCCTGCCGAGGGTGACGGATCACCGCAATCGGATGGCGGAGCGGCCGGCCGTGCGCACCGCGCTCGCCGAACAGCGGGGCTGATCTTCACCTCGGTCGACGCTTGGACCTGTCCAGCTCGCGCCCGGTCTGCAGCATCAGCTTGCGCAGCCAGATCCGGGCCAGGATCCAACGACTGTTGCCTGGTGTATCGTCTCCGGGACGGCAAGATCAGCGCGATCAGGGATATTCCGACTCGGTCCTGACCGAGACGGCGCTGGGCCGGTTTCCACAGCCATCGACGCAGCCTGCCGGCTGAAAATGAAAACGGCGCCCGCAAGGGCGCCGTCGCTCTTGTCGCAGGGGGATCAGGCCGCCTTGGTCTTCAGATGGCCGAACATGATGTGGCGCGCCTCGTCGTCCATTTCCGCCTTGAAGGTGAACTTGTCCTTCAGCGCGATGGCGCGCGCGGCCGCGGGCCTTGCCGAAATCTCGTCGACCAGCCGCTTCACGTTGCTGTATTTGGCAAAACCTTCTTCCCCGAGCACGAAGGGCCCAAGCCGCGCCCAGCCCCAGAGCGCCATGTCGACAATGCCGTAATCGTCACCGACCATGTAGCGGCCTTTTGCGAGGTGATCGTCGAGGATCTTGTAGTGGCGATGCGCCTCATAGAGGTAGCGGTTCTGAGCATATTCGAGCTCCTTGGGCGCGACGGTCTTGAAATGCACGGCCTGTCCCGAATAGGGGCCGAGACCGGTCGCGATGAACATCAGCCAGGACAACAGTTGCGCACGGTTGGCCGGCGTGTTGGCGGGGAGAAATTTTCCGGTCTTTTCGGCGAGATAGAGCAGGATGGCGTTGCTGTCGAACACCAGCACGCCGTCATCGTCGATCGCCGGCACCTTGCTGTTTGGATTCACTTTGAGGAATTCCGGCTTGAACTGGTCGCCCTTTCTGGTGTCGACCGGTACGAGCTCGAAGGGCAGGCCGGACTCTTCCAGAAATAGCGCGACCTTGTTCGGATTCGGCGCGCCGTTGAAATAGAATTTGAGCATGAAGATCTCCCCGCGGGTTCCGTGACGTCTTGAAGTCGCTGACGGCGTGCTGCCGCACGACTTCGTTAGCGGAACGCGCGGCTTTTTCAAATGGCTGCAATTCACGTTGTCAGGAGTAGAGCACGCCGGCCAATCCCGCGATGACCATTCCTGCGCCGGCCGCAGTCGACCAGGTCGCCAGCCGCGTCGCCCGATGCAGCCGCGAGGCCTGGGCGGCCCGCTCCGACGGCCTCGTAAAGCCGCGTACAATGAGCTCGCGATTGAAGTCGGTGTGCTCGGTCAACCCATCGGCGAGGCCGACGCAAATCAGCAGGATGCCAAAAAGGCTGAGCCCGAGGAAACCGAGCAGCGCCATCAGCAGCATGGGAAAGATGCCGAGAAAGAAGATCGGCAGCAGCATCAGGACGAGCAGCGCCTCGGATTGTCTTCGCATCGCACGATCAATCAGGACGGAGAGGGGCGTCGCACCGACTCTACGCCTTGGGTGCGAGGATTCAAACCGTCCTCGTGAGAAGGTTTGATCTGTCGTGCAAGCAGACCTGCGGGCGCGCGGACCGGCCTCGAGCCTCGCGTTCCCTCGTTGGGCGTCCGATACACGTGAAAATTGAATGTGGCGTCAAGCCGACGAGGATCTCCACAAAACCAGGTGGCTGCATCGACCGAGCGATGAAACTGTTTGGAATTAGTGGCGCTGCGCCGGATGACATACTAGGCCTTGTGGTTATCAACAGTCTGACCCGTAAAAGTACGGATTTAGCCACATTCCGAGCCAACTTCTCGTGGAAATAACTGAAGTTTGCTCGCGTAAAAATTGCAAAAGAATTTTTAAGAGGTCTCCATGACGGGCCGAGCTAGGAGATTGGCGTTGGGCGCGTTGACCTGGATTGTGGCGGGCGCCTCCGCGCAGTTGATGCATCTTTGTCCTGCAGGTGCCGCTGAGGAATGTCTCGCAGGGCCGAACAAGACATCGCCCGCGGGCCATCACTGGTACTATCGGGTCGACCGCAGCACCAAGCGTCATTGCTGGTATCTGGGCGAACGGGGCGGGGCTGTATCGCACACGGCAACATCCTCCAAACGAGCCGCGCTTTTTGCGAGGCTCAGGCGCGAAAATTCGCATGACCATCACGCCGACGAAGCGCATGCCGAGTTGACGCAGAAATCAGCCGAGAACACGTTGCGGGCCGAGGATACGTTGCTCACAACGTCGACCGATCGGAAGCGCCTGATCGCAACGCGAAGCACGCAGGATCTGCCTGACGTCACGACCGGCCAGGATTTGGAATCGCCGATCGCTGAGCGCTGGCCCAATTCCGCAAGCGTGCTGTTGCCCCCGAGCGGGCTGACGAATGTTTCTCTGGCGAGCGCCTTGGCGACGCCGGACGCGAACATTCGCGTCCCGAGCGATCCGGTCACTAGCACGACTCCAGTCTCAATCGACGCGGCGGACGCGCCAACCGCGAGCAGGATGGGTGCGCCGACGGTCAAACGTGGCAACTCGGCCTACTCGCTGTTTTGGGCACTTTGCGGGACGCTCGTCCTTGTGTCCTTTGCAGGAGGTGCGACTTATTTCATGACGCGCGCGGGGATGACCGAGGTAGGCTGGTCGCCTCAACCATTCGATGTTGAGCGAATGACGTCGTGGCTCGATCATGCGACGGACATGCCCACTCGGCTGTTCGGTCCTGGTCAAAAGGCTGGCGCGCCAGGCCACGACCGGCCTGCCCGCCGTTCGGTGACGTGAACGAGGCCCAGCGATCGCCGCTCTCGGTCCATCGATCGAGCCGATCAAGTCGCGATTCACGACGATGCAGGGATCCGGCGTGCATCAAGCTTGCGTGAATTGCGCGCGGCGCGTCCATCTGCACGAAGCGTCGATGCCAAGCGGGCCCCGCCGCATGCCCGCAATTTCGTCAACCGCCCGGTTGATTGTCGATTGTGATCCGCGTGTGACGGGTTCCCTGTGCTTATCAACAGTTCCACTGTGTTCGGCCACATTGTCACCCAACTCATCACAGAAACGGCCCAAGTGGGGTCGTTAGGTTGGGGACGCGTCAAAATTGTCAGAGGTATTGATGATGGACCGAACGACGAGTTTTGTGGTGGGTGCGTTGACGTGCATGGTGGCGGGCGCTTCGTTCGTGACGATGCATCTGGGTGATGCGGGCGCAGCTGACGAATGTCTCGCCGCTCCGAAAAAGGCATCGTCGCCCGGCCAGCATTGGTACTATCGAATCGATCGCGCCACCCAGCGCCATTGTTGGTATCTCGGCGATGAGGGCAAGGCGATTTCGCGCGCCGCGAAACCTGCGTCGGAGCGTCGCGCAACTCTCACCGAGTCCGACCGCGGCGCCGCGCTCGCACGTTCGGCTGCGAATGTGCATGCCGAGATGCCGATGCCGCAAATGAGCCGCGACGATGATGCGAAGGTCGCATCTGTGACTCCGGTCGTCTCGGCAGCGCCGGACAGCGGAAGTGCCGCGCAAGGCGCATCGCGCGATGCCGCGAGTGAGCCTGCGAAGCAGCCGGATGTTTGGCGCGCGCTGGATGCCGCGAGCAGCCAGGGCGCGACCAGCGAGCCGCCCAAGCCGGCCTCGTCCGCGGCCTCCGTAGCGCCAGCGGATGCGACGCCCGATGCCAGAAATGAGCCGGATGCTGCTCCCTCTGCGCCCACAGGTGCCGTCGCCGCGCCCGCATTCACGCCACCTCCGTCCTCGGTCATGCCGCCTGTCCAGGCAAGCAGGATGGAAGCGCCGGCCATGGGCCGGGCAACGTCTCTGTCGGCGCTTTTCCTGGCGGCGTTCGGCGCCCTCGTGTTCGTGACCCTGGCGACGGGCCTCGCCTATTTCTTCACGGATCGCGCGCGGCACCGGCAGCCTGAGGGCGGCGTGCCCCTTGCCGGGGACTGGCCAGTCGAGCCCTTTCGGATTCCGTCATCGCTCAGGCTGCTGCCGCACGAGTCGATGGCAGACGAGGCGCTGCGCGCGCGGGGCCAGCTTCATCGCGCCGGCATTTCAAGCCGGCCGACCGGCGGGCCCGGTGACCATGAGGTGCGTCAGATCGAGCAGCTGCTGACGCGTGTCGTGCGCAGGTCCGAAACGCTGCGCGGGCAGATCGGCAATCTGACCAGCGAGAGTTCGGCCTCCGGCTAACGCGTCGATTGATGTCGAGCCTGACGGGGGAGCTAACCCGCCGCCATGCCGGCGCGGATTTCGGCGCGCAGCTCGTCGATCAGCCGGAGACCGCTCTTGGTCTCGACGTGCCAGAAGGTCCAGCCGTTACAGGCCTCGGCGCCTTGCGCGACCGCGCCGATGCGGTGGATCGAGCCGACCTTGTCGCCGAGCATGATGGCGCCGTCGGCGCGCACCAGCGCGCCATGACGTTTCTTGGCGTCGACCAGCCTCATGCCGGGCGTGATCATGCCGCGCTCGATCAGTTCGGAGAAGGCGACGCGAGGCGCCTCGCGCGCGGTCATGAACGGCGCGAGCGTCGCGTCCGGCAGCGGCTCGACGCCTGCGATGCGCGCTTCGGCCGCTTTCGCATAGGCCTCGTCGCGTTCGAAGCCGGTGTAGCGGCGGCCGAGACGTTTTGCCACAGCGCCCGTGGTCCCGGTGCCGTTGAACGGATCGATCACGAGATCGCCCGGCTTGGAGGATGACAGCAGGACGCGCGCGAGCAGGCCCTCCGGCTTCTGTGTCGGGTGGACTTTTCGGCCGTCCTCGTCCTTGAGCCGCTCTTCGCCGGTGCATAGGGGAATCAGCCAGTCGGAGCGCGCCTGCACGTCCTCGTTGGCGGCCTTCAGCGCCTCGTAGTTGAAGGTGTAGCCCTTGGCCTTCTCGTCGCGCGCCGCCCAGATCATGGTCTCGTGCGCGTTGGTGAAGCGGCGGCCGCGGAAATTCGGCATCGGGTTCGACTTGCGCCAGACGATGTCGTTGAGGATCCAGAAACCAAGATCCTGCATGACGGCGCCGACACGGAAAATGTTGTGGTAGGAGCCGATCACCCACAGGGTCGCGGACGGCTTCATCAGGCGGCGGCAGGCGAGCAGCCAGGCGCGGGTGAAGTCGTCGTAGGCGGCGAAGGATGAAAACTTGTCCCAGTCGTCGTTGACCGCATCGACATGGGATTCGTCGGGGCGCTTGAGCTCGCCCTTGAGCTGCAGGTTGTAGGGCGGATCGGCGAACACCAGGTCGACCGACGACGCCGGCAGTTTCGACATCTCGGCGACGCAGTCACCAACGATGATGCGCTGGTCGGAAGGCTGTTCGAATTTGGTGCGGGGCGCCCTTGCAGACGCCCCGCGACGCGACACAACCATGACTCAAGGACTCTGACTCAGGCGACGCGGTCGGCGACGCGGGACCAAAACAACCGACTGCGGCTACATTGACCGCGCAAAGTAAAAATCGACTTAATCGGGAAATTCTTTCTTGCTAGGCAATTTTTGCCGAGGCAGGTTATTGATTAATGGGACGGAAATTTTACGTTCGAGATGCGCGAGTCGATCGCGCGTGCCTTGCCGGGAAAAATGCAAGGAAATGCGATAGGAAACAGCCATGCGCTACGACGATTTCCGCCGCAGTGACGATATCGAAGACCGTCGTGGCGACGATGGCGGCGGCGGCGGTGGCGGCATCGGGCTGCCGATGGGCGGCGGCGGACTTGGCATCGGCACCGTCATCGTGCTCGGCCTGATCGGTTACGCCTTCGGCATCGATCCGCGCATCCTGATCGGCGGCGCGGAGATTTTGTCCGGCGGCGGCTCGCAGACCTATCAGACCGACCGCCGCTCAGGTCCCGCCAAGACCGGCGCGCCGACCGACGAAATGGGCAGCATGATCTCCGGCATCCTCGGCGAGATCGACGATCGCTGGAGCGAAGTGTTCCAGGCCTCCGGGCAGAGCTACACCGGCCCGAAAATCGTGCTGTTCCGCAATGCCACCAATGGCGGCCGCTGCGGCATGGCGCAGTCGGCGATGGGGCCGTTCTATTGTCCGCCGGACCGGACGATCTTTCTTGACACCTCGTTCTTCCGCGAGGTCGAGACACGTTTCCGCGGCTGCTCGGGCAATGCCTGCAAGTTCACCGCAGCCTATATCATTGCCCACGAAGCGGGCCATCACGTCCAGAACCTGCTCGGCATCATTCCGCGGGTGACGCGCCTGCAGCAGCAGGCCGGCAGCAAGGCGGAGGCCAATGCGTTGCAGGTCAAGGTCGAACTGCAGGCCGATTGCCTGTCCGGCGTCTGGGTCAATCGCGAGGAGAAGAAGCGCCCGGGCTTCCTCGAGGCCGGCGATATCGATGCGGCGCTGACCACGGCATCCGCGATCGGCGACGACACCTTGCAGCGGCAGGCGACGGGGCGCGTGGTGCCCGATTCCTTCACCCATGGCTCGGCGGCGCAGCGCAAGCAGTGGTTCATGACCGGCTACCAGCAGGGCACGGTGAAGGCCTGCGACACATTTAGCGCGCTATAGCGATGGCCTCGATCGACGAGTCAAGATCGTTCATCCCGCTCAACATCGCGGTGCTGACGATTTCGGACACGCGATCCCTGGCCGATGACAAGTCCGGCACCACGCTTGCGGATAGGCTCGGCGCGGCCGGCCACAGGCTCGCCGCGCGCGAGATCGTGACCGACGATGTGGACGTGATCCGCGCGGTGGTGCGGACGTGGATCGCCGATGCTGGCATCGATGCCGTCATCACCACGGGCGGTACCGGCTTCACCGGGCGCGACGTCACGCCGGAGGCGGTCGAGCCCCTGTTCGAAAAGCGCATGGATGGCTTTTCGATCGCCTTTCACATGCTGAGCCATGCCAAGATCGGCGCCTCGACGATCCAGAGCCGCGCCACCGCGGGCGTTGCCGGCGCCACCTACATCTTCTGCCTCCCGGGCTCGCCCGGCGCCTGCCGCGATGCCTGGGACGGCATCCTGGCGGCGCAGCTTGATTACCGCACGCGGCCCTGCAATTTCGTCGAGATCATGCCGCGGCTCGACGAGCATCTGCGGCGGCCAAAGGCGAAGGGCCCAACCGCATACTGACCAAGCCGTCATCGCGCTATCCGCCGAAGCGGAAGTGAAGTCCAAGGGTTGAACTGAAGCCGCTCTGCTGAATGTCGGTTGGAATGTCGGCTATGGTGGTGCGGTCACGCCCCAGATCGAAGTACATGATTTCGCTCTTCACCGACACATTTCGCGTCAGGCCGAACTCGGTGCCCCATCCAACCGTCCAGCCCACCTTGGTCTTGGAAGCGCTGCTGGAGGGGCACCCGACCACCGGCAAAATGGTGGGCTGGTCAGCCGTACAGGCCGCCACGGCGCGATCCTGCGCGATCGCCGCTCCGCCCTTCGCGTAGATCAAAAGCCGGTCCCAATAGGCGTACCCGATCCGACCAGTCACCGTGGACAGCCAGTTCATGTTGATTTCGCAATTGGCGAAGAAGCCGATCGGACAAGGCCGCGCCCCATGGGCGTTGCTCCAGGCCAGGTCGCCTTCGGCCCCGTACACCCATTTGCCGACCTGATAATTATATCCGATTTCACCACCGCCGAGGAAACCGGCCAAGCGAGGGGAAGTCGCCGCGCCGTCGTCAAGGAAGGTGAAGTTGGAAGATCCCCAGCCGGCTCCGACATACGCACCGATGTAGAAACCGGACCAATCATAGGCCGCCGGTTCTGCAGGGCCTTTGTAGATCGGCGCCTTGGCGATGAGCCGATGTCCGGCCGCGGGATCGGGGACAAACTGGTAGCGCACGCCGCCGTTGACGCTCCAGCCTTCGATGTTGTCTCCCGTCCGATAGTCGCCGCGCAAATAGCCAATCCAGGACGTGTCCACAAGCTGCGCCGCGATGCCCAGGCCGAATTGGCCATAGGTCCCGAGGCCGCCCGTCGTCACAGTCGAACTGAGGGACGGAAGGCCTGCGAATGCCGGGCCCAGCGCCGAGAAGTTGCTCGACAGACTCGACGTGACCCCGCCGCGGAATTCATGGAAAACGCTCGCGGAGGCGAACGGCTGCCAAACCACGTCACCTGATGTAATGTTCGTGCCGGCCCGCACGCTGAAACGACCAAGAACGCTGTCGATGTCGTTCACCGTCAAGAGCCAGGGAGGAACGAACCCGGGCCCGACCGGGGTCCCGCCGATGCCGGTGCCGGGGACATTTAGCGCATCGACACGTGTTCTTGACCAGATGATCCCCGCAGACGGCTCGATGAACCAGTGATTGCCGAGGTTCTGGTTGTAAGCGACGTTCCCGGTGAGACTGATGCCGCGTGCATTGAAATGCTGGCCCGACAGCCCGTTGGTATCGTCGGAGACGTTGTTCTGGAAAAGGTCCCCGCGAACCTGCGCGTCGACGAGAAAACCTCCGTAGCTGGCTGCTGCATAAAAGCCGGCGAACGGAATTTGCAGGCTGTCGCGAAAACTCGCAGGCGGATTGAGGCCGGCGGTGGCATCTTGCGTCTTTGATCCGAGATAGCCGACGGTCGAGCCGGCGTGCAAGTTCCACCCGTTCACGTTCAGCCTGGCAAAATCGGTGCCGATCTGAACGCCGGCGAAATCCTCCACCGTGCGCGTGTTGCAGGTGATGCTGCCCGGTTGCGGCGTGCCAAAGACGATGTTTCCCGCCGTCGCGGTCGTGCCGACACTGAGATGGCCGCCGACGCCGCGGGCCCACACGCCGCCGCCTTCCTGATCGGGTTGAGGATTGGCCGGACTTCCGACCAGCGCACTCGACTGGGTCAGGAACGCGGTGTTCACGGAGTTGATCGACGTGATCAGCGTGCCCACCGATGCCGATACGTTCGCTACCGCCATGCCCGCTGCCTGGGCGACCACGGGAGCCGTTGTGCTCAGACCATTCAATCCGACCGCGGTACATTGAGACTGGGCGGCCGATCCGGAAAACAGCAAAGCCACACATGCGACGGCGCCCAGGACCGAGCTCCTCGTCCATGTGGTCGCGGCCGATGCCGTCCGGCAAATGCCAGCCTGCTCAACAGTCATTACGCAAAATTCCCAACTACAAAAACGGGTACTCGTCGCAAGTATGGCGGAGCTACAACAGCATCACTTCGGCCGTGAGCAACAGCGCCGCTGCGCCAATGAGATCGCAAACAAGGTATGACCAGCCGTTCATCTGCCGGAGGTATTTATGGCGGAAGCGCCGCATTGCGGCCGATGTTTCGGCGCGAGTGTGCTTTCATTACAACAGATTTCGCGGATTTATTCGCGCCTGGCGAGTTAAATCTCACGACTGCATTATAGAGATTGCGCAATCGCCCCGTCTTAATGACGCGATTTGGTTAAACGTGAATTTCCCGCATTTTTTCACGCAGAAATGGTTCGCCTCAAATGCATTTAATTGACAAGGAAAACGCTAGATCGCTAGTTTGACTTAATTAATCTAGGGACGTCGAACAAACCCGGTCGGCTATTCATTGCAGTTTCTTCGAGGCTGCGATTCTTGTCACAATACGCGTTGGACCTGCTTATGCGCCTGCCGCAGCTTCGATTTCGTCGTGGGACCTCCGGGAAGTATCCCCGGAAAATGCCTGCGAGAACACTTTACGAACTGCTCGGTGTTGGTCCGGATAGCGACGCCGAAACGCTCCACGATGCATTCCGCGACGCCGCAAAGGCGCACCACCCCGATCGGAATCCCGGCGATCCGCACGCAACCTGGCGGTTCACGCGGATTGTCAATGCGTACGGGATCCTTCGCGATGCGGACCAGCGCGGCGTTTACGACGAGATGCTGGCGCTCGAACGCGAGCGTCGTCGCGCCAAGCTGACGCGCGCGATCGGCTCCAACGTGGTCGCGATTGTCGCCCTTTCCGTCGTCATCGTCGGCGGCTACACGCTCTTCGCGCAAATATCGAAGACATCGCTCAAGGCTGCCAAGGTGGTTGATGTTGCGGCACGCAGGCCCGCTGACATGACGGCTGTGGAGCCGACGATAGCGGCCAACGGGGACTTGCCAGCCGAAAGGCGCCTGGACGTCGCCGAGACAGGAGCTGTGCCGAGCGCATCCGTGTCGAGGACGAACACCGGCGGCCCACCAGCAATCGCTGGCGGCGGGCCGGCTGTGATCCAAGCCGTTGAACCGGCGGCACCAGTGGACGCGAGCCGAGCTGAGCCGGGCGGCAAGTCCACACGTGAGGAGCTTGCTGACGCACCACCCAGCGCGGCTGCGCCAGATGGAAAGAGCCACGAGCCTTTGCTGATGGCCAAGGACGATTCGGCTCCCGGCCCGACCGAATCGAACAGTGAGGTCGCCGAGGCGGTCGATGCTTTGATGGCGGCCGTTGATCGCGGTGACCTGGGGCGATCAAACAGCGGGGTTGCGAAGGCGGTCGATGCTTTGGTGGCGGCCGTTGATCGGGGTGACCTGGGGCGATCGAACAGCGGGGTCGCGAAGGCGGTCGATGCTTTGGTGGCGGCCGTTGATCGGGGTGACCTGGGGCGATCGAACAGCGGGGTCGCGAAAGCGGTCGATGCTTTGGTGGCGGCCGTCGACCGAGGCGACATGGGGAGCGTCGCCGACCACCAAAAGAAAACTGATGAGTCTCATCCCTTCGATCAAACCAGAGTAGGATCCGTCGAATCCCGGTCCCCGCGGTCGGAAAAGCACAAACCTCCGTCCTCCGATTTGGCGATACTTGACGAGAAACATGATGTGACGACGAACGCCAAGCCGCGTGCGCAGGCGAAGCGGCCAGCGACAGATCGCACATTTGTCAGACAGGCCGCCGTGGAAGGCAGGGATATGTCGCGGGCTGCGCCCGAGAGCAGGAGCATGCCGTCCTGCGTCGGTGCTTGCTCCGACCGAGCACCGCCTCTTTTTGGGGTTGGCTTTTAGTCCTCGTCGAGCGAAGTTCGACGGCCGTCGAGATCACGCCGCGGCGACGCGCAAAAATCCTGTCGGCTGGTAGATTGGTGAGCGATGGTTGGTTTGCAGACTTTCCTGTTGTTCCTGGCAGCGGCGCTGCTGGTGGCGATCACGCCGGGGCCGGGCATTTTCTACATCGTGGCGCGGACGCTTGCCGGCGGCAGAAAGGAAGGGCTGGCATCGAGCATGGGCCTCGGTCTCGGCGGCCTCGTGCATGTGTTTGGCGGCGCGCTCGGCGTATCGGCGCTGATCATGGCCAGCGCCGAGGCCTTCACCGTGCTGAAGATCGCGGGCGCGGCGTATCTGATCTGGCTCGGTCTCAAGACCTGGCGCGAGGCGTGCATCGTCGAGCCTTCCGAGGTGCGGACGACCGGGGTACGCCGCGCCTTGCGCGAAGGCATCGTCGTCGAGGCGCTCAACCCGAAGACGGCCGCGTTCTTCCTCGCCTTCATCCCGCAATTCGTCGACCCCGCCGCCAACGTCGCCGCGCAGTTCGTCGTTCTCGGGCTCATCTCCGTTGTCCTCAACACAAGCGTCGACCTGATCGTGACCCATTGGGCTGCCAGGGCGAGGGACGGGCTTGCCAAGCGGCCGTCCTTCGTCGCCAGGACGCGGCAGCTGTCGGGCGCCGTGATGTGCGGACTGGGCGCGACGCTGCTCGTTGCCCGTCGCGCGAGTTGAGGTCCGGGACGTGAGCCTGAGCAGGAAAAGCCGGAGCCTCCGTTCCACTTCAATCGGAACGGAAAGGCTTTAGCGCGCCGCGCGGCGCGCCATCGCGTTCGATGCATCGTCGGCCGCAGCCAGCGCCGGGATGTGCATCAAGATGGTCTGGCCGGCGGAGGCGATCTCGATGCCGCACTCCTGGAAACGCCGCTTCACGCGGCGGTTGAATTCGCGCTGCACCGGCCAGCGTCCGCTATCAGTGCAGCGGATTTGGCCGACGATCGTTGCCATTGAGCCATCGACCTTGTCGATGCCCCACAGTTCGAGATCGCCGCGGATCGCCATCCGATACTCAGCCTCCTTGCGCATCTCGGCCACGATGTCCTTGAGGATCTGGCTGGCGCGGTCAGTGTCCTCCTTGTAGGCGACGCTGACGCTGACGGCGGCATTGCCGGCGCCGCGGCTCGCATTGGTGATGGTCGTGACCGCGCTGAAGGGAACGATATGCACAGAGCCGTCTGCGGCGCGCAGGCGAATGGTGCGGATCGACACGTTCTCCACACTGCCCGACAGGCCAGCGACGCTGACATTGTCGCCGACCTGCACGCCGTTTTCCAATAGCAGAAACAGTCCGGTGATCAGGTCCTGCACCAGCTTCTGCGAACCGAAGCCGACAGCGATCCCGACGATGCCGGCACCGGCCAGCAGCGGGGCGACGTTGACGCCGATTTCGCTGAGCGCCGTGAGGCCGACCACGGTGACGATCAGGCACAGGAGCGCCGTGCGCAGCATGGGCTGGAACGTGCGCAGCCGTGCGGCACGCGCGTAATGGCCGTCGCGCGACAGCGCATTGATCTGGCGATCCATCAGCGCGTTGCTGGCCTCCCAGATCGCCGCGGCCACCAGCGCAGCGATGGCGACGGTGGCGAGCGCCGACAACAGCCGGCTGCCGATTTGGCCGCCATAGAACCAGACGATGGCATCCACGCCCCAGACCTCCAGCACGGCAACGAAGCCGATGACGCCGATGATGCTCGCGACGATCCTGCGGAGCAGCGGCAGATAGCGGTTGGCGCGGGTTTCGAGCCCAGGGAAGCGCTGCAGGATCTCGGGGCGGATCGAAAAGCCGCGGTCGATCAGGCTGAGCGCCACGATGGTGGCGAGGCGCGAGATCAGGATGACCGCGACGGTGCCGACGAAATATTGCAGCAGCAGCGAATAGCCGTTGTGGATATTCAGCGCCCATACCGCCCACAGCGCGATATCGAGCGTGATGGCGAGATAGTGCCACACGGCCGCGAGGCGATTGCGCGCCCTGGCGGCGATCCCTTCGCGGCCATTGGGCGCGGCAATGAGGTCCGCGACCTGCTTGCGGCATTGCAGGATGATGACGACGATGAAGAGATGCACGACCAGCATCACCAGGCGCAACAGTCCGGCGTAGCCGCCGCGATGCAGGCCGAGCAGCAGCGCCACATTCGCAAACGCGATGCCCGAGACAGCGACGGCGACGATACGCCGCGCCCAGATTTCGATATAGGCTGCCGTCTCAGCGCGCACGCGCAGCAGGCCGAACGGCCCGACCAGCGCGCGCACGGCGCAGATCAGCCCGCGCGACAGCGCGTAGGCATTCACCACGGCGAGGATCACGAGCCGTGTGGTCGGCATGTCGCCGATCTCGGTGCCGAGCAGCATCGTCGCGACGCCGACGAAGACCACCACGGGCAGCAATTCGAGCAGCAGGCGCCCCAATACGAAGGGCAGTCGGATCATCGACTGCCAGGCGCGCGTCAGGCTGAGACGGCGCCGATGCCGCGCGCCTTCCACCATCACATCGGCCGCAGGGGATGGATCGGCCATCGCCAGCGCCGGTGCGTGTGCGGCGTGCGGAATGCGCGCTTCCAGGAGCGCCACCGGCCGCTTGATCAAACGGAAGATCAGCCATTCGGCAGCGAAGGCGCAGCAAAACACCAGGGCCAGCTTCCAGGCGATGTCGAGCAGCTGGCCATAGGCGTCAGGGTCATTGGCGGTGCGGACGAACCACCAGTAGAACGACTTGAAGTGTGTCAGCGAGCGCGCGACATCGGCGACCTCGCGCGAAATATCGGCGACCTGGTCGGACACCGTCACGAGGAGCTGTGCGCCGAGGCTGTCTGCGGTGAGCGGGATCGCGGATGGCTTTTCCGGCGCGGGCAGCGCCGCTTGAGCCTGCGGCGAAGCGTTGGCAATCGATCGCAGCGTCTCGATCATCTGCGCGCGTTTCCCCTCGTCCTGGAGCGTGTCGAGGGCCCGCCTCGCCTGATCCGGCGTCAGCGCCTCTGGTTTGGTCGTGGCGGCCGGCGCGTCATTGGCGGGCGCAGCACCGCTCTGGGCGAAGGCGGGTGTGGCGAGGAATGCGAAGGCGAGCAAGATCGCGCAGACGGGCTTTTGCGACACGAAGGCCTCTTCGAAGCTGTTGCGAGCAACGCCGGAACCGGAATTGCGCTCGCGTCGTGTGGAGGCGCCCGTTTCTCCGCCATCATGTGTCGGAAATTTGCCGGCGTGACGGCTTTCTTTTGGCATCTGCTCGACGCACGCGCAGTTGAGGTGACGGGTGTCAACCGTTTCACGAGGCGGTGAAGCGATCGCATACCGCACGACGATTTGTCGACCGAGCTGTCTGCCGAGGAGACCCTATGTCAATCGAGGTTCGAGTGCGGGAGCAATGCTTTCATTGGCTGCTTCCGACGCGTGGGCGCTTATCCGGAGTCTGTTAGAAGGCCCTTGACCTCCCCCCGATTGTATCTTTATGTTCCCGTTTTGTTCCTGGTCCGAATCGAGGGTTTCGCGACCGTCACGGACGTTGGCCAGGGAATGCGGTGGACGCGGCAAGGCGGAAGCTCAAAGAGCGAAGTCGGAAGCAATCCAGAGTTTTTTTGCGGCTCGAACCGAATTGCCTCGCTCACGCACGCAATGACGATCTGGCCAGCATCGCCCAAAAGCTCCGCCACGTGCTGCGGCAGGCCTCGGTTCGCAGCCGCGTCGCGCGGCGCTTGTAGAGCGCAATGAGATCGCCGGTCACGATGCTCACAGCTCGCGCTCCCAGGTCTCGCCGAGCAGGTTCTGGCCAAAACTGCGATGCGGTTCGCTTTTGACCAGGACAAAGCCGGCATCCTGATAGATCTTGCGCGCCGCGACCAAAATGCTCTGGGTCCATAGCGTCATCCGGCGATAGCCGCAGGCTCGCGCGAAGCCGATGCACTCGGCGACCAGCCGCTGGCCGAGGCCCTGGCCGCGGGCGACCGGGTCGACCGCCAGCAGCCGCAGCTTTGCGACATCGTCGCTGTGCTTGACCAGAAAGACGGAGCCCACCGGGCTGCCGCCGTGATCGGCGATCCAACAGCGTTCGCGCGAGGCGTCGAAGGACGTGATGAATTGCGCGACGATCTCGGCGACCAGGGCTTCGTAGGTCGCGTCGAAGCCGTACTCGCTGGCGTAGAGCGCACCTTGGCTCTGCACCACCCAGCCCATGTCGCCCGGTCGTGGATCGCGCAGGATCGCAGGTTTGACAGGCGGGCGCGGCAAACCGAACAGCCGCTCGACCGTCGCCATCGCCTCAGTCAGGCGCCTGCGGTCGTCGGCCGACAGCGCAGAGAGCATCGCGCCGACTTCTTCCTGGGAGTTGCGGTCGAGCCTCGCGAAGGCCTGCCGCCCCTTGGCGGTGAGCGAAAGCTGATATTGCCGACGGTCCGAGGGGAGTGGCTTGCGACTGATCAGGCCGCTGTCCTCGAAATTCTGCACGATCCGGCTGAGATAGCCCGGATCGAGGCCAAGTTCGCTGCCGATCTCCTTGGCCGACAAGTCGTCCCTGTGGGCGAGCTCATAGATCACGCGAGCTTCGCTGAGGGAATAGGGGCTTTTGTGGATGTGCTGGTCCAGCGCACCGATCTTGCGGGTATAGGCGCGGTTGAAGGCGCGTACCGCGGCGATCTGGCCGTCGGAGACGCTTGACGTCATTTCGATCTGGGACATGGGTCACCTCGATACTTGCTATAGTCAAGCAATTATTTGACTTTGGCAAGTAAATTTTCGAGGCTGCACTGGGAGCCCGGAACCGGGGTTGAGCAACAAAAGAGAAAGGTCCCAGGCGCACGGCCGGGGGCTGCAAGATGCAGCCGCTAGGCGCCGACCATGACGATCCGGCTGCGCAGCAGCGTGCGCGAGGAGCGGCCAAGCCGCCGCAGCAGCTTCGCCTCGGCGCGACGGATATCTGGCGCATAGCCGCCGAGCCGGACGTAATGATCCCTGGCGATCAGCAGCCCCTGGTCGGTCAGCGGGCCCGCGACGAACCGCGCGATCGCCGTCAGCCAGTCGCGCAAGTCGGTCTGGGCATAGGGCGAGGGCGCGTAGCGAAAAATGCCGGCGCGCTGGCGGCCGCTTGCGGCGACGTTCTGGATGAACTGGGTGGTCTCGTCGATCCAGCCGGCATCGAGCACCGCGCCGGCCTTCAGGAACATCAGCCAGGGGGCGCGCGCCTGCGTGGCGCCCGCGGCGAGCGCGGCAGCCTGCGATCCTTCCGCGCGCAGGAAGCGGCAGCCTGCCACGTCTGCAACGCGCTCGATCGCGTCGTTGCCGGTCCGCTCGACCAAGAACACCTCGCGCACCACGCCGGCGGCAGCGCCCGGCACCAGGGCGGACAGCGTTGCGACCGCGGTCTGCTCGACCCCGTCGGTCGGGATGATCACACTGAGCATGATTGAGGCATCGTTGGCTCAAGCTTCGAAATCGCCGGCACTGTTATCACCTTGTCACATTGAAAACAGCCCGCCGATTGCGGCATTTTACGGCAAGCGGGTGGGCCGAGGCACCGGCTGCCGGCGGTGAAAACCTCACGTCGATTGTACCGCCGGGCGCGCGCTGAGCCTGGCCCGGCAGTGACGCGCGATGCTGGTCTCCTCGCTGGTCGGCAGCATGAGGATGTCGACCCTGCTGCCCTCGGCGTGGATGGATTGGGCGCCGGCCTCGTTGGCAGCCTGGTCCAGCCGCAGGCCGAGCCAGTGCAGGCGCGCGCAGATCTGGCGCCTGATGTCGCTGGAGTGCTGGCCGATGCCGCCGGTGAAGACCAGGCACTCCAGGCCTTGAAGCGTGTTCGCCATGGCCACGATCTCGCGCGCGGCCCTGAACGTGAAGAGCTCGATCGCCTCGCGCGCCGCGGCGCTGCCGCTCTGCAGCAGCACCCGCATGTCGGCGGAAAGACCGGAGACACCGAGCAGTCCGGATTGCAGATAGAGCAGGTCCTGCAGCTCAGCGACCGAGAGCTTGTGCTCCTGCTGCAGATAGAGCAGCACGCCCGGATCGATCGCTCCGCAGCGCGTGCCCATCACGAGGCCGTCGAGCGGCGTCAGCCCCATCGTGGTGTCGACGCTCCTTCCATCGCGCATCGCGCAGAGGCTCGCGCCATTGCCGAGATGCGCCACCACGGTGCGCTTGCCGGGCAAAGCTTTGGAGACCTCGCCGAGTCGGCCGGCGATATATTCGAACGACAGGCCGTGAAAGCCGTAGCGCCTGACACCCTGCCCTTCGAAGCGGCGGGGGATCGCGAAGCAGCTGACCGGCAGGGCAAGGTGGTGGTGAAAGGCGGTGTCGAAGCAGGCGATCTGCGGCAACCCGGGGCGGAGCGCGGCAATGGCGCGGATCGGCGCGA
>Ga0210401_10001121_pt1 | contig 31599 bp, 31 predicted proteins | sample IncBWH32MmetaG_FD_150866 | JGI IMG/M metagenome (GOLD analysis project Ga0210401, IMG submission 150866) | Forest soil microbial communities from Barre Woods Harvard Forest LTER site, Petersham, Massachusetts, United States - Inc-BW-H-32-M | ecosystem: Environmental > Terrestrial > Soil >...
ACATGGGCGCGCGCCGCGATCTCCGGCACCACGCCGCCGAAAATGGCGTGCTGCTCGGTTTGCGACCTCACGATGTTGGACAGGATCCGCCCCGTACCGTCGCTTCCGCGCGCGACTACAGCGGCCGCGGTTTCATCGCAGGTGGTCTCGATCCCCAGCACCAATATTCGCGTATCGTTAGTCAATCTGGGCTCTTGTGCTTTCGCGCAATCCGGCGTTTCCCTAACTCGGTAGCATTCCGGGGTCGCAAGGTGCAATCCGGGCTTTAAGAGTTTAAAGCATGGCCATTCTCGTGACACGCCCGCACCCGGACGATGAGGCTACCGCAGCTATCCTGCGGGCCAGGGGTTTTGAGGTGCTGCTCGCGCCGATGTTGCGGTTTGAAGCTTTGGCCCTCCATGAGGACGCCGACACGCCTTACGGCGCGGTGATCGTCACCAGCGCCAATGCGCTGCGCGGTATCGCCTCTGGGCTTAAAGGCAATCCGATGCTCAAGCTGCCGCTGTTCGCGGTCGGAGACCACACCGCGGCCGCCGCCCGCGCGAACGGGTTCGAGCAGGTGATCTCGGCGGGGGGCGATGCCGGAAACTTGCGCGATTGCGTGTTGGCCAGCGTCAAGGCGAAGGCGCTCAAGAAGACAAGCCCGCTGCTTTATCTCGCCGGCGCCGACCTTGCCCGCGATTTGGCGAGCGAACTCGGCGAGCGCGGCTTCACCGTGGTGACGCAGACGACCTACCGGATGGTTCCATTGTCCAACCTGCCGCGCGCCACCTGCGAGGCCTTTGCCGCGAACCAGATCGAGGCCGTGCTGCACTATTCCAGGCGCAGCGCGCGCGCGTTTCTGGATTCGGTTCGCGCCGCCGGCGTCGAAATATCGGCGCTTTCGGTCCCGCAATGCTGCATCTCGGCGGGCGTCGCTTCGCTGCTCCGCGACGCCGGGGCGACCCAGGTCATGGTCGCGGCATCGCCGGATGAAAATGCCTTATTTGCGCTGCTGGACCGTGCTTTGCGGGCCTGATCGCGTTAGAACGCTCCGCGCCGACCGAAGCTGAGCAAATACCGATTCGTGCCGATTTCGCTCGAATCCGAAGAGGAACTACAGGATGGACGAAGACAGGCCCCAAGACCCGCCACTACAGCCTGATTCGGGCCGGCCGCGGCGCGCCCCGCCGACCATCGACCTCGAGGCCTCGGAGGTATCCGGGCAAACCCAGGGCGCAAATGCCGGCGGCCGGGCCAGGCGATTCTTCGCGTGGGCCTTCTCTTGGCGTCCCTCGCTGCCCTTTCCTTCGCGCCTCTCCCGGGCTTCGGCAACGGCGATTTCCACAACCCTGGTGGCAGTCGTCACCAGCGCAGTGACCGCCGCGCTGGTGATCGCGGTGGCCTGGGGTATCGGATGGTCCGGCGAGACGGTCGCGCCATTGGCCAATCCCCAGACCAATGCGAGCGCCATCGACACGGTGGTGGCCCGCCTCAACGATCTCGAGGCGCGCTCGGCCAAGCCCGCGGCCAACGACCCGGCGCTCGCGGCCCGGCTTGCGGCGCTGGAAAAATCCGTGCTCTCGTTGCGCGGCGAGATCGCCGGCGCCCGCACCCAGTCGGAGAAACTCGCCGCCGATCTCGACGCGGTGAAATCGGCCCCACGCGAAGGCGGCTCATCGCCGGACCTTGCCGCGATCAACGAACGTCTGGGCGAAATCGAACGCGCGACCCGTGCCGATAGCACTCAGCAGCGCAATCCACCGGCAGACGATGCAGCGCTTCGCCGCGTCGTCGTTGCTTCCATGCTCGATGTTTCGGTCCGCCAGGGCGAGCCGTTTGCCGCAGCGCTTGACGCGGCGAAGGCGCTCGCACCTGATCCGGATGCGCTCAAGCCGCTCGATGAGTTTGCAACCTCCGGCGTGCCGAACCCGGCCAGCCTCAGCCGCGAGCTTCTGACGCTGGTGCCAAAACTTTCGCCGCCGGCGCAGGGCAATTCCACCACGGGCACCGGCGTCCTTGATCGCCTGAAGGCAGGCGCGGCGAAGCTGGTTCCCATTGAGCGAACCGACGTGGCCGGCAATGACCGCAGCGCCATCGTCGCGCGGGCCACCGCGGCGGCTCTGCGCAACGATCTGGCCGATGCGCGGCGCGAGTTGAACACGCTTGTGCCCTCCGATCGCACTGCCGCGCAAGCATGGCTCGACAAGGCCAATGAGCGCGACGCGGCGCTCGCCGCCTCGCGTCAATTCGCGACCGAAGCGCTTGCCGCGCTCGCGAGGCCGGCGCCATAGGAAATCGATGTACCGGATCATCCTGTTCCTGCTGTTGATCGCGCTTGCAGCCGCCGGCGCGTCGTGGGTGGCCGATCAGCCCGGCGAGGTCGTGCTGACATGGGGCGGGTATCGTGCCCGTCCCTCGTTGCCCGTGTTTGCGCTCGGCCTCGGCATTGTCGTCGTCGTCGCCATACTGGCCTGGACGATGGTGCTCGCCCTTTGGCGCCTGCCCGGGGGGCTCCGCCGGCGCGGGCGGGAGCGGCGTCACGCGCGCGGCCGGCATGCGATCACGCATGGGTTGCTCGCGATCGGCCACGGCGATTCGGCGGCCGCGCGCAGGCATGCCGAAATCGCCCGCCGCCACGCCGCGGACGATCCGCTGGCGCTGTTGCTGCACGCGCAATCGGCTCAGCTCGAGGGCAATCGCGACGCCGCACGGCAGGCCTTCCGCGCCATGGCCGCGCGCGCCGATACACGGCTGTTGGGCCTGCGCGGGCTGTTCATCGAAGCCCAGCGCGCCGACGATCCGGTGGCCGCGGTCGCCATTGCCGAGCAAGCGCTCAATCTTTCGCCGTCATCGACCTGGGCGTCCCATGCCGTGCTCGGATTTCGCTGCGCCGGCGGCGATTGGACCGGGGCGCTTGCCATCCTCGACAATAATCTCGCCTCCGGCCTGATCGACAAGGCCGCCTATCGGCGTCAGCGCGGCGTGCTGCTCACGGCGCGCGCGCTCGAACTGGAGACGGTCGACCGCGATCTGTCGCGCGAGGCGGTGATGGAAGCGGTGAAACTCGCGCCGACGCTGGTGCCGGCCGCGGTGCTCGCCGCGAAATATCAAAGCGAGGCGCATCAGATCAGGCGCGCGATGCGGATCGTCGAGACGGCGTGGCTCAAGCATCCGCATCCCGATCTGGCGGACGCCTATGCCCACGTGAAACTCGGCGATTCCGCGCGCCAGCGGCTGGTGCGGGTGGAGACCCTGGCGGCGAAGGCGCCGGGGCATCTGGAAAGCGCGCTCGCCGTTGCGCGCGCCGCCATCGACGCCTCGGAATTTGCCCGCGCGCGCGAGGCGCTTTCGCCGTTCATCGCGGCGCCGACGCAGCGCGTGGCGATGCTGATGGCGGAAATCGAACGCACCGAGCATGGCGACAGCGGCAAGGCACGGGCCTGGACCTTGCGCGCGGTGCGCGCGCTGCACGATCCGGTCTGGACCGCGGATGGTTACGTGAGCGACCGGTGGCGGCCGGTCTCTCCGGTATCCGGCCGGCTCGATGCCTTCCAGTGGCAGATGCCGCTCGCGGCGCTGCCGTCCGACACGGGCGGCGCGATCGAATCATCCGCCTTCGAGCAGGCGATGCTCGCTGCCCCGCCATCGCCGCAGCGCGGCGAAGTATCGGGAAAGAATTTGGTCGAGCCGCCGCTTGAGGTGGAGGTGGCGCCGCCTGCCGCGCAAGACAATGCTCCCGCCAAATCACCTGCCGAGTTGGCCCCGCCGCCGGCGCCACCACCGCCCACCGAAGCCGTTCCCGCCGCGGCGCCGCCTTTATTCCGCGCGCGCGCCGACATTCCGAAAGCGGCCGACAAGCCGTCGCCAGTCATCCCCGCGGTGATTCCAATCGTGCGCCCGCCCGACGACCCCGGCATCGATGACGAAGGCGAAATGGATGAATTCGCCGAGCAGTTGGCCCCGGCGCAGGGCCAACAAGGCGGCTGGCGCGGATTCCTGTCCCGCTGGGGCGGCTGATGAGGCGCTTTTTGGACAAAAAGCGTCCCGGTTTGTCGGGTCAGCGTTTTTCTTGCCAAGCCGGGCGGTGCCCGATATCAGGTGCGGGCGTTTTGAGACTAGTTGCCGAACGCGTCGCCGCTTGGTCCGCCGCAATAGCTCAGTTGGTAGAGCACGTCATTCGTAATGACGGGGTCACAGGTTCGAGTCCTGTTTGCGGCACCAGCTTCCTAAATCCGAGATCACTCAAAAGCATCCCCTAAGGCCAGGTTTGACCGCCAAAAGCCTTAAGTGACCTTGCTCACATAACTCGCCGCAGGTTTCCCTTAAGTCTCTCGCCATCGATCAGCCAGGGGAGACTTTCACATGCGTAAATTCGTTCTCATTGCCGCAATGGTTTTCATTTCCGCTTCTGCGCAGGCCGGGGTGTCCCGTGGCCTGACGATGGCCTCCAACGATGAGCCGGCGGTGGCCGAGCAGCCCAAGGCTGTCGAAACGCCGAAAGCCGAAGCACCCAACGCCGACACGCCGAAATTCGTGGAGCGGCCTGCCGTAGTCGATCCCGCCGCCGATCAGGCCAAACCCGACCAGGGCAAGCCCGTATCCGACAAGAAGGCCGAAAAGAAGCACAGGCGCGAATCGACCGAAGCGCGGGTGATTTACGAGCTGCATCGCCACGGCATTTATTGGTAAGCGCCGCTGCCGCTTTTGCATCGGCCCGGTCCACAAAACTTAATTTGTCGATGTGTGAAGCCATTCACAGCGGAATCTTGTGTTCGCGCTAGAAATGTCTTGCGAGCTTTTATGGAGTGATCCGTGCCGTTACGAGCCAACAACAGCGCAAGCAATCGCCGGGATTTCTGGCCAGCCATCGTTCGGATCGCGCTGGTCGAGATTCTTGTTCTGCTGGCGCTGGGGGGCGCGATCGTCGGCTATGTGAACTGGTCGTCGGAAGTTGCCTTCGCCGAGTTTCTCGCCGCCAGCAAATTGGCGGCGCCGTCGAACCATTCAGCGATTCAGCCCGTCAAGGGCCACGCGCCCTGCGATCGGAGCGCGTGAGCGCCTCCTTTCATCCATTGCGCCTATGGATTGCTTCGTCGCTTGGCTCCTCGCAAAGGCGGTCTCAATTGAATTTGCTGGCGGCTACTGCGAAACCGTCTGAACCACGCTGCTGATCGGACGCGTGCCCGCCACCGGCAGCTTCATGTCCTTGACCAGCGCCTCGTCATATTCGCTCAAGGTTTGCAGCGGCATCCTGGCCTTCATCTGCACGACCTTGTAGCCGCCGGCCTTCAGGCGGCGCAGCAGCGCGGGCAGCGCTTCAGCCGTGTGCTTCTGGAAATCGTGCATCAGGATGATGCCCTTGCCCTGCTTGTCGAGCTTGGTCATGACGGTGTTGATGATCTGGTCGGCGTTCTTCGCCCGGAAGTCGAAGGAATCGAGATCGCAGGAAAACATCGCGATGTTGCGCGAGCCGAGATAGGCCATCGCCGCGGGGCCGTGCTGCAGTTCCGGAAAGCGAAAGAACGGCGAGGGCGCCGCACCCAGCGCCAGCTTGACCGCGCTGTAGCCTTTTTCGATCTCGTCCTTGGCGAGCTGATCGGTCATCTTCTTCGAATTCAGATTGGCATGCGACCAGGTATGCGCGCCGACGGTGTGACCGGCGGCAGCGACCTGTTTGAGGATTTCGGGATGGTAGGTGGCATGCTTGCCGATCGGAAAGAACACCGCTTTCGTGCATTCGTCGGCGAGCGCCTTGAGCACCGCAGGCGTATTGCCCGGCCACGGACCGTCATCGAAGGTCAGCACGACCTCCTTGTCGGCCAGAAAGTCGAGCTGCTTGAAATGCTCAAAGCCGAAGCCCGGCCCGCCCGTGGTGTCGATTTCCACCACGCGGGCGACGCCGAGCGCATCGGAATTGGCGCAGGCGGGTTTTTGCTGCGGGGCGAGGGCGGCAGGCGTCGGAATGGTGCCGGTGGTCTCAACCTCGTTGCGCAATGCTGCCGATTTGGCGGGCGCGGTGGCTGGAAGTGGCGCGGCTTGCGCGGCGGCGACGGTCTGCGGGGCCGGCAAATTGCTGCGTGGAGATACCCAGAATCCCACGCCGGCGATCGCCACAGCAGCCACAAAACTCGCCAGCATCAAACCCAACGCGCTACGCATGGTTACGCTTTCTCAAACACAAAGGGTCAAATCGAAGTCCGGTCATTTATGGGAAATAGTCGTTAACGCCTCACCAACGCGGGGCCGGTTTGGGGACCTAATTGGCCCCGAAACCGATCGCGTCAGAGACGGCAGGCCCGGTCTGAGTGATGGGCATCACAGTTCGTCGTCGACGTGACAGACGTCACAGTCCGAAACACGGGGTTGCGGCACTCATAGGCATCACAACGCGCCAAGGACCGGCGCAACAACGGGAGCCTAAAATGACCGCATCCTTCACCACCGCGCTTCGCCAGGCTGGTCTAGTGCTGGCCGTCGCTGCCTCGTTCTCGTCGCTGACGTCGACCTCAAGCTTCGCGTTCAGCGCCGAGGCGCAGCAAATGTGCACCGGCGACGCGTTCCGCCTGTGCAGTTCCGAAATTCCGAACATCCCGAAGATCACCGCGTGCATGGTCAAGCATCGCGCCGAATTGAGCACCGGCTGCCGCGCCGTGATGGATCGCGATAATGCAGCAGCGAAGTCCAACAAGGTTGCAGCCCAGTAAGGCGAACCTCGCAACAAGGCTCCCGTAAGGAATTCGTGAGTCGTCATGGCCGGTGCTGGTCATGGCGGCTTTTCGTTTTGGGCCCCAGCGTCAGAGGATTTCCGCGCGGGGATTCGCGCGCTTTTCGCGCATTGACATCGACGGCGCGGCAGAATTTGATCGCGCTTATCGGTGACATGAGGCGCGGCCAGATGTTGAGAATTCTTTTTGCTTTACCGCTTGTTCTACTGGCTTCCGCGGCGTCGGCGCAGCAGAGCCATGATGCCTGTGCGCGCGACGTCTCGCGTTTTTGCAGGGCCGTGATGAATGAAGGCGATATGGTCGTACTGGGCTGCCTCAAGCAGCATCGCGCCCGGCTCAGCCGGGCCTGCGATAAAGTATTGACGGAAAACGGCCAGTAGCTGGTCACACGGTCATTCCGGGCTGCGTCGCTTGGCGCAGACCCGGATTCCGCAGGTTGCGGCACGAGATTCCCGGACGCACAATACCGACGGCGGCCGGTTTGGTCGGACGCCTTGTTCGGCGGTGGCAGCAGAATTCCTTCTACGACTTCCGGGGAGGCCGACGACTGAACGGATCAAGGACGGCGACCCCGGTAGGTTCGAAATCCGATACATCGCGCGTCACTACGGTGAGCCCGTGTTCGAGCGCCGTAGCCGCGATCATGAGATCGGCGCTCTCATTTCCGAGAGCAGCGCTCAGGGCGCCCCAACGTCGGGCTGTTCGCAGGTCGAATGGCACGACGCGGTCGCCGTAAAGGCTCAGTACCCTATCCAGCCAGTCCGCAAGCGCGCCGGCAAAGCCAGGATCAGTCGCGCGCTGTCGCTCGATGCCGCGCTCTACTTCGCCAATGCTGATGACACTGAGGAAAAGATCAGTCGTTCGCTGCCGTTCGAACCACTTAACGACCATCGGATCGCGCTCCCGCCTGCGCAGCTCGGAAAGCGTGACGGTATCGATCAGGAACATCAGAGCTCGATATCGCGCATCCGCACATTACGGCGCGGAAATTCACCGTTGTCCTGCGGCATGGCGAGTAGCGCATCGGCAAAGGATGGTGCCCGCGCACGTTCGAGATGCCGCAGGCGCTCGTACTCCGCTACGTCCACCACAACTACGGTGGGCTTGCCGTGTTTGGTGACCGTTTGCGGCGTGCGTTGCGCGGCCTCGACGACCTCGCTGAAGCGGTTTTTCGCATCCTGCACCGACCAACTGCGCTGGGCCATGCCTCGATTCTCACTAGCCAGATTATCTAGCTAGAATACGACAATGGCCGCCCGCCGTCAAGCCGTTCAGTGTCCGATGCGCTCAAGCGCAGAGCGGCGCGGAATGACAATCAACAAGATCAAGTGCTGCCGCCTGCCGCGGCAGAGGCAACCGGCAACACTTCGCCAGCAGCGCCGTCAGGGGTTTCCTCCTTCCAGCGCACCGAACCGAACGGCCGCTCCAGCATGCGGCGGACACGCACCGGATCGGGTCCGAGATGAAAATCGATCGCACGCTGATGCAGCGCCCGTTCCGATTGCGTCGCGCGGTTGCGCTGGCGCAGGTAATCGAGCCAGGTCGGGCAATGATAGCGCTCGGTCCACAGCTCGGGATCGGCAATGTCGCGCGCGACCGACCAGCCATAGGCGCCGTTGCGCTGGCGGCTGAGCTGTACCTCTTGCATGACATTGTGGAAGGCGCGGGCATTGTCCTGCGCGACGCGATATTCGATCTCGACCACCAGCGGTCCGCTGCGCGCGGTCAGCGACAGCTGCACCTCGGGATCGGCAAGCAGTTCGGCATCCTCGTTGCGGGCGCCGACCCGTGGCATTTGCAGCCAGCGGCCGAGCAGCGGCGAGGCCAGCATCAGCGCCGCGGAAACCAGCAGCGCCGTTTCCACGCCGGCCGCGTCGGTGAGGCGTCCCCAGCCCCAGCTTCCGATCGCGATGCCGCCGGCAATCGACGCCTGAAAGGCTGCGAGCGAGCGCCCCGCCACCCAGCGCGGCGCCGAGAGCTGCACGCCGATATTGAACAGCGCGACCGCGAGCATCCACATCGCGCCCGCAACCACCAGCGCCGCCGCCGTCAGTACCGGCTCGTGGCTGAGCGCGACCGCCGCGATTGCGCCGCCCATCGACAGGGCGCAGGCGCGGATCGCGGCCTCGCCGCTCAGGCGTTTGCGCACTTCGGCGATATTGAGCGCGCCGATCACCGCACCCATGCCGAAGGCGCCCAGCATGATGCCGTAGGTCTGCGCACCGCCATGCAACAGATCGCGTGCGACCAGCGGCATCAGCGCCGATACCGAGCCGCCGATCACGCCGGTCACCAGCGTGCGCGCCAGCACGATCTTGATCGAAGGAGAGTTGGCGATGTAGCGCACGCCCGAGACGATGGCGCGGTTGAGACGCTCGCGGGGCAGCCGTGACGGCTCGCTCGCGCGGCGCCAGAGGAAGAGAACGACCAGCAGCGGAATATACAGCACGGCATTGGCGGCGAAGGCCGCGACCGCGCCGGCTACCGCAACGACAATGCCGCCGATCGCCGGACCAAAGCTGCGCGCGATATTGAAGCTGATGCCATTGAGCGCCACCGCCGAGGGCAGCATTTCCGCCGGTACCTGCTCGCTGACGGAGGATTGCCAGGCGGGACCGAACAGCGCCATGCCGCTGCCGACGACGAAGCAAGACGCCAGCAAAATCTCCGGCGTGACCAGCGAGAGCCACGCCAGCACGGTGAGCGCGGTGGCACCGACCAGTGAGATCGACAGCGAAATGAGCGCCACGATGCGGCGGTCATACATGTCCGCGATCGCGCCGGCCGGCATCGCGATCAGCATCACCGGCAGCATAAGAGCGGTCTGCACCAGCGCGACCTTGTCGGCGGATGACGTCATTTGGGTCATCGCCCAGGCCGCGCCGACCGCCTGGATCAAAAGACCGAGATTGGAAAGCAGGCTCGCCAGCCAGATCCGCCGAAACGTGACCTGCGTCAGCGGGGCTGCGACGCCGTCAGTGGCAAATATCGAGCGTCTTGGCTGGGTCATGGCCTGTTCCGTTGATGCCGCCGATACCGGCAGCGATTCCCCCAAGGGCCAGTGATGCCTGCTTAAGTCCTTGGCTGTCCAGTGGTTGGGGCGCTCTGGGCCGGCTTTGCTGCGCCAAAATACCCAAAATCACGCGGCCGTCACAAATGTACCCGTCGGCGACTGTTCGGTCGGCCCGGGGCGCCTTCGTGGCGCCTGGATTCCGGAACTGATATGACCATATTAGTAGCCCGCATAGACCAACGGGTCGCGCGAATGCGCGACACTCGATAAACTACGCGAGCTGCGGGGTGCGTTGAGAATCCGCCCCGGATATCGCTTCCTCATCCGGGCTTGAGAGCGCGAGGCCATCATGAGCATTGCCGAAGCCTGGGACATTCCCGCCAAACATCGGCCGCTGGTTCCCCCGAGTCCGCCGCGCGCCTCCGAAACCATGTCGACGATGCAGCGGCTGGCGGCGATGCGCGAGAGCGCGATCGGAACCTGGGGCCAGCGCGCCTACGAGGAAGACATCATTCAGGGCCGCTTCTTCTGGCGCTCCAGTTTCATTCTCAATACGCCCGACGCGATCAAGCATGTGCTGGTCGACAATTATGAGAACTACAGCCGCACGCCCGCAGGTATCCGGGTGCTGCGTCCGATGCTTGGCCAAGGCCTGCTGATCGCCGAGGGCCGCGCCTGGAAGCATCAGCGGCGCACGCTGTCGCCGGCATTTACGCCGCGCGCAGTCTCCACCCTCGTTCCGCACATGATCGCGGTGACGGATGAAACGATTGCCAAGCTGAACGCGGTCTGCGGCAGGCCGGTCGATCTGCGCGAGACCATGCAGCGAATGACGCTCGAGATTGCCGGGCGGACGATGTTCTCGTTCGGCATGGATCGCCACGGCGCGACCTTGCGCGACTTCGTGATGGATTATGGCGATCGGCTGGCCCGACCGCATTTGCTCGACATGGTGCTGCCGCTCGGCTGGCCGAGCCCGCAGGATTTTTCGCGGGCGCGCTTCCGCAAACGATGGACGCAATTCGTGAGTTTGCTGATGGCGGAGCGCCGCGCCGCCGGAAAGAAGGAAGGCGCGCCGGCGCGCGATCTGTTCGATCTGATGGATGCCGCGCGCGATCCCGAGACCGGCGAAGCTTTCACCGACGAGCAGCTCGGTGATGAGGTCGCGACCATGATTCTCGCCGGCCACGAAACCACCGCCACGGCGCTGTTCTGGTCGCTTTACCTGCTGGCGCTCGACCCTGTGACCCAGGATCGATTGGCCGCCGAGGTGCGTGAGGCGGCGAATGGCGGGGATGATCTCGAACGGCTGAAGTTCACCCGCGCGGTGGTCGATGAAACCATGCGGCTTTATCCGCCGGCGTTTCTGATCGCCCGCGCGGCCACGGCGCCGGATGTGGTGGCGGGCATTCCAATCCGGAAGAACGACGTGATCCTGATTGCGCCTTGGCTGCTACACCGTCATGAAAAACTTTGGCGCGATCCGAATGCGTTTATCCCGGAGCGCTTCATGCCGCCGGCGCCGCCGCCCGATCGTTTTGCCTATTTGCCGTTTGGTGTCGGCGCGCGAATCTGCATCGGTGCGCATTTCGCGCTGGTGGAGGCGACATTGGCGCTTGCCAGGATCATCGGTGCGTTCCGCGTCACGCTGCTCGACAGGGAGCCGGTGATGCCGGTCGGCGTCGTGACGACGCAACCGGATCGCTCGCCGATGTTTCGCATCGCTCCGCGCTGACGGGGGTTGCCCGGGGGCGCTTGCGACCCCATCTAGGCTGAGGCCATGAGCGACATAACAGCCCAGCTTTCGGTTTTGAAACAGACTGCCGATCCGGCCGTCGCGGACGCCATCGCCGAGCTCATCGACAAGGGCGACGATCGTGAGCTCAACCGAATCAACTTGCTGGATTTTTCCAGCCGTCGCGGTCTTGACGAAGAGCGGGTGATTTCCGGCTTCCTGCATGCCTCGCGGCTCGGTCTGTTCGATCTCACCTGGAACGTGCTCTGCCCCGGTTGCAGCGGCGTGCTCGACGCGCACGACACGCTGAAATCGCTGCGCCCCGACGACTACCATTGCGGATTATGTTCGTGCGGCTACGAGCCTTCCGTCGACGAACAGGTCGAGGTCGCCTTTACCATCAGTCCCAAGATCAGGCGCATCGCCGCGCACGATCCCAACACGCTGCCGCTGTGGGAATATTACAGGCAGGTGTTCTGGAGTTCGGGCATCGATCTCGACAACGATTCCTTTGCTTCCCTGACCGAGGAAGTGACGCTCGATTCGCTGGAGCTTCCGGCCGGCGAGAGGGCGGTGCTGTCGCTGCAGCTCCCGCCGCAATTCGTCATCGCGTTCGAGCCGGTGACACACTCGGCGCATTTCATCGACGTGCAGGGCGAACCAACCAAGGAGCGCCAGCAGCTTTCGCTGATCTACAACAAGACGCACCCGCCGACAGGCTCCATCACCTTGCGCCCGGGTCCGTTGCGGCTTTCGCTCGACAATCAGGCCGGCGTGCGCACGCTGCCCACCATCCTTGTCGCGGCCGACGCGCTCCATGGCCTGCTCGGCAAGCGCCGGCCTTTCCTAACCGCCAAGCGGATGCTTTCCAACCAGACCTTCCGCGACGTGTTCAAGGCCGACAATCTCCACATCGACCAGCGCCTCAAGATCACCTCGCTGACGTTCCTGTTCACCGATCTCAAGGGATCGACCGCGCTCTATGAGCGCGTCGGCGATCTCGCCGCGTTCGATCTGGTCCGCGCGCATTTCCAGGCGCTTTTGCACATCATCGCTTCGGAGAAGGGTGCGGTGGTGAAAACGATCGGCGATGCCGTGATGGCGACCTTCGTCCGACCCGAACACGCGATTGTCGCCGGTCTTCGGATGCGCGCGGCGATGGACGCGCTCAACGCCGAGCGCGGAACCGACGACCTCGTGGTCAAGATCGGCATTCACGAGGGGCCGTGTCTGGCGGTCATGCTCAACGAGCGGCAGGACTATTTCGGCCAGACCGTCAACATCGCCGCTCGCGTCCAGGGTCTGGCGACATCGCAAGCCATTCACGTCACCGGAGGCGTGATCGACGCGCCTGCGGTCGCAGCCGTCCTGGATAAGGAAGCGATTACCCCGATCCAGAAACAGGCGGCGCTGCGCGGGATCGCCGACAAGGTCTTGGTGTACGAGATACCCTGATCCCGATACCCGGAGATTGACGATCCGTAATGCGGATGCGCGACGTCTGCGGATTGCGCGTGTCGAATTTCCAGCCCATATACCGATGGAAGCCGTCAAACGCGGCAGGTCTCACTTAGATTTCGGCAGGAAACGATGCTCCACGGACTCCGCCAATTCATCGCCGATGTGATTTCTCCCACCGCGCACGCGCCGGGCGACTTTGACGATACCGGATATCGCCTGGCCGCCACCGCGCTGCTCGTGCATGTCATTTCGCTGGACGGCGAACCATCCGAAGTCGAAAAGCGCAAGCTTCACAGCCTGATCGAAAGCCGCTTCGGGCTTGATCCGGGAACGGCGGACCAACTGATCGCCTCGGCGATGCTGGTCGAAGGCGAGGCGGTGGATCTCTATCATTTCACCAGCGTCATCATGCGGTCGGTGAATGAGGCCGGCCGGTTGCGCATTGTCGAGATGATGTGGGAGCTGGTTTACGCCGACGGTCAGGTCAGCGAGTTCGAGGACAACGTGGTCTGGCGTGCCGCCGACCTGCTCGCCGTGTCCTCCCGTGACCGGATCGACCTTAAACACCGCGTCGCCGCCCGACATTCCGCGGTCCAGGGCAGCTAGAAGGCCGCTAAATCGTCGCTGCCGCGGCATCAGACGCTGCCCAATCACGCGGCAGTTACTTAAAAAATCTTAATGTGCCCGATGCGGCGTCGCAATCAGCGATGGTCTTCAAAGGCGGCTGCCTAATTCCGCGACTTTCCGGGGTTCAAAACCGCCGAAATGCTTGCAGGCGACCCACATCCCGCCTAAGGCGTATGCTCGCGTCGAAGGATCTGGTGCAACTTTCTTACGAGCATTGAATCGTGACTGAGCGGGTGACGCTGATTACCGGTGCCTCGGCGGGGATAGGTGCCGAACTGGCGCGTGTTTTCGCATCCAACGGCCATCGCCTGGCTCTGGTGGCGCGGCGCACCGATCGCCTGACGGTCCTGTCGTCCGAACTCGCCGCCGCCAATGGCCGCCCGCCGATCGTGATTTCCTGCGATCTTGAGCAAGCCGATGCCGGCGACAAGATTGCCGCCGCGCTCGTTGCCGCAGGCGTCGAGGTCGAATATGTCGTCAACAATGCCGGATTCGGCTTGTTCGGCAATGCCGTCAACCTCGATCGCGCGGAGCAACTCGGCATGATCGCGGTCAATATTCGCGCCCTGACCGACCTGTCGCTGCGGTTTTCCGATTCCCTGATCCGCAACCGTGGCGGCATTCTCAATGTCGGATCTGTCGCCGGTTTCCTGCCGGGGCCCGGCATGGCGATATATTACGCCTCCAAGGCCTATGTGGTGTCGTTCAGCGAAGCGCTGCGCGCCGAGCTTGGGCCCCGCGGCGTGCGCGTGACCGTGCTTTGTCCGGGTCCGGTACCGTCGGAATTTCAGCTCCGCGCCGGGTTCGAACCCGGGTTTGATTCCGCAATTCTAAATGTTTCTGCTGCCGATGTGGCGAAGGCCGCCTATCGCGGGCTGATGGCCGACAAGCGGATGGTGCTCCCCGGCTTTGGCATCAAGATCGTGCCGCCGATGCTGCGGCTGTTTCCGCGCGGGTTCATCCTCTGGGCCGTCGCCCGCTTTCAGCTGCGAAAGCGCTGAAGGGCCGCCTGCGAAAGCTCGTCTGGCCCGCGGTTTGCTTCATGTGGACATCAACTCACCGGAAATTAACAATCACTTAGGTATTATTTCCGGCTTGATGGTCGCGAAACGAAAGGTCGATGTCCTCCCACGCCGCTAAAATCAGTGCCTCAACCCCGCGGCACCACCCCGCCGGCCCGGCTGCGGCCGTCGGCGGATCGCTAGCGGTCGACGCATCCCCTTTGCCGGTCCTGATCGTTCTGCATCAGGAAACCTCAAGCCCGGGCCGGGTCGGCAACGCGTTGCGGTTCCTCGGACACAGCCTCGACATCAGGCGTCCGCGCTTCGGCGACGCGCTGCCGGAAACGTTGCAGGGGCACGCGGGCGCTGTGATTTTCGGCGGACCCATGAGCGCCAACGATCCGGATGAATACATTCGCCGGGAGATCGACTGGATCGGCGTTCCGCTCAGGGAGCAGCGGCCATTTCTGGGAATCTGTCTCGGCGCGCAGATGCTCGCGATGCATCTCGGCGCCCGCGTGGCGCCGCACCCTGAAGGATGCGTGGAAGCCGGTTACTATCCGATCCGCCCTACCCGTGCGGGTTTGAAGATTTGCGCGCATTGGCCCGATCAGGTCTACCACTGGCATCGCGAGGGATTTGAACTGCCGTCCGGCACCGATTTGCTGGCGGAAGGCGGCGACTTCCCGGTGCAGGCCTTTCGGTCCGGAAATTCCTTCGGCCTGCAGTTTCATCCCGACGTCACCTACGCGATGATGTGCCGCTGGACGACGCGCGGCGATGGGCGGCTCGAACTGCCGGGCGCGCGTCCAAGGCACGAGCATTTCGAAGGTCGCGCGCGCTATGACGTGGCCGAGCGCGCCTGGCTGCAGCGGTTTCTCGATGGCTGGCTAAGCCGCATGCCGGCCTCGGCGATGGCGCAAGCTGCGGAATAGCGCACGCGACCTGCGCGGGCGTTTTCGAAGTCCCCCCTCAAATTTTTCGGATGTGCTAACATCGGCCGCGGGTGGCGCGCGGGATGGCGGCATGACCGGGGAAGAGTTCGCACTTCTATTGGATGCGTTCACGCGCTCGGCGGAATCGGGCGACGGCGCGCGCTTTGCCCGGCATTTCACCGAGGACGCGGTTTATCACGACTACATCTACGGCGCCCATCGCGGCCGCGCCGACATCGCGCATATGCTGGCCGATCTGTTTCATCGCGACGCCGCCGATTATCGCTGGGAGATGTTCGACCCCGTATGCGACGGCGAGCAAGGCTACGCGTGGTCGTTGTCGAGCTTCACTTCGAAAATCGCTGAGTTCGAAGGCCGGCGCGTCGTGATCGACGGCATCAGCCGTTTCGTGCTGCGCGACGGCCTGATCGCGGAGTACCGCGAGTCCGTCAATGGCGGCGTGGCGATGGCCCAGCTCGGTGTTGCGCCCGAGCGCATGGCAAAAGTATTCCAGCGCTGGAGCGGATGGCTGAACGAGCGGGTGGAGACCAAGGGTTATCTGGCGCGGGCGAGACGCTGAGAGGCCGCCAAGGTTTTCAGGAAATAAAACACCGCAAGGTCTGCAGCCCGTCTTCGCCCTTCGGGCATCACGCGGCTGCGCCACGCGAAGCCCGAAGGGCGAAGCGTGGTGGAGCCAGGCGGGATCGAACCGCCGACCTCGTCATTGCGAACGACGCGCTCTCCCAGCTGAGCTATGGCCCCATCACGACCGCCTCAAAGTCATAGGCGGCCCGCAATCGGCGCCATTTACAATCCGCGCCAAGGTCAAGTCAAGAACGGCGAAATCGTTGTTTTTCGAGGCTTTTGGCAGGAACTTCCCTTGTTTGCACGTGGGGGAACCGATATTTAGCGGAAGGTCCGATCCGCGACCTGAAGCCTTGCGAGCAAGCCCCGCCATGCGTGCCGTTCTCGACATCGTTCTCATCGTTCTCGATCTCTATGTTTGGCTGCTGATTGCCGCGGCCATCCTGTCCTGGCTGATCGCGTTCAATGTCGTGAACACACGCAATCAGTTCGTGGCGGCGGTGGCGGAATTCCTGTACCGGATCACCGAGCCGCTGCTGGCGCCGATCCGCTCCTTCATGCCCAATCTGGGCGGGCTCGATATCTCGCCGATCATCCTGATCCTGATCATCATGTTCATTCAGCGGGTGATCACCTATTACATCTATCCGAGCGTCTTCTGATCGTGTGCGTGGATGACTGATCCTTGGCGCACTTCCACCCAACCCTGGCCTTGGGCACGCCAAGCGCATCCTGTCCGGCACCACATCGCGCCTCAAGCAGGTAGCCTTCGACGGCGATCCGCCCGGCTTGGCGAGACGTTGCCAGGACTGACCGCGGCGAAAACTGATTGATCAAGGACAAGGGATTGAGATGACCGCCCGGATCATCGATGGAAGACGCATCGCCGCTGAACTTCGCGCCCGCGTTGCCCTTGAGGTTGCGCGCGTGCAACACGAGAGCAAGCTGACGCCGGGTCTTGCGGTGGTGTTGGTCGGCGACGATCCGGCGAGCCAGGTCTATGTCCGCAGCAAGCACAAGCAAACGCAGGAAGCCGGCATGGCCTCGTTCGAGCACGTGTTGCCGGCCGACGTCGCGCAAAGCGATTTGCTGGCGCTGATCGCGCGGCTCAACCGCGATCCTCTGGTGCACGGCATTCTGGTGCAATTGCCGCTGCCGAAATCGCTCCATACCGAAACCGTCATCAACGCCATCGATCCCGCCAAGGACGTCGACGGGCTGCATCCGAACAATGCCGGGCGTCTGGCCGGTGGATATGCCGCATTGTCGCCCTGCACGCCGCTCGGCTGCATCATCCTGACCAAGAGCGTGCATCCCTCGTTGGAGGGAATGGACGCGATCGTGATCGGCCGCTCCAATCTGGTCGGCCGTCCGCTCTTGCAATTGCTGCTCAACGAGAATGCGACTGTGACGATTGCGCATTCGCGCTCGCGGGGCTTGGCGCAATTATGCGCCCGCGCCGACCTGGTTTATGCCGCCGTCGGCAGGGCGGAAATGGTGCGCGGCGACTGGATCAAGCCGGGCGCGACCGTGATCGACGTCGGCATCAACCGCTTCACCGGCGCCGACGGCAAAACCAAACTGGTCGGCGATGTCGCCTTTGCCGAAGTCTCGCAAGTCGCCGGCGCGATCACGCCGGTGCCGGGCGGCGTCGGGCAGATGACGGTGGCCTGCCTCCTGGTCAACACGTTGCGCGCGGCGTGCGCGATTCACGGATTGCCGAAGCCTGGGGTGTGAAGTTGTCGCTCCGGGGCGCGAGTGAAACGAGCGAACCCGGAACCTCGAGATTCTACGATGTGCAATTGCACATCGTAGTTCGATGCTTACGCATCGCCCCGGAATGACGACGACAATTCCGTCACTTCTTCCCGCGCGCGATGCCTTCGGCGATCAGTTGGTGCGCGTCCTCGGCGCCGCCCCAGCGCAGCACTTTCACCCATTTCCTGGGTTCTAGGTCCTTGTAGTGCTCGAAGAAATGCTGGATCTGCTGCAGCGTGATTTCGGGCAGGTCGCTGTAGGTCTTCACCTTGTCGTAACGCTGGGTCAGCTTCGAGGACGGTACCGCGATGATCTTCTCGTCGCCGCCGGCCTCGTCTTCCATCAACAGCACGCCAACCGGCCGCACGCTCATCACCGCGCCCGGCACGATCGCGCGGGTGTTGGCGACTAGAACGTCGCAAGGGTCGCCGTCATTGGAGAGCGTGTGTGGAATGAAGCCGTAATTGCCGGGGTAGCGCATCGCGGTATAGAGGAACCGGTCGACGACCAGCGTGCCGGCCTCCTTGTCCATCTCATATTTGATCGGCTCGCCGCCGACCGGCACTTCGATGATGACGTTGACCTCACGCGGCGGGTCGACCCCGATCGAAATGGCGTCAATGCGCATGGAGTGCTCCGCGAGGCTTTTGCGCCATGCCGGATCGAGGCGGATGGCGCCGGCTTCAAAATATCGTGACGTATTTTCCTGGCGCGGACGCGATCAACTTCGTTTGAAGGCGCGCGGGCCGAATCGGCCGTGCTTCGAATCTTGGAAGCTCAGTTGGTCCAGGCGAAGGCGACCTTGTCGAGCGACTTGGGCCCGAACTTCTCCGAGGAGCGCGCCACCATGCGGCCGCCCAGCGCGCGGTAAAATTCCGTCGCGCCATCGTTGTCGGAGAGCGCCCAGATCACCATGCTCTTCAGGCCGCTCTGCAGCAGGTCGCGCCGCGCCGCGGTGAATAGCCGGCGGCCGAAGCCCAGGCCTTGAAATTCGGGCCGCAGATAAAGTTCGTAAATCTCGCCTTCGAAGTGCAGGCTGCGGGCGCGGTTCCGGCCGTAATTGGCATAACCGGCGACCTTGTCGCCGAACACGAGCACGCTGACGCGGCTGCCTTTTCGGATGGCGCTGTCCCACCATTGCGGGCCGCGGCGGTTAATCAATTTCTCCAGCTCGGCGCCGGGAATGATGCCCTGATAGGCCGAACGCCAGGCTTCGTCATGGGTGGATGCAACCGCCGCCGCGTCCGCAGCTTTGGCAGGTCGAACCTCGATCAGGGTTGTGCTCATGACCCGATCAAAGCAAGTCGGCGCGCCGGCTTCAAGGTCTATCGTTAATTATCAGTTAAGCTGTGGATTTTCTGCATCAGTTTGCCTACCCCGGCTGTACCGAAAGTGGACAGACCGATGCCTTTGGGAGCATTTGGCCGGCGGTTGGCAGGATTTGGCGGGAATGGGCAGGCCCGACCAGGGGTTTTTCCAGAGCTACCTTCACGAAACAATGCTTACGGTTGATTCGCCGTGAGCGTACCGCTCGCCGAATCGGTAATCCCACTTCTAGCGTCGCGATGGGTCAAGTTCATGCCGTCATTCAAGGTGTTCTTCGTTTCGCTCGTCGTGGTTGTGCTCTGGACGCCGGCCGCTTTTGCGCAAGGCCGATTCGGCCCGCAAGGCGCGGAAGCCGAGCCAAACCGTGAGCAGCAATGGCTGGTGCCGTCGCCCGATCCGGAGCCGGCTGCGCATGCGGTTTTGTTCCGTCCCGCGGGAGACGGGCCGTTTCGCCTGGCGCTGATTGCGCATGCCTCGACCCAGAATACGCTCCGTCGCGCGCAAATGCCGCAGCCCGAATACCGCGCGCTGGCGGCGTGGCTGGTGGCGCGCGGCTTTGCCGTGCTGGTGCCGGAGCGGCCAGGCCACGGCGCCACTGGCGGCAAATATCTGGAAGACCAGCGCGGCTGCGACGACGCCGACTATTCCCATGCCGGGCGCGCCACCGCCGAGGAGATTTCCACACCCCTGAACTATCTGCGCGGGCAATCCTTCATCCGCAAGGACGGTGCGGTCGTGATCGGGCACTCGGCCGGCGGCTGGGGTGCGCTGGCGCTTGCCGGCGAGGATCCGGCAGCGCTCTCGGCGATCGTGCTGTTTTCGGCTGGCCGCGGCGGCCGCGCCAATGATTTCCCCAATCAGGTCTGCGCGCCGCATACGCTGGTCGCGTCCGCAGGCGAATTCGGCCATGGCGCACGCGTGCCGGTAACCTGGCTGGTTCCCGCCAACGACAGTTATTTCTGGCCGGATCTGTCGCGGAAACTCGCCGACGCGTTTCGCCAGGGCGGCGGAAGAGTGGACTTCCATGTGCTGGCAGCATACGGCAGCGAAGGCCATTGGCTGCCGGAAACCGAAGCCGGCGTCAAAATCGCAAGCGCGGAGCTCGACCGCGCGTTGAAGACATTCGGACCGACCGCGGCCAAGAAACGATGACGGTCTATTTCATCGTCAAATATCTGCATGTGCTCGGCGCGATCGTTATCCTCGGCACCGGCACCGGTATCGCGTTTTTCATGCTGATGGCCCACCGTAGCCGGGATGCCGCCTTCATCGCGCGCACCGCTACCACTGTCGTGACCGCCGATGTGCTGTTCACCCTGAGCGCGGTGGTTCTGCAGCCGCTCACCGGTTGGCTGTTGATGGTGCTTTCGGCGACGAGTTTCGCCGAGCGCTGGCTGATCGCCTCGCTTATGCTCTATGCGGTGGCCGGGCTGTTCTGGATTCCCGTGGTCTTCATGCAGATCGAAATGCGCAATTTGGCGCGCGCGGCGGTGGCCGAGAACCAGCCATTGCCGGGCCGCTATCATGCGCTGTTTCGCCGCTGGTGCTTGTTCGGTATTCCCGGCTTCGGTTCGGTAATGGTCATCCTGTGGCTGATGATTGCCAAACCGGGGCTTTAACAGGCATGCCGGAAACCAAAAAAATTCTCGTGCTTGGCGCCTCCGGCCTGATCGGGCGGTTCGTGACCGACGATCTGCGGGCGCGCGGCTTTCACGCGATCGGCGTCGCACGGAGTTATTCAGCGTCGCAAAACATCAGTAAGCTCGATCTGGAGCTGCCGTTTCTGGCGATGGATTCGTCCGCGCTGGCGCGGCTGATCGGCGACCATGGCATCGAAATCGTGGTCAATTGCGTTGGTCTCTTGCAGGACGGACCTGGCAATCGGGTTGCGGCCGTGCACCGTGATTTCGTCGCCCGGCTGTTGCTGGCGATCAAGGCGTCCGGCCGCGCGATCCGGCTGGTGCACATTTCGATCCCGGGCGTCGATATCGACGACCGCACCGCCTTCAGCGCCACCAAACGCGAGGCCGAACGGTCGATCGCAGCGTCCGGCGTGGCCTACGCGATCCTTCGCCCCGGCTTTGTTATCGCGCCGTCGGCCTATGGCGGCAGCGCCATGGTGCGCGCGCTGGCGGCGCTTCCGTTCGCGCTTCCCGCCGCTCTATCCGCGACGGCGTTCCAGCCGTTGCTCGTCGAAGATATCGCGGCAACCATCGCCTGGCTTGCCGTGCGCGACATCGGAGACAGGCGTGCGGATGCGGTGATCTGGGATTTGATGCAGCCGCAGCCGATGACGCTTGGCGGCGTGATCGGATTGTTTTGCCGTGCGCTCGGCACCAGCGAATATCCGCGTATCCCGCTGCCGTCTTTCCTGCTCGACCTCGGCTCAAAACTTGGCGATCTCGCAAGCTGGCTCGGCTGGATGCCGCCGATGCGCTCGACCGCGATCGCCGAATTGCGCCGCGGGGTCACCGGCGACCCGTCAGCATGGATGGCGGCCACCGGCATTGTGCCGGCCGACCTGAACCAGGCGGGACTGCGTTCGGCGACCATCCAGGACAAATGGTTCGCGAGGGCTTACCTGATCAAGGCGCTGGTGATCGCGAGCCTTGTCGTGTTCTGGACGGTGTCGGGCGTCATCGCCTTGTTCGTCTCCTATGATGCTGCCGCCGGCATTCTGCGCGCACACGCCTTTCCGCCGGCGCTGGTCGCGCCGGTCACCATTCTCACCAGCCTTATGGACATGAGCATCGGCATATTGATCGCCTTCCGTCGGACTGCTGGCTTAGGCCTGGTTGCGGGCATCGTGGCGTCCCTCGGCTATATGGTCGGCGCGGCGATCCTGACGCCGGATTTGTGGATCGAGCCGCTCGGCGCGCTGGTCAAGACCGCGCCCGCCATCGTGCTGATGCTGGTGGCGCTTTTGATGCTGGATAACAGATAGCGGGGTCAGCCAGTGAGCGTATGGCCCGACGACGATGTGATCCTCTACGACGGCGTCTGCGTGTTCTGCTCACGCTGGATGCGTTTCATCGCGGCCCGCGACAAAGACAGGCGCTTTCGCTTCACCGCGATTCAATCGCCCTACGGCACGCACCTGGCGCAGGCATTCGGCATCGATCCCCAAGACCCCGACACCAATGCCGTGATCCATGGCGGCGTCGCCTTTTTCAAGTCCGACGCGGCGCTGACGGTGCTCAGCCATCTGCCGGGGTGGGGCTGGGTGCGCCTGTTGCGCGCGGTGCCAACACCGATCCGCGACGCGGTCTACAATCTCGTCGCCCGCAACCGCTACCGGATTTTCGGTAAATACGAGGAATGTTTTGTGCCGGATGCGGCGTTCAGGGACAGGGTGATGGAGTAAGGGCTTGATGCTTGAAGGTCCATACTCCGGCAAACGGCGCGGTGGTGGATCGGACGGCCATTTACATCGTCTACATCATCGATCCTGGTATGAAGCAGCGGATAGTCATCCCCGCGAAGGTCTTGATCGGCCAGACCACGGTGCGCCCGTACAGGTTTGGCTGCCTGAGCACAGCGTTTTCCGGGACGTCCAACCATTGGCCATCGAGAAACACCCGATAGTGACCGTTGACGACCTCCCAATCGCTATCCAACACGGTTCGACCGTCGGCGTCGGAGCAGCACGGTCCATTGCCCGAATGCAGGTGTTCGAACCACTCGTGCATCTTCGGATCGAGCTTGGCGTAGCGTCCGTCGAGGTCGCGCGCGACCGCCGGGGCTGCAATCAGCGCCAAGGCAAGCGTGAGTCGGATCACCAAATTTTTCGCCTTCTGATTACGTTTTTCGGGGCGTGACGGTCATAAGAGGCGGCCCCATTGCAGCTTGGCATCACGCGCCAAGGCCGTTCCTACCCTGTGCGGCTCTGAGGTGACTTACGAGGTCGGCGAGGCAACCATATGGCGGACGTTGCAGGCCGCCTGCCGCCGTCGGTTCGTCCCATCGGCTGGAAAATTGTTCCATTCGCGTCCGCAATCCACAAGGCATGGTTGCGTGGTCCAGCCGACATTAGGTAAGGGGCGCCTCGGCGAAAGTAGTTCGACAGGAACGTTCGCGGTCGGGGTGGCGGCTTCGAGCGCGGCGCGTGCCAACGCCAATAAATCGGTGGGCCTGCTTTTCAGTATCGCTACGGGCGCCCCGCGGACGCAGTCCTGAGGCCAAAAGATCGCTTTCCCGGCAATGACGGCCGTTTCACCTTTTGGCGGCCAAACCCATTACCTCCCGTGCCGCGCGTTCTCCGCTGTCCCTCGCACCATGCGCGGTGGAGAAGAAATTCGGCGAGGTGGCTTCGCCGGCGAAAAATAGGCGGCCGTCGAGGGGGGCGGCGAGCACGGCGCGCATTCCGGCTTGGCCGGGCAATGCGTGCGAATAGGAGCCGCGCGCGAACGGGTCGAGCGCCCAGCGCGAATGTATCAGCGGTGTCAGCTTGCGGCGAAAATCCGAGCCGAGCATGGCCACGATCTCGTCGACTGCTTGCGCGGCCATCGCGCCCTCGCCGGCGTCTTCCAGCTCGCGCGCAAAACGCCCGCCGAAAAAGCCTTCGATGCAGGGCTGGCCGAAGGGACGCAAATGGTAGGTGCCCATTTCTGTGCGCATGGTGGCGCCGCGCAGATTGCCTTCGCTTGGCAGCGCGTCAGGCTCGTCCAGCGCCAGCACCACCTTGTCGGCAAGGCCGAGCGGCAGGCCGCGCGCGGCGTCCACTTTGGCGGGAAGCGCGGGGAAAAAACGAATCGATTCGTCGGCGATCAGATTGGTCGGCACGGTGACGATCGCCTTGTCCGCCGTCAGCGTGCCTTTTGAGGTTTCGATCCGCAGGCGCAGGCCCGAATGATCGATCAAGGTGACCTGGGTTTTGAGTGCCACCGAGCAAGGCGCACCATAGGCCGCAATCAGCTCGCCATAGCCGCGCCGCACCCGCCAATTGATGTTGGTGTCTTCATAGGCATTCATGTCGAGGATCGAGACCCGGTCGAGCTCGCTGCCGTTCACATAGGTCGAAATCGCATCAATCATCGGGTTCCAGCGGTTGCCGGCCTCGAGACAGAGATTGGCGGCACTGTCGCGGCCGGTTCTCGCGGCCTGTTCGGCGCGGTCATAGAAGCCATCGAGCGCGCGGACGAAATCGTCGCGCTCAGCTTGCGGAAACGCCTTGCCGAAGGCGCGCTCGCGCCAGGGCGGCAGCGCCTTGTTGATCTCGAAATTCAGTTGTTCGGCGATATGGACGAACGAATTCTTGTCCGCCGAATGCAGCCAGCCGCAGCCGAGGTCGAAGACGATGTTGGGCGCCTCCATGCCGGTGTAGCCGCGGCCGCTCAAAACGGTATGGCCACGCCCGCCGAGCCGGTAGCGCGCTTCGAGCACGATGGTGGAAAGGCCGGAGTTCTCCAGCGCCCGCGCCGCGCCAAGGCCGGCGGCGCCCGCACCGATAATGGCGACATCGATTTCGGAGGGGAAAGACATGGGGCCCGGCGAATAGCGAATAGCGAATGGCGAATGGAACGCAGTTTATATGGCTAGTCTATTCCCTATTCGCCACTCGCCCTCTAACTCACGCCACCGCCTGCTTGGCTTTTTCCGCGCGCTTGCGGTCGTTGGCGTCGAGGAATTTTTTGCGCAACCGAATGGATTTTGGCGTCACCTCGACCAGCTCGTCGTCCTCGATATAGGCCAGCGCTTTTTCCAGTGTCATCTTGATCGGCGGCGTCAGGCGCACCGCTTCGTCCTTGGAGGTGGTGCGGATATTGGTGAGCTGCTTGCCTTTCAGCACATTGATTTCGAGGTCATTGTCGCGGGTATGCTCGCCGACGATCATGCCCCTGTAGACCTTCCAGCCGGGCTCGATCATCATCGGGCCGCGGTCCTCCAGCTTGAACATCGCATACGCCACGGCCTCGCCCTGGTCGTTGGAGATCAAGACGCCGTTGCGCCGGCCCTGGATTTCGCCCTTGTAGTGCGCATAGCCGTGGAACAGCCGGTTCATGATCGCGGTGCCGCGGGTGTCGGTGAGCAGTTCGCCCTGATATCCGATCAGGCCGCGGGTCGGCGCGTAGAACACCAATCGCAAACGGTGTCCGCCGGAGGGGCGCATCTCGATCATCTCGGCCTTGCGTTCGCTCATCTTCTGCACGACGACGCCGGAATGCTCCTCGTCGACGTCGATCACGACTTCCTCGACCGGCTCCTGCCAATCGCCGGTGGTCTCGTCCTTCTTCAGCACCACGCGCGGCCGCGACACCGAGAGCTCGAAGCCCTCGCGGCGCATGGTCTCGATCAGGATCGCGAGCTGCAATTCGCCGCGGCCCGAGACTTCCATGGAATCCTTGTCGGCGGCTTCCGTGACGCGCAGCGCGACATTGCCCTCGGCCTCGCGCAAAAGGCGGTCGCGGATCATGCGGCTCGTCACCTTGTCGCCTTCGGTGCCGGCGAGCGGAGAGTTGTTGACGATGAACGACATCGATACCGTCGGCGGATCGATCGGCTGCGCCTTCAAAGGCGTATCGACGGATGGATCGCAGAACGTGTCGGCCACCGTGCCCTTGGTGAGGCCGGCAATGGCGACGATGTCGCCGGCTTCGGCCTCCTCCAGCGGCGCGCGTTCGATGCCGCGGAAGGCGATGATCTTGGTAATGCGCCCGGTCTCGATCAGCTTGCCATCGCCGCCGAGCACCTTGACCGCCTGGTTCGGTTTGATGCTGCCGGAGGTGATGCGGCCGGTGATGATGCGGCCGAGATAGGGATTGGCTTCGAGGATAGTGCCGATCATGCGGAACGGGCCATCCTCGACCTGCGGCGCCGGTACATGGCGCAGGATCAGGTCGAACAGCGGCTGCATGCCCTTGTCCTTCGGACCTTCGGGGCTTTCCGCCATCCAGCCTTGCTTGGCCGAGCCGTAGAGAATCGGAAAATCAAGCTGCTCTTCGCTGGCATCAAGGGCGGCGAACAGATCGAACACCTCGTTGATCACTTCGGTCGGCCGCGCGTCGGGCCGGTCGACCTTGTTGATGACGACGATCGGCTTCAGCCCGACCTTGAGCGCCTTCGACACCACGAATTTGGTTTGCGGCAGCGGGCCTTCGGCGGCGTCCACCAGCACCAGCGCGCCGTCCACCATGTTCAAGATGCGCTCGACCTCGCCGCCGAAATCGGCGTGGCCCGGCGTATCGACGATGTTGATGCGGGTGTCCTTCCACTGCACCGACGCGGCCTTGGCGAGAATGGTGATGCCGCGCTCGCGTTCCAGATCGTTGGAATCCATCGCGCGCTCGACCACCCGCTGGTTCTCGCGGTAGGTGCCGGATTGCTGCAGCAGCCGATCGACCAGCGTGGTCTTGCCATGGTCGACGTGGGCGATGATGGCGACGTTACGAAGCTTCATGTTGGCTCTATCTGCGTCAGACAATATGTGAGCGCGATCTCACCGGAAAACCGGGGCCCACTTTTCCGGATCACGCTCGAAAACTCTGGAGTTTTAAGGCGCCTCGGCACCCAAAAAGGAAGCCCGGCCGAATGGACCGGGCACGCCTTACTCGTTGCGGCGCAATATAGTCAGAAATCGCCGGAAAACAATGTGTTGTTTGCGATTTGGTTAGCCGATTTTGCCGAAAAACCAGCCCTGCCTTGGCCGTTAGGCGCTTAGTCGGCGGGATAGACCCCGCGCAGCACTTCATCGAAGTGATTCTTGACGGTTTCGTTACACAGGCAGGCCCGCGTCTGCAGTGCCTCGCGGTCGCGGACCAGGATCGAGCCGCGGCGGATCTCCAGCATACCTTCCGCTTTGAAGGTCTGGATCACCCGGCTGACATAGCTGCGGCCGACCCCCAACAGGGTCGCCAGCTGCTCGTGGGTCAACGGCACGATGTTGTCGCCATTGGCGCGCTCCATCGCCGAGATGATCCACTTCGCGGTGCGCTGCTCGATCGTGTGAATCGCGTTGCAGGCGGTCGACTGAAACATCTGGGCAAGCAGGCAATCGGCATAGCGCGCGAATACGTTGCGCAGCGAGACGGAGGCGGTTTTCGCCGCGTCCAGCTTTGCGATAGGCAACCGCGCGAACGGGCCGCCGAATTTGACGGTGATGCGCGTATAGGCCGGCAAATGGCCGAGGCTGACGATCCCGCCGACGGCGCCCTCGCGGCCGACAAGAATGGTCTCGACGTCGCGGCCGTCCTCGTTGGCGACCAGAAAGGACGCGAGGCTGGCACCGCAGGGAAAGTGGACGGTATCGACGTCGTCACCGGGGTTATAAAGCAGCTCGTTGGCTTCGGCTTCCTCATGCGCCAGATGCGCGGCAATCAGAGCAAAGTCGCCGGAGCTGAGCCGCCGCAACAGGTTGTTGTTGGGCCGCTCGGTACCGCTGGCAGGGTCTGGCTGTGAGATTGGGGAAATCATTGCGGGTTCCTCGTCGCGCGACCGTCATAATAGCCGCTCGCCTTGCCGGGTTCCGTGCACTAGTGCACAGACAAACGAACTGACGATGTGATGGTTTCACGATGAGAAACTGTTAGACTGCGTCCTATGCGTCCGCAGGAGGACCGATCCGATTAATGCTCATGCTCAATCGTGGAACCTTTAGTAACGCGATGACGGAACTCTCGAACGGTTGCATGCCCGACGATGTCTTGATTGTCGAGGATGACCCGATCATCGCGCTCGATTTCGAAGATATGATTCTTGGCTTCGGGGTGAAGACGGTGCGCGTCGCCGGGAGCGTCAGTCGGGCGCTTAAAATGATCGACGAGCGGGCCCCCGATTTTGCGTTGCTTGATATCGGGCTGGTCAAGGAAAAGAGCTTTGCGATCGCCGAGCGGCTCGATGCGCTCGGGATTGCCTTCGCCTTCGTCACCGGATACAGCTCCGATGTCGCGCTGCCCGCCGCGTTCGCCGAGAGGCCGAGACTGCCCAAGCCCTGCGTGGCCGAAGCATTGGCGGCAGCGCTGAAAAGCGGATCGGCCAATCCCGCCAGGCGTTGACCGGACCCGTTACGGGACTGCGCGGGCCAGCCAAAAGATCCGGCCACCCTTTGCCGGATCATCGATCGAATGCTCGATGAGCTGGAAGCCGAAGTCGGCCAGCAAGGCCTCATATTCGGACGCGTCCAGGCTCGCATGATACAGAGGGTCGCCCCGGTACGTGCCAATGGCTTCGCCATGACCAAAGCCGGCATTGAACATCAGAATGGCGGCTGGCGCCGCGTGCGCGCCAAATATGCCAAACATCGCCCGCTGGTCTTGGTAGCTGAGATGAAAGAAACTATCCCAAGCCAGTATGCCGCCAAATCGCCGGCCAAGGGCCAAGGACCGCATATCGGCGACGATCCACTCCTGATCCGGCATCCTGGTTCGGCATAATCCGACGAGCGTGGGGGAGCTGTCGACGCCGGCGACGCGAAAGCCCTCCGCAACCATGTGACGCGCAACCGGCGAACCGCCCCCGCATCCAAGATCGAGAACAGTCGCGCCCCGTGGAAGGAAACCAAGGAAGCGCTCGATATAGGGTTTGTCATTCCAACCAGCGGCGCGGCGGTCGGCATCCCATGATAACGCGTGACGCTCGTAATGGCCTATGATCCGGCTTGCAGCATCTTCCATGGAATCTCCGTGCGATGCCGAACTGTCAGATGGCGATGAAGCACTTCACGTGCTGATCCTGCGCAGGGTCTCCTGGGGTCAGGCGTCCCCTATCCTTGTTTCGGATCGAGTGTCGTGGACCACAGCGCGGTGTCGGCGCGATCGCGCAAGGTCACGGTCATTTGCCCGGTTGCGCCCTCGATTCCGACATGACCGAAGAACTGCATGCCGGCGGATGGCGGCAGGTTTGGCCGGTCGGCGCCTGCGGCCTTGATGAATCTCACCTCGGGCCCGAAGGTGTTGTCGAGCTCATTCGGTCCGAACGTTCCCGCGTTCAACGGTCCGGCAACGAACTCCCAGAACGGGGTGAATTCCTGAAATTGCGCCTTGTCGGGGTTGTAGAAGTGTGCGGCCGCATAGTGCACGTCCGCCGTCAGCCACACTGTGTTGTCGATGCCCGAGCTCTTGATGAAGCGCAGAAGATCGGCGATCTCAAGCTCGCGGCCGCGCGGCGGGCCGTCGCCCTGCGCGAACGCTTCCGAGCCTTTTCTGTTGGCCGCGTCGTCATAGACGATCAGGCTGAGCGGCATGTCGGAGGCGATCACTTTCCAGGTGGCGCGCGAATTCAATAGGCCGCGCTTGAGCCAGAGCAGTTGATCGGGCCCCAGGAAGTAGCTGTCGGGGCCGTAGGTGGTCTGCAAATTGGGCCCATTGGGGCCGCGGTAGCTGCGTTCATCCAGCATGAAGATTTCGAGATGCGGTCCATAGCTCAGCGCGCGGTAAACCCGCCCCGGCTCGACGATGCTTTCGCGCATCGGATACATCTCGTGGAAGGCGCGTGCCGCGCGTGCGGCCAACAGATGGATGTCGCGTACCTTGTAGGCGGCGGGAAGCTCCTTCGATGCCGACCAGTTGTTGGTGACTTCGTGATCGTCCCACTGCACGAAGATCGGCACCTCGGCGTTGAAGGCGCGCAGATTCCGGTCAAGGAAATTGTATCGATGCGCGGCGCGGAACTCGTCGAGCGTCTCGGCAACCTTTGCCTTCTCCGGGATGGTGATGTTTTTCCAAAGCTTGCCGTCGGGTAGTCTGACCTCCGGCGCGATGATGCCGTCGGCGTAGATGGTGTCGCCCGAATGCACGAAGAAATCCGGCCGGTGCTTGCGCATGGCGGCGAAAGTGACCATGCCGCCATCGTCGGGATTGATCCCCCAGCCCTGTCCGGCGACATCGCCGCCCCAGACAAAACTGACATCGCGCCGCTCAGTGGGCGCGGTGCGGAAGCGGCCGGTCACCGGCTCGCCGGAGATCTCCGGGTGCGAGAGATCGCGGAATTTGACGCGGTAGAAAATTTCCTGTCCGCCGGGCAGGTTCTCGATCAGCATTTTTGCGGTGAAGTCGCTCTCCGGCAGTACCGCGATCGGCGGTAAGGCTCTTGCGTCGCTGAAGGATTCGGTGGTCGCGACCTCGACCAGCATCTGCGAGGGCCGGTCGGCGCGCGCCCAAACGACGCCACCATCGGCACTGACGTCGCCGGATTGCACGCCGTGAGTCACCATCGGCCGGTCGGCGGCACGGCTGAGATAGGGCATCGCCACGCTGCCCAGCGTGCCGGCGGCACCGGAAATAAAGCGGCGGCGGGAAATCCGGCGATCAAACCCGATCATCGTGCAGGCCTTCAAATCCATCGTCTTGCGAGGGGGTCGCAGACAGATCAGCTCTTAACGCGGCCCTTCGGGACCAGATCATGCTCTAAAAAGAAAATGTGACGGCGCGATTGCAGCGGGACGAAGCTGCGCTAGCCGACAGCGAACTTAAAGGGTCGCGGCCGCGCGGAACTGCGCGCCCGCCCTTTGCAGATTCAGCGGCATGTTCATCAAGAGCGCCTTGCGGTCGGCCACCGCGTGATGGAATTGCTCGAGCGCGATATTGAATGAGGTCAACGCGCCTTCCTCGACGGCGCCGTGTTCGAAGCAATGCAGCGTGTCGCGCAGGATATCGTCCGCTTCGGCCTGCATGTGGTCGAGCTCTTCGAGAGAATCGCTGCGGCGGGCGGCCGCGATCATTTCCAGGAGCCGTTCGCGAAGCGTGGAGTTGTTGGTGCGTTCGTCCTTCTTCAGATAGCCCGCGAACCAGGCCCCGATGGAGCCCATCGCGGACAGCGCCATCAGCCCCCACCAGATGAAATCGCTGTAGCGGTCAAGGAAGGTCTTTTCCTCGCCATCGACAAAGGCCGCGGCGCCCGGATGAACCGGGATAAACGCATCCTTGTCGGTATCGGGCGTTTCGATTTTCGCAGCCAGCGGGAATTCCGCCATCACCGTCCGGCGGATGGCGAATAGTTGCCGCGTGAAGGCGGCGATCGTGGGTTCGGACAGATCCTTGCGCGCGACAATGTGGTGGGCGAAGCTGATCGTCTTGACTTCCTCTTCGGGGCGGTCGGGCGAGCCGCCAAAGGCGCCGGCGGGAATTTCGGAGGCCTCGTACATCGGGTGATTTTGTGCGATCGCCTCCGCCGAATCGATCGCGAGGAAGGTCGGTGCGTGACCGTCATGCGTCGAGGCCGCGATCGCTTCGGTCGTAATCCTGCTGTTGACGGGACCCGCGGCGAGATAAGCGTCCGCCTTCTGGCCGTGGATCGCCTCAGTGGCCTCGCTGGCTGGAAACTGGACGACCTCGACCTTGTTCGGGTTGACGCCGTATTGCTGCAGGATCACCTTGAGCAGGTCGACATTGGCCTGGGTGCGGCCGATGACGCCGACGCGGCGCCCCGATAGCTGGCTGATCTTGGTGATCTTCGGGCCGGCCTTCTTGCCCTTCATCGCCGGAGGCACCCACAGCACCGCGACGTTCTTGCGCAGCGT